>JACXTT010004042.1_pt1 | contig 22033 bp, 23 predicted proteins | sample 9270951 | NCBI WGS metagenome assembly JACXTT01 (sample SAMN15532306, study PRJNA645909) | rock metagenome | isolation source: weathered quartz diorite | place: Puerto Rico | collected 2017-06-21
TGCGCACGCCCTCGTCCTTCACGCTGTCCTGCAGCGCACCGACCAGCTTGTCGAGGACCGGCTTTGGCGTGCCCTTCGGCGCATAGAGCGCGTGCCAGATGCCCACCTCGAAGCCCTTCAGGCCCTGTTCGTCGAGCGTCGGGATGTCGGGAAGCGAGGGCACGCGCTTGAGCGAGGTGACGCCGTAGACCTTGACCTTGCCGCTCTTGATCTGCGAGGTGGTGTTGGTGGTCTGGTCGCACATGAAATCCACCTGGCCGCCGAGCAGATCGTTCATCGCCGGCGCCGTGCCTTTGTAGGGCACAGTGAGCATATCCGTCTCTATGGCGCTCATGAAGAGCATCCCGCAAAGGTGCGAGGCCGCGCCGATGCCGGCGTTGGCATAGCTCACCTTGTCCTTGTTCTTCTTGATGTAGGCGAGAAATTCCCTGAAGTTGCTCGCCGGGAAGTTGGCGCGCGCGATCAGCGTCATCGGCACGTCGTTGATCAGGCCGATGTACTCGAAGTCGGTGAGCGGGTTGAAGCGCAGCTGCCGGTAGAGCGCCGGGACCGTCGCCATGCCGATGTGATGGATCAGGATGGTGTAGCCGTCGGGCTTGGAGTTCTTGACCTGCTCGGGCGCGAGGATGCCGCCCGCGCTCGGCTTGTTCTCCACGATCACCGTCTGGCCGAGCGGCTTGGACATCGCCTGCGCGACGACGCGCGCCACGGTGTCGGTGGGCCCGCCGGCGGCGTAGGGCACGAGCATCGTCAGCGGCTTGGTCGGGTACTGCTGGGCGGCGGCGCTCGCCGCGACAAACACGGCGGCCAAGCCGAAAATGCGAAAGGGCGACATGGTCTCTCCGGTGACAGGTAAACGTCAGGATAATACTCAACGCATGAATCCGATAGTCGACCTGCGCTCCGATACGGTGACGCGCCCAAGTCCCGGCATGCGCCGCGCGATGCTGGAAGCGGAGCTCGGCGACGACGTATTCGGCGACGACCCGACCGTCAACCGCCTGCAGGCGCGCGCCGCCGAGATCTTCGGCTTCGAGGACGCGCTTCTCTTCCCCTCAGGCACGCAATCCAACCTCGCCGCGCTCATGAGCCACTGCCAGCGCGGCGACGAAGTGATCATCGGCGCCGAGCAGCACAGTTATCGCTACGAAGCCGGAGGCCTCGCGGTCCTCGGCTCGATCAACCCGCGCGCGCTGCCCAACCGCGCCGACGGCACGCTCGACCTGGCGCAGGTCGAGGCGGCGATCAATGCGGATGATCCGCACTTCGCGCGCACGCGCCTGCTCGCGCTCGAGAACACCATCGGCGGCAAGCCGATACCTCGCTCGTATCTCGAGCAAGCGCTCGCGCTCGCGAAGCGCCGCGGCCTTGCCACGCATCTCGATGGCGCGCGCATCTTCAACGCTGCCGTGCACTTCAACACCACGGTGAAAGAACTCTGCGCCGGCTTCGATTCCGTGTCGAGCTGCCTTTCGAAGGGGCTCGGCACGCCCGCGGGAACGGTGCTGCTCGGCAGCCGCGAGCTCATCGTGCGTGCGCGCCGCGCGCGCAAGATCCTCGGCGGCGCGATGCGCCAGGCGGGCGTGCTCGCCGCCGCCGGACTGTACGCGCTCGAGCACAACGTCGAGCGCCTCGCGGTCGATCATCGCAACGCCGCACGGCTAGCCGATGGACTGCGCGCGTTCGGCTTGGCGGTGGAGAGCCACACGAACATGGTGTTCGTTAGCGTGCCGGCCGAGCGCGTCGCGGCGCTTGCCGAGCATCTGAAAAAGCACCACGTGCTGGTGCTGCCCGGCGCGCGCATGCGGCTCGTGACGCACCTCGACGTCGACGCAGCCGGCATCGAGCGCGCGATCAGCGCGTTCAGCGAGTTCTTGAGCGGGGATGCTGGCGCGCCCGGCGGGATTCGAACCCACGACCCTTGGCTTCGGAGGCCAATACTCTGATCCGCTGAGCTACGGGCGCTGGAAGGAGCCGCAGGATAGCCTAGAATCACCGCTTTTCTCAATCAGACCCATCCGTGGCGACCCACGATTCCCACTCGTCGTTCATCAAGACGCCGCAGCAGCTCATCGTCGTCATCGTCGCGTCGTTCCTCGTGCCGGTGATCGGCATCGTGCTGCTCGTGCAGCTCGTCACCAGCCAGCGCGGCGCCGATCCGAACGCGCTCACCCCCGAAGCGGTGGCGAAGCGCATCCAGCCGGTCGGGCACGTGGAATTCGGCGCCGCGGGCGGCGCGGCCGGCGGCAAGAGCGGCGAGGAAGTGGTGAAGACGGTGTGCGCGGCGTGCCATCAGAGCGGCGTCGCCGGCGCGCCGAAGATCGGCGACAAGGCGGCGTGGGCGCCGCGCATCAGGGAAGGACTCAACGAGCTCGTGAAGGACGCGCTCAAGGGCAAAGGCGCAATGCCGCCGAAGGGCGGCAATCCTTCGCTCTCCGACGACGAAGTCGCGCGCGCCGTGGTGTTCATGGCGAATCAGGCCGGCGCCAAGTTCAAGGAGCTCGCACCGAAAGCGCCGGCGCAGAAGCCAGGTGCCCTCGCCGCGGCCGCGCCGGCGAAGGCGGGGGCAGCGGATGGCAAGAAGGTCTTCGACAGCACCTGCACGGCCTGCCACGCTACCGGTGTCGCCGGCGCGCCGAAGCTCGGCGACAAGGCGGCGTGGGCGCCGCGCATCAAGCAGGGCATGGACACGCTCCTGCAGTCGACCCTCAAGGGCAAGGGCGCGATGCCGCCGAAAGGCGGCAACGCGTCGCTCTCGGACGCGGACCTGCGTGCCGCGATCGAGTTCATGGTGTCGCAAGCCAAGTAGGCGTTGGCCGCCGCGCTCCTCTTCATCGTCGATCCGCTCGATTCCCTCAAGGCGTACAAGGACTCGAGCGTCGCGATGATGCGCGCGGCCCAGGCGCGCGGCCACGCCATCTGGGCAGCCGAGCAGACGCATCTCCATTGGACGAAGAGCGGCGTCACCGCCCAGGCGGTGCGCATCTCGCTCACCGACAACGACGAGGACTGGTATCGCGCGCATGAAAGCGAGACGCGGCCGCTCAAGCGCTACGCGGCCGTGCTCATGCGCAAGGACCCGCCGTTCGACCTCGAGTACGTCGCGACCACGTGGCTGCTCTCCGCCGCAGTACGCGACGGCGCGCGCGTCTTCAATTCGCCCGACGCGATCCGCGACCACAACGAAAAGCTCGCCATCGCCGAATTCGCGCCGTTCGTCGCGCCCACGGTCGTCACGCGCGAGCCCGAGCGCATCCAGGCGTTCATCGACGAGCAGAAGGACGTCGTGCTGAAGCGGCTCGACGTCATGGGCGGCGAGAACATTTTCCGCGTGCGCGTCGACGACCCGAACCGCAACGTGATCGTCGAGGTGATGGCGCAGGGCGGCCGGCGCATGGTAATGGCCCAGCGCTTTATCCCCGAGATCGCCGCGGGCGACAACCGCGTGCTGCTGATCGACGGCCAGGCCGTGCCGTTTGCGCTGGCGCGCATCCCGAAGGCCGGCGAATCGCGCGGCAACCTCGCCGCCGGCGCGCGCGGCGTGGCGCAGCCGCTCAGCGCCCGGCAGCGTGAAATAGCAGCTGCTGTAGGGCCGGCGCTCGCCAGGAGAGGATTGCTGCTTGTGGGGCTTGACATCATCGGCGACTGGCTCACCGAAGTGAACGTGACGAGCCCGACCTGCTTCCGCGAGATCCAGGACCAGAGCGGCTACGACGTCGCCGGCACGTTCGTCACCGCGCTCGAGACGCGGCTCAAATGATCGGCGTGCTCATCGTCACGCACGGCGAGATCGGCACGGCGCTGCTCGCGAGCGCCTCCCAGATCCTCGGCGGCGCGCCGGCGCAGGTGCTGACGCTCTCGGTGTGGCGCCAGGACGACCCGGACGATCTCGTGCTGCGCGGACAGGAGCTGCTCGAGCAGCTCGATGCCGGCGACGGCGTGCTCGTGCTCACCGACATCTTCGGCGCCACTCCCGGCAACGTCGTCTCGCGCTTGCTCGACGACGGGCACGTCGAGGGGGTTTCGGGCGTGTCGCTGCCCATGCTGTTGCGGGTGCTCACCGGCCGCAACGGCTCGCTCGCGGGCGCGGTACAGCGTGCGCTCTCCGGCGGCGCGGAGGGTGTCGTGCACATGAATTCCGACCGGTGTCTGGATGCCTAGCGTGGAAGCGCCGATCGTGAACAAGCTCGGACTGCACGCGCGTGCGGCAGCAAAGCTCACGCACATCGCGAGCAGCTTCCAGAGCGACATCTGGCTCTCGCGCGCGGGACGGCGTGTGAACGCGAAAAGCATCATGGGCGTGATGATGCTTGCGGCGGGCAAAGGCTCTACCGTCACGATCGAGGCGGAAGGCGCCGATGCACCGGCGGCGCTCGCCGCGCTCACCGCGCTCATCGCCGAGCGTTTCGGGGAAGGCGAGTGAACTTCGTCCTGCACGGCTACGCGGTTTCGGGTGGCATCACGGTGGGCTACGCGCACCTTGTCGCCACCGCGCGGCTGGAGGTTGCGCATTACGAGATCGCGCCCGAGGCGATCGATGCCGAGCTCGCGCGCTTCGATCGCGCCATGCAGGCGGCGCAGGCCGAGCTGCAGGCGCTCAAGGCGCACATTGCGCCGGATGCGCCGAAGGAGTTCGAGGCCTTCCTCGACCTGCACCGCATGATCCTCAACGACTCCGCCCTGGCGGTGGTGCCGCGCGAGCTGATCCGCACCAGGCGCGCCAATGCCGAGTGGGCGCTGGTGCAGCAGATGGAACGGCTGGTGGAGCGCTTCGAGGAGATCGCCGATCCGTATCTGCGCGAGCGCAAGGCGGATGTGCAGCACGCGGTGGAGCGCGTGCTCAAGCTGCTGATGGGCGGGCAGACGCTCGCCGAGCCGGCCGTGTCGGAGGAGCAGAAGCTGATCGTGGTGGCGCACGACCTCTCGCCTGCCGACATGATCCTCTTCAAGCGCCACCGCTTCGGCGGCTTCGTCACCGATGTCGGCGGCGTCACCTCGCACACGGCGATCGTCGCACGCTCGCTCGCGATCCCGGCAATCGTCGGCCTGCACCACGCGTTCCAGACGATCAACGAAGGCGAGCTCCTCATCGTCGACGGCGAGCGCGGCCTGCTGGTGGTGAACCCGGATGCCATCGTGCTCGCGGAGTACCGCGAGCGCCAGGCCGAGCTCAAGGCCGAGCGCCAGCGCCTGAAGCGCCTGAAGAAGACGCGAGCCACGACCCAGGACGGCACGCCGATCGAGCTCTACGCCAACATCGAGCTGCCGCAGGACATGAACGAAGTGCTCGAAGCCGGCGCCGAAGGTGTTGGCCTGTTCCGCACGGAGTTCATGTTCCTCAACCGCAAGGACCTGCCAAGCGAGGAGGAGCAGTTCGAGGCCTACCGCCAGGTCGCGCAGGGCATGCAAGGCAAGCCCGTCGTGCTGCGCACGCTCGACGTCGGCGCCGACAAGGCGATGAACGGCGGCGACGGTTCGCATGTCATGCCCAATCCCGCGATGGGCCTGCGCGCGATCCGCTTCTGCCTCGCCGAGCCGCAGATGTTCCTGACGCAACTCCGCGCGATCCTGCGCGCCTCGTACTACGGCACGGTGCGCATCCTGCTGCCGATGCTCGCGCACGCGCACGAGATCGACCAGACGCTCGCGCTGATACAGCAGGCGAAGGCGCAGCTCGAGGAGCGCGATCAGCCCTACGACCGCGCGATCCAGATCGGCGGCATGATCGAGATCCCGGCGGCGGCGCTCGCGCTGCCGATCTTCATGCGGCGCCTGCACTTCCTCTCCATCGGTACCAACGACCTCATCCAGTACACGCTCGCCATCGACCGCACCGACGACGCGGTGGCGCACCTCTACGATCCGCTGCACCCCGCGGTGCTCACGCTCGTCGCCAATACGATCCAGACCGCCACGCGCGGCGGCATGCCGATCGCGGTGTGCGGCGAGATGGCGGGCGACCTGCAGCTCACGCGGCTGCTGCTCGGCCTCGGCCTGCGCAACTTCTCGATGCACCCGTCGCAGCTCCTGCCGATCAAGGAGCGCATCCTGCGTACCAACCTGAGCGAGGTGCAGGCGGCGGCGCAGCGCGTGCTGCGCAACACCGACCCGGCGAAGACGCGCGAGCTCCTGGCTCAATTAAACGGCTGACTGATTTATCGACGCACCTGATCAATCTAGTTGAACAAGCTATTTGCCTGATCACTCGCGACCACGTCTAATTTCGGCTTTCGCCTCGAGGAGGGCACCATGACCCGCTTCATCGCCGCCGCAGCGCTCACGCTGCTCAGCAGTGCGGCTGCGGCACAGAGCTACCCGTCCAAGCCGGTCAAGCTGATCGTTCCCTTTCCGGCGGCTAGCGCCACCGACCAAGTGGCGCGCCTCACCGGCGCGCAGCTGCAGGAAGCGCTCGGCCAGCCGTTCATCGTCGAGAACAAGGCGGGCGCGCAGGGCGCAATTGCCGCCGCCGAGGTGGCGCGCGCGGCACCCGACGGCTACACGCTGATGGTGACTACCAACACGCCGCATGCGGCGAACGTCAGCCTCTACAGGAAGCTCAATTACGACCCGATCAAGGATTTCGCGCCGGTGGCGCGCCTCGGCACGACCTCGTTCATGCTGATGGTGAAGCCCGACTTCCCGGCGAAGGACCTGAAGGATTTCCTCGCGCAGGTACGCAAGCAGCCGGGCAAGCTGTCTGCGGGCTACGGGTCGTCGGGCTCGCAGGTCTCGCTCGCGATGCTGAAGTCCATGGGCAGGCTCGACGTCGTCGACGTGCCGTACAAGGGCATCCCGCAGACCATCACCGACACCATGGGCGGCTCGCTCGCCTTCACCTTCGTCGATCTGGGCAACGCCCTGGCGCAGGCGAAGGGCGGCAAGCTGCGCGGACTCGCCGTGACCTCGGCGAAGCGCACGCCGCTTGCGCCCGACCAGCCGGCGCTCGCCGAGGAGCTGCCGGGCTATGAGCTGATCGCCTGGTTTGGGCTGGTGGCGCCGGCCAAGACGCCGCCAGAAATCGTGCAGAAGCTGCACGATGCCACGGTGAAGGGCCTCGCCAAAGCCGAGGTCAAGGAGAAGTTCGCCGCCATCGGCACCGATGTGGCGCCGATGAACCCGGCGGAGTTCCGAAGGTTCATGCAGAGCGAGATCACGCACTGGGCGAAGCTCGTCAAGCTCGCCGGCATCGAGCCGGAGTAAGCCGTGGCCGGCCCCCTCGAAGGCGTCCACATCCTTGACCTCACCAGTGTGGTGATGGGACCGTATGCGACGCAGATCCTCGCCGACTTCGGCGCCGACGTCGTCAAGGTGGAATCGCCGGAAGGCGACGTGATGCGCTATGCCTGGCCGTTTCGCCACACCGGCATGGGCAGCATCTTCCTGTCCACCAACCGCAACAAGCGTTCCATCGTCCTCGACCTGAAAAAGGAAGCTGGACGAGAGGCTTGCCTCCTGCTCGCCGCCAAGGCGGACGTGCTGGCATACAACATCCGCCCGCAGGCCATGGCGCGGCTCAAGCTCTCTTACGAGGACGTGAAGGCAGTCAACCCGAGGATCATCTACGCCGGCTGCTTCGGCTACAGCCAGCGCGGTCCTTACGCCGCGCGCGCGGCCTACGACGACCTGATTCAAGGCGCAGCCGGCATCCCATGGCTGCTGCAGAAGCAGGGCGCGCCCGAGCCGCGCTATGCACCGATGATCGTCGCAGACCGCTCGGTCGGGCAGCAGATGGCGAGCGCGGTGAGCGCTGCGCTCTATCACCGCGAGAAAACTGGCAAAGGTCAGCGCGTCGACGTGCCGATGTACGAGCACCTGCTGCAGATGATCCTCGGCGACCACCTCGGCGGCTACACCTTCGAGCCGCACCACGGCGAGCCGGGCTACCATCGGATTCTCGCCCCCGATCGCCGTCCCTACCAGACCAAGGACGGCTGGGTATGCGCGCTCATCTACAACGACAAGCAGTGGCGGGCGTTCTTCGACATCATCCGCCGCCCCGAGATGCTCACGCGGCCCGAGTTCGCCACCCAGGAAGCGCGCAGCCAGAACTACGCCTCCGCCTACGGCATGGTGGCCGAGGAGATGAAGCGGCGCACCACCGCGGAATGGATCGAGGCGCTCGAGCGCGCCGACATCCCGGTGCAGCGTATGAACAGCATCGACGACATCGTCGCCGACCCGCACCTGAACGCCATCGAATACCTCAAGCTCGTCGAGCACCCGAGCGAAGGCAGGATCCGCGTGTTGGCGGTGCCTTCCGAGTGGTCGGAGTCCAAACCGCAATACCGCCGGCACGCGCCGCGGCTCGGTGAGCACACCGTGGAAGTGCTGCGGGAAGCGGGCTACGCCGAGGACAAGATCAAGCGGCTACTCGACGCCGGCGCGGCGAAGCAGTTCAGCTCGCCGGCGTCTGAGCCGGTGTCGACTTCGGCAGGTTTTTGACGGTCGGTGCGAGGCCACGCCTGCGGGTGCGGGTCCCGAGCCGCTTGGTGCCGAGGTTGCGCCGCGCCGGTGTCTCCTGGCGTTTCACGGAGAATCTCTCCTCGATCATGCGCAGCATGACTTCAGCGGGCGGTGAGAGCGTGGCGTCCTTGCGCTGCACGACGAAAATCGGCCGCATCAGGCTCTTTCCTTCCACCGGTATGGCGACGAGCTCCGGCCGGTTGAACTGGTAGAGCGTGAGTTCGGGCAGCACGCTGATGCCTAGGCCCGCGGCGATCAGGCCCGCGACCGTCGCGAGCTGCTCGACCTCGAAGCCGCTGTAACGGGCGCTCATCTTGCCGAGCACCGGCTCGACGTGCTGGCGCACGCTGCTGTTGCGCGCCAGATGGATCCATTCCAAGTCGACGAGGTCTCCCAGGCTGACCTTCTTCCTGCCGGCGAGCGGGTGATCGCGCCGGCAGACGAGATAGAAGCCTTCGCTTAGGATCAGGCGGCTCGCGAACTCCGCCAGCCGGGGTCCGGGCGCCGTCAGCGCAAAGTCGACGCGCCCATCGCGCAGAAACTCGAGGCAGCGGTCCGAAAGCGCATCGAACAGCTCCAGCGTCACGCCGGGAAAGCGCTTGCGGTATGTGGCGAAGATGCCGGGCAGCATGTTGGCCGCGAGTGAAGGCAGCGCCGCGACTGCAACGCGCCCCTTGCGCCCGGTGGCGCGGTCCTTGAGGTCGGCGAACGACGCTTCGATATCGGCGAGCAGGCGCCGCGCCCGCTCGGCGAACAGTTCGCCTTCGCCGGTCAGCGTGACGTTGCGCGTCGTGCGGTTGAAAAGGGGCGCCCCGGCTTCCTCTTCCAGCCGGCGGATCAGCTGGCTGAACGCGGACTGCGACAGGTTGCAGCGCTCCGCGGCGCGCGTGAAGTGGCGCTGCTCGGCGAGCGCGAGGAACGCACGCAGTACGTGCGCGGAAATATTTATCGACACGATGGATTAATTCTTTGGATCATTCGATTATACAAAGCAGTGGCGGTGTGAGAATGAGTTGGTCAACACGGGGAGGTCCGTAATGCCATCGCATGCCACTCGCGCCGCGCTCTCCGCCGCGGCAATCTCATTCGCCTTTGCGTTCGCCTGGCCGCACGCCGCCGACGCGCGCGTCACGCGCATCGTCATCGACTCGCGTGCATCCGAGGGTCCTGTCTTCCCCGACGTCGGCCAGTTCGAGCGCGTGAACGGCCACGCGTTCGGCGAGCTCGATCCGAGCGATCGCCGCAACGCGATCATCCAGGACATCGGGCTCGCGCCGCGCAATTCGGGCAATAAGGTGGAGTACGTCGCCAGCTTCTCGCTCGTGAAGCCGCTCGACCTGTCGAAAGCGAGCGGCGTTCTGCACTACCAGGTGGTGAACCGCGGCAACGCGACAGCGCTCGCGGCTCCCAACCCCTACGGCCACGTGCAGTTGGTGAGCGGCTGGCAGGGCGACGTCACGCCGACTGCCTTCAACCAGACCCTCCAGGTGCCGATCGCGACGCATTCCGACGGCTCGCCGGTCACCGGGCCGATCCTCGCGCGCTTCTGGAATACGAGTGGCCCGAGCGCGCCGATGGCGAATCCGTTCGGCGGGCCGAACCGCTATCCGCCGGCGAGCCTCGACACCGCCCAGGCGACGCTCACCAGCCGCGCCTGGGAGCGTCTCAGCGGCGGCGCGCACGGTCCGCTGACCGTCATTCCGAGCACCGATTGGGCGTTCGCCGATTGCCGCACGGTTCCCTTCCCCGGCACGCCGGATGCGACGCGAGTCTGCCTTAAGAACGGCTTCGATCCCACGCTGCTTTACGAGGTGGTGTTCACCGGCAAGAACCCGCTCGTGCTCGGCATCGGCTTCGCAGCGACGCGCGACATCAACTCGTTCTTCCGCCACGCGCTGCAGGACGATTTCGGTACGCCGAACCCGGTTGCGGGCGCAATCACTCATGCCATCAGCCAAGGCACCTCGCAGTCGGGCAACTTCGTCAAGACCTTCATCCACCTCGGCTTCAACGAAGACGAGTCCGGGCGCATCGTGTGGGACGGCGCGTGGCCGTACATCGCTGCGCGGCAGAACCCAACGGATTTCCGCTTCGCGGTGCCGGGCGGCGCCGCGGGAATCAATGAGCCCGGCAGCGAGCCGATCCTCTGGTGGCACACCTGGCCCGACCGGGCGCGCGGTCGCCACCCGGGCAGCATGCTCGATCGCTGCCGCGCGACGCATACCTGCCCGAAAATCTTCGAAAGCTTCGGCGCGACAGAATTCTGGGACCTGCGCATGTCGCCGGGGCTCGTCGGCACCGACGCCCGGCAAGACATCCCGCTGCCGCACAACGTGCGCCGCTACTACTATCCGGGCACGAGTCACGGCGGCGGTGGCGGCGGCTTCAATCCGCTCCAAGCAGTCGCCCCAGGCTGCACGCTGCCGCGCAATCCGAACCCGCAGTTCGACCAGCAGCGTGCTCTGCTCGTCGCATTCGTCGACTGGGTGGTGGACGGCAAGGAGCCGCCGGAGAGCCGCTACCCGACGCTAAGGAAAGGTCTGCTGGTGCCGGCAACCAAGGCGGCGACCCGCTTCCCGACGATTCCCGGCTTGCCGGCGAACGCGCCCGAGGGGCTGGTCAACTATGTCCTCGACTACGACTTCGGACCGGAGCTCAACTATAACGATCTCACCGGCGTCATCACGCGGCAGCCGCCGATCATCAAGCAAGTGCTGCCGACGCTGGTCGTCAAGGTCGATGCCGACGGCAATGAGATCGGTGGCGTGCCTTCAGTGCTGCACCAGGCGCCGCTCGGCACGTATCTCGGCTGGAACATGCGCGGCTTCGGGTTTTACGCCGGGCAGATCTGCGATTTCACCGGCGGCTACCTCCCATTTGCCAAGACCCGCGCCGAACGTCTCGCGAGCGGCGATCCGCGCCTTTCGCTCGAAGAACGCTACGGCAGCCAGGAAGGGTACGTCTGCGTCGTGCAGCGCGCGGCAAAGAAGGCGGTCGCCGAACGCTTCCTGCTGCAGGCTGATGCCGACCGCATGATCGGCGAAGCAACCGCCGCCAATGTACTGCCGAGCGATCCCAATAACCCGATCGCAAAGGTGCGCTGCGCGCCGCCTCGGGACGAGGACGATGACGACTAGCTTTCTTGACACGCCAGCATCCACCGCGTAACTTCGCGTCGGATCTCAGCGCCGATTTGACGTTCAGCTTGCGGGCGCTCAACAAATACTGCTAAAGAGACAGGTCTAAGAACCCGTTCTCGCGCAAGCTGAACGGGTTTCATTTTTTTGGGCCGCAGTTGAACGCTCCCCACGATCCTGGCTCTGTCGGCGCCGTCACCGCGCAAAAGGCGCAGTTCGATCAGCCGCTGCGCCTGAAAGGCGGCGCGACGCTGCCCTCGTTCGAGATCGCTTACGAGACCTACGGCGCGCTGAACGCGGCGCGCTCGAACGCCGTGCTCGTGTGCCATGCGCTGAACGCTTCGCACCACGTCGCCGGCTACTACGCGGAGCAGCCGGACAACATCGGCTGGTGGGACAACCTGGTCGGGCCGGGAAAGCCGCTCGACCCGCGCCGTTTCTTCATCGTCGGCTCGAACTACATCGGCTCGTGCTTCGGCTCGACCGGCCCGGCGTCGATCAATCCTGCCACCGCAAAGCCCTGGGGCGCCGACTTCCCCGTCGTCACGGTGGAGGACTGGGTGGAGGCGCAGGCACGCCTCGCCGATCACCTTGGCATCGAGCGCTTCGCCGCCGTGATCGGCGGCTCGCTCGGTGCGATGCAGGCGCTGCAGTGGACCCTCTCGTACCCCGAGCGCATCCGCCACTCGATCGTCATCGCCGCCGCGCCGCGGCTCACGCCGCAGAACATCGCCTTCAACGAGGTGGCACGCCAGGCGATCATGACCGATCCGGACTTCCACGGCGGGCATTACTACGACAAGGGCGTGGTGCCGGTGCGGGGGCTACGCATCGCGCGCATGATCGGCCACATCACCTACCTGTCGGGCGAAGCGATGGCCGAAAAATTCGGCAGGCTGCTACGCCGCGGCGCGCCCGGCTTCGATTTCGACATCGACTTCGAGGTGGAGTCGTATCTGCGCTATCAGGGCGACAAGTTCTCGAGCTACTTCGACGCGAACACGTACCTGCGCATCACCAAGGCGCTGGATTACTTCGATCCCGCCGCCGAATACGGCGGCAACCTGTCCGCCGCCCTGGCGAGAGCGAAGGCCGCATTCCTGGTGGCGTCGTTCAAGTCCGACTGGCGCTTCCCGCCGCCGCGCTCGCGCGAGATCGTGCGCGCGCTGCTCGACAACCGGCGCATCGTGTCGTACCTCGAGATCGACGCGCCGGGCGGTCACGACGCGTTCCTGCTCGAGGACCCGCGCTACCACAGCGCGCTGCGCGCGTACTTCGGCAACATCGAGCTATGAGAGCTGCGCATTGAGACCTGACTTGGCCGCCATCGCGCAGTGGGTCGCGCCGCAGGCACGGGTGCTGGACCTCGGCTGCGGCGACGGCTCGCTCCTGCGCACCCTGTGGCACGAGCGCCAGGCGCCCGGCTACGGCGTCGAGATCGACGACGCGGCGGTGCTCGAGTGCGTCGAGAACGACGTCAACGTGCTGCAGGTGGATCTCGAAAGCGGGCTCTCGCTCTTCGGCGACCATACGTTCGACTGCGTGATCCTCTCCGAGACGCTGCAGACGATTCACCGCACTGAATTCCTGATGCGCGAGATGCTGCGCGTGGGCCGCGAAGTGATCGTCAGCTTCCCGAACTTCGGACACTGGAACGCGCGGCTGCAAGTCGTCCTCGGGCGCATGCCCGTATCGGAGACGCTGCCCTACGAGTGGTACGAGACGCCGAACGTGCATCACTGCACCACGGCGGACTTCGAGGATCTCTGCCGGCGGCTGCGCGTGCGCATCCGCGAGCGGCTGGTCCTGCACAAGGGCAAGCCCGTCACCTTTCTGCCCAATCTGCTCGGCAGCGTAGCGGTCTACCGCTGCACGGCCGGATAGACGTTGCGGCTCGACTGCGGACCCTGCGTCGTTCGCGACTGGGCGCGCAGCGACAAGGCGTCGCTCGTGCACCATGCGAATAATCGAAAGATCTGGCGCAATCTCATGCACCGCTTCCCGCATCCTTACACCGGGGCCGATGCCGACGGTTGGTTCGCGCTGCTCGAGGGCATGACGCAGCCCACACACTGGGCGATCGATGTAGCCGGCGCGGCGCTCGGCGGCATCGGCTGCACGCTCGGCGAAGGCGTGTACCAGCGAACGGCGCAGTTCGGCTACTGGCTGGGCGAACCGTTCTGGGGCCGCGGCATCATGACGGCAGCAGTGAAGACCGTCGTGCCTTACGCGATGGAGCGCTTTCGCCTCGTGCGACTCGAGTCGCCGGTGTTCGAGTGGAATCCCGCCTCGATGCACGTGCTCGAGAAATGTGGGTTTGCGCGCGAGGCGGTGCTTAAGGCGAGCGTTTTCAAAGATGGCGAGCTCATCGATTCGGTGATTTACGCTTTCGTCGACCCGGCGTACCGCTGAACGCGCCGGCCTGCGCGCCGTCGCGGTATTTGAAGCCCTGAAGGGCGCGATCGTACTGGTCGCGGGCTTTGGGCTCACGCGGCTGGTGCATCGCGATGTCGAGCACGCGGCGGAAGCGCTGATCGACCGGCTGCATCTCGACGCGGCGAAGAAGTTCCCGCGCATCTTTCTTGACCTCGCCGCCAATGCCACCGACATGCAGCTCTGGGGGCTCGCGGCGCTCGCCATGACCTACGCGCTGCTGCGCTTCGCGGAGGCCTACGGCCTGTGGTTCCAGCGCCGCTGGGCGCAGTGGCTCGCCGCGGTGAGCGGCGGGGTCTACGTGCCGGTGGAGATCTACGAACTCGCGCGCGGCGTGTCCTGGGTGAAGGTCGGTGCGCTTCTGTTGAACGCGGCGGTGGTAGCGTATATGTGTTACGTGCTCGGGCGCGAATCGCCAAGGAGGGGCTGATGCGGACCTACCTCGTAGTTTCCGGTGTCTTGTTTGCCGCGGTGACGCTGCTCCACTTGCTGCGGCTAGTCTATGGCTGGGCCGCCCAGATCGGCACGTGGACGGTGCCGCTGTGGGTGTCGTGGCTTGGCATCGTGGTCGCCGGCGCTCTTTGCATCTGGGCGTTCGCGCTGGCGCGCGGCGTGAGAGGCACATGATCCGCAAGCTCGCCTCCGGCGAATACCGGCTCTACTCGCGCAAGGTGAACCCCAAGACCGGCCGGCGGCGCAACCTCGGCACCTACAAGACGTGCGCGGCGGCCGAGAAGCACCCGAATCCGGCAAGGCCGTGCCTGCCCTGGGCGCTCGACCGGCAGCTTGCCGGGCTCGGCATGCGCAAGATCGAAAGCCAGGCCTGTAACTTCATCTTCTTTCCGCTGAAGGAACTGCACGAGCGGGCCTGCGACGCGCTCAACCGGGCGCTCACACCCCTCTCGCGGCTCGCGATCGCGCCGCTCCTTGGCGCGCAGTACGTCGTCAAGGCACAAAAGACGGCTTGGCGATCCGCGTAGTACGCCTGGGGACGGCACGCCAGCGCGGCGAGGGCTTGCGCATCGGCGTGGTGCGGCGTCCGCCGCGCGGCGTGCGCAAATCGGAGTACGCGAAGCGCGGCTACTACGACGTGTGGCTTCCGGAGCTCGCGCCGAGCGAGAAGTGGGTGAGCTGGGCGCTGTCCCAGCCTTGGACCGATGCGCGCTGGCGAAAGTACGCACGCAACTACCACCGCGAGATGCGCGATCCGCCGGCACAGCGGTTGATTGAACTGCTCGCGGCGTTGTCCAAGCAGGCAAACATCTCGATCGGCTGCTACTGCGAGCGCGAGGAGCGCTGCCACCGCTCACTCCTCGCGGAACTTCTCGCGGATCACGGTAAGAAGACTCGCCGTGCGCTCGGCAAGCAGGCGGCGAAGGTCGCGAAGCGCCGGCGCAAGAAGCGCTAGCCGGTCTCCTTGCCCGCCGTGCCGATCGAGAGATCGGCGAGGCCCGAGCGCATCATGTACCAGAAGAGCGCGACGCCTGGCAGCGCGATGAGCGTGGTGAGCAGGTAGAAGTTGACGTAGCCGATCGAATCGATCAGCGTGCCGACCGTCGTACCGGTGATGAAGCGGCCGGCGATGCTCGCGAGCGCGGAAAGCAGCGCGTACTGGGTCGCAGTGAAGCGCAGGTTGCAGAGCGCCGAGAGATAGGCGACGACCGTGACGCCGCCCATGCCGCTGGCGAAGTTCTCGAAGCTGATCGCCGCCGCCATGCCGAGGTTGGTATGGCCGGCGGCGGCAAGCGCGGCGAAGCTGAAGTTCGACACCGCCATCAACACCAAGCTGGTCAGCACCGAGCGCTTCATCCCGAGGCGCGCATAGGCGATCCCGCCGACGAAGATGCCGACCAGCAGTGCGACGAAGCCGACGCCGACGTCGTAGAACGCGATCTCGTCGTTGGTGAAGCCGAGGTCTGCGAACAGCAGGCGCAATGTCAGGTTCGCCAGCGTATCGCCGATCTTGTGCACGAGCACGAAGGCAAGGACCACGACCGCGCCCTGGCGCTCGAGGAATTCCACCAGTGGACTGAAGTAGGCGACGATCGCCTCGAGCGCGCCGTGGGATTTCGCGGGTTCGCGGTGCCGGGGCGGCTCGCCCATCACCAGAGCGACAAGCATTGCCGGCAGGGCAAACGCGGCGCAGGCGATATAGGCGGCGGTCCAGCCCACGCGCTGCGCGAGCACGAGCGCGAGCGCTCCCGCCGCAGCGGCGCCGATGCGCCAGCCGTACTGCGACATGCCGGAGCCGACACCGAGCTGCAGCGGCGCAAGCAGCTCGATGCGATACGCGTCGATGATGATGTCGAACGTCGCGCCCGCGATGCCCACCGCGATGGCCGCCGCCGCCACGGCGAACAGCGCGCTGCCCGGGTCGGCAAACCCGAGAAGCACGACCGCCGCCATCACCAGCACGCCGATCGCCCACAGCCAGCTGCGGCGCTGGCCGAAGCGGCCGATGAGCGGCAGGCGCAGGTTGTCGACCAGCGGCGCCCAGAGGAACTTGAAGTTGTAGGCGAGGAACGTGAGCGCGAAGGCGGTCACCGCACTCTTGTTGATACCGTGCTGCGCGAGGCGCGTGGTGAGGGTGGCGCCGATCATCGAGAACGCGAAGCCCGACGAGATGCCGAGAAACAGCGCCGCGAGCGGCGCGGCCTCGAAATAGGGCCGCACGCCCGCCGGCAGGCTCGAGCGCCAGTCGGCGCGCTCAGAGGTCGTGGTCATAGTCGATCGTGAGCGGCGCGTGATCGGAGAAGCGCCGGCGCTTGAAGACCGACTCACGGACCGCTGCAGCCGCGATCCCCGGCGTGGCGATCTGGTAATCGAGGCGCCAGCCGACATTCTTGGCCCAGGCCTGGCCGCGGTTCGACCACCAGGTGTACTGCTCGGGCTTGTCGTTCAGCCGCCGGAAGACGTCGACAAAGCCGATCTCATCGAAGACGCGCGTGAGCCAGGCGCGCTCCTCGGGCAGGAAGCCCGAGTTCTTCTGGTTCGAGCGCCAGTTGCGCAGATCGATCTCCTTGTGGGCGATGTTCCAGTCGCCGCACAGGATGATTTCGCTCTTGCGCTCACGCAGGCGCTTGAGGTGTAAAAGGAACTGCTTCAGGAAGCGGAACTTCGACGCCTGGCGATGCGGGCCGGCGGAACCCGAGGGCAGGTAAACCGAGACTACCCATAGCTTTCCAAAGCGCGCCTCGACATAGCGCCCTTCGGCGTCGAACTCGCGGCTGGCGAAGCCGCGCCTCACCTCATCGGGTTGCCTGCGGCTGTAGAGCGCCACGCCGCTGTAGCCCTTCTTCCTGGCGAAGGCGTGGCAGCTCTCGAACAGCTTGAGGCCGTGCAGCTTCGAGTCGAGGTCGGCCTCGTGGCATTTCAGCTCCTGCAGGCAAACGACGTCCGGCTGCTGCGCGGCGAGCCAGCGGAACAGTCCCTTGTTTGCCGCCGACCGGACGCCGTTGACGTTGAGCGTTATTACTCTCAACCGGCGGGAAATGCCGACACGCCGCCATGCGCGGCCGACCATTTCGCCGGCTCGTGGAGGAAGCGCTCCACTTCAGCGAGCTGCGCGGACTCGAGGTAGCGGTCCTTCTTCACGACCGCAAGCACGTCCCACCACGTGGCGAGGTAATGCAGGCGCACGTTGAGATCGGCGAGCGTCTGCTTCGCCTCCGGGAAGATGTCGTAGTAGAAGTTGACGAAGACGTGCTCGACCACGGCGCCCGCTTCGCGCAGCGCCTTGCAGAAGTTGATCTTGGAGCGCCCGTCGGTGGTGAGGTCCTCGACCAGCAGCGTGCGCGCGCCGGCGCGGATATCGCCCTCGATCTGGGCGTTGCGGCCGAAGCCCTTGGGCTTTTTTCTCACATACTGCATCGGCAGGCCGAGCCGATCGGCAATCCATGCGGCGTAGGGAATGCCGGCCGTCTCGCCGCCGGCAACCACGTCAAATTGCTCAAAACCGGCGTCGCGCGCGAGCGTAACCGCGGCGAACTCGACCAGCTGGCTGCGTATCCGCGGATAGAAGATGAGCTTGCGGCAATCGATGTACACCGGGCTCGCCCAGCCCGAGGTGAAGATGAAGGGCTTTGCTTCGTAGAACAGCACCGCCTTCACCTCCAGCAGCATGCGCGCGGTGATTTCGGCGATGACCGCCTTGTCGGCAAAGTGCATAGTGCGGCGCGGATTTTAACAGCTACAATCCGCGCATTCGTCGCTCGGGAGGGACGCGATGCTTAGAACGACAATGCTGGCGGCGCTCATGATCGCGCCGTTAGCTGCGCAAGCCCAAGTCACGTACCGCTGCACCGGCACGGACGGCAAGCGCTACTACGGCTCCACCATCCCGATGCAGTGCGTCGGCCGCGTGGTCGAGCAGCTCAACGCCCAGGGCCTCACCGTACGGCGCATCGACCCGGAGGGCGATGAGAAGGAGCGCGAGGCGAAGGCGGCGGCCGCCGCCAAGGCGAAGGAGGAAGAAGCCGCCATGCGCGAGGAGTCGCGGCGCAACCGCGCGCTACTTGCCACCTACACGAGCGAGCGCGACATCGAGGATGCTCGCGCCCGCGCGCTCGCCGACCACCGTAGTGCCGTGCAGGACTTCGAAGCCAAGATCGATGCGCTGAAGAAGCGCCGCGCCGGCTACGACAAGGAACTCGAGTTCTACCAAGACAAGAAAGGCGGCGCCAAACCGCCGGCGAAGCTGCTCGACGACATCAACGCCGTCGACCTCGACCTCAAGGCGCAGCAAGACCTGCTCGCGGCGAAAAAGAAGGAGGCCGACGTCATCAACGCGAAGTACGACTCCGACAAGAAGCGCTACCTCCAGCTCACGCGACGAACGAAGTAATCAGCGCGCGAGCTTGCGGCGCAGGATCTCGTTCACCTGCGCCGGATTCGCCTTCCCGCCGCTTGCCTTCATCACCTGCCCGACGAGCGAGTTGAACGCCTTCTGCTTGCCGGCGCGATAGTCGGCCACCTGCTGCGCGTTCGCGGCGAGTACCCCCTCGACGAGCTTTTCAATTGTGTTGACATCCGTAATCTGCTTAAGGCCCCGCCTCTCGATAATCTTGTCAGGCGGTCCCTCACCATTCAGCATGGCATCCCAGATCTCCTTCGCGATCTTATGACTGATAGTTCCGTCGAGGATGCGCGCTACCCATGTTCCGCGGTCTTCAGGAGAAACAGGCAGTTTCCAAACGGCAACGCCGCGGTCCTTCATTGAGGCAGCTACTTCCATCATCGCCCAATTGGCTGCTTGAACCCTCTGCATCGGGTCGCAACCCTTCGTCTTCGTGACAAGCGTCGTCCAAAACCGTTCGAAGTCTTCCGCCTTGTCGCGATCTGACATCAGTACAGTGATCATCTCCTCGGGAAACTCGTAGCTAACGAAACGAGCACGGACAGTCGTAGGCAGTTCTGGCATGGTTCGCTTTACGTCGGTGATCATCTGCTCTGTGATCACTAGCGGCAAAAGATCAGGATCGGGAAAGTAGCGGTAGTCGTGCGCTTCCTCTTTAGTACGCAGCGAACGGGTCTCATTTCGGTCTGGATCGTACAGCCGCGTTTCCTGTTCGACTTTGCCGCCATCTTCAAGTACTTCGATCTGACGATGTGCTTCGTACTCGATCGCCTGCTCCATAAATCGAAACGAGTTCAGGTTTTTTATTTCGCACCGCGTACCGAGCGGTTCGCCAGGGCGGCGAACCGACACGTTGGCATCGCAACGAAACGATCCCTCCTGCATGTTCCCATCACATATTCCTATCCAAACGACGAGCGCATGCAGACTGCGTGCGTACAAAACTGCTTCCTGGGCGCCTCGCAAATCTGGCTCAGAAACGATTTCTAAAAGGGGCACGCCTGCACGGTTTAAATCTATTCGAGAGAAATCGTCGCCCGCATAACTATCCGCAACATAGCCTTCTTGAACGTAACCTTTTTCCACGTAGCCAGCGTGGATAGACTTCCCAGCGTCCTCCTCAAGGTGTGCTCGGGTTATCCGGATTGCCTTCATCCCACCCTTGAGCGGAATGTTTAGTGCACCGCCTTGCACGATCGGCTGCTCGTACTGGCTGATCTGGTAGCCCTTCGGGAGGTCCGGGTAGAAGTAGTTCTTGCGCGCGAATATCGAGCGCCGATTGATCGTGGCGCCGACGGCGAGGCCGAAGCGGATGGCGTGCTCCACCGCGGCGCGATTCAAGACGGGCAGCACGCCGGGCAGCGCGATGTCCACGGCCGAGGCCTGCGTGTTCGGTGGCGCGCCGAAGGCGGTGGCTGCGGCGGAAAAGATCTTGCTCTGCGTGCGCAGCTGCGCGTGCGTCTCGATGCCGACGACGACTTCCCAGCTCACGGTCAGCGCGCCTCGCCGCGCAGCAGGCGGCAGTGGCCGCGCTTGTCGATGAGGAGCGGCTCGAGATAGGCCTGCGAGCCGCACTGCTCCGTGCAGTTTTCCGCCGCGACGCGCACGTAGTCGCCAAGCTCGCGCAGTGTCACCTTGCACTGGCCGGCGCTGAAGCGCAGGCCGCCCTTCAAGGGCTGCTGCTGCAGGTTCGCGATGCTGCAGCTGTGCCCGCCTGGCGCCACGCTCGAGCGCCAATCGAACGACTGGAGTTTGCCAGCATCGATGCGATAGCTGAGAGTGGATTTGTACTGTGCCTCCGAAGCATCGCAATGCACCGAGGCGCTGTAGGCGTCCATCTCCGGAAACTGCTCGCTGAACTCGAAGCGCTCGCGCTCCTGGCCGCCCGGCGCGTAGCGCGTGCCCTTGAAGACGCCGCCGCGCCAGGTGCCGCGCAGCTCGCCGGTCGGCGAGCGGCCGAAGAGGATCGCGGTCGTGCCTTCGCGCAGAGTCGTGACGCCGATCTCCGGGCTCGACTCGCCGTCGACGAAGCGCCGCGAGAGCGTCGGCAGCGCGATGTATTCGCCCGCGAGCTGCCAGCCGCCCTCCGCGTTGCGGCTTGCGTTGAGGACGAGCAACGCCGGACGGCTGCCCATCTGGCCGACCAGCTCGCGCGTCTCGGTCTGCGCCGCCGCGGCAAGCGGCGCGAGCAAGGCGAGCGTGGCGAGCCTCATAGCGGAGTCTCGCGCGGCACGCGCAGATGCCAGTCGGTCGCCTGCTGGTAGCGGTGCGCGATGCCGAGGAGCCGCGCTTCGGAAAAATAGTTGCCGGTGAGCTGCAGCCCGACCGGCAGCCCGCCGCGATCGAAGCCGCAGGGGACCGAGAGGGCAGGGACGCCCGCGAGCGGCGCGGAAACGGTAAAGATGTCGTCGAGGTACATCTGCACGGGGTCGTCGACCTTCGCGCCGATCGGAAAGGCGGTCGTCGGTGAGGTCGGCCCGAGGATCAGGTCGCAGCGCTCGAAGGCCTGGGCGAAATCGCGGGCGATGAGCCGCCGCACTTTCTGCGCCTGGACGTAATAGGCGTCGTAGTAGCCGTGCGAAAGGACGTACGTTCCGACGAGGATGCGGCGCTTGACCTCGGCGCCGAAGCCTTCACCCCGCGTACGGCAATACATGTCGATGAGATCGCGGTACTGGGAGGCGCGGTGGCCGTAGCGCACGCCGTCGAAGCGCGAGAGATTGGATGAGGCTTCGGCCGGCGCGATGACGTAGTACACCGGCACGCCGAGGCCGGCGTTCGGCAGCTCGAGCTCGACCCGGCGGGCGCCGTGCGATTCGTACCAGCGCACCGCCTCCTCCACCGCCGCGCGAACGCCAGGATCGATCCCCTCGCCGAAGTATTCGCGCGGCAGGCCGAGGCGCAGGCCGCGCAGGTCCATGTCGAGAAAGCGGCCGTAGTCCTCTTTCGGCCGATCGAGGCTGGTCGAGTCGCGCGCGTCGAACCCGGCCATCGCGTTCATGAGCAGCGCGAGATCGGCCGCGCTCTTCGCGAGCGGCCCGGCCTGGTCGAGCGACGAGGCGAAGGCGACGATGCCGTAGCGCGAGACGACGCCGTAGGTGGGCTTCAGGCCCGAGACGCCGCACATCGCCGCGGGCTGGCGCAC
>JACXTT010004043.1_pt1 | contig 22027 bp, 14 predicted proteins | sample 9270951 | NCBI WGS metagenome assembly JACXTT01 (sample SAMN15532306, study PRJNA645909) | rock metagenome | isolation source: weathered quartz diorite | place: Puerto Rico | collected 2017-06-21
GCGAAGTCCCAGTTCACCAGGTTCCAGAACGCCTCGATGTACTTCGGGCGGGCGTTGCGGTAGTCGATGTAGTAGGCGTGTTCCCACACGTCGCAGGTCAGCAGCGGCTTGTCGCTGCCGGTGATCGGCGTGGCGGCGTTGGACGTGTTGACGATGCCCAGCGAACCATCCGGACGCTGCACCAGCCAGGTCCAGCCCGAACCGAAGTTGCCGACGGCCGACTTGGTGAACTCTTCCTTGAACTTCTCGACCGAGCCGAACGCCTTGGTGATCGCGTCGGCCAGCTTGCCGGTCGGCTCCTTGCCGCCGTTCGGGCTGAGCGAGTGCCAGTAGAAGGTGTGGTTCCAGATCTGGGCGGCATTGTTGAACACGCCGCCGGAGGACTTCTTGATGATGTCTTCCAGCGCAGCGTTCTCGAACTCGGTGCCCTTGATCAGGTTGTTGAGGTTGGTCACATAGGCCTGGTGGTGCTTGCCATAGTGATACTCCAGCGTCTCCGCGGAGATATGCGGCTCGAGCGCGTTCTTTTCATAGGGCAGGGGAGGGAGTTCGATCGCCATGAGTTGGCTCCTGGGCGTTGGCTAAGGATAAGGAGTCGGGCCGGGGCAGCCATGGGGCGGCTGCAGGCATACGACTGGTACACTACCGATCTGCATGCATTGTAATGATGAATGGCCTGACTTATGGACGTTAATGAGCGAATCAAGGCGGTGCTCGCCGAGCACGCCATCGTGCTCTTCATGAAGGGCACGCCGCAGTTCCCCATGTGCGGGTTTTCCAGCCGCGCCGCGCAGGCGTTGAAGGAGGCAGGCGCACAGTTCCACGCGGTGAACGTACTGGCCGACCCGGAAGTGCGGGCGGCGCTGCCGCATTACGCCAACTGGCCGACGTTTCCCCAGATCTTCATCCAGGGCGAGCTGATCGGCGGCTGCGACATCATCGAGGACCTGAAGGCCTCCGGTGAGCTGGCGCGCATGGCCGCCGACGTGGAAGGAGCCGGTTCCTGATGGCACTTCCCCTTGTTCGCCTGCCGCAGGCATGGACCCTGCCCGCAGGTTCGCTGGCCGATCGCGTGGTACTGGTGACGGGCGCCTATGGTGGCCTGGGCGCCGCCGTGGCAAGAGCCGCTTCTCGTGCCGGCGCCACCGTGGTGATCACCGGGCGGCGCAAGCGCCAGCTGGAGCAGCTCTACGATGCGATGGTGGGTGAAGGCCTGCCGGAGCCGGTGATCCATCCGCTGGACATGGAAGCGGCGACGCCGCGCGACTACGAAGCGCTGGCCGATGGCCTGGAGCGTGACTTCGGTCGCCTCGATGGCATCGTCCACGCGGCCGCGAGTTTCAACGGGCTCACGCCGCTTGCCGTGCACAAGCCCGATGACTGGCTGCGCGCGCTGCACGTGAACGTGTCCGCGCCGTTCGCGCTCACCCAGGCCTGCATGTCGTTGCTGACGAAGGCGCCGGACAGTGCCGCCGTGTTCGTCCTGGATGATCCGGACCTGATGCAGCGCGCGCACTGGGGCGGCTACGGCGTCTCCAAGGCGGCGCTGGAGCGCCTCGTGGAGATCCTGCATCAGGAAACCGAGCAGACGACGCTGCGCGCCCATGCGCTGCTGCCGGCGCCGATGCGCACCACCTTGCGTCGCGCCGCCTACTTCGGCGAGGACACCACCATCCATCCGCTGCCCGACGCCACCGCCGACGCAGTGATCTATCTGCTGGCGGGGCAGGGGGCATCGGCGCGTGGCGCCACCCTCGACCTGCGTGCGCAGGCATGACCATGTCGGAGCAGGGGTGACATGGAAGCGCAGATGACCACGCTGTCGGCGGCGATCCTGCTGTTCCTCATCATGGATCCGCTCGGCAATATCCCGATCTTCCTCAGCCTGCTGAAGGATGTGGCACCCAAGCGCCGTCGCTACGTGATGGTGCGCGAGTTGCTCATTGCGCTGGCCGTGCTGCTGGGATTCCTCATGGGCGGGCAGCTGATCCTCAAGCTGCTGCAGCTGCGGCAGGAGTCGATCAGCATCGCCGGCGGCATCGTGCTGTTCCTGATCGGCATCCGCATGGTGTTTCCACCGGCTGACGGTGGCGGCATCTTCGGCAAGCCGGGCGAGGGTGAGCCGTTCATCGTGCCCATGGCGATTCCCGGCGTGGCCGGTCCATCGGCCATGGCGGCGCTGCTGCTGCTCACCAATACGCAGCCGGGGCGCACGGCCGACTGGGCCATCGCCCTGCTGGGCGCCTGGCTGGCCACCTCGGTGATCCTGCTGTGTTCGACATATCTGTTCCGTTGGCTCGGCGAAAGCGTGCTCACGGCGCTGGAACGGGTGATGGGCATGCTGCTGATCGCGCTGTCGGTGCAAATGTTCCTCGGCGGCGTGGCCGCGTACCTGCACCTAGCTATTTGAATTGCGGCAAGTTGTCCGACGCGCCATCTTCTGATCCTTTTCGCATAACCTTGCTGTCATAATCCGCTACCAGCATTTGGGGTAATTCCCAGGAGGCGGTCATGCTCAGCGTTGAACAGACCCTCACCGAACGTCTGCCATGGTTGGCGCAGCATCCGATGATCCGGCGGCAGGTGGCCGGCATGCTGGGCCGCCTGGCTGACCAGGACGGCTTCAACCGTACGTTGAATGCGATTGGCGAGGCCGAAGGCTTCGACTTCGTCGAGCGCACGTTTGACCTGCTCGGGGTCAGCTACTACGCGAATCCCCGCGAACGCGAGAACATCCCCGTCGAGGGCGCGGTGCTGATCGTCGCCAACCATCCGCTGGGCATGGTCGACGCGCTGGCCCTGCTGCAGCTGGTCGGCTCGGTGCGCAGCGACGTGCGCATCCTCGCCAACGACTGGCTGATGGCGATTCCCCAGTTGCACAAGCTGCTGTTGCCGGTCGACGTGTTTGGCAAGGGCGCGGCCTCGCGCATGCGCGACATCTATCGCGCGCTGGACAACGGCGAGGCGCTGATCGTGTTCCCTGCAGGCGAGGTGTCGCGCATGCGCCCGGATGGCGTGCGTGACGGCCGCTGGTCCGATGGTTTCGCGCGGCTCGCGCAACGGGGGCGCACGCCGGTGCTGCCCATCCACGTGGCGGCACGCAATTCAGCCATGTTCTACGGCCTCTCGATGCTGGCCAAGCCACTCAGCACGGCGATGCTGCCGCGCGAGGCCATCTCGCCGGTGAGCCGTCGCATCGGCTTCAGCATCGGCGCCCTGGTAAGCACTGACGAGTTGGAGCAGCACGCGGGCGGCTCGACCAAACGCGCCGCCAAGCTGATGCGGCGCCACGTTTATCGCGTCGGTCGCCATCGCGGGTTGATCTTCGGCGGGCAGGCCCCGCTGGCGCATCCGGAGCCGACCGAACGCGTGGCGGCGGAGCTGCAGTCGCAGGCCGAGAAGCTGGCAGACCTCAACGACGGCAAGCAGGTGTACCTGTTCAAGGGCGCCTCGGACAGCGTGGTGCTGCGCGAGATCGGGCGCCTGCGCGAGCTCACCTTCCGCAAGGTGGGCGAGGGCACCGGAGCCCGCCGCGATCTCGATGTGTACGATCCGCACTACGAGCACCTGGTGCTGTGGGACCCCAAGTCCCTGCGCATCGTGGGCTCATACCGCTTCGGCCATGGCGGGAACCTGATTGCCGAACGCGGCATGTCCAGTCTCTACACCTCCAGCCTGTTCAACTATTCGCCGGCGCTGGAGTCGCGACTGTCGCAGGGCCTGGAACTGGGCCGCAGCTTCATCGCGCCGGCCTACTGGCGTTCGCGTGCGCTGGACCAGTTGTGGCAGGGCATCGGGCTCTACCTGCAGCGCCATCCGGAACTGCGCTACCTGTTCGGACCGGTGAGCATGTCGGTGAGCATTCCGCGCGAGGCGCGCGAGTGGATCGCCGCCGCCCACCAGCACTATTTCGGCGCCCCGGGCCTGGCCTCGGCACGACAGCCGTTCGTGGTGTCGCCGGATGTGATCGAACTGGTGCGGGCCGCCCTCGACGGCCTCGACCCGGCGGCGGGGCTGGGCAAACTGAAGCATCATCTCGACGCCCTGGGCGTGAGCCTGCCGGTGCTGTATCGCCAGTACGTCGACCTGGTCGAACCCGAGGGCGTGCAGTTCCTCGACTTCGGCGAGGATCCGGGTTTCTCCGGCTGCGTCGATGGCCTGGTGATGCTGGATCTGGCCACGCTCAAGCCGGCCAAGCGCGCCCGTTATCTCGGCAAGTAAGCAGACCCGCCCCAGCCGCGCCTCGTGCGCGGCTCCTTTTTTTGCGGGTAGGCCGTGAGTTGTTTCGGGGACACCGTGATAGAACGGTAAATTTCCTGTAAAATACTTATGTGAAGCTTACGAAGCCGATCCGCGCAAGGGGTGTTTCATCGCGCAGGTCGGCAGCGTTCAACTGATTTCGTAATTTCTGCCCGATTTTCCGATCGGGCTTTTTTACGCCCGGAGAAAACGTTTAAAATTACGTTAAATGGCATGAAATTGCGTTATTTCATAAATAGTTACGCGATTTCTTTCGACGTTTCGAAAGATATTTCTGCCGGGTGGTAATCCCCTATCCCCACCACCGTTTGCCACCGCCTTCTGGGCCGGCGGCATACCCAAAACATTGAAACTCTGGAATCGACGATGATGAAACGAAACCATCTCTCCATGGCGATTGCTGTCGTGTTCTGCATGGCCGCCGGCACCGTCACGGCGCAGGACGCAGCAAGCCAGGCCCAGCCGGCCACCAACAAGGACACGACGCAGCAGCGCACCAGCGTGTCCAGTACCTCCAACACCACCACCTCCAACGACACCAAGCGCGTGCAGGAGCTGAACACGGTGACGGTGCAGGCGCAGAGCCTGTCGCTGGGCGGTGGCCTGATGTCGGTGCAGACGGCGCCGAAGGCGGTTTCGACCATCAGCCGCGACGCCATCGTGAAGGCGCCGCCGGGCAGCAACTTCACCCAGATGGTGAGCAGCATCCCGGGCGTGAACGCCTCGACGGATGACGTGACCGGCCTGTCGGACGGCAACTATTCGATCCGTGGCTTCAACTCCAGCGAAATCGGCGTGACCGTCAACGGCGCCCCGATCACCGACACGGGCAGCTACGCGGTGTACGCCACCGAGTACGGCGACTCCGAAAACTACGGTGACATCACCGTGCTGCAGGGCATCCCCGATGTCGACATGCCCGACTCCGGCGCGGCCGGCGGCCACATCGCCTGGGCGACCATCGACCCCTCGCACAAGGCGGGCCTGGATTTCACCCAGTCGCTGGGTTCGCATGACTACCGCCGCACCTTCGTGCGCTTCAACACCGGCGACACCGGCCCGGTGCGCTCGTGGCTGTCCTACTCGGACAACTCGGTCGACAAGTGGCGCGGCGCCGGCGACCTGAACGTGACCAAGGTCGAAGGCAAGTCGCTGTGGACCATCGACAGCAACAACTCGATCAGCGCTTCGCTGCAGTACAACCGCGAAGTGCGCAACGGCTACTACAGCCTGACCAAGTCGGACCTGGCCAAGCACGGCTACTTCTACGACTACGACACCACCTATACGCCGGGTGACAGCCAGTACTACCAGCTGCACAACAATCCGTTCCGCAACTACATGTTCAGCCTGGACGGCGAGTTCAAGCTCAGCGATTCGCTGCGCTTGTCCGTGGTGCCGTACTTCCAGTACGGCGATGGCGGCGGCGGCACCGGCAACTCGTTCTTCGCCGAGACCACCAACTCGACCCAGAACCTGTACGAGTCGGCCCACCAGGACCTCAACCAGGACGGCGCCATCGTGACCGGCCCGAACGGGAAGAAGGCGCTGGTGTACGGCTTCAGCAGCAGCACCACGTACCGTCCGGGCGTGATTGCCAAGTTCAACCAGGACCTGAGCATGGACAACGCGCTCGAGTACGGTTTCTGGTACGAGCGCGCCCGCCAGCAGCAGAACGACAAGTTCAGCATGGCCAGCTACGCGACCGGCGTGCCGAACGATATCTGGGGCGTCTCCAACTACGTGCTGTATCCCGATGGCCAGATCCAGAATGCCTACGAGGAATACACCACCACCGAGATCAAGAAGGGCTTCATCACCGACACGTGGACGCCGAACGACCAGTGGATGTTCACGGCCGGCCTGGCCTACCTGCACGTGGACCGTTCGGGCTTCGCCTATGAGAACCCGGGGTCGACGGGTGGTTTTGCCAAGGGCTTTGGCGAAGACGATCTCAATGGCACGTACCACAAGTTCACCCCGGCGGTGGGCGTGAAGTTCTCGCCCAACGAGAACAGCCAGATCTACTACGGCCTCGGCGAGACCTTCCGCGCGCCGCCGAATGGCGCCGTGTTCCTCAACCAGATCACCGGCACCGCGGCCAACAAGCCGGAGTCGGCCTGGAACAACGACCTGGGCTACCGCTACTACAACGATCGCTTCTCGGCGAACGTGATGCTGTATCACAGCAACTTCAACAACAAGACCATCTCGGCGAAGGACCAGCTGACCGGTGAGCCGGTGTACACCCAGATCGCCCGCGTGAAGCAGCAGGGCTTCGCTGCCGAAGCCAGCTACAACATCACCGACGCGATCAAGGTCTACGGCCAGTACACCTATACCGACGCCACGGTGCAGAGCGACCTCAACGCGGGCAAGAACAAGGCAGGCCAGTACGTCTACTACCCGACCGACGGCAAGCAGCTGTTCAACACGCCGCGCAACATTGCCTACCTGCAGCTGAGCTACGACCACGGTCCGCTGTGGGCGAGCATCTACGGCAACTACCACAGCTCCATGTACGGCGATTTCATGAACACGGAGCGGGTGGGTGGCTATGCGACCTTCGGCGTGAACGCCGGTTACCGCTTCAGCGACTTCGCCAGCTGGTTCCGCCAGCCGTACGTCAAGCTCAACGTGTCGAACATCGGCGATCGCCACGCCCTCACCAACGCCAACAACGCCGCGGCGTTCCTGGCCAACAACAGCGCGGGCTACGTCGGTCCGGACGGCAAGCCGCTGGCGACGTCCGCCCCGTACTACTCGCTGCTGGAACCGCGCACCTTCATGGTGACGGTGGGCGCCTCGTTCTTCTGAGTCCAGGCTCCAACGCAAGTCCACGACCGGCGCCGAAAGGCGCCGGTTTTTTTTGGCCCCCGGGCAGGCCGGATCGATGGCATGAACTTGCGGATTTCGCAGGAACGACGCGTAAGAATTGTGAGTGATTCGTCAAAAAGTTACGAATTTGTAATAATATTCGCCTACATTCGTCGTGATGAGTCCAGGCCGGCGGCTTCGAGAAGCTCCCCGGGACGCATCAAATAATTCAGGGAATCAGTCACTTAAGACGGTGGTGGAGGGGCATGGGACTCCTCTGTGCTGGTCCCATGCCTTTTTTTGCGAATCTCTTAGGGGTTGAATCTCGATGAACAATTCTTTGCGCAGCAAACTCTTGCCGGTAGCGATCGCCACGCTGCTGGCGACCGCGCCGGTGATGGCGCAGGACACCTCCTCGTCGATCAGCGGCCGCGTGGTGGATGCCAACGGCCAGCCCGTCGCCGGCGCCACCGTCCAGATCGTGCACGCGCCGTCGGGCACCACCAAGACCACCACCACCGACGCCAGTGGCCGTTACTCGGCGCAGGGCCTGCGCGTGGGCGGTCCGTTCGACGTGAAGGTCGCCAAGGACGGCACGCAGTCCGAGCAGGACAACGTCTACCTGCAACTGGCCACCGATACCGCGGTCAACGTGACCATGGGTGCGGCCCAGCAGGCGGCGACCAACCTGGGCGCCGTGACCGTCACCGGCCTGGTGGCTGCGCAGACCTTCAACGCCGACAACAAGGGCCTGTCGACCAACGTGTCGGGTCGTGACCTGAAGATGGTCCCGTCGCCGAGCCGCTCCATCCAGGACATCGCCCGCCTCGATCCCCGCATCGCCGTCACCGACCGTGGCGACGGCTCCATGTCCGCCATGGGCATGAACAGCCGCTACAACAAGATCACCGTCGACGGCATCGGCGCCGGCGATCCGTTCGGCCTGAACTCCAACGGCATGCCGTACCTCGGCTCGCCGGTGTCGGTCGACACCATCGCCGAATACAACCTGTCGACGGCCAACTTCGACGTCACCTCGGACACCGTGGGCGCGGACATCAATGCCGTGACCAAGAGCGGTACCAATGAATTCCACGGTTCGGCGTACTACGCGTATCGCAACGCCGACAGCATGGTGGGCAACGCGGGCTGGATCAAGAGCGGCGACCGCAGCTACCAGGGCTATGACCGCGACTGGACCGGTGGCATGACGCTGGGCGGCCCGATCGTCAAGGACAAGCTGTTCTTCTTCGCCAGCTACGAGAAGCAGAAGACCGTCGGCCTGGGCAACGACTCGGCCAACGGCCTCGATACCTCGCTGACCGGCCCCTCGACCAGCAACAAGGTTTCGCCGAGCGACCTGCAGCGCATCATCAATGCGGCCAACAAGCTGGGCCTGCACCCGGGTGACTTCAGCAGCGGCGGCGTCGACCTCGAGAGCAAGCGCTCGCTGGTGAAGCTGGACTGGAACATCACCGACAACCACCGCTCGAGCCTGGCCTTCCAGCGCACGAAGGAAACGCAGCCGGTCATCCAGGGCAACAGCAACAACGCGATCGGCCTGACCAGCTACTGGTACACCAAGAACAGCGACACGAAGAACTACTCGCTGCAGTTCTTCGACGACTGGACCGACATGTTCTCGACCGAGACCAAGATCGGTTACAAGGACTTCAGCCAGGTCCGTACCGTACCGTGGCAGCAGCCGCAGGTCTTCGTGAACCTGGGCAAGGACAACAACGGCAAGCTCAACGGCGCCTCGCCGTACGTCGACCTGGGCGAAGACCAGTACAGCGACTACAACCAGATCGCGACCAAGACCTGGAGCCTCTTCAGTGCGGCCACCCTGTACCTGGGCGACCACACCGTGAAGGGCGGTATCGATTTCCAGCAGGACAAGATCTACAACCTGTTCGGTCGTACCCAGTTCGGCGCGTATACGTTCTGGGGCATCGACAACTTCGAGAAGGGCATCTACAACCAGTTCGACCTGTACCAGCCGGCCAAGGGCTACTCGCTGGATGACGTGGCGGGCAAGTGGACGCTGCGCCGCTACAGCTTCTTCCTGCAGGACAACTGGCAGGTCACCGATCGCCTGGCCGTGCTGTACGGCTTCCGCGTGAACCGTTACTCGACCGACGACAAGCCGGTCTACAACCCGACCTTCGAGAAGACCTTCGGCTTCCGCAACGACCAGACCATCAACGGTGCGACCATGGTCGAGCCGCGCGTGTCGTTCAACTACGCCTTCAACACCGAGCTGCAGACGCAGCTGCGTGGTGGCGTGGGCCTGTTCCAGTCGAACCCGCCGACCGTGTGGATGACCAACCCGTACCAGAACAACGGTATGACCGTGGCCACCTACTCGATCCGCAACAGCGGCAACCTGCCGGTGGGCCCGGGCACGATCTACCCGGGGTTCAGCCCGGATCCGTTCAACCAGAACGTGCCGCCGCCGTCCAACACCCAGATGGCCGTCGACACCATCGCGCCGAATTTCAAGCTGCCGTCCGTGTGGAAGGCCAGCCTCGCCGTCGACCGCGAGCTGCCGTGGATGGGCCTGATCGCCACCGCCGAGTACGAGCACATCAAGGTTCGCGACGCCATTTGGTACAAGAACCTCAACATCGGTGCGCCGACCGGCACGCTGCCGGATGGTCGCAACACGTACTACAAGAACATCTACGCGGGCCCGACCGGCAACACCAACCGCGCCAACGCCAACAGCAAGTTCTCGGTCAGCACCACCGAGCTGGACAACACCGGCAAGGGTTATTCCGACGCACTGACGCTGTCGCTGAAGAAGCCGTTCGCCGATGAGTGGTCGGCAAGCCTGGGCGTGACTTTCTCCAATGCGAAGGAAGTGAACCCGGGTACCTCCAGCCAGGCCACGTCCAACTACAGCAACAACGCCTGGGTGAATCCGAACGAGGACGTCGCCAGCACCGCCAACTACGCGGTGAAGCAGCGCGTGATGGCGTCGGTGGCCTGGTCGCATGCCTTCTTCGGCAACTACGCCACGACCATCAGCGCGTTCTACAACGGTCAGACCGGTCAGCCGTACAGCTGGGTGTTCTCCAACGACGCCAATGGCGACAGCTACAGTCGCGACCTGGTTTACATCCCGAAGCAGGGTGATGTGCTGTTCCAGAAGGGCACGCCGCAGCAGGCCATCGATCAGTTCTACGCCTTCATCAAGCAGGACAGCTACCTGAAGGATCACCAGGGCCAGATCGCCAACCGCAACGGTACCCGTGCGGCCTGGACGAACCAGCTCGACATGAGCTTCAGCCAGGAAGTGCCGGGCCTGTTCAAGGGCAACAAGGGCGAGATCCGCCTGGACGTGTACAACTTCCTGAACCTGCTCAACAACGATTGGGGCCAGCAGTCGTACGTACCGTTCCCGTACACCCGCAACCTCGCCGGCTTTGCCGGCGTGGACCAGGCGACGGGCAAGTACATCTACACCCTGCCGCTGGATTCCAATAACAACTACCAGCCTGGCACCAAGGTGGTCTACGACGCCGGTCGCGACATCAAGACCAACGTGGTTTCGCGATGGTCGGCGATGCTGACCCTGCGTTACACGTTCTGACGCAAGTCCTTGCTGTAGCAACACCCGAAGCCGGCGCCCTCCAGGGCGCCGGCTTTTTTTATGGGGGACGGGCCGTCCCGCGGCTTGACCCTGCCATGCCCGGCGCGGGAAGCTAGAGGGTCCGTCTCGTTCCCCACGGACGCATGAGCCGCGAGGGCGCGGCCTGGAGAATGCTTCAATGAATGACACCCAAGCCGGCAAGGCCGGCCGAGCCGCCACCGTCAGCGCGCGTATTTCCCCCGCTGGCGGCCTGGACATCCTTTCCCGCAACGAAGTGGCCCGCCTGCGCGACGCCAGTGGTTCGGGCATGCACGCCTTGCTGCGCCGGTGCGCGCTGGCGGTGCTGACCTCGGGCAGCATGAGCGACGATCCGCGGACCATCCTCGAGCAGTTCCCCGATTTCGACATCCAGGTGCTGCAGCAGGATCGCGGCATCAAGATCGAGTTGACCCATGCTCCGGCGCAGGCCTTCGTGGATGGCCAGATCATTCGCGGCATCAACGAGTTGCTGGTGGCCGTGGTGCGCGACATCGTCTACGTGTCGACGCAGATGGAGCAGGGCAACTTCGACCTGGACGACAGCGTGGGCCTCACCCATGCGGTGTTCGAGATCCTGCGCAACGCGCGCATCCTGAAGGCGCAGATCGACCCGAACCTGGTGGTGTGCTGGGGCGGCCACTCGATCTCGCGCGACGAGTACGAGTACACCAAGCAGGTGGGCTACCAGCTCGGCCTGCGCAGCATGGACATCTGCACCGGCTGCGGCCCGGGCGCCATGAAGGGCCCGATGAAGGGCGCCACCATCGCCCACGCCAAGCAGCGTCGCCGCAACAACCGCTACATCGGCATCACCGAGCCGGGCATCATCGCGGCCGAATCGCCGAACCCGATCGTCAACCACCTGGTGATCATGCCGGACATCGAGAAGCGCCTCGAGGCGTTCGTGCGCATGGGCCACGGCATCATCGTGTTCCCGGGCGGCGTCGGCACCGCGGAAGAGATCCTCTACCTGCTCGGCATCCTGCTGCATCCGGACAATGCGGGCGTGCCGTTCCCGCTGATCCTCACCGGTCCCCGCCAGTCGGCGGCGTACTTCGAGCAGATCGATCGCTTCCTGCGCCTCACCCTGGGCGACAGCGTGGCCGAGCACTACCAGATCATCGTCGACGATCCGGCCGCCGTGGCGCGTGCGATGGTGCGTGGCATCGACAAGGTGCGCAATTATCGACTGGACAACAAGGACGCGTTCTTCTTCAACTGGGCGCTCAACATTCCGTACGCATTCCAGCTGCCGTTCCGCCCGACCCACGAGGCGATGCGCGCTCTCGCCATCCATCGCGATCGCCCGCGCCACGAGCTGGCGGCGGATCTGCGTCGCGCGTTCTCCGGCATCGTCGCCGGCAACGTGAAGGAAGAGGGCATGCGTGCCATCGAGAAGAACGGTCCGTTCGACATCGACGGGGACGCCGACGTCATGCAATCACTGGATGAGCTGCTGAAGGCATTCGTGGCGCAGGACCGCATGAAGCTGCCGGGTGGAACGGCCTACGTGCCCTGCTATCGCGTCCTCACCGGCGAGCCGGCCCACTGAGGGCGCGGCGGACAAAAACGGCTTGACAGCCCGGAGCTGGGTATTCAAACTATCCAGCTCACCCCGCCCGAATAGCTCAGCCGGTTAGAGCACTTGACTGTTAATCAGGGGGTCGTTGGTTCGAGTCCAACTTCGGGCGCCATATTCAGGAAAAAACCTGCCTTGCGGCAGGTTTTTTTTTGCCCCGTGGCGGGGCGCGCGTCGTTCAGGTTCGAGTCGCCGGCTATTGCTTCTGCGCCACGATGTACTGGCACCAGCCCGTCTTGAGCCAGTAGGCGTACTGAAGCGCGACCCGGTCACCGGTGGATTGGTAGTGCGCCAGCAGGTCGCTCTCGAACAATGGCATGCGCACCACGCCCTGGCTTTCGGCACGAATATCCTGTTCCTGGAGCAGGTCGATCAGCGCGCTGCGGGATGGCAGGGGCTTGTGCGTCAGGTCATCGAAATAGTTGCCGATGATGACGTCGCAGCCCGCCGCCTGGAGTTCTTCGCGCGTCGGGCACGCCATGGCGAGCTCGGAAGGCCATTCCAGGTAGAGACGCCCGCCTGGCCTGAGTTTCGCGGCGGCCCAATGGACGAATTCATCGGGTCGAAGAATGTGCTCGATGAAGTGGCTGCAGAAGATCGCACCGAAGGTCTGTCCAGCGAAGTCCGGAGGGGCTACATCCCAATTGCCCAGTTCGAAGCCGTCGTAGTCATCGAAGCGGACCCCTTTCTCCATGGCGTACGCGAAGATCTTGACGTCTTCCCGGGTGGGGGACGGCCAGGTGCGAAAGATGTTGAGCGATCCTTCTCCCGCGCCCACGTCGACGACGGTCGAGGCGGAGGGAAGGCACTTCAGGAATACCGTCCTGGGGTGTTGGGCGTGGAAAGCGGCCACGATCGCCTCTTGCGGCAAGGTTGCCGCGATCGGTCCGTTCACCCAATCACTGATCTCCACCACGTTGGTCATGGCGCGGCCCCTGGTCTTCATCGGTCATGTAACGAGGGCCTTATTGTCTTCCGGGCCCTCGGGCGGCCCGCGGCTGACATTACGGTAGGGCCCTTTGGGATCTTCGAATGCCCTGTGTGAAGCTCACGTGGTGTGTTCAGCCCACCCGGGAGCCATGCCCATGCGCGCTTTCGATGCCCGGGCTGCCGGGGTGTGGCTTGCTCGGGAGCGGCGTCGACGCGGGCGGGTGCGCCCCCGGGAACGATCGAGGGCGCCCCCGCGGGTCTTTCGCTGGAGGCAGGCGGCCATCAGCCGCCGTTGGCGCATCGGTGTGCCAGCGCTGCGGAGGCCCGCGCACCTTGGATTCTGCCGGCGTTGGAGACCGTGACAGCGAGCGCGCCTTCGGCCTCCCCGATGCGACAGGCCGTGAACGTGGCGTTGCTGCCTCCGGCCGTGCCATCGGGCTGGAAGCGGATGCGGCGCCTTCCGGCCGTGCTTATGATGTTCAGTCGAACATGCCCACCATCGGTCCGCGTGGGTGGGCCGTCCAGCTGGTCGGCCTGGTCGCCGCGGTAATGTCCGATCAGCCAGCCGCCCTCCCAGTGCACGTCATCGGTACATTGCCTGCCGTCGCGCGTGGGGCAAAGCATGCTGCGCCGCCGGGTCTGCAGGGCCAGGGCCCGTGCCTGCTGGAGTGCGGCCATGATGTCGGATTGCGCGACCTGCAACCGGCTTCGCGCCACCAGATGCCCGAGGGCGGGCGCGGCGATGCAGGCAAGCACGATCACGATGGCGGCCACCGCGACCTGCTCGACCAGCGTAAAGCCTGCTCTGCGCATCGATCCCTGTCGCCCTTTCACGCGCACCTCCCTGTACCCCGGGAAGGGAGAGGCTAGCGAGCACCGTCATGGGCGGCAGTCATCGCGCCCACGAGTCTCGCGTCGTAGGCTGCTGACAGGCCCTGTCAGCAGGGCGATTTAAAATGCCGGCATGCGACCGCATGTGGACTGCCATGACTGACCGCTTCGAACTCGTCTCCCCCTACAAGCCGTCCGGCGACCAGCCCGACGCCATCCGTACCCTGAGCGAGGGCTTCGAGGCCGGCCTCGCGGCGCAGACGCTGCTGGGCGTCACCGGCTCGGGCAAGACCTTCACGATCGCGAACGTGATCGAGAAGATCCAGCGACCGACCATCGTGCTGGCGCCGAACAAGACGCTGGCGGCGCAGCTGTATGGCGAGTTCAAGGAATTCTTCCCGCACAACGCGGTGGAGTACTTCGTCAGCTATTACGACTACTACCAGCCGGAAGCCTACGTGGCGGCATCCGATACGTATATCGAGAAGGACGCCTCGATCAACGACCATATCGAGCAGATGCGACTGGCGGCGACCAAGGCCTTGCTGTCGCGCAAGGACTCGCTGATCGTGGCCACGGTGTCCGCGATCTACGGCCTCGGTGACCCGGAAGACTATCTGTCGCTGCGCCTGATCCTGGCCAAGGGGGAGCGCATCGACCAGCGCGCGCTGATCCGGCAGCTCACCGAGCTGCAGTACACGCGCAACGAGATGGAGCTGCGCCGCGGCACGTATCGCGTGCGTGGCGAAGTGATCGACGTCTTTCCGGCCGAATCGGAGACCGAGGCGCTGCGCATCGAGCTGTTCGATGGCGAAGTGGAGAACATGGCGCTGTTCGATCCGCTCACCGGCGAGACGATCCGCAAGGTGCCGCGCTACACGGTGTATCCGCGCACGCACTACGCGAGTACGCGCGAGAGCGTGCTCAACGCGATCGAGACCATCAAGGTCGAGCTGAAGGAGCGCCTGGAGCAGCTGTACAAGGACAACAAGCTGGTCGAGGCCCAGCGCCTGGACCAGCGCACGCGCTTCGACCTCGAAATGATGGCCGAGGTCGGCTACTGCCAGGGCATCGAGAACTACTCGCGCCATCTCACCCGCCGTGGCGCGGGCGAGCCGCCGCCGACGCTGTTCGACTACCTGCCGCCGGACGCGCTGCTGGTGGTCGACGAGTCGCACGTGACCATTCCGCAGCTGGGCGCCATGTACAAGGGCGACCGCTCGCGCAAGGAGACCCTGGTCGAGTTCGGCTTCCGCCTGCCGTCCGCCATGGACAATCGCCCGCTTCGCTTCGAGGAGTGGGAGGCACGCGCCCCGCGTTCGATCTACGTCTCGGCGACGCCGCGCGACTACGAGCTGCAGAAGTCGGGCGACGCCATCGTCGAGCTGGTGGTTCGCCCGACCGGCCTGATCGACCCCGAAGTGGAGGTGCGCCCGGTACGCACCCAGGTGGACGACCTGCTGGGCGAGGTCAACAAGCGCGTCGCCATGGGAGATCGCGTGCTGGTGACCACGCTGACCAAGCGCATGGCCGAGAATCTCACCGAGTATCTGGGCGAGCACGGGGTGAAGGTGCGCTACCTGCATTCGGATATCGAAACCGTGGAGCGCGTGGAAATCATCCGCGACCTGCGCCTGGGCGAGTTCGACGTACTGGTGGGCATCAACCTGCTGCGTGAGGGCCTGGACATGCCCGAGGTGTCGCTGGTGGCGATCCTCGATGCGGACAAGGAAGGCTTCCTGCGTTCGACCGGCTCGCTGATCCAGACCATCGGCCGCGCGGCCCGCAACGTGCGCGGCAAGGCCATCCTCTACGCCGATGCGATCACCCGCTCGATGCAGGCGGCCATGGACGAGACGGCCCGCCGTCGCGAAAAGCAGCAGGCCTACAACGAGGCGCATGGCATCACGCCGCAGTCGGTGGTGCGGCGCATCGCCGACATCATGGAGGGCGCGCGCAGCGAGGTGCCCGGACGGGGCCGCAGCCGCCGGGGCGAACGGAAGTCGTCGGCCGTGGCGGAGCAGGGTGCCGACTACAGCGCGCTGAGCGCCGACCAGGCGGCCTCGATGATCAAGAAGCTGGAGGCGCAGATGTACAAGCACGCCGAGAACCTGGAGTTCGAGGAGGCGGCCCGGATCCGCGACCAGATCCACCAGTTGCGGGAAAAAGCCCTGCGATGACCCGTGTGCCGACGGGGCGGTTGTCGCCAGCCTCGGGAGCACGTATACTGCGCGGCTCGCACGGCATGCCGGGCGAGATCCGGGCGGTTAGCTCAGCGGTAGAGCACTACCTTGACATGGTAGGGGTCACAAGTTCGATCCTTGTACCGCCCACCAATACCGACGAAACGGCGCGACCCTCGGGTTCGCGCCGTTTCTTTTTGCGCGCGTGTCTTGCAGGCACCACCCGTCATTCGGCCTCGTGCGCCAGGCCATTCCGGTCAGCCAGCATCGCTTTGGGGCGTCGATTCGCCGGCCGGCAAGCCTGCTATTGCCGACGCCTCGGTGGCCGTGGGCAGACAGGAGCGGAGGCGGCGGCGATACTTGGTCACTGTTGCCCCTAGGAGCCAGTCGATGACGTACCTGTGGATCAAGAGCTTCCATCTGTTGTTCGTCATGGCCTGGATGGCCACGGTGTTCTACCTGCCGCGCATCCTGGTGAACGTGGCGGAGGCTGGCGGCGAGCCGGCGGTGAAAGCGCGGCTGGTCCTGATGGGGCGGCGCCTGTATCGCTTCGGCCACAACATGTTCGGGCTGGCCTTCCTGCTGGGACTCACGCTGTGGCAGGGCTGGCGCGTGTTTCCCGGTGTGCTGCCGAACTTCGGCGACGCGCATTGGCTGTATGCCAAGCTGGCGCTGGTGGTGCTGCTGCTGGCGTACTTCAGCTGGACCGGGCGGCTGCTCAAGCGCAGCGAGAACGGCGGGACGCTGCCCTCGTCCAAGACCTTGCGCATCATGAACGAGCTGCCGGTGTTCGTGCTGCTGGGCGTGATCTTCCTGGTGATCGCCAAGCCGTTCTAAAACGGCGGCGTCTTTGTGGGAGCGCACCCTGTGCGCGGCTGCAGAGCGTGGGTGCCATGGCTCCGTAGGCTGTCGCGCACAGGGTGCGCTCCCACAGTATTGTTGCCAGGTGTGGCTCAAGCGCCGTGCTGGAAGTACTCGTGATACCACGCCACGAAGCGCGCCACGCCCTCTTCGATGGAAGTGCTTGGCGCGTAGCCCACATCGCGACGCAGCGCCGACACATCGGCCCAGGTATCGGGCACGTCGCCGGGCTGCATGGGCAGCAGGCGTTTCTCGACCTTGCGCCCGAGGTGCTGCTCCATCAACTCGATGAAGCGCAGCAGCTGCACCGGCTGGTCGTTGCCGATGTTGTACACGCGGTACGGCGCACTCGAGGTGCCGGGACTGGGCTGCAGGGCGTCGTAGGCCGGGTCCGGCAGGGCGGGGTGGTCCAGCGTGCGGATCACGCCTTCGACGATGTCGTCGACGTAGGTGAAATCGCGGCTGTGGTTGCCGTAGTTGTAGACGTCCAGGGGCTCGCCACGGGTGATGCGGTCGGCAAACAGCATGGGCGACATGTCCGGGCGCCCCCAGGGACCATAGACCGTGAAGAAGCGCAGGCCCGTGGTCGGCAGGTCGTACAGGTGGCTGTACGTGTGCGCCATCAGTTCGTTGGCCTTCTTGCTCGCGGCATAGAGGCTGACGGGATGATCGACGGCGTCCTCGATCGCGAATGGCATCTTGCGGTTGGCGCCGTAGACGGAGCTGGAGGACGCGTACACGAGGTGCTCGACCTTGCCGTGCCGGCACGCCTCCAGGATGTTCACGAAGCCGACGAGGTTGCTCTGCACGTAGGCCTGGGGGTTCTTCAGTGAATAGCGCACGCCGGCCTGGGCGGCCAGGTTCACCACGCGCCGAGGCTCGAAATCAGCAAAGGCGCGATTCACCGCCTCGGTGTCGGCCAGGTCGGCACGCAGGTGGGTGTAGCCCGGGTGCCCCGCAAACCTTGCCAGGCGGGCTTCCTTCAGCGTCGGGTCGTAGTAGTCGTTGTGGTTGTCGATGCCGTACACCTCGTCGCCACGGGCGAGCAGGCGTTCCGCCAGGGCCGAGCCAATGAAGCCGGCAGTACCGGTAACCAGGACGCGCATGGAGAAATCCCTGAAAGTGAGCTCGCCATTGTATCGCCAGGGCCCTGAGACAGCCGGGCGGACCTGCTGAATTGACAGCCCAAGGTCGGCTAAACTAGCGTTCCGCTACGCATTCATCGGAGACAAGGTGGCCCGCGCCCAAAGCGCCGGTCGAGCGTGTGACATGGCAACTACGAGCTTCCACTGCTGACCCACGCCACGCCTTGTTTTCAGGAAGGGCGCCTGGCGCTCTTTTTTTTGCCTGCCATCCGGGCAGGCGAAAAGCAAAAACCGGCCATCCATGGCCGGACGATTGATGGGATGCCCGCCATCCAGGCGGGCGAAAGCCAAACCGGCCATCCATGGCCGGACTCTTCAAGAATGCACGCTTTGATATGGCGGGCGAACAGGCACGGACATGATCGAAATTACGCTACCCGACGGCAGCAAACGCCCCTTTGAGCACCCGGTGACGGTGCAGGATGTCGCCGCCTCCATTGGTGCGGGCCTGGCCAAGGCCACCCTGGCGGGCAAGGTGGACGGCAAGCTGGTGGACGCCAGTTTCCCGATCGACCACAACGCCAGCCTCGAAATCGTTACCGAGAAGAGCCCGGAGGCGCTGGAGATCCTGCGCCACTCGACGGCTCACCTGCTGGCGCAGGCCGTGCAGCGCCTGTACCCGGGTGCGCAGGTGACCATCGGCCCGGTGATCGACAACGGCTTCTACTACGACTTCGCCTATGAGCGCCCGTTCACGCCCGACGATCTGGTGAAGATCGAGGCGGAGATGGAAAAGATCGTCAAGGAAGGCCTGCCGGTGACGCGCAGCGTGAAGACGCGCGATGACGCCGTGTCGTTCTTCCGCGGCCTGGGCGAGGAATACAAGGCCGAGATCATCGAGAGCATTCCCGCCAACGAGGAACTCTCGCTGTACTCGCAGGGCGAGTTCACCGACCTCTGCCGCGGCCCCCACGTGCCGAACACGGGCAAGCTGCGCGCGTTCAAGCTGATGAAGGTGGCCGGCGCGTACTGGCGCGGCGATTCCAACAACGCCATGCTCACGCGCATCTACGGCACGGCCTGGCTCAACGACAAGGATCTCAAGGCCTACCTGCACCAGCTGGAAGAGGCGGAGAAGCGCGACCACCGCAAGATCGGCAAGGCGCTCGACCTGTTCCACCAGCAGGAGGAAGGCCCGGGCATGGTGTTCTGGCACCCGAAGGGCTGGGCCATCTGGCAGCAGGTGGAGCAGCACATGCGCCGCGTGTACCGCAACAGCGGCTACCAGGAAGTGCGCTGCCCGCAGGTGCTGGACGTGTCGCTGTGGAAGAAGTCTGGCCACTGGGACAACTACCAGGAAAACATGTTCTTCACCGAGTCGGAGAAGCACACGTACGCCCTGAAGCCGATGAACTGCCCGGGCCACGTGCAGATCTTCAACACCGACCTGCACAGCTACCGCGAGCTGCCGATCCGTTACGGCGAGTTCGGCGCCTGCCATCGCAACGAGCCCTCGGGCGCGCTGCACGGCATCATGCGCGTGCGCGCCTTCACCCAGGACGATGGCCACATCTTCTGTACCGAAGAGCAGATCGAGTCCGAGGTGACGGCGTTTCACCAGCAGGCCATGAAGGTCTACGGTGATTTCGGCTTCGAGGACATCGCGCTGAAGATCGCACTGCGCCCCGACAAGCGCATCGGCAGCGACGAGGTGTGGGACCGCGCGGAAGACGCGCTGCGTGCCGCGCTGGGTGCCGCCGGGGTGACCTGGGAGGAGCTGCCGGGCGAGGGCGCCTTCTACGGCCCCAAGATCGAGTACCACATGAAGGACTCCATCGGCCGTGCCTGGCAGGTCGGCACCATGCAGGTGGACTTCATGATGCCCGAGCGCCTGGGTGCCGAGTACGTGGACGAGCATTCACAGCGCCGTCACCCGGTGATGCTGCATCGTGCCATAGTGGGGTCGATGGAGCGTTTCATCGGTATCCTGATCGAGCACCATGCGGGTCTGCTGCCGACCTGGCTGGCTCCGGTGCAGGCCGCCGTGTTCAGCATCACCGACGCCCAGGCCGACTACGTCCGCGAAGTGACGCAAACCCTTGTCGACAAAGGTTTCCGCGTTCACGCCGATTTGCGCAATGAAAAGGTCGGCTATAAAATTCGCGAACATACGCTGCAGAAAGTCCCCTACCTGCTGGTCGTTGGAGATCGCGAGAAGGAATCGGGGGCCGTTTCTGTACGTACTCGTTCCGGCGAGGACCTGGGCAGCATGCCGCTGGCCGCCTTCGTGGAACGCCTGGAAGCCGAGACCCGCCGCTGATGGCGTGGTCCGGCATAAACAAGAACTCTTCTGGAGGATAGTGGTATCGCTACCACCGACACTAAGGGCAATCGCCGTAACCACGAGATCCGCGTGCCGCGCGTTCGTGTCATCGGCCCTGATTCTGAACAGCTGGGCATCCTGAGCCGCGACGAAGCGCTTTCCATGGCGCAGGAAGCGGGCATGGACCTGGTCGAGATCCAGCCGAACGGCGACCCGCCGGTCTGCCGCATCATGGACTACGGCAAGTTCAAGTTCGAAGCCCAGAAGAAGGCCCAGGCGGCCAAGAAGAAGCAGAAGCAGGTCGAGATCAAGGAAGTGAAGTTCCGTCCGGTCACGGACGTGGGCGACTACCAGATCAAGCTGCGCAACATGCTCCGCTTCCTCGAGGAAGGCGACAAGGTCAAGGTCACGATCCGCTTCCGCGGCCGTGAAATGTCCCACCAGGACCTGGGCCAGAACCTGGCCAAGAAGATCCAGGAGGACGTCGGCGAGAACGGCGTGGTGGAGTCCTTCCCGCGCCTGGAAGGTCGCCAGATGGTCATGATGATCGGACCCAAGAAGAAGTAAGTTTCGGGGAGTCTGGGGAAAAGCGGCCTTCGGGCCGCTTTTCTTTTGGTCGCGCTCACGTTCGTGGGTGCGCCGGGACCCGGAGCTTTCCCCCTCTCCTCTCCGGGGAGAGGGCTGGGGTGAGCGACGGGTGCTCGCCACGACCCTGCCTACCTCCTCCCTTGTGGGAGCGCACCCTGTGCGCGAGGCCTTTCGCCTCAGTCTTCTTTCGTCATTCCTGCGAGGCGCTTTTCAACGGCAGTAGCTGGTCAAGCGGGAACCCAGTGCGGTTCTTCGCTCCCCATCGAGCGCTTCCGCCAGAGTGCCGCCTACGCGGCGGGCGTTTCGATCCCCTGCCGGCGCTCGAGTCACTTTTCTTTTGCTGGCCCAAAAGAAAAGTAACCCAAAGAAAATGGCCTTCAGGGCCAGAGCTCATAGCGTTATGAGCGATGCGAGCCTGGAGGTTCCGAAGCCCGGATTGCGACCGCCTCCGCCTATAGGAAGCGGCTACACCGCAACGCGCCGTGGCGCAGAGGGCTTAAGGCCGGCCAGCTTTGCCCCCTCTCCCTCCGGGAGAGGGCTGGGGTGAGGGTGCGGCCCGCGGCATGGTGGCTACGAGGCCTTGAGGCCATCCCGTCACCAAGCCACCCCACCGCTGGCAAATCCCCTCGATCCTCCCTATAATCGCCGGTTCGACCCACCAGGACGGGTCGTGCACCGATGCTGGCAGGACGGAAAGTGTGGTCGGAAGGCCACCGCCAGATCAGTCAGAAACCGGGGTCAATCCCCATCAGGGAGCATTTCAATGCCCAAGATCAAGACCAACCGGGCGGCTGCGAAGCGTTTTCGCAAGACCGCATCGGGCAAGTTCAAGGCCGGTCACGCCTTCAAGTCGCACATCCTGACCAAGAAGTCGACCAAGCGTAAGCGCGGTCTGCGTGCGACCAACCACGTCAAGGCATGCGACACCAAGGGTGT
>JACXTT010004044.1_pt1 | contig 22021 bp, 23 predicted proteins | sample 9270951 | NCBI WGS metagenome assembly JACXTT01 (sample SAMN15532306, study PRJNA645909) | rock metagenome | isolation source: weathered quartz diorite | place: Puerto Rico | collected 2017-06-21
GCAGCGCCGCGGCGGGGAGGCGCACGTCGAGCGACGCCGGCGTCTCCTCGGTCCACGCCGCGTGCAGCGCCATCACCGGCTCCTGGAAAAAAAGCGCATGATCGAATTGCGTGGCGTCGTACCGCCCCTCGGCCTCCGCCAGATCGGGCATGGAGAAGAGGAAGCGGTCGAGGCCGAGGACGTCGAAGAGCGCCATGGGGAAGAACCAAAGCTTGTTCTCGCCGCGCTTCAGCATCAACGGCTGGGGGGGGGTGACGAGCTGCGACGCGGTGAAGGGCGTTCCGGGCGTGAGCGCCGCGATCGACCGCAGCTTGGAGGTCACGTCCTCGTTCTCCAGTTGCACGGTGACCTTCCCCGCGCGGCCGCGGATCCATAGGCGCTTCCCTTCCGGCACCTCGTCCATGAACACCAGCGCCGCGCCGGTGGTGAGGTTGGCGATCAGCGGCGCCGCCTCGCGCCCGCGCGGCGTGCCGGTCATCAGCAGCGACAGCGGCACCTCCTTGAGCGCATGGCTGGTGACGCCGAACTGCGCCAGCGGCTCGAGCACGCCGGTCGCCGGGAAGCGCGCGAACTGCCGCGCCTTCGGATTCTCGATCAGCGCCGGCGCGCTGTTTGGCGACGCGCCCGCTGCGCTCTCGGCGTCGTTCCATGTGTCGACCTGCGTCAGCGCGGCGATCTCCTCGACCGGCTGGAAGGCCTTGGCGTAGTGCGAGACGAAGCGCTCGATGGCGGCGATGGTGACGCCGCCGTCGAGGAGCATGGCGTCGCGCAGCGCGTGCACCCACGGCCGGAAGATGTCGAGCTGCTGCCACGACTGCGGCGTGAAGTCGAGCAGCGCCGCGAGCTTCGCGGCGTGCTCCAGCTCGTAGGTGGCGTCGAACCAGTGCGTGCGCTGAATCTCGCGCGCGATCTCGTCGACCACCTCGATCTGCACCGCCGGCACTTCGAGCACGCCGCCAGTGGAGCGGCCGCCGCGAAGCAGCTCGCCGTCGCGGTAGAGCTGCGGCAGCCGCCGCGCCATGTTCTCTATGCGTTGCATGTCAGATCAGTCCCCGCACGTCGAGGGTGACCGTCCCCGCGACCAGCACTTCCTTCGCCACTGGCGCGTACGAGCCGGCGGCGTCGGTCAGTTGCTTGAAGAGTCCCTGGCTCTCGACGGTGAGCAGCCCGTCCGCGCGGACCAGCGCGTAGTGCGCGTCGTCGATGAGCGCGTCGGCCAGGCTGTCGAAGCTCAGCGGCTTTTCGCTCTTGCGCGACGCGAGATGCGCGGCGACCTTATTCTCGATCATCGCCTGCGCCTGCTCCTTGGTCGTCCCCGGAACGAGATGCAGCGGCCGCCTCGCCGTGACGCGCGAGGTCACCGTCGCCGCCCCCGTCTCCTCGAACTTGGTGGCGATCTCGAACGGCTGCGGGGCGTCGAGCACCGTTCCCTCGGGCAGTTGCGCCTTGAACGGCGCGCCGTTCGCGGTGAGCGCGACGGTGGCGTCGACGATGCGCGTGTCGCTCAGCGCCGCGGAGACCAGTTGCGCGCCGCGCACGGTGCCGCCCGGCGCAACTTGCTTGAGCGCCTGGTCGACGCGCTCGGTGACGCCGTCCTTGAGCGACTGCAGATCGGCCGAGGAGAGACTGGAGCCGGCGAGCGTCAGCTCGATCCTTACCGTGGCGGTGAGCTTCGCCGCCTCGCCCGGGATCACCACGATGCCGGCCGGCCGGAGCTGCCGCAGCCGCTCCAGCGCGACGGCTTTCACGGCGTCGCTTGGATCGCTGTAGGCGATGTCGACCTTGATCTCGCCCGGGCGCTTGTTCGGAAACTCGGTGATCGAGACGTCCTTCACCCCGTGCACCGCGAGCAGGCCGAAGCGGATGGCGTCGACCGTTCCGCGCATCGTGCTCCGCAGCGCGCCGCGCGCGCGCGTGCGCAACGCGTCGTCCGTCTCCGGCTCCGTCAGCCGCTTCGACGGCTCGGGATTGGTCACTTCGGAAATCCCCGCTACCGCCGCCTCGAGGAACCGCAGCGCGTTCTTGCCGACCTCCGGCGTGGAGCCCGACTCCGCGGTGGCCGTGATCTCGCGCGTCGACTCCTCGGGCTCCATGGTCGCCTCGGCCACCGTGAGGTAGCGATTGCCTTTGTCGTCGGTGACAGGCGTGGAAGTGGGGATGGTCACCGCGCCCGCCGTGCCGCTGCGGCGCGAGAAGCGCAACTTCGCCGTCGGCCTCCCGTTGGGAAGGCGCTGCACGCCGACCAGCGTCACCACCTTGTCGAGCGAATCGCCCTCGGCCGTCTCGACGAAGGCGGATTTGTACACCTGCTCGAGCTGCTGGTAGGTCAGCGCCAGCTCGACGCCGATGGTCTCCAGAACGGTGCGCACCACCGAGCCGACCTGCAGGTCGGTCAGCGGGACGGGATCGGTCTGCACCGGATAGTAATTAATGATGAGCGTGGAGCCGGGGACCGGCTTTCGCCCCTTGTCGCGGAAGCGGATGGCATCGAGGTCGTTCGGATTGGCGTTGGTGGAGACCAGCTCCAAATCCGCCGCGGTGAAGCGGTAGTCGCGGAGCTGTTCCTCCTTCTTCTTCTTGGAGGGATTGGACGGATCGGGCACCGTGACGGTGACGCTGATTTTTCCCTCGGCGTGCGAGATGCGGCGCACCGGGTGGCGGCGCAGCTTCGGCATCAGCGGTGTGTCGGGGGGGACGACCAGCCACTCGCGCACCGTCCCGCCGGTGAGGGTGGTGAGCATGTCGCGGACGATCTCGTCGTACCTGCGCGCGGTGAACGTCACAGCGACACCTCCAGCGACACTCCCACCGGCGCGCCGCCGTCGCGCGGGCGCACGGCCAGGGTGAAGACAAATGAACTTTGCGTTTCGGCGAGCGGGTCGAAGGCCAGCGCCACCGCCGTGTCGTCGACGCGCGGCTCCTGCGCCACCACTTCCAGCACGAACGCGCGGCAGAGGTTGCGCAGCGCGTCGTTCTTGCGGCGGCCGATGATCTCGTGCAGGCGCGAGCCGTACTGCGCGTGGCCGAGGGCTTTCAGACTGCCGCGCGGCGTGAGGAGGCGAAGGATCAGCGCCTGCGCCAGATTCTCGCGCTCCCGCAGCACGTCGAGGTCGTACACCTCGCGCGGCTCGTCCTTGCGCGGATGCGCGATCACCCGCGCCTGTCGCACCAGGTCCACCTCCGCCGCGTCGCGCGCGACCAGGTTCGGGACCACCGCGAGATCCGTTCCCAGCGTCATGTCATCCCACCATCACCGTTCCGGCGGCGACGATCTGCCCGGCCGGCAGGTCCGCCGGGTCGTTGCACGTGGTTACCGTGTCGCCGTTGCGCGCCGCGGCCTGCCCGCCGATCTTCACCGTGAAGCTGCCGAGGAACACCGAGCCTTGATTCGAAGGGGGCTTCTGAAACGACGTGCCGGGCGGCGTGGGGATGTGCGCCGGCGAGTTCGCGGCGGTCGATCCCACCACCGCCGCCGGCTGCCCGCCGACCTTCACCGTCGACACCAGCGCCCCGTTGATCGTGGCGCTGAACACGTGCGGCAGCGGCGTCGGCACCGGCCCGCCGGGCGACGGCACCAGCACGATGTGCGTGTCGGTCGCCGTAACCATGCTGCTTCCGTTCGCCGCCGGTGCGCCCATCAGTTGATCTCCACCTGCGCCCCCGACACCTTCACCTTCGAGCTGCCGGAGATCTCCACTTCCGTTCCTTCCAGCTTCAGCTTTCCCCCCGCCGTGAGCGTAACGTCGCCGTCCTGCTTGAGGGTGAGCGTGGACGAGCCCGCGGCGATCTCGGCCCGCCCGCCGCCGGAGCCGGTCACCGAGACCGTCATCTTGCCGACGGCGATGGAGACCTCGCCGCCTTTGATGTTGACCTCGACATCGCTCGGTAGCGTCAGCTTGATCGACGGCTTGCTGCCGTCGATCACCATCTCCAGGTCGGGTTCGGACGCTCCCGGCGGGAGGGCGAGGACGAGCTCTCCCTCGGCGTGCTTCGGCGCGTCGCGGTCGGGGTCGTAGAGACGCCCGACGATCACCGGCGCGTTGATGTCGCCGTCCATGAACAGCACCACCACGACGTCGTCGACGCCGGGGATGGCTGCCCAGCCGAGGACGCCGACGGCGATGGGGACGCGCGGCAGGACGATGCCGGTGTCGCGCATCTTCACCGTCGCGGCGTGATCCTTCTGCAGCGCCGACGCCGCGTGCACCTCGGTGACCACCGCAATGCCCGCCACGGCAACGCCGCGCGACTCGTGGCGCGCGATGCGGGCGATGCTGTCGTATAGCGCCGAGCTCACAGCAATCCTCCGATGGCCGAGAGCGCCGCGCCGGCCAGCGCCAGAAGATCGAGCGCGGAGGCCTGCTCGCCCTCGAAGTACGTCCGCCCTCCGCCGCGCGCGTCGAGCACGTGCGTCACGCGCGTCAGCATCCACGGTCCGCCCGACATCGCGCCGGGAAGATCCTGGACGTCGACGACGAGCGCCGGCCGCAGCTTCGGCAGGAGAAACGCCGTGGCGCGGATGCGCGTCGCCGCGGAGGTCGCGGCGGAATCGGCGGCGGCGCTGGCCGTCGCCGCGGCGGCGGGTGTGCGCAGCACGGCGGCGGGTGTCCAGATCGCATCGTTCCCCGGTTGGACGGCGCCGGCGGGGAGCGGCTCGTTGGTCGGACGGAGCGCGTCGGGCGCCATCGCCGATCCTGCCGGACCGCTGCCGGTGCGCACGCGCGAGGCGCTGCTCGCGGCGCTCGAGCGCACGTCGCAGGCGATCACTTCGCGCCCGTGCTTCAGCGCCAAATCGGCCATCAGCCCGCTTGCGCGACTCACTTCCAGCTCGCCGTCTCCGTTGACGCGCGCCATCGCGCCGCCGAGCGCCGCGAGGGCCGCGATGTGCTGCGCCGCCGTGCGCCGCTGATCGGCAACGTAGGCCGGCATCGGCAGGTCGACACTGCTGTCGTTCACCGTGACGCCGGCCGCCGAGGCGAGCGCCTGGATGACGTCGTCCACGCTTTGATGGCGGTAGGTGGTCGCCGGACGGAGGTCGGCCAGCGCCGCGCTCTTGTCCGCCACCACGACTTCGATCTGCTGAATGCCGCGACGGATGGCGCGCACCACGCCGCTAATCACGCGCTCGCTCCCTTCTCCGCCGTCGAGGTCGAGCGAGGCGTCGTCGCCGGTCGCCGCGCTGATCGACACGGCTGCTGGAAAGAGCGCGGTGAACGAGCCGATGCCCGGCAGCGGCGCGAGCGAGGCGACCAGACGCAGCACGTGCGTGTCGAACTGCTCGTTGCCGAGGATGACCGTTGCTTTCGGCGCCAGCGTCATGAGCCGCCTCCGCCGCCGAACGCCGTGCCGAGGTTCTTCATCGCGTCCTGCATGGCGGGCGCGATGGAGCCGAGCTTGCTGGTCGCCGCCTGGATCGGCTGCAGCAGGTTGCCGGCGTCGAGAGCGCCGCCGCCCGCCAGCGCGCTGATGGCGTCGATGGCCGCCATCGCCGCGTCGACCGCTCCCGCGATGTCGCCGGCCAGACCGGCGATGTCGCCGAGGATGTCGGTGTCGAATCCGAGATCGCCGAGCCCGAAGTCATCGAGGCCGCCGAAACCGCTGAGCTGTGCGGGCGGCGGCAGCGGTGGGCTCTCGACCAGAAGCAGCGAATAGAGGAAGCGGTTCGGCTCTCCCGCCGCCTCGACGCTGCGGAGCTCGGCGACGACCACCTTCTTCAGGTCGAGCGCGCTGGTGATGTCGGACGAGAAATCGAGGTCGCCGCCCGACGCCGCCGCGTCCTGCAGTTTCTTCAGGTCATCGGCGGCCGTGTCGCCGGAGAGAACGCCGGTGATGTGGACGTGGTGCGAGCGCCGGTTGGTGCGCTGCTGCAGGTCGCCCGCCAGGCCGGCGATGGGAGTGGCGGCGAAGCCGCCGTCGAGCGAGTGCTCGATGCGTTGCACCAGCGTGAGAGAGATGTCGCCGAGCAGTGGGACGGTACTCATCGCTCCACCCCTCGCAGGTCGGCTTCGTCGTCCAACATCCCTGCGAGCGCGCGGGCGAGATCGAACGGCTCTCGCTCCGTGGCCTGGATGGCGGTATCGAGCTCCGGAACCGCCGCGGCCATAGCGAAGATCGAGGGAATCGCAAACGGCTCGGTGGCCGCTGCGAACGTGCCGCCAGCAACGGTGGCTACAGGCGCCGCGGTCAGTTCCGACCGCACGATCCGCAGCCCGGTTTCGGGTCGCGACGGCGGCTTCGCCTCCGCCGCTGGGGTCAGACCCTTCCACCGCTCGTAGAGTGGCGCTTCTAAGCGCGCAACCGCCCCGCCCGACCCACCCACCCCGTCCGCCGCCTCTCCCGCTCTCTCTTTGGAGCGCGGCGTCACGGTTACGGCCGCCGTCGCCGCCGGCTCCGCCGCTGGGGTCAGACCCTTCCACTGCTCGTAGAGTGGCGCTTCTAAGCGCGCAACCGCCCCGCCCGACCCACCCGCCCCGTCCGCCGCCTCTCCCGCTCTCTCTTTGGAGCGCGGCGGCACAACCGCCCCGCCCGACCCGCCGGAGGCGGCGCTCGTTGTTGGGGTCAGACCCCTCCATCCCGCGTAGAGGGGTCTGACCCCAACCTGATCGGGGGACGCCGCGCCTTTGCCGAACGATGACCGCCCCTCTCCGAGCGTCGCCGCGCGGTCGCCGGTCATCGCGCTCTCGCCAGGCGCCATCGCGCGCCCCCCAAGCGCCGTCTCGCCATCGAAAGCCGCGGCGCTGCGTCCGAAGGCGCTGTGGAGAGCAGGCAATCCTGCCTGTCCGGACAAACAGGATTGTCTGTCCTCGGGTGCGCGCTCGGCGGCGGACGCGTTGGGCGCCGTGCTTCTGCGCAGGAGGCGATCGGCGAAGCGCGCGCGCGCCGCCGCGAGATCCTCGGCGGGAGGCTCGGCGAAGACGAGCGACTTCCACTCGCTGCCGTGCTGCTGCTCGTCGAGGTAGACGGCGAGCCGGTCGATCTCTGTCGCCGGCGCGGCGAGCAGCTCCGCCGGATTCCAGCCCGCGCCGCGCGCCACGAGAAGCGTCGTTTCGGCGAAGCTCGGCGCCTCCCATGCCGCGCCGGCCAGCCACATCGCCAACACCTCGAGCGTGACTGCATCGCCGTCGCCCGACCCGGCCGTCGCCCTGGCCAGCGTGGCGGCGGCCACCGCATCGCGCGGCACCGCCAGAGCCGCGGCCGCGGTGACGACTTCCGTCCGCTCCATGAACGTCAGCGGACGCAGGGTTGTCCCCGCCGTGCCGCCGAACCGCAGCCGCCCCCCTTCGCCGGCGGGGGCCATGGCCACGGCTCGTCCGGCGACGACGGCGATGCCCCTCGCCGGGTCGGCAACGACGCTCGGGTCGCTGCGCATCGCTTACGCGACCTCTTCGCGCACCCGTGCCGCGGTGAAGCCGTATGTTGCTTCACCATGTTCGCCGACGCCCAACTGGAAGCTCTTCGACTGCAGGAAGCACTCGTCGAAGGTGACGGTCATCTTCGCGTCTCCGTGCTTGAGCTGCGCGGTGAGCTGGAACTGCGCGTCGCCGATGGCGTTCAGCTTCTTGCTGGTGGAGGCCACGCGCACCACCGCCTCGACCGACTGCGCGCCCGAGACCATGGCCACGCGCTCGGCGCTGCCGAGGGCGTAGACGTTTTGCCGGGCCTGAAGCTGGCGGTACTCGATGGAGCGCACGCCGTCGACGGCTTCGCCGTCGATCTGAACAGAGCTTTCGTTCGCTGCAAATACCAATGCCATGACCGCTTCTCCTTCAGTTCTTCACGCGCAGTGTGGCGTAGATGTAGTCGATGGACCGGACCGGCCGCACAGCGATGTCGATGCGCACGATCCCTTGCGCAAAGTCCTGCTGCGTGGAGTAGACGTCGACCACGTACGCGGGATCCTTTCCGTCGGTCGACGGGACGATCGCTCCGTCGCGCTCCATACGGATGAAAGTGGAGATGAGCTGCTGCTTGAGCGCGACGCGCGCGTCCTCGCTGTTGAGCTGTCCGATGAAGTTCTCGGCGATGGCCTTGGTCTCCCGGATGGCGTTGTCCGCCACGCGGGTCACCGAGATCTGATCGCCGGTGGTGTCGATGCCCTTGAGCACCACCACGCCGCGCCCGGCGCGATCCTGCACCACAAGCAGGTTCACCGTCGGCCCCAGCAGACGGTTGAGGGTCGATTCCGAGTAGTGCGCGGGAGCGATGCCGAACAGCGGCACGCCTTTGAACGTCGGCGAGTCCTGCACGTCCATCCGCCCCACCATCCCCGCCACCGCCCCCTCCGCCCCCGCGGGGGAGACAAGCACGAAGCGGCGATTGCGCACCAGCGCGGCGTGATCGCGGACCTTGGTCAGGTCGCTCTGCTCGCTGGCGGTCACCGAACCGAAGGCGATGCGCGGCGCGCCGGCGTCGGCCATGGCCACCGCGTGCGACAGCAGCGCCTGATGGATCTGCTGTACGCGCTTCTCGTGGTTTCCCGCCGCCGTCTTATCCAGCAGCTCGGTCGGCTTCAGCGGCTCGATGGCCGCGAGGATCAGATCGATCCGCGTGTCGTCCGTCAGTCTGTCGATGGCGGCGCGGTAGTCGTCGACGTTCGGCGATACTCCCTCGGTGAACTCCTGCGGCGTGAGCGTGCCGCGCGGGAAGGCATCCTGCCCGCTCGCCGACTTCGCCGGCCGTACGCGGATCAGGCGGCTTTGCGTCAGCAGAACATCGGGCAGGTAGTTGTTGCTGTCGGGATCGAGAGTGAGGTCGCGGTACTGCTCCTGAATGCCGTTCTGGAAGACGTCGATATCGATGTCGTCCGTCTTCGAGCTGGCGGAGATGGTCGCCTTCAGCCCCGTGGCGTCGACGCCGTCGGCGGCTTTGATGGTGAAGACATCTTTGTTCGTCGTCGTCTTGACCACCGCGGGCGTGCCGCTGTCGAGCGCCAGGTTCGTCTCTTCCTTCAGCGCCGCCTCGGTGGCGAAGCCGGGGTCGATGGCCACCACGTAGCGCGAGCGGCGGTTGATGGTGTCGAAGAGATAGTCGGGGGCGTTCTCGTCGAGCTGCAGGTCGTCGAAGCTCTCCACCAGAACGCCGCTGCGATAGAGCTTGATGGAGACGCGGACGATGTCGGTGCCCGAGCTGGTCTCTCGCACTTCCGCGGCGAGGCTGTTGCCCCACGCGCCGTTGGAGCGGCAGCGGAGGATCACCGCCGCCTTGCTGCTCTTGTTCAGCAGCGTCAGTGCGGCCGGCTTGCCGCCGCCCACCGGTGAGATCACCGCCTCGCTGGCGCCGTTGGCCAGCGCGTCGGCCACTTCGCGCATAGTGGATTCCACGCCGGGGCCGAAGATGTCGCGCAGCTCGCTGACTTTGGTGACCCCAACCAGTGCGCTGCCGGTGGGGATGCGGTCGACGATGCCGACTGCGCCGAGGATGCCCGACGGCGCCGGCAGCGGCGGCAGCACGTCGAAACGGGCTTCAACCCTGACTCCGGGGACGACAAGAGCAGTCATGTCTCCTCCTTCGACGGATTTGTCTTCAAGTAACGGATATGTCTTGTAGGTGGTGATGGAAGGGTGGAAACCGTTTCACCGGCGAGACGAATTTTTGAGCGCTGCCGTCCCAGCGGCTGGCCTGGCGGCGTCCCGCCGCCACACGACGGCTTCTCACCTCTCGAGGACGCCGGCGCTCCGCTCGCGAGCGTCATGCAAGCGTCAAACTAAAAGCCAATGACCTACGAGCCCCTCAACATTTGCGCGAGGGGCAATAGAATTCAATCGCCTTCGCACACCGCCTTTGGGAGGCCGCGCGGCACGGCAGTTCCGCTACTTGCGGCCGGCATTGGCGACGGAAGTGAGGAACAGGACCGAATCGTGATGGCGCTCCTGCTGACGTTCGATTCATGGCGGCGCATCTGCGACGCGCTGCGACGATGCTGCCTGGCGGCAGTCCGCCGGAAGAGTTGGTGCTGGAGTCGCTTCAGCGCCTTGCCGACAAGCGAGCCATCTCATTGACCCTGAGCGATGAACGTCTGGCCATGCTGCTCTGCGTCCTGCGCAGCGGCCGCGAGCGGAAGACGCGCAACCAGCAGGTTCGGGCGACATTTGGCGTCACCGGGCGCGCCGAATGGGCCTCGGCCGCAGCGATCGAGCGCGATCTGCAACAACAGGAGCTCTTGAAGTCGCTGTTCCATTGACGGCGGCCGCATTTGCGCCCCCGCGCCGTGTCCGGCAAAACTGTTCGGGCATGGCCACGTCGAAACAGGCCACCCTCCACGCCGCGGGGCGCGAGGTGGTCATCACCAATCCGGACAAAGTCTTCTTTCCCCGCGCCGGCTACACGAAGCTCGACCTGGCGAAGTACTACGCTGCGGTGGCCGAAGGGGCGCTGCGCGGGATCGCTGGGCGGCCGATCGTGCTCAAGCGCTACGTGAACGGCGCGGAGAGCGAGCCGTTCTTTCAGAAGCGCGCGCCGGAGCAGCATCCCGATTGGATCGAGACGGTCGAGCTGAGCTTTCCCTCCGGCCGGACGGCGCGCGAGGTGGTGGTGCGCGATGCCGCGCAGCTACTCTGGATTGTCAACCTCGGATGCATCGACCTCAATCCGCATCCGGTGCGCGCGGACGATCTCGATCACCCCGACGAGCTGCGCGTCGATCTCGATCCCGGCCCGGGCGTCCGCTTCGACGACGTGCGGCGCGTCGCTCTCGTGGTGCATGACGTCCTCGACGATCATGACCTCCGCGGCTGGCCCAAGACGTCGGGCTCGCGCGGCATTCACGTGAACGTGCGCATCGAGCGGCGGTGGAGCTTCGACCAGGTGCGCCGCGCGGCGCTGGCGCTGGCGCGCGAGGTGGAGCGCCGCGCGCCGGAGCTGGCCACCAGCAAGTGGTGGAAGGAGGAGCGGCACGGCGTCTTCATCGACTACAACCAGAACGCCAAGGACCGCACCGTGGCCTCGGCGTGGTCGGTGCGGCCGACGGCCGACGCGCGCGTCTCCATGCCGCTCCACTGGGACGAGGTGGCGGATTGCGATCCGGCGGCGTTCACACTGGTCACCGCGCCGGCGCGCTTCGCCGAGCGCGGCGACGCATCGTCCGGCATCGACGACGCCGCGGGATCGCTCGACAAACTGCTCGAGCGCTCCGCATCGCAGGAGGCCGCGGGCCTCGGCGATGCGCCGTGGCCACCGCATTACCGCAAGCAGCGCGACGAGCCGCCGCGCGTGGCGCCCTCTCGGCGCAAGGGCCGCCAGTCGTCACAACCGCTGATCACCGTGGCGAAGGCGGAGCACAAGGAGGAGGCGCTCGCCGGCCTCGAGCGCTGGAAGGCGCGCCACCCCGCGGCGGCGAAGCAGTTGCAAGTGGACGATGTGCTCGTCGACTCCATGCGCGGCCGCTCGAGCACCTGGACGCGCATCCGCGTCAACCTGCGCCACGTTCCGGAGGACGAGCGGCCCGCGGAAGAGGCGCCCGATCCCGACTACGACCCCTGGCGCGGCTGGCCGAAGACGCGCTCCAGCTCGTAGGGTGGCGTGACCTCCAACTGGTCGTAGCGGCAGTCTTGCGGCCGTTTGTCGGGCCGCCACCGCACGAAGTGCGCGGCGTGGCGAAAGCGCGTGCCTTGCATGTGGTCGTACGAGACTTCCGCCACGCGCTCGAGGCGCAGCGGCTCCCAGCTCAAGTCCTTGCCGCGATTCCAGCGGCTGGTGGCGCCGGGGACGCGCTGTCCCTTCGCCGCCGCTTCCTCCTGCCACTCGGCCCAGTTCCGCCACGGATGATTCTCGAGCGCGCCGGCGCGCAGCGGCGCCAGCTCCTGGACGAGCTGCTTGCGCACGGCGGTGGTGAAGGCCGCGGTGACGCCGACGTGGTGCAGCGTTCCCTCGTCGTCGTAGAGGCCGAGCAGAAGCGAGCCGATCATCGTCCCCGGCCCATTCTTGTGCCAGCGGAAGCCGGCGACCACGCAGTCGGCGGTGCGCGCGTGTTTGACCTTGGTCATGGTCCGCTCGCCGGGGCGGTACGTCGCGTCGAGACGCTTGGCCATCACGCCATCGAGCCCCGCCCCCTCGAAGCGGCGGAACCAATCCTCGGCCAGCGCGCGGTCGCGCGTCGCCGGCGAGAGGTGCACCGGCGGCGCCGCCGCCCCGAGCACCTGCTCGAGCCGTGCGCGGCGCTCTTCGAGCGGCAGCTCGCGCAAGTCATCGTTGCCGAGGACGAGCAGATCCCAGGCCACGAACGACGCGGGCGTTTCCGCCGCCAGCAGCTTCACGCGCGACACCGCGGGATGAATGCGCAGCAGCAACGCTTCGAAATCGAGACCGTGTGAGCCGACGATGACGATCTCGCCGTCGACGACGCAACGCTCCGGCAGCGCGGCGGCCAGCGGGGCGAGGAGCTCGGGGAAGTATCTATTCATCGGCTTCTCGTCGCGGCTCTGCAGCAGGATCTCGTCGCCGTCGCGGAAGACCAGCGTCCGGAACCCGTCCCATTTCGGCTCGAACAGCCATCCCTGGCCTTCGGGCAGCGCCGAGGCGGCAGCGGATAGCATCGGCGCGAGCGGAGGATCGAAAGGGAGGCGCACGGCCGCCATCCTACCGGCCTCGGCAGGCCAAGAAAAAATTTTTCGTTCGTCATGTCGATCCGGCCATCCTCCGTTCGACGTGTAGACAGAAGGAGACATGACGATGCGAAAGACAACCGTGCTGCTGTGGGTGGTTCAGGGGCTGCTCGCCGCCCTCTTTCTGTTCGCCGGCGTGATGAAGCTGATTCTGCCGATCGAGGCCATGACGAAGCAGACGCCGCTGCCGGGCCCGTTCCTGCGGTTCATCGGCGTGGCCGAGGTCCTCGGCGCGCTCGGCCTCGTCCTTCCCGGACTGCTGCGGATCTGGCAGGTGCTCACGCCGATCGCCGCCGCCGGGCTGCTGATCATCATGATCGGCGCGACGTGGCTGACGATCTCGGGCGGCAGTGTTGTAGCGGCGCTGTTCCCATTCACGGTCGGCGTTCTCGCCGCGTCCGTCGCGTACGGGCGGTGGCGGCTGGCCAAACATCAGACTGCGTAAGAGGAGAAACGACAATGCGATTCATGATGCTGGTCAAGGCTTCCAAGGAGTCCGAAGCGGGCGTGATGCCGGACGAGAAGATCCTCTCCGCCATGGGGAAGTACAACGAGGAGCTGGCGAAGGCGGGTGCGCTGCTCGATCTCTCGGGCCTGCAAGCAAGCTCGAAGGGGGCGCGCGTGGAGTTCTCCGGCGGCAAGCGCAAGGTCATCGACGGACCGTTCACCGAGGCGAAGGAGCTCATTGCCGGCTACTGGCTGATCCAGGCCAAGTCGAAGGAAGAAGCGATCGAGTGGGCCAAGCGCGTTCCGTTCGAGGACGGCCAGATCGAGATCCGACAGCTCTTCGAGCTGGAGGACTTCGCTCCCGGCGAGGCCATCGATCGCGCGCGCGAGCTGGAAAAGGAACTGGCCAAGAAAAGTAAGAAAGAGAAGGAGAGACGACGATGCGATTCATGATTCTGCGGATGGCCGACAAGGACACCGAAGCCGGCGTCATGCCCGACGAGCGGCTCCTCACGGTGATGCAGAAGTACATGGAAGACATGGCCAACGCCGGCGTGCTGCTCAGCGGCGAGGGGCTGCACCCGAGCGCGAAGGGGGCGCGCGTGAAGTTCGCGAAGGGGAAGCCGCGCGTGATCGACGGCCCCTTCACCGAGTCGAAAGAGCTGATCGCCGGCTACTGCATGATCAAGGTCAACTCGCGGGAGGAGGCGATCGAATGGGCCAGGCGCTGGCCGGGTCTCGACGCCAACGGCGAGGTGGAGCTCGAGGTTCGCCAGGTATTCGAGGCGGAAGACTTCGGAGAGGAGCTCACCCCAGAGCTACGGGAGGCGGAGGCACAGCTCCGCGAGCGGATCGGAGAGAAGCCGTAGCTTCGCTCTTGCCCGGACGCGATTGAAGATGGTGTGATCGGCAGCCGTGACGGCTGCCGACACCCATGGCGCGATCGACGCGGTCTGGCGGATCGAGGCGCCGAAGCTGATCGCCGGCCTGGCGCGCATGATGCGCGACGTCGGCGTAGCCGAGGACCTCGCGCAGGACGCGCTGGTCGCCGCGCTCGAACGGTGGCCGCAGTCGGGAGTGCCGGACAACCCGGGCGCCTGGCTGATGGCCACCGCCAAGCATCGCGCCATCGATCTGCTGCGCCGCAGCAACCTCCTCGAGCGCAAGCACGCGGAGCTCGGGCGCGAGATCGAAGCGCAGCAGGAGATGACGGTGCAGGATCTCGACGCAGCACTCGATGATCATGTGGGCGACGACCTCCTGCGCCTGGTGTTTATCGCCTGCCATCCGGTTCTCTCCACCGAGGCCCGCGTGGCGCTCACCCTCCGCCTCCTCGGCGGGCTGACCACCGAGGAGATCGCGCGCGCCTTTCTGGTCCCGGAGCCGACCATCGCGCAGCGCATCGTCCGCGCCAAGCGCACGCTGGCCGAGGCGCGCGTTCCCTTCGAGCTGCCACGGCGTCGCCACCTCGCGGAGCGCCTGTCGTCGGTGCTGGAGGTCATCTATCTCATCTTCAATGAGGGATACTCCGCGACCGCCGGGGACGACTGGATGCGGCCGGCGCTCTGCGAGGAGGCGCTCCGCCTCGGACGCATCGTGGCGGGACTCATCCCCGACCATTCCGAGGTCCTCGGGCTGGTCGCGCTGATGGAGATTCAGGCCTCGCGTCTCAAGGCGCGCAGCGGTCCGGCGGGCGAGCCGATCCTTCTGCTCGAGCAGGACCGCGGGCGATGGGACCATCTTCTCATCCGCCGCGGCCTCGCCGCGCTGCAGCGCGCGGAGCAGCTCGCCGAAGCGCCCGGCCCGTATGCGCTGCAGGACGCGATCGCCGCCTGTTACGCGCGGGCGCGCACGCCGACGGAGACGGATTGGGCGCGTATCGCTGCTCTCTACGACGAGCTCGCTGCGCTCATGCCGTCACCGATCGTGGAGCTGAATCGCGCGGTCGCGGTAGCCATGGCGACCGGTCCGGCCGCGGGCCTGGAGATCGTCGACGCGCTGGCCGCCGAAGGCTCGCTGGAGAATTACCACCTCCTGCCGAGCGTGCGCGGCGATTTCCTGACGAAGCTGGGGCGCTTCGACGAGGCGCGCGAGGAGCTCGAGCGCGCGGCGGCGCTCACGCGCAACACGCGCGAGCGCACGCTGCTCCTCGCGCGCGCGGCCGCACTGCCGCTGCCGCGGTAGGTCAGCTTCGGCGGAGGAACGGACCGGGCGGCCGCTCCGCCTGCTCGATGGAGGGCGGAGGCGGCGACGGCTGCTCCTCCAGCGGCAGCTCGACGGGAACTTCTTCCGACGCCGGACGGCGGTTGCCTTCGAGCTCGGCAGGATCGATCGCTGGGATGCTGCTCATACTCGATTTGCGTGTCCCGCAAAACGCGGACCACTACGCGTGAGGCTTACCATCCTCGTTCACTGAGCGGCCGCCACAGCCGGACGCCGGAGCGCCAAGTTCAGGAAGCCGCCGGCGGCGCCGGCGATGATCGCACCCCAGATGATGGGCGGGCTCCATGCGCTGCCGAGACCGAGGAGCGCGTCGAGCGAGTAACGCCCGAAGCCGGTGAGGGCCAGGGCGATCGCGCCGGCGGAGTAGAGCAGCGGAACCTCGATGCCGTTGGAGGTGACGAAGACGCCGTTCTTCCAATGGACGCTCACCGCGGCCACAATCATCACCGCCAGCAGGAGCGCCGGGCCGATGGGACCGAAGAGGCCGAGGGCGATGAGGACGCCGCTGATCACCTCGCCGGTGGACGCGGCGGCGGCGAAGAAGCGGCCGGGGCGGAAACCGAGCTGTTCGAAAAAGCCGCCGGTACCGGCGAGGCCGTAGCCTCCGAACCAGCCGAAGAGCTTTTGCGTGCCGTGGCCGGCCATGAGAATGCCGAAGACGAGTCGAATGATCAGCAGTCCTTGATCCGTCATGTGACGTGACCTCCTTTTGAGGAAGCGACTATATTTTCTATAGCGACTAGAAGTCAAGTACCTGCTATCATGATCGCCGCATGAGACAGGCACAGGCGGAGTCGCCCGCTCTCTGCCGGCAATTTCATGAGGCCATCGAGCTGATCGGCCGCCGCTGGACCGGCGCCATCATCTTTCTCCTCCTCCGCTCGCGCTGCCGCTTCGCTGTGCTGCGCGACGCCATCCCGGACATCACCGACCGCATGCTCAGCGAGCGCCTGCAGGAGCTGGAGCAGAAGGGGATCGTGGAGCGCACCGTGGTGCCGGAGACGCCGGTGCGCGTGGAGTACGCGCTGACCAAGAAGGGGCGGGCGCTGGCCGCGGTGATGGACGCCGTGGCCGACTGGGCGCACAAATGGGTGGAGCCCGCTGCCCCCGCGGCGAAGGACACGGCGCACAAGCGGCGGCGAGCGCCATGACCGCGGAGATCATCCCCGACCGCTGCGCGTCCGAGCCGGTCGCCGCGCCGCTGCTGGAGGCCACTCCAGCCCGCCGCACCACCGTCGGCTCGCTGGAGATTCGGCGCGCGCTCCCGCTCCGCGAGCGGCGGCTGGTCGGGCCGTGGTGCTTTCTCGACCGCTACGGGCCGGTGAGCTTCAGCGCCGGCGCGCCGATGAACCTGGCGCCGCATCCCCACATCGGCCTGCAGACGGTCTCCTGGCTCCTCGACGGCGAGGTGCTGCATCGCGACAGCCTTGGCAACGAGAGCCTGCTGCGACCGGGCGGCCTCAATCTGATGACCGCTGGCGTCGGCATCGCGCACAGCGAAGAGACGCCGTCGCGCAACTCCGGGATTCTCAACGGCGTGCAGCTCTGGATCGCGCTGCCGGCGGTGTCGCGCGGCCGCGCGCCGTCGTTCGAGTTTCACGGCGAGCTGCCGGCAGCGGAGCTTCGTGGTGGATTGATGACGAGCATTCTCGGCGCGGGCTCCCCGGCCACGACGTTCTCGCCGATCGTCGGCGCGGACCTTCTCGTCCACAAGAACGCCACGATGGCAGTGCCGCTGCGGCGCGATTTCGAGCACGCGCTGCTGGTGCTCGACGGCGCGGCGTCGCTCGACGGCTCGCCGCTCGTTCCCGACGTCCTCTACTACCTCGGCACCGGTCGCGAGGAGATGTCGCTCGCCTCGCGCGACGGCGCGCGGTTGCTGCTGGTCGGCGGCGCGCCCCTCGGCGAGACGATCCTGATGTGGTGGAACTTCGTGGCCCGTACGCGGGAGGAGATCGTCGCCGCCGCCGAGGCGTGGGCGGGCGGCCGCTTCGGCGAGGTCCGCGGCTACGAAGGTCCGCCCATCCCCGCCCCGCCGCTGCGCGGGCGCGTGCGGCCGCCCGCGGCGTCATAAGTCCGGTCCTGCGCGGCATTCATGAGCGCGCCGGCGATGTGCGGCAGCGGATGGATGGATTGCGCGGCGCCGCGCGCGATGGCCTCGCGCGGCATGCCGAAGACGATCGACGTCGTCTCGTCCTGCGCCATGGTCCACGCGCCGGCGTTGCGCATCTCCAGCAATCCCTCCGCGCCGTCGCTCCCCATCCCGGTGAGGATGACGCCGATGCCGTTGACGCCGGCGGCACGCGCGACGGAGCGGAACAGCACGTCCACGCTCGGCCGGTGCCGCGACACCAGCGGCCCCATGCTCAGGCGCACGCGGTACTCGGCGCCGTCGCGCTCGACCTGGAGGTGATGGTTGCCCGGCGCGATGAGAGCGCGCCCGTCGATGATACGGTCGCCATCCGCGGCTTCCTTCACGTCGACGCGGCAAGTCTGGTCGAGGCGGCGGGCGAAGGCGGCGGTGAACATCTCCGGCATGTGCTGCACGATGACCACTCCGGGCGCGTCGGGCGGAAGGCTCTCCAGGATCTCGCGCAACGCTTCGGTCCCACCGGTCGAAGCGCCGACGGCGATGACCTTCCGCGTGGCGCGCAGCGCGCTGATGGCGGGGAGGGGAGGTGGTATCGCGGCAGGCCGGCGCGGGCGCACGCGCGCGGCGGCAGCGGCGCGGATGGTGTCGATCAGTAGCTCGGTCGACTCCTGCAGGAACTTGTGCAGCGAGAGGCTCGGCTTGGCCACGATGTCCACCGCACCCTCCTCCAGCGCGCGCAGCGAGACCTCGGTGCCGCGTCCCGCCAGCGCGGAGCAGACCACCACGGGCAGCGGGTCCGCGGCCATGAGCTTGCGCAGGAAGGTGAGGCCGTCCATGCGCGGCATCTCGATATCGAGCAGCACGACGTCCGGCCGCTGCTGCTTGATCTTGCTCTGGGCGATGATCGGGTCGGCGGCGACGGTGACCGCGATCTCCGGCGCATGGCGGCAGATGGCGATCATGGTCTGACGCATCACGGCCGAGTCGTCCACGACGAGGAGGCGAATCATGATCGAAGTCGATCGCCATCCTGACGGGCGTAGACCGTCGGGCCGACGTGCCGCAGCGCATGCGCGCCGCTGTGCAGCGTCTCGGAGTGACCGAGGAAGAGCATGCCGCCGGGCGCGAGATGGCGCGCCAGGCGATCGACCACCGCGGCCTTCGTCTCGCGGTCGAAGTAGATGAGAACGTTGCGGCAGAAGATCAGATCGAAGCTGCCGTCGACCAGATACCGCGGCTCGTTGAGATTGACGTGACGGAACTGGATCAGCGACTTCAGCGCCGGATGCGCGCGCGCCTTCCCCTCCTCGGCGCGGACGCCGCGCAGCATGTACGCGCGCAGATACGCCGGCGGAATCGACTCGACGCGCTGCATCGGCCACACCCCCTCCCGCGCCGCCTCGAGCGCCTTGGTGGAAATGTCCGAGGCCAGCACCTCCACCCCCCACCCCGCCCCGGCCGGAAAGTGTGTGCGCAGCAGCATGGCCAGCGAGTACGGCTCTTCGCCCGTCGAGCAGGCAGCGCTCCACGCGCGCACCCGCTTGGGCCGCGAGCCCTCCTCCCCCGCCGCGCGCCACCGCGGCAGCACCTCCCCCTCGAGAAACTCGAACTGCCGCGGCTCGCGGAAGAAGCGCGTCTCGTTGGTGCAGATGCTGTCGAGCATGGCCGTCCGCTCGGCGCGGTCCGCCTCCACCGCGTCGTAGTAGGCGCCGAAGCTCTGCAGGCCGAGGGCGCGCAGCCGCTTGCTCAGACGGGCGACCACCAGCGCCTTCTTCGAGTCCGGCAGGTAGATGCCGATCTCGCGATGGACCAGCGACTGAAACAGCCGGAACTCGCGGTCGCTGAGCGGGCGGAGCGCATCGAGCTGCATCGGTTACTCCACCATCTCAGCGAGCTCCAGCGTCTCGACCGGTTCGGCGGTGGCCTCGGCCGCGGCGAGAATCTCGGAGAGGGAGAGCACGCGATCGATGTCGAGCAGGACCACGAACTTGCCGTTGCTGTCTCCCATCCCCTGAATGCAGTCGACGCGCACCTTCGGCCCGAAAGACGGCGGAGGCTGGATCTGATCGGGGCCCAGCTCGACCACCTGGTGCACCGCGTCGGCCATCACTCCGAGAACGAGGCGCTGCCCGTCGTGCTCCACCTCCACGAGCACCACGCACGTACGGCGCGTGATCTCCGTCTGATGGAGACCGAACTTCACGGCGAGATCGATCACCGGCACCACGGCGCCGCGGAGATTGATCACGCCGCGGACCCACGGCGGCGCGCCGGGGACCTTGGTCAGCACGGCGCACTCGATGATCTCCGTCACCTTCAGGATGGTGACGGCGTACTCCTCGCCGGCGAGAAAGAACGTCAGGAACTGATTCATCGCCGCCTCCTCAGAAGTGCGCGTAGTCGGGATAGGGCGAGCCGACGCCCGCGCGCGCGGCCGCCTCGGTGGGGAGAACGCGCGTCCCGTGGAACGCCGCCGTCTCCAGCGGTCGCGCGGGACGCTGCGACGGTGCCGCATGTCCAGCCGCGTTGAAGAACGAGATGGTCTGCTGCAGCGCTTCGGACTGCGCGGCCATCTCCTCGGCGGTGGAGGCCAGCTCCTCGGAGGCCGACGCGTTGCGCTGCGTGACCTGATCGACCATGGACATGGCGCGGCTGATCTGCGTCACGCCCGCCGACTGTTCGTTCGACGCGGCGGCCACTTCGCGCACCAGATCGGCGGTGCGGCGGATGGTGGGCACCAGATCGGCCAGCAGGCGGCCGGAGCGCTGCGCCACGCCGACGCTCGACGACGCCAGGCCGCCGATGTCCTTCGCCGCCGCCTGGCTCCGCTCGGCCAGCTTGCGCACCTCGGTGGCCACCACGGCGAAGCCGCGCCCGTGCTCGCCGGCGCGCGCGGCCTCGATGGCCGCGTTCAGCGCGAGCAGGTTCGTCTGGTAGGCGATCTCCTCGATGATGGAGATCTTCTCGGCGATCTTGGTCATCGCCTCGACGGACTGCTGCACGGCCTGCGCGCTCTCCTCCACGTCGTTCGTCCCCTTCACCGCCATCGACTCCATCTGCCCGCTGTTCTCGGCGTTCTGGGTGATCGAAGCGCTCATCTCCTCCAGGTTCGAAGTGGTCTCCTCGACCGACGAGGCCTGCTGGCTGGTGCCCTGCGAGAGCGACTGCGCGCTGGACGACACCTGCGAGGAGGCGATGGTCAGCGCGGCGGCGCCGCTGCGCACCTCGTTGATGATCTCGGTGAGCTTGGTGATCATGTTCATCAGCGCCTTGCCGAGCGCGTCGCGCTCCGAGCGGGGCGTGATGCGCACGCGCAGGTCGCCCGAGGCGATGCCGGTGGCGGCGCTGACCATCTCGCCGTTCGAGATCACCATCTTCTTCATCGCCGTGAAGAGCATTCCAGTCTCGTCGGCGCCGCGCGTCGGGATCTCCAGGTCCGACTGCCCCTCGGCCAGCTTCTCGGCGAAGGAGACCGCCTGCAGGATCGGCGTGGTGATGCTGCGGGTGACCGCGATGGTCATGAAGAAGACGATGGCGATGCCGGCCAGGCAGATGACGGCCATGGTGAAGCGCGTGTTCTGCTCCGCGTCGGCGACGACCTTCTCCTTCGACGTCATGCGCACCGCGTTGGTGTGCGCGAAGTCGCCGGCGGTCGTATCGAGGCGGCGGATCTCGTCCTTGTACGGCTTGATGGCTTCGTTCGCCTTGGCCGGCGCGGTGATCTTGTGGTCCTTGATGTCGCGCACTACGAATTGATAACCGTTGATGTAGGCGCTGAGATCGCTGCGCATGCCGCGCACGATCTCGCGGTCCTCGGCGGTGGTGGCGAGCTTGTCGAGGCGATCGAGGTCGTCGGTCAGATCGCGATATGACTTATCCCACTTGTTGATGTAGTCGGCGACGGCGGTCGGGTCGGCGACGTTGAGGAAGGTGTCCTTCTCATAGCGTCGCAGGTCGAGCGTGTGCGCCTGCGCGGCCGACGCCGACGCCATCATGCGCGCGTCGACATTGAGAATGCCGTTGACGGTGGTGGCCATCCGGGTCAGCCCCCAGAAGCCGGCCGTGGCCACGATGCCGACCAGGAGAAGTGTGAGCCCGAAGGCGAGAGTGAGACGTTTACCGATTTTCCAATCACTGAACATGGTTGCTCCTTACTGTTGATTCGCTGTTTCTGCTGCGCGGCGCACCACTTCATGGGCATCGAGGACGAGCGCCACGCGTCCGTTGCCGAGGATGGAAGAGCCGGAGATTCCGGGGACGCCGCGGAAGAGACTTCCGAGCGGCTTCATGACCGTGGGACTGCCGCCGAGCAGCTCGTCGACCACCACCCCGGCGCGGCCGTTCTCGTGCTGCACGACAACGACGTTCTCGCGCCGGTGGAGCGCCGCCGGGACGGCGGCGCTCCCCAGACCGAAGAGATGGCGAAGCCGGAGGTACGGGAGCGGCTCGCCGCGCACGTTCAGCACGCCGCACGGATCGTCGTCCGTGCCGGCGGGCATCTCCGTGCACTCGATGATGGCGTCGATGGGGATGACGTACGTTTCGTCGCCGACGGCCACGCCGAAGCCGTCGATCACGGCGACCGTGAGCGGCAGGCGGATGGTGAAGGTCGTGCCCTCGCCGGGCTGCGAGGCGACGCTGATCGAGCCGCGGAGCATCT
>JACXTT010004045.1_pt1 | contig 22020 bp, 25 predicted proteins | sample 9270951 | NCBI WGS metagenome assembly JACXTT01 (sample SAMN15532306, study PRJNA645909) | rock metagenome | isolation source: weathered quartz diorite | place: Puerto Rico | collected 2017-06-21
ACGATCAATATTACCGTAGTCACAGGAGACGGCTCGAAAGGCTACACCGCCGGCGCTCCCTACGACGCCATCTCGGTAGCTGCAGGCGCCCCGGCAGTTCCCGAGGCGCTGACCGCGCAACTCAGCGACGGCGGACGCCTGGTAATTCCGGTGGGCGGCAGGAACGATCAGGAACTCTTGCTGCTCACGCGCCGCGGCGACCGGATGACTACCCGTGCGGTAGCGCACTGCTCTTTCGTTCCGCTGCGTGGCGAAGAAGGCTGGCGCTGAAGCTGGATGCGGCTACGCACTGCGAAAAACCGCCTGAAGATCGAGCATTCCATCATCGACGGCCTGCGAGCGTTACTGGAACGCCTGCTGGAGCAGAATCCGGACATCCGCTCTATCATCCCCGGCCGCATCAGCCCGGTCCGCGACGCGAGGGGGAAGATTCAAGTGCGGATCACGGTGCCGGTATCGAACGGGTGGAAAGCGATCGCGCTAAGCCAGGGCGCGCGGCAGGAGTTGTTCATCAGCACGGAGATGAGCAAGGATCGCCTGGAGCAGGCGTTCGCGCGCTCGCTGGACGCGTGACCCCGCTCCTCTAGCCTTCACCGCGAGTCCGGATGACGCTCCCGTACCAGCCGCTCAGCCAGGAAAACCTTAAGCAAGGACTGATATGGTACGTCGCGCCGGTTTGCCAGCACCTTCAGATCCTCGATCATTGCAACTGGAAGGCGAATGGAGATAGTTTTCAGAGACGGTTTGAGATGAATGAATTTTTGGCGTTTTCCCAGGGACCAATCTATGTACTCCGTCGAATCCGCGGTGGCCCAAAATTTCTTCTCCTTTTCCTCGCTCTTGAATTCAGGAATCTTTTTCTTCATCGTATTTTCCATCGACTTCCGTTTCGTTACGGTTCATGTCCCGAACTGAGATCACGCGGATGAGGTTGCGCCGGATAGTGAACGAAACGAACAGTAGTCGGCCTGCTTCTGTCTGCCCCAACGCGTAATACCGCTTCTCACTTTTGGAATTGCGCACATCGCTCCGAACAGCCAGAAGTGCATGAACCTTTTGCTGGACTCCTGAAGGAAAGACCGAGGTTGCAACATAGATCCCGGGGGTACGCGGAAGACAGGACGGCGAGCGGTGCCACATGCCTTTTACCGAGTAATGGCGACGCCCGACGGGTCCAGCGTGTAGCCCTCCTCGGCGGCTGTCTCGACGGCCAGCTTTCGCAGCGACTCGTCACCCAAATCCCGCGCCTTCTGCGCGGCGCGCTTGATCACTTCACCGCCCACCTCGATCCGAACCACCCAATGCTTCTTCTGCGCGTCCCAACTTACCGCGGCCTGGTTTGCTCTTACCACGGTTCACCTCTCTGCCCGTAGTATACCCGTGCACTGGGTTGCCGCCACAGCCCGCTATCGTAAGCCCTTCACAAACGCCAGTACCTCGCGCAACGCGTCCGCTTCCTGGACCATAAACAGGTAGTGGTTTGCCCCCGGCCACTCCAGCACCCGCGCATCCGGCACGGCGCTGCGCAGGCTTTTCTCGTACCGGCCGATGAACTTCATCGGTATCCCGTATTCGGTCTCTACGGCGGCGCGGTGCTCGGCGTTCCTGTACTGCGAAAGTTCTCCCGGCGGCGTGGGTGTCGCGAAGATCGAAAGCACCGGTATCCGTATCTTCGAGTAATCTCTCTTCTTCGCTCCCGCGTCAATCTCTTTCCGTAGGCGATCCGGAGTCCTGTATGCGCCTATCGATCCATCCGGGTTGAAATCGTACATGTTGCGCACTTCCGCTTCGCAGAGCGCGAATCCCGCCGCCTCCATCTGCCAGGTCCGATATGCGGGAAACGATTTCTTCCGGTCTGTCGCCGCGCGCGATGTCTTGACCGGTGCAAAAGACGATGATTTCCGGACAGCTTCCCGGTACGCCGCGTCGCTCCACGGGAAATCCGCCGGTCCGCGCCCGCGTCCAAATGAACCAGGCCGGACAACCGGTCCGGGTGTTGGGAACCCAGAGTGAGCTCCGCACCCGCCATGGAGTGCCCCACCAGAACCGGCGCCTCAATCTTCAGCGCCTAAAGGACGCCGAAGACGTCATCGGCCAGGCGCTGATCGTGGTAGCCTGACTCGGGCTGGCTGGAATGCCCGAAGCCCCGCCGCGTAATCGCATATACGTGGCACCAGTCCGAGAGTTTGGGCGCGAAGTCGTCATAGACATGCGCGGTATTTCTGGAACCTGTCAGCAGCACGACAGCCCGTCCGGATCCGCCCCAGTCGAGCACCTCCAATTGCACTCCGTCCGCGACGGTGACGAATTGCACTTTATGTTTCGATGGGTCCTGCCAGGACGCACGCTCCTGCGCGCGGGCCAACCCGATCGCGGAAACCGCTCCTAGCGTCCAGGTTGCCACTGCCTTCAGCCTCATTCGGGTCGCCCTCCCGTACCGAGTTCCCTCAGCTCGTCGATCTCCCGCTGAAATTCCTTAGCCTGACGGTATCGGCGCCGGATGCTGAATCCCGTCCAAACCGCCAGCAGAACCACCAGAGGCAGCACCCTTCTTTCCCGTGCGAACCCCGGAAACGCTGTCCCGATCAAGGTCGGAACCAGGATGAGGCAAGCCAGAAATAGCGGACCGTGCCACAACCATTCGTTCCTCAGGTGATCGCGGCGCCGCTCCAGTTCCTTGCGGTAGTATTCCAGCCCGGAGACGGCGACTGTGTCCGGCCGCGGCGAGTCCCCGCGCCAGATCCGGCCGCGAAACCGGTACACGGTGATGGCGGCCCAAACCAGGAAAGCAGCGAGTCCGATTTCCTGCAACCGGCCAGGGCCCGGCGCGAATCGCAAAGCCATTACCCCGGCGAACAGCAAGGCCGCGCCGAGGCTCATCAGGATCTCCCAACGGGTACTGGATGATAACTCGTCCGTGCGCCGCTTCAGCATCTGTTCCAGGTTCATTGCAGTCGTCTCCTCCGGCTGATCCCGCCAAACGGCTCCTGGGTCTTTCGCTTGGGTCCGATCAGACATAGCGTTTCTCCTCTTTGAAGCGGCTGGAAAGGATGTTTTTGATCCGGTGAATTTTCATACCGACATTCGCCGCCGAAAGCCCCGTGATCTCCGCGATCGCGGCCGTATCCAGCTCCTCCAGATAACAAATCATGATCTGCCGGTCCAGCGGTTTTAACTGTCGGACAAACTCCGAGAGTTGCCGCAGCGCCCGCTCCTGATCGATATCGGGCTCGCGATGTGCCCCGGAAGCGGTCTCCTCAATCTCCTCCAGACCCACCAAGCCCGCGTTTAGCCGCCGCTCGCGATGAACGTACGAAACCGCGGTGTTGTGGGCCACGCGAAACGTCCAAGTCTTTAGAGTGCATCTTCCATCGAACAGTTCGAAGCTTCTCCAAAGCTGAAAGTGGATGTTTTGGCGCAGATCGCGGCGTCTCTCCGGATCGGCTTCGTATCCGGCGGCCAGCCGGTCCAGCGCTCGGCCGAAATCGCGGATGGCGGTTTCGTAGAGTTCGTCCCGCTCCGGTTGCAGCGCCTTGCCGCGTTGAGTTCGGCTCACAATTTCAATAGTCGATGCTGCGGCAATTTTATAACACCGTCGCGCGGCGATAGACTATGTATGTTTGGGATGGAGAATGATGCCGCGGGATTCCATCTCACCAGCATGTTACCCGTGTGTCACGGAGCACACCGAGTGGCGACGTTACACGTCCGTCCGTTTTTAGATTCCCGGTCCGGATTCCCAATCTTGCAAACGGATCTCCGGAATCACCAGCCGCCTGGTGAAGTGATCCTGAGGTTCATAAATTCTCAGCACAACCTGAGACTCGCGAAGCTGATCGCTCTTCACCGGATACCGCGCCAGACCGGATGGGTCCTGGAATGGCAAGTTCACCCCAAAGCGGGATATTACGTCCGGGACGAGCCTTGCGAAGAAGGGCGCGTAGTTCGCTCTGCATCGGAAACTTACGGGATTTCGGAGTCCGGTCGGAGTATGTTCTAAAAACGCGGTGAGGCAAGACGGCCCCTTCCCAGGGTCCAGACAGCGAAGCTGGACATTCGTTCCGGAGGCATTCACTTTCGTTGCGCACCAACCCGCCTGCGGCGTCCGCTGATCGCCATTCAACGCGGGAAGACCATGCGAGGCGGCCAGGCGGAAGAGAGTTAGCGAGTAATCGATCTCGAGGCGAACGGGCTGGTCTTTTAAGCGGTTATACATGTCGCTTCGGACATGAATAGCATGGTGAGCCCAGCTACCACCATGGCTGTTCCCCTCCTTCCGGATCTCCAGATCATTGCCAAGTCCCAAGCTCTCCGCCCTACCGTCTGGTCCGATGAGCAGCGCCTCGGAGAGATCGGCTTTCAACACGGAGTCGTCCGGGAGGCCGTCGATTCGCAACGGAAGATACAAGAACAAGTCGCCGTCGATGGCGCGGATGCGTCGATATGCTTCCTCGTTGATCGCCTGCCTGCCCCTGGACTTGCCCGCCTCGGGCGCGAACGCCATCGCGATCAGCCGGCCGGCGGCAGGATTAGGAGCGCGCCGCTGTTGGATCGCGAAGGCTAACTGCCAGGGCATAAATCCGGAGAACAAGACCAACAGCGTCACGGCCGCGGTCAGCCAGATCGAAGGCACGGTCTTACGCCGAAAGTACTGAAGTCCGAGGATCGCGATCGCGCCCAGGGAGAGTAGCGCCAGCCATGCCGCCTCGATTACCCAGCCTACTCCGGTCCCTTGGACGAGATTGTAGCCGCGATTGTAGTCGGCCAACATCAGGAATGCCACACCTCCGAAGAAGGTCGCCACTCCCCCGACGATCGTCTCCATGAAGTTTTTGGTGAGGGACGCGAATGCCAGCATGGGCAGACTGAGGCCGAGGAGCAGGAATACGGATCGAGAAAGGGCGGCGGCGATGGATTCGCCGGCAGGGAAACCGCTCGCCAGCGTCTCCATGAAGTCCGCCATCAGGATCGGAGCTTGCACCGTCAATCCGACAAAAAGCAGCTTCGCCAGCAACAGGTCCATTCGCTTCACGGGCCGCACCAGCCAGTCCTGGCGAACACCAGGAATCGCATCCTGATGAACCACTCCCGCAATCAAAAACGCGCTGCCCAGAAGCGCGATCATAAAAAGCGTGTTCCATAACGACTGGAGCGTGCGGCTTCCGCCGAAGTGTCCCAATTTGAATAGGACCGTCGCCAGGGCGAAATGAAGCAGCGCGACACCCATAACCAGCCGCCACAGCAACTTCCAGTCTTTTTTGAATATGTGCCAAATCATGAGTCCGCCTCTCTTTCAAACCGCCCCATCCCTGGCTGCGCGCGCGAGCGTGGTAAAGATGGACCGCAATGCCATTGGCTGCGCATCGATTCTGCGTACGCCGCCAACCAGTGACTGGACTTGCTCCCCCAGACTGTCTTCCGAGAACCGCGTGTCGACGAACGTGAGTACGCTTCCCGCGGCTCGCACTTGCAGCCAGTCTTTTGGCAATTGGCCGGGCGCTGAAGCTTCCCGCTCCAAGGTCACATGCACCTCGCGGAAACGTCCGGTGAGATCGCTCATCGATTCCTCAAACAGCAATCTCCCCTCGTCCAGAAAAGCCACGTGCGTTGCGACACCGTCGATTTCGCCGAGCTCGTGCGAGGAGATGAGGACTGTCATCTCGCCGGCTTGTTCCAGCAGTCCCTCCATGAACTCATCGCGAACCAGCGGGTCCAGTCCGCTGAATGGCTCATCGAGAATCAACAGACGCGGACGGAACGGCAGGGCGCAGGCGAGCGACATCTTCATGCGCATTCCGTGCGACAGGTCGCCGACTTTGCGCTGGGGCGGCAGCCGCAGTTGGCGGAGGATGGAGGCTTCGAGCGCCCGGTCCCACTCCGAATAAAACGGACGCAGATAGTCAAGGTATTCGGTGATGGTCAGTCCGGCAGGGATGTCCTGGTTCTCGGATACGTAGCCGATCCGGGCCAGTTCACGAGGCGAGATCCGGCGCGAATCCACACCCAGCACCGTCGCACTTCCTCGCGATGGCTCCAGGATATTCATCAGAACCTTGATCGTGGTCGTCTTGCCGGCGCCGTTGGCTCCGATCAAAGCGAACGCGCTTCCTTCGGGAACCGAGAAACTCAATCCTCGAAGAGCGTCATGGCGTCCGAATGTCTTCCACAAGTTGTCCGCTTGAATCATTTGCGAATCACCTCACCTGGCTTCTCGAGCTTTGCCCATTGGGCTTCGACAGCCTCGACGACTGCCGTCAATTCGAGCCCCACGCGCTTCGCTTCCACAACGAGCTGCTCCACCTCCTGCTGCAAGAGCCGCTTCTTATCTCCCGCGCGGGCTTCAGGTAGTTCCGCGACGACGGTTCCGATCCCCGGGCGCGCCTCCAGGAATCGCTCCTGGATCAGATGCTGAACCACTTTGTGCGCGGTGTTGGGATGAATCTTCAATTCGGCGGCGAGGGCCCGCACCGAAGGAAACGCCTGTCCGGGCCGGAATTCGCCGCTGATGAAGGCCTTCTTCGCGGCAAACACTACCTGGTCGAAGATGGTTTGCCCCGGACGCAGGCTGAACCTGAATAGCATCACATGAATACTGTGACACCTGTGACGGCTGGTTGTCAAGCCGGGTTCAAGCGGCAATCGCCAGCCAACGCCCCAAGCCGACGGAACTTTCCGCCGCGCCATCGCGTACTCCCCTCCAAGGAGTTGCAATGCCCTACTTGTCCCCCTACGCGTCCGCGGATTCCGCGGCGGCCCGGCCCATGGTAGTGGCCCTGTTCGTCGCCAGTTGCCTGCTCGCCATCGTCTCCTGGTACACGACCTGGCAGGGTATGGCCCTTTACCTTGCCGGCTGGTTCAGCGTACTGGCTGCAACCGGAATTCAGTCGGCCCTAGTGCTGGTCGCTTGGCTGATCGGTTTCACCCGCACGCGGCGCTGGCTTCTGATTCCGGTCTACGCCATCACGGCGATCGTTTCCGTCGCGTTCTCCTACGTCAGCCTCTACACCTGGTTCAGCGCACGCGAGCGCCCCGCCCTGGTGGAGCGCAAACTCTACGACCATCTGACCGAGGCCGCCGGGAAGACCGAAGAGTCGATCACCGGGGCGATCGCCGAAGGACGCAAGCACGCGTTGGCTCTCGACGAAATGGCGCAGGCCGAGCGCGACCGCGGATTCATCTCCCGCGCCGGCGACGCCGATCCCTACCTCGACGCCATTCGCGCTCAGGTCGCTGGAGAGGGTCGCGCCGTCAACGAAGGCTCCGGAAGCGGTCCCCGCTACACCGCGTTCGACCGCTTCGCCAAGCTGGCCCGCCAGTCGGTAGAGCAGTTGCAGAACCACCAGCGCGCATTGATCGACGCGCGGTCGCGTTTGAAGCCGCTCGACCCGACCGACAAGCAACTCCGCGATTTCCGCCTGGTCTATGACGCGACGCCCTGGAGCGAGATCGAGCAGCAGCTACATAGCGGCAAAGTAGAGCGTGCCGAGATCCCCAACTACGGCGATTTCGTCGACAAAAGCGCCAGCGGGCAGGAGGATCTGATGCTGGCCTTCCAGAGCCTGGTCGAAGCGCCTACCTCGCGCCACGTGTTCGCGTTCGCCCTGGCGGCGTTTATCGACATCGTGATCTTCCTGCTGGCCTACGCCGCGGGCCCCTATCTCGACGGCGCGCCGGAGTCGCGCTGGAGCGCCGCCGGGGCGGCTCTTGAATCACAGGACCGCCAGGTCTTCGTGCGCCAGTTCCTGCGCAAGCTGACGCCGTCCGCGGGCGGGGTGGCCAAAGTGGGAGCGGCGGACCTGACGCCGGGCGAGCAGCAGTTCTGCGTTCTGCTGTCGTCAAAGGGCCAAGCCCATCCGCAGGAAGAAAACGGAAAGCTGTTTTACCTTTTGGACGAAGGAATTCACGAATCGCTGATGGAGTCCCTGGTCAGCCAGGGACTCCCTCTGCGTGGCCTTCGAAGGGACTCAGGCATTCCGGCTTGAACAGGCAGTCCCCACCTAAAACACTATGCGCAGCGCGACTTGAATCTGCCGTGGGTTGCCGACCGTGCTGGTGATCTGCCCGACGCCGGGATTGAAGATCGTCCCGTTCGGCTGGCCGAACTGCGGCGTGTTGAGGATGTTGAAGACCTCCGAGCGGAACTGGAGCTTGAAACGCTCATTGAATTCGAAGTCCTTGAACAGCGACATGTCGACGTTCACTCGCCCCGGTCCGTACAGATTATTGCGCGCGGCGTTTCCGAACAAGCCATTGGCCGGCTGAGCGAAGGCCGTAGCATCAAACCAGCGCTGCAGGGAGCGCTGATCCGAGGAAAGCACGCCGCTGCCGATCTGATCGGGCCGGCTGCCGCCGGCGCCGTTGATGTTTGCCGAGCTGTTCAGGCCCAGGTTGAAAGGCAGCCCGGTCTGCGCCATCACGTTGCCGTTCAGGCGCCAGCCTCCCAGCACCGTGTGGGTAAGTCCTTTGCCGCCGAAGAAGGGCAGATTGTAGGTGGCGCCTGTGGTGAAGCGGTGGCGGATATCGAAGGACGAGTTTCCGCGCTCGCAGGGACGGCGGCAGCGGATATCCTGGGGCGTGCCGGCCCCGCCGCCAAAGTCGTTGGCGACGGTGTCGATGTTGTGCGACCAGGTATACCCCGTCAGGAACGTGAGGCCGTGGCTGAGCCGCTTTTCAACGGTGACCTGTAGGGCCTGATAGTTGCCGAGGCCATCGGAGAGAGCATACGTGATGCCGGCGAGGTTGGGATTCACGGCGAAGAACGGGCGCCGCTGGGTGACAGTGCCGACCGGGCTGGGGCTGGGCTGGTTCAAGTCGATGGTGGTGCCCAACCGGCGGCCGAGGTTGCCGACATAGGCGACCTTCACCAACGCCTGCAACGGGGCGATTTCGTGTTCCACAGTCAGGTTGTATTGCTGTGCGTAGGCGCTGCGGAAATTGGGGAAGACGCCGATGACGCCGCCTGAAGGATTCTTGGCCGAGGCGAAGTTGACGGTCGGAGGATCGGGGAAGCCGTCGCTGACGCGCGGTCCGACGAAATTGTCGCCCGGGGTGACGCTGTAGATGGGTCCGAACGGAACGTGCCGGAACAGGCGCAGCAGCGCGCCGCCATTTCCGTTGGGGTTGTAAAAGATGCCGTAGCCGCCGCGGATCACGGTGTGGCCGGCCGCCTGATAGGCGAACCCGAAGCGCGGCGCGAAGTCCTTGAAGTCGCGATTCACGCCGGCGCGGCGGTCGACGCCGTCGCGATTGGCAATCTTGACGGTGGCCGTGCTGGCGTCGAAGTTGGCAATGCGGTCGGCAACCTCAACATAAGGGCTGTAGTATTCGTACCGCATCCCCAGGTTCAGCGTCAGCCTCTTGGTGATGCGCCAGTCGTCGGCGAAGTAGAACCCGTTCTCCAGGCCGCGCTGGCCGGTCCAGGCCAGCGTGAAGTCCTGCTCAATCAAAGTCGCATATCCGAGAAGGAAGCTGGCCATGGAATTGCCAGAGGCCCCGGGGAAGGCTCCGCGCGAATCGGTGAAGGCGGGGGAGAAGTTGAAGCGTCCGTTGCCGCGGTTGGTCTGGTATTCCGTGATCTGGCGGCGCGTGATGTTGGCTCCAAACTTCAGGGTGTGCGCGCCGGTGGTGAAGGTCACGTTGTCCATGAACTGGTACGTATTTTCGCGGCGGAAAATGGGCAGGGAGCGGGAGTGGCCCGTGCCGGTGTAGCCGGAGGGGCTGAAGATGGGGAGCACCGACTGGAGCGGATTGGTGTTCGAATTCTTCACGCCTAGCTGGTTGCCCAGGTTGCCGCCGTCAACGGCGCCTTCGGCCGTGTAGTCCAGCACGAAGCGGTTGAAGCCTACGCGGAAATCGTTCACCATGCGGGGTGAGATGACCTTGGTGTAGCTGGCCACGGCGTGCTGCGTCGGATTGAATGCCGGGCCGGCAAAGGAGTCCTCATTGCCGACGCCGACGGCCTTGGAGAGTCCCGGAATCGACACGGCGGGAAACGTGTAAGGAGCCACCGTCTCGGTATGCTGGATCGACCAGCGGGCGAAGAAATTGTCGTTGGGCGTGATCTGGTGATCGACGCGCACGTCGCCCTGGTTCCACTTCTGGGTTTGCGCCAGATTGGTGCGGTAGTTGTTGACGATGGCCGAAGAAGTGGGCAGCGGATACGCATTCAGCAGCTTGGTGGTGACGGGGTCCCAGCGGTCGCGCGGAATGATCTGGTTGGCGAAGGGATCGCGGATGAAGCTGCCCGGGCGGTTTGGATCGGCGCGCGTGGAGAGGGGATCATAGATGCGGTTGGGCTCGCCCGAGAAGTCGCCGTTGCGGATGCCGGCTGTGGGAATGGATGCCGTTAGGAAGTTCTGCAGGTCGCGGCGGAACCCTTCGTAGTCCACGAACCAGAAGGTCTTATTCCTGCCGTTATATTTCGGGACCACCACCGGGCCGCCGAGCGAGAACCCGTACTGGTTGAAGCGGAACGTTGGGAACGGCGTGCCCTTGGCGTTGAAGAAGTTGCGGGCGTCCATGGCGGAGTTGCGGAGGAACTCAAACATCGAGCCGTGGATTTCGTTGGTGCCAGATTTCGACACCACATCGACAACGGCGCCGGAATTGCGGCCGAGGTCGGCGGAGTAGAGGTTGGTCTGCACCTTGAACTCGCGGATGGCGTCGACGCCGGGGCGCAACACGATGGAGAGGGTGAGGCGGTCGTTGTTGTCGACGCCGTCATAGAGGAAGTTGTTGGAGTTCTCGCGGTTGCCGTTGGAGAAGATCTCGGAGCCGGGGCGGCGGTCGTCGGGACGGGTGCCGGACATGATGGTGCCGCTGACCGAGGAGCCGGCGCCGTTGACGCCGGGCGTCAGCAGCGCAAGAGTGATGAAGTTCCGCCCGTTCAGCGGTAGCTCACCGATGATGCGCTGGTTGATCACCGAACCTAGCGACGAGGACTGGCTTTCCAGCAGCGGCGCGGGTGCGGAAACCTCCACGGTTTCGGTGACCTGGCCGAGCTGAAGCTGGAAATCGACCCTGGCGCGCTGGTTAGTCTGCAGTTCAATTCCGGTCTGGAGGACCTTGCGGAAACCGGCGGCCTCGGCCGAAAGATTGTACGTACCGGGCGAGATCAGAGTGAATGTATAGGATCCGGTGACGTCGGTGGTGGCCTCGCGTGCCAGGTTGGTCTCCGTGTTGGCCAGAACGATCTTCGCGGAAGCTACGGCGGCCCCCGAGGAATCGGTAACGGCTCCGCTCAACTCGGCGGTGGAAACCTGAGAGAAAGCGGGAAGACTGACAAGCAGGCACAACACGGCTGCGCAAACGGTGCGGCAATCGGCGAACATAGCGATAGACCTCTAAGCTGAAATGGCTTCATCATTTATATCAGGAAACCAGGCGCCGCGCACGATCCTGATCCTGGGCTGCGGCTACACCGGAGCCCGCCTCGCCAGGCGCCTGCTCGCGCGGGGATGCCGCGTCATCGCGACTACCCGCCATCCCGAACGATTGAAGCCGATCGATAAACTCGAGATTCGCTGGCTCGATGTGTCGCTTCCGTTCAAGCTCAACGTGCCGGACGGAGCGTGCGTCCTCCACTCGATCCCTTCGGCCGGCTCGTGGGATCCGACGCTGCGCCTGCTGGAAGCGCTGGGGACCGCGCCTTCCCGCCTGGTTTATCTTTCGACCACCGGCGTCTATGGAGACGCACGCGAGGTGGACGAAACCACCCCCGCCCGGCCCTCTACGCCACGCACCCACTTGCGTGCGGCGGCGGAACAGGCGTTAGCTGGAGGGCCATGGCCCTCCTTGATCCTGCGGCCCGCGGCCATTTACGGGCCTTTCCGCGGGGCTCACGCGTCCCTTCGCGAAGGAAAATTTCCGCTTGTGGACGGCGGCGTGCGTTACACCAGCCGCATCCATGTGGAGGACCTGGCGGCGCACGCCGAAGCGGCGCTGTTTTCCCAGTTGACCGGCGCATATCCGGTCGCCGACGAAGAACCATGCACCTCGCTCGAAATCGCAACCTTCTGCGCGCGGTTGCTGGGGTTGCCGCTGCCGGACTCCGTGCCCTCCGATCAAGTCAGCGAAACGCGCCGCGCGGACCGCCGCGTGGACGGCAGTGCAATCCGGCGTCTGCTCGGCATTCAACTGCGCTATCCGGCCTACCGGGTGGGCATTCCGGCTGCGATCGAAGAAGAGGAGCGAACGGCCGCCGCGCAGGTGATACCATGAACCGGATGCGCGACGCTGATTGCGAAGAATGCCGGGCGATCCGGCGGGAACTGCGGGAGTCCTGGCTTGCCTCGCGGGAATCCGAAGGCGGCGGCGATGTCTCGCCCGACGGAATTTCCGATTACCTTGACAGCCTCTCACAGCAGGACTGCGCGGACATACTGGCATCGTCCGCGTTGTGGAAGACGTGGCGGCGCTTAATGGAACACCGCGTTCTCACCGGCCACGCGCCGTCGCTGCTGCCCCTCCCGCAAGGCGCGCTCTCCAATCTGAATTGAGTGACACAGGCGTTCTCGCCTGCTGAAGCAGGGCCACAGCCGGGATTCACCCCACCAGCAGGACGCGAATATCCATCACGTTCGTTCCCGTCGGCCCGGTCTTGATCAAGCCGCCAATCGTTTCAAAGAAATGATACGAATCGTGCCGGGCCAGGAAATCCTTGGCCCGCAATCCCAGCTTTTCGGCGCGCCCGACGCTGCCGCCGTCGGCAAACGCCCCGGCCGCGTCGGTCGGACCGTCGGTGCCGTCCGTGCCTGCGCTGAACACAGCCACCTTACTGACGCCCGCCAGGTCGATCGCCGCCGCCAGCGCAAACTCCTGGTTGCGCCCCCCCATTCCGGACGCTTCTCCCAAAGCGACCGTAGTCTCGCCGCCTGAAATGAGACATGCCGGCGGCTTGACCGGGTTGCCCGTCTCCAGACACTCCCGCGCGATGGCCGCGTGCATGCGCGCCACGTCGCCGGTCTCCCCCTCGATCCGCGTGGACAGAATCATCGGGCGCAGCCCCAGCGCGCGGGCCCGCGCCGCCGCGGCGTCCACGGCAAGCCGGTTGCTGCCCACAATCAGATTCTGCACTCTCAGCAGCTTCTTGGGCGTCTCCTCGATATCGCCGCGCAAGCCGTCCTCGATGCGACGGCGGACAGCCAAAGGCACGCGGTCCCAAATGTCGTATTTGCGGAGGATCGCCGCGGCCGAGCCAAAAGTGGAAGCGTCGGGCGCGGTCGGACCCGAGCCGATGACGTCCAGGTCGTCGCCGATCACATCGCTGAGCACCAGCGCGACCACCGTGGCCGGATACGCCAGGGCTGCCAGTTGCCCGCCCTTGATCCCGGAGATGTGCTTCCGCACCGCGTTCATCTCGTGAATGTTCGCACCGCACGCCAGCAGCAGCCGCGTGGTTTCCTGCTTTTCGGCCAGCGTGACCGGCTCGGCAGGAAGCGGCAGCAGCGCCGATGCACCCCCGGAGATCAGGCACAGAATCAGATCACTGGCGCCGGCCTGCGCCGCGATGATGGCCATCGCCTCCGCCCCGGCGACTCCATTGAGATCCGGAACCGGGTGCCCGCACTCGTTGAGCTGCACGTGTTTCAACGGCGCGGTGTGGCCGTGCTTTACATTGATCAGGCCGCCCGAAATGCGCGCGCCCAGCAGTTTTTCCACCGCCCCGGCCATCGTCGCGCCCGCTTTTCCCGCGCCGACCACATGGATGCGGCGGAACTTCGCCAGCGGATAACGCCGGTTCCCGGCGATCAGCGCGCCGCCCCGCACTTTGACGTGCCGCAGCACCGCCTGCGCCGGATCGGCCGCCTGCAGCGCAGCATTGAAGATGTCGAGAGCCTGCTTCCTCTGCGTCATCGGAACAAGGGGAGAAGCATGATTTCCTGGACCGCCACGTCGGGATTGTCGTTGTAAATCGGAACGGTGTAATCCGCTCGTGCGTACGCCTGGCGGCGTGCCTGATAAAGCTCCTCAAACCTCTTCGGATCGCGAGCCAGCGGCCGGTGCGTCTGGTGTCCGATGCGCCGTTTGATCAGCTCCAGCGGGCAGTCCAGCCAGATGGTCACGCCGTGATTCGCCAGCAGGTCGTAGTTTTGCGGTTGTGCGAAAGCGCCGCCGCCGACGGCCATCACCAGCGGCAGGCCCCGTTTGACGGCGTCCACACGAGCCCGAATGGCCTCGCTCTCCATCTCGCGAAAAGCGATCTCGCCGAACAGCTCGAAGATCTCGGAGATGGAGCTTAAGTTGCGCGCCTCAATGTCGTCGTCGACGTCCACGAACGGCCACCCGATCTGCTCGGCAAGCAGTTTGCCGACCGTACTCTTGCCGGCGCCCATGAAGCCGACCACGTAAATTCCGGGAGTTTGCTTGAGCTTGAGAATCATTCCGGGCCGGCCGCGCCGTCCTCATAAATCTTACACAGCCGGCGCTCCAGGAATCCTGGGGCGACCCGCGAGAGCGCCACAAGAAACCGGCCCGCCCCCGGAGTCACCACCTGGCGCGCATCGCGCTCCACCCCCCGCGCGACGTCCCGCGCGCACCGCTCCGCTGTGACGGCGAACTTGCGGCCGCCGCGCAGCTTTTCGGGCGGACGGCCGCCCAGCACGTGATCCTGGAATCCGGTCTGCACGTAGCCCGGCGAAACCAGCAGCAAGCCCACCCCATCCCGGCGCAGTTCCATGCGGAGCCCCGCGGTCATGGCGTCCAGCGCGGCCTTAGTCGCCGAATACAGTGTGAACCAGGGCAGCGTCATCTGGCCGGCGATGGAGCTGACGTTGACCACCAACCCGTGCCGGCGCTCGCGCATTTGCGGGACAACCAGGCGCGTCAACTCCAGCGGCGCAAACACGTTCAGCTCGAACATGCGCCGCGTCTCGGCGTCCGGCGAGCGCCACGCCGGAACATACATCCCGACGCCGGCGTTGTTGACCAGAATATCGATGCGCCCGTATCGGGCAAGCACGGCTTCCACCACCCGGTGGCGATCCCCTTCGAGCGTCAGATCCCCCGGCACGCTGAAGTCGTCCGCGCCGGCAGCGCCCCGTAAGCTTTCCGCCGACCTCGACGTCAGCGCCAGCCTGGCTCCCCGCCTCCGCATCTCGGCAGCCAGCGCCGCGCCGATCCCTTGCGACGCTCCCGTGATGAGAACGGCGCTTCCCTCAATTTTCATGGATGAAAGACGCAATAATGGTAGCATGCAGAGCGATCTGCTGCCTCTATTCCCGCTGAACGTCGTGGTCTTCCCTCGCACGAAGATCCCGCTGCATATTTTCGAGGACCGCTACAAGGAAATGGTCGGTGAGGCGATCCGCGACCTGACGGAATTCGGCATCGTGCTGGCCAAGGAAGACGGCGTCCTGCAGGCCGGCTGCACAGTCCGAGTCGAGAATATTCTGAAATCTTATCCCGATGGGCGGATGGATATCGTCACCGCCGGGGTCCGCCGTTTCGAGATCGTTTCGCTCAACCAGGAGAAAGACTACCTGCGTGGAGAAGTGGGCTTCTATGAGGATGACGATCCGGAGCCGCCGCCGCCGGAGCTGCGCGTAAAAGCCATCGAAAACTACCGGGCCTGGCTCGATGTGGAGGAGGCGCGGCCGTTCAGCGACCCCGTGTTGAGCGATCCCCAGTTGAGCTTTCAGCTCGCCCAGGCGCTGCCTGACCTGGATTTCCGGCAGATTCTGCTGGGCACCCGCTCGGAGAGCGAGCGGCTGAGGCAGCTCACGCAATTTCTGTCGGAATCGATCGTGCGGCAACGCGTGACGTCGCACATGAAAAAACTGGCCCCCACCAACGGCCATGGGGCTAAACCGCCGATGATATAAGAGAGCGCAATAAGAGCGCAATAAGAACAATGTTCCAGCCCCCCCAGAGAGCCTCCGGTCCGCGTCCGGGACCTTTTGCGCTCTCGCTCGCCTTGCACGCCACTGTGTTCTCACTGGCCGTGCTGACACCTGGGCGCGGGCCCCAAAAAAAACCGAAGTCGCTGTACGAGGAAATTTTCGAAAAGAACGCCAAAAAGCTGGTTTGGTATCGCTTCAGCAAGAAGCTGCCCGAGGTTGCATCCAGCGAAAAGAAGTCCGGTCCCCAGGGCGCCCGGGAGCGCAACTCCGAGCAGACCGTCGTTTCCCGCTCGGAGAAGGCGGCTCCAGGTAAACAGATGACCTGGCTGCCCGCGCCGGAAGTGCCGCGTCCTAAAGAGATCCAGGCGCCGAACCTGCTGGCCTTCGAAGGCCCCAAATTGCCCGATCCGCCGAGGCCGCCCAAGCTGTTTGTGCCGCCGGACATCGTGGGCGCACCGAAGCCCGAGCAGCTTCCGGACGCACCCCAGGCGGCCCTTTCCGCTGAACTCCGAAGCCCGCAAATCAAGGAACCGAAAACGCCGCCCAAGCCGTTCGAGGCTCCTCAAGCCGCCCGCCGCAGCGACCGCGTCGAACTGGAAGCCGCCCCCCAGGTGCAGGCGCAAGCCGACCTTTCGAATCCGCTGGTCAACCTCAAGCCCAAGGTGCCCGCCAGGAAATTCGAAGCGCCGCCGTCGCCCGCACGCGCGAAACTGGAACTCGACGCCGCCCCGCAGGTGAAGAGCGAGCTGGCCGTCAATGCGAATCCAATTGCCAACCCGAAACTGAAAGTGCCCGCGCGAACTTTCGTCGCGCCGGCGGACGCCCCGAGACAGGGAGGCGCCCCGCTGCTGGCATCCGCGCCGGCCGTGGGGACCGCCGCGACGCCGCAACCCGCGCTTGGGCTGGATGCGCCGCAGTTACCCGGAAAGCCCCAACCCAAGGCGTTCGTGGCGCCCGGGCCTAGCGGCCCATCCGCCGTCGCGACGCCGGTCGAAATCGCCGATGCCCCCCCGCCCGGCGGGTCCAGCGTGTCGGCGGCGGTCATCGGAGTGAATCCCGCGGCAACCTTGGAGCCGGTGCTCCCGGAAGCGACGCAGCGCGCAAACCTTTCAGCCTCGCCGCAGCCGAACGGAAAGGACGGTGACGGTCCGGCCGTAGAGTCGGCCAAAATATTCGCGCCCGATCTGATGATCCGCTCGAAGAGCCCGTCCGCGATTTCGCCGGCCGACTCGCGGGCCGTCGTTTCCCCAGGTAGCGCATCCCCCGGCCGCGCAGCCCCCACCGAAGCTGCGCTGAAACAGGAATTGCTGGCCATGTCGCGCGTCAGTCCCACCGCCATCGTCTCGCGGCCGCCCGTAGCCGCGGCGCGCGTCCAATCCTACCCGGACGATCGCTTCGAAGGACGCGCGGTCTACAGCATGGCGGTGCAGGCGGCCAACGTCACCAGCCACAGCGGAAGCTGGCTGATGTGGTTCTCCGAGCGGGAGGCGCCCGCCGGCGGGTCGCCCGAAATCCGCGCCCCGGTTCCGCTGCATAAGGTGGATCCGACCTATGCCCCGTCGGCCGTAGAGCAGCGCGTTGAAGGCAAGGTGAAACTCTCGGCCATCATTCGTAAGGACGGCCGAGTGGATATGGTGCGCGTCCTGAACCCGGTGGACCAGCGGCTGGACCAAAGCGCCATCGACGCTCTGCGAAAATGGGAGTTCGAGCCCGCCCAGCGGAGCGGTCAGCCCGTGGAGGTGGACGTTCTGGTCGAGATTCCGTTCCGCCTGGCCCCGCTCGCCAGCCGATGACTCGACAGCACCTGATCATCGACGCCGACGATACGCTCTGGGAAAACAACATTTACTTCGAGCACGCTTTCGAGGAGTTCGTCGATTTTCTGGATCACTCATTGCTTGACGCGCAACAGATCCGTGCCGTGCTCGACGAGATCGAGATCGTCAATGCGAAGTTACACGGTTACGGCTCGTTGAACTTCGGCCGCAACCTGAAGCAATGTTACGAGCGTCTATGCGAACGGGAGATCCACGAGCCGGATCTGGACCGCGTCATGTCGTTCGCCCGCCGCATCCTGGAGCGTCCCATGGAAGTGATCGACGGCGTGGAAGAAACCCTGGACTATCTCGCGTCGCGCCACGAACTCACTTTGTTCACCAAGGGCCACCCCGACGAGCAGAAGCTCAAGATCGACCGTTCCGGCCTTGCCCCTCGATTCCGGCACACGGCGATCGTGAAGGAGAAGGACCGCGCGGCGTACCTGCGCCTGCTTGTGGAGTTGGATGCCGATCCGGCCCGCGCCTGGATGGTCGGAAACAGCCCGAAGTCGGACATCAACCCCGCGCTGGCCGCCGGGATGAACGCGGTCTACGTGCCCCACGAGCGAACCTGGAGCCTGGAGCAGGAAGAGATTCGCGCCCAAGGCCCCGGCCGCTTGCTGAAGGTCGAAACCTTCCGCGCCCTTCGGAATCACTTCTGACCAGCGTAGTGACACACGCGTTCCCGCTTGTTTCCATGTCGTGCGCCCCCGAAGCCCCCAGCTCAGCCATCATCTCACCGGGCAGTTGGCGTGCAAGTTCCTCCCCGCGGGCGGAGTATTGCCGGAGCGCCGGTTTGTCTCCGAGATCCGCTGGGCGTCCTTGCAACTGGCCAGGTGATAAACGCGGCTGTTGACACTCCACACAAATCCGGCCAGGTCGTCCGGCGAGGGCGTCGGGTGCTCGTCGTTGACCGGCGATGCGGTCAGCCAGATAGGTGCGGTCCAGGCCTGATCGGGCTTGCCTGTCCCGCTTTGCACCACTTGCGCCAGATAGTATTCCACTCCGCCGGTGTATTTGAATGAATCGAAATGGACCGTGGAGTCTCCGCTGACGTCGGCGCTGTCGACCTCGTTCAAGGCCTCGATCTCGCCGCCGATGGTGTCGTGGCGCAGGCTGACGTGATAGGCCGCTCCCGGTTCGTCCGGATCGGTGGTTTGCACGGAGATCGCCAGCGCATCGCCCGGATTGGCTTGAATCGTGGATCCCATGATCTGGCCATTGATGCGGAAATCGACGATCAGATTCTTGTCCTGAGTGGCGTAGACGTGGTTGTTGCGGATAGCCTCCAGAAGGTCTTCCTTAGTCAGGCTGGCGGCCCAGACCGCTGTGCGGTGATCGGTCGATGTGCCGAACGTGATGAAGTGATTGTCGCCGTCGGCGGCGGGCGCCAGGTGCAGACCCAGATTCAGGTAGTGCAGATACGCGTTGGTGTCGAAGCTGTCGTTGTGGCGCACGGGGTCGCCCGGTTTGGTGTCGTGCGGTCCGCTGAGAATGGCGATGGTGCGCGCATAGGGCGAGACGCCGGCCAGGAACGAAGCTGTGTCGGGATACTTCACGATGCCGTAGTCCTGGGTCACGTCGTTCGGATGGTTGAACTGAACGATGGCCGGTTTCTGCAAGCTGTCCAAATGGCTGACCAGCCAGTTGTCGTAAAGTTTCTTGAATTCCCGGTTGGGGATGAGATGCTCGTCGATCACTTCCCCCACGTCGAACACGTTGATGTGATTCCCGTGGCTGATGGCGCTGAACTCCTGGCCGTAAAGCGCGACAAAGGTTCCGGCGAATTGCGTGTTAACGGCGTTAGCCGCCGAGATCAGCGAGTCGGCGCGGCTGCCGTTATACAGAGTGTGGTCCAAGGCAATGTGCAGATGCTGCGGATCGCTTCCGGTGCCCTCGGCTGCGGCATGGTTGTGCTCGGAGACGCAGAGAAAATCCAGCTTTCCGGTGGTCCTCGCATAGTCGAAAGCGTCCTGCGGCGTTCCAGTGCCGTCGCTGTACGCGGTATGGCTGTGCAAATTGCCGAAAAAGACGCGCGGAGACTGGGAAAACAGGTTTACCGAAAGGAAAAGCGCAAGGAGCAGGAGGCGATAGTTTCGGCGCATTCCAGATACTAGGCACGAACGGGACCTTCTGTAAAGGCCATTGACACACTTCCAGCGAAATTCCGCGCCAGTCGCCGCGCCACCCAGGATTCGCTATGCCATGGATCCGCTATGTTATGTTGGCTGCCAAAGCCATGACACTTAAAATAGCCGCAATTTCCGTGCTATTCGCCGCCGCGGCCGTTCCCCAGACACCCCCTCCGGCACAGCAGCCGGCCCGGCGCTCGGCCGAGACGCCGAACACCGACCTGTACTATAAGACCGCTCCCGACGCGCTCCCGGAAGACAGCGTTCCGAGGGCCGAAATCAAAGGGCCCTTTACCCTCCCCAGCCAGGTGTATCCGGGGACGCAGCATACCTACTGGGTCTACGTCCCCGCGCAGTACGACCCCTCCATCGCGGCCAGCCTCATGATCTACAACGACGGGCAGGCGTTCATAGCTCCCGAAGGCGATATCCGCGCGCAATTCGTGATGGACAGCCTGATCTACCGCCGCGAAATTCCCGTCATGATCGCGGTGTTCATCAATCCGGGCCGCCGCCCCGATCAGCCCGAGCCGGTTCTGACAAACTGGGGAGATCGCGACACCAACCGGCCCACTGAGTACAACACGCTCGACGACAAATACGCGCGAGTCATCGTGGATGAACTTCTGCCCGTTCTGTACAAGGAGTACAACCTCTCCAAAGACCCCGAGCGGCACGGCATCGGCGGCTCCAGCTCGGGAGCCATCGCGGCGTTCACCGTGGCCTGGGAGCGGCCGGACCATTTCCGCAAGGTGCTGAGCAACGTCGGCAGCTTCACCAACCTTCGCGGCGGACACGTCTATCCGGACATCATCCGGAAGAGCGAAAAGAAGCCTTTGCGCGTGTTCCTCGTCGACGGACGAAACGACAATCGCGGACTGCGTGCGGATGGAAGCTACGACCAAACACGCGACTGGTTCTACCAGAACGTCCGGATGCAGCAGGCTCTCACCGAAAAAGGCTACGACGTGAACTACTCATGGGGCATTCAGCGGCATGGCCAGAAAATGTTGCGGACCGTGTTCCCCGAGATGATGCGTTGGCTGTGGCGCGACCACGGCGTTTCCACAGACGTTCACGACATGGTGGAGCGTTCGTTCAACGCCCCCGCGAAGCGGCCCTAGAGAGGCGCGCCCGTTCCGGCTCTTACTCCCGCGCGTTCGCTTCGCGTCGCTGGCAGCCGTCGCGATTTCTTTGCGCCGCGCGCGACGTGGATCGCCACCCGCCTAAATTCCAGGGCGACGGCGGTCGCGGCGTCAGGCAGACCGTCTCCCAGCGTCCGGTCGTTTATACGGCCACCACCATGCCGCCGATACAGAGTGCGGCGATAGCCAGGGCGGTGTCTTCGCGACGCCCTGTTCGGTTTCCAGGGCCCGTCCCAGGACGGCAGCCGCGCGCCACGTCGCAAGTCAGAGCGACCATCGGACAGGAGTTCTCCACCATCTTCAAAATGCTGCCGGGACAGGTAGCTCGGATCACCTGCGAAGCCGCCCCGGCTGACGCTAGATCGACATGGACTCCCTCCCAACGGCTCTTCCAATCCGGATCGGTCAGGAATCAGCCCAGAATGAAGTAGCTGTAAAATCCTCCGCGCGCCCGGCATCGGCCATGATGGCGTCCACCGGGACGTTTTCGAATCCATTGCGGTTGAACAACCGCCGGGCGCTTTCCACGATTCTCTTGCGGACCCCCTCGCGATGGCCTGCTGGATAGGGCATTGCAATGCCACTAATGCCAGGAACCACAACCCGGCGCCAGGTGATTGTGATCCTCGGCGGCGCTGTATCCATCCATGCCCAGAGCGGAAAGGCACGCACTGCCATTCACCAGGAAGTCGACTTCAAAGTGGGCCCGGCTCGCATTTATCAAACTCTGCTGGACGCGAAACAGTTCAGCAGCTTCACCAACGACTCCCGCCGAGATACAACCTCCAGCCCGGCGGAAGCTTCAAGCTGTTCGGCGGGCGCATCGAAGGCCGGAACATCGAGTTGACGCCAAATGAGCGGATCGTGCAAGCGTGGCGCGAGGCTTCCTGGCCGCGCGGCCTCTATTCGCTGGTGAAATTCGAATTGGCCGCCCGCAATGCCGGAACCCGGATCGTCTTCGATCAGACTGGCATCGCCGAGCATGACTGGGGGCACCTGAGCGACGGCTGGTCCCTCCGCTATTGGGAGCCCCTTCATCGGTATCTGAAGGCTTGAATCTCGCACCGCCTCCGTGCGCCGGACCCGC
>JACXTT010004046.1_pt1 | contig 22012 bp, 18 predicted proteins | sample 9270951 | NCBI WGS metagenome assembly JACXTT01 (sample SAMN15532306, study PRJNA645909) | rock metagenome | isolation source: weathered quartz diorite | place: Puerto Rico | collected 2017-06-21
ACATGCACGCCAAAGACGCGCGCCTGGATCAGGATCGGCTTAATTCAGTCGGCGCGCTCGCGCATCCGAATGAATACCACACCCCGAAACTGCCCGGCCTCGGCGACGTGAACTGGTCACAGTTCTTCTCGGTGCTGACTGAAGTCTACTCGGGCCCCGTGTGCATTGAAGTCGAAGACCGCTCGTATGAAGGGGCGCTCGAAAACCGCAAGCTTTCGCTCGTGCAAAGCGGAACGTATCTGCGTCAGTTTATTGCCGGCTAAGGCGGATCATGGCGGCCACGCTGCGATCCACATCGGCCTCCGTCGTCAACCACGACGAAACGCTGATGCGCATCGCGGCGCGGCCTCGCCAAACCGTACCTCCGCACCAGCAAGTCCCATCGTCCTGAACTGCCTGAATGACCGCGCGGGTCTTCTCGTCGCTTCCGAAAGAAACCATCACCTGATTGAGCGTGACATCATTCAGGATCTCGAAACCCACCTCGCGCAATCCGGTCTCGAAACGCGCCGCCAGATTACAGCAGCGCTCGATCATCGCGACGAGACCTTCGCGGCCCAGCGACCGTAACGCCGCCCAGACCTCGATGCCCCGTGCTCTGCGCGACGATTCGGGGCTCCAGTGCGAACCCTCGCGGTGTGGACTTTCTGTCAAATACGCGGCAGATAGCATCATCGCGCTCTTCAGCGCGGGAGCGTCTTTCACGAGCGCGATGCCGCAGTCGTAGGAAACGTTCAGCCACTTGTGGCCATCGGTAGCCCAGGAATCCGCGAGTTCATACCCGGCGGCCTGTGGCTGTTTCGCCGCCATCGCCCACAATCCGAACGCGCCATCCACATGGACCCAGGCGCCGGCCGCTTTGACCAGGGGGATGATCGCGGAAGCCGGATCGAACCCGCCAGTGTTCACGTTGCCCGCCTGAAGGCACACAATCGTAGGACCCGAAATCGCCGGCAGCGCGTCGGCGCGCATGCGGCCCTGCCCGTCCACCGCCACCTTGACCACGCGTTCGCGGCCGAGCCCGAGCATGCCAAGCGATTTGTACAACGATACGTGGGCCTCATCGCCAACGATCACCGCAATCGGCGGCGCGCCGAACAGTCCTTGCGCCTCGACATCCCAACCCACGTTCGCCAGAACGCGATGCCGGGCCGCCGCGAGGCCACAGAAATTCGCCATGGTTGCGCCCGTGGCAAGCGTGCCGTTGGTCCCCGCAGGCAGTCCCAGGGCGTCGATGATCCATTCGAGCGACAGTTCTTCGAGCGCTGCGCCAACCGGCGACATGATATGCATCGCCGCGTTCTGATCCCAGGCGCCCGTGAGCCAGCTCGCCGCAAGCGCCGCGGGGAGCGCGCCCCCGGTGACGAACCCGAAGTATCGTGGACCCGTCATCGCGACCGTTGCCGGCGAACCGGCGCGATCCAGAAGTTCCACAATGGCTGACGGCTCCAGACCCTTGGCCGGAAACCCGCCGCCGTCTTCGCGGAACTCGGCGAGTCGGGCGACATCCTCCGCTTTCGGTCCCACATGCCTTTCCGCCCGAGCCTCGATATAGCGCAACGACCGCGCGAGAACGTCTTGCAACAACAACTGTTCGCTGCTCACGCCTTGGGATTCTCCCCGATCAGCTTCTTGATGTAGATCAGATTGCGCCGCATGTCCGCTTCGATCGAGCCTGACGGCGAACTGGTCTCGAAGTTCGCCCATTCGCGGTAGTCCGCATCGGCAAGCGAACGCAGCACGCGGTTGAAATCGATCTCGCCTTCGCCGAGGTACCCCTGGTCTTTGAGATGCACCTGCGCGATTCTCTTTGACGTCAACCAGCGGATCTCTTTGTAGATATCGAAACCCGCCCGGTGCGAATTGCCGACATCGTAGTAGATCCGCACGGCCTTCGACTTGACCCGGTCCAGTATGCGCGCATTGTCTTCCGCCGATATCGTATTCTCGATCGCGAGGATCACTTTGGCCTTCTCGGCGGCGGGCGCCAGTTCGCGCAAAATGTCGGCGACATAGTCTTTTTCCTGCTGCGTTTCGAGCGCGCCCTTGCCAAAGAACGGCAGCAGCATCACCTGCACATCGAGCGCCTTCGTGGCCTCGATGCCTTCTGAGACCCATTGCTGCCCGAGTTTATCGTTCTTGAGGTAGTTGACGTGCAGGATGTCGAGGCATGTGCCGTTGATCGGCATGTCGAGCTTCATCGATTCCGACTGGTACATTGCCTGAGTTCTTGTGTTCGACAAAGGCAGTTTGCCGCCAACAGGTTCGCGGCCAAGCGAGACCTGAACGCCCGAAAAGCCGATGCGCTTGGCCACTCCCAAGGCATCGGGCCGTCCTGTCAGTTTGAGATTCCAGTCGGTGACGCCAACCTTGATGCCTCGCCCCTTCGCTAGCGCGAATGGCGCGGCGGATGGCGCCAGAAGTAGTTCTCTCCGGGAAATAGTGGCCACGAGGCGATTGTAGCCTGTACGCTTACTTGCTGACCCGTTTGCGCCGGCGTAACGCCACGCCCATCAACGCGCAGCCCAGGCCAAACATCGCGGCCGCCGACGGCTCAGGAACGCTGGATTCCGTCGTGATCAACGTCTGTACATGGCCGCCAGGGAGTGGAACCGTATTGTAGAGAATTGTCGCGTAATTCGAACTCCGGCCGGCGCTCGCGAGAACGATGGCGTCCGCGGCGGCTTTCAATGAGCTGCTGACGCTCGAGGCAACCGCGAAGTTCGCCGCGCCGAGGCCGTTGCCGTTGTCCACCGCCACATCCCACAGCGCCAATTGCATCGCCTGCGCCTGAAAGTTCGTCGTGATCGCGGCAGCGTAGTTCTCGAGAATCCACGCCGCACGCACGCCATTCGCGTAGCCCGACGGATCGCCGGTAGAGTTGTTGTAAGTGGCGTGGCTGATCGGCCCAAAGAAATCCACGCAAAAAGCGATCATGCTCCTGCCGTCGACGGTGACCTTCAACTGCCCGGCAAATACGGTTTCGGCGGCGCCGCTGGCGACTACATCGACTGCGCCTCCGAACCCCTCGCCGGTGAGCGTGAGCGCCGAAGCCTGCGCGGTGATGCAGCTGCAAAGAAACGCTGCAGCAAGCGCCGGCAGGGCCATGAATCTATTCTGTTTGGTCATATGAGTGCTGTTCCCAAAAGCAGAATACGGTTTGGGCGCGCATGCTCGAACGGTACAGGACTCACAAATACAAACGGCTCGAAGTCAGGGATAGATTGGCGAAAGTACGGTGGGGATACTCCGTCTTTAACCGCCAGGAGTATCCCTTCAGAGACTCAACTCGCGGGCCGCAAAAATGAAACCGCGCGAAAGAGAAACCGGTTGGTTTTCGCTTTCGCGCGGGAAGGCCTCCGAAGTTGGATCCTGGCCTTTGGGTATGCGACGAAGTTGCCTATGCTTGCTTGATTCTTGATTCCTGAGCGAACGGCGGGATCGCGGCCTGCGTTTTCCACCAGCCCCTCCGAGCGTGGCTGGCTTCTTTTGCGCCGCTCCCAAATGCAGAATACGGCGCCGGCCAGCAAGCTCGAAAGAGTACCCAAGGCCCAATTTGACTCAGGTACCTGCTGGTGAAACGTCAGGTGTTCGAATCGTTTTCTGAGGGAGTTCCCCGGTCCGGCTGATGGATTCACCTTCCCGCGAACCCGGTAGAATCGCTCACAAACACTAGCCGGGGGCGCCCGGCTGCATCATGCCAAATACATTGCCTTCAGTGTCTTTGGCGTTGGCGAAACGCCCTATCCCTGGAATGGGCATGATCGGCGTGAGCATCTCACCTCCGTTCTTCGTCACTGCATCAATTGACGCCTCGAGCGACTCCACCTGGATCACATTGTTCACGCCTTGCCCAGGCGCTTGACGCGGCATGATAGCCCCGTCGATGCCAGGCTCTTCCTTGGTCCCGGTGGTGACCAGCCAATACGGCATCGGCCCGTCCCACTTCATGAAAGACCAGCCGAAGCTGGACTTGTAGAATTCTATCGCCCGCTCCGGTTGATCGGCGGGGATCTCGAAATGAATGATGCGTCCCATGAGGGTTGTTTTATCCTTTCGAGGGCGCTTCCGATGGACGTGTTCCCAACCGTTGCGTAAGGTAGCCGGTGAGCCCGCCGAAGACGAATCCCGGAATCATGATCTGCAGCCAGTAGTTCGCTCCCGTGTTGGGATCCGGCATTGACGCGACGATTCCCGCGAGAATCAATCCCACAACCGCGCCGAAGATCACTCCCTTCTGATCCGACTGCACCTTGCGGGCGAAGAAGCCCGCGGCGAGCCCAACAACCAGGCCCTTCACCGAAGATCCGACCAGGATGCTTTCCATCTGTGACCGGACGGCCGGAGTGAACCATGCGGTCGCTCCATCGAGTGCGCCCAGGACGGCTCCGGCGATCACGCCAACGAGTGGTTTGTTCATGTGTTTGCCCTCACCCTTCTATTCAACGCGGCGAACGAATCCTTTAAATTATCTTCCAGAAAAAATGTAGACGGCGATGCGAGCCGCGAAGTAGGCGCCGAACAGGAGGAACAGTACGCGATTGCGGCGGATGAACCGGACGGTTCGCTCGGCAGGATTCTCGCGATAAGCCTCCACGCTGAAGCCATCCAGATGGCGGCTGATATCGAGGCGGATCTCTTCCACGCCCGGATAGCGCTTCGGCGCGTCTTTCTGCATGGCTCGCGCCGCGATCGCGTGCAAGGGCTTTGGCGAACCAGGAGGCAGCAACCAGGCGAGCAGCGCGCCGAGCGAGTAGACATCGTCCAAAGGCGTCGGCGCTTCGCCTCGCGCGTGTTCCGGCGCCATGAAGGCGGGAGTTCCGGCGACGACGCCTTCCTGCGCTGCGCCCCAGTCGAGTACAGTCACTTCGCCAAAGGCGCCAACCATGACGTTGGCCGGTTTCAGATCGCGATGGATCACCCGGCAACTGTGCGCAAACGCGACAGCCTCGCAGACTTTTTGAAAGATGGCGACCCTTTCTGATAATGGCGTACCCGGCGTCACGCGGTCCTGCAGAGGCTTGCCTCGAATCAGGCGCATTGCCTGAAACACACGTCCGTCCGGCAGGGAACCGACATCGTAAACCGGAGCGATGCCAGGATGTTCGAGCGACGCGGCCACTCGCGCTTCGCCCGCATCGGCGCTTTCGGTGACTTTCATCGCAACCTCGCGCGCCAGCCTCGTGTCGAACGCCCGGTAGACCACGCCCATGCCGCCGCGGCCGATCTCATCGCGCAACTCATAGTGCGTCGCGGAAAGATCGGGCAGGTCCACCGAGCGAACCATATGCGCGAGCATGCGATCGTTCATCATCATGACCGGAACAGATCCTGTGTTTCGCGCCGCAGTTCGCCGTCGCCTCCAGTCACGCGGGCCAGACGCTCGAGCAACAACCGGCGGATTTCCCGACGCGCCCAGGCCAGATGGTTGGTGACCGTAGTGACGGCAAGACCGTGGCGCCGGGCCAGTTCGTCGTAGCCCGGCCTCGATGTGTCGTCGCCCGTGAGGTCGTATTGTTCGAAAACCCGGAAGCGAACCTCGACGCCCTTCGCTTCGGATTCCTTTCGCAGGTCCGCCACGGCGAGTTCGAACATGCGGCGCTGCCACTCGCGGTGAAAGAGTTCGTCCGCGGGTTCCGCGGGGTCGGCCATCGCCACTTCCCGTTCTGCCGCGGCAAAGTCCAGGCTCTCCATCTGCGCGCTACGCTTCAGACGCGACTTCGCAGTCAAGGCGTTCTTGATATGGCCGTCGATGCAAAGCCGCAGATACGTTCGGAACGAGGCGCGCGCGGGATCCCATCGTTCGAGTGACGCGCGGCCGATGAGGTTCGCGAAGAAGTCCTGCGTGTCGTCCATCGCGTCGTCTTCGGTGCGGTTCCACTTCAGCCGGATGTATTTATAAGCAGGCTTCCAGTAGATTTCGACAATCGCCGCGAGCGCCTCGCCGCGCAGCTCCGGCTCATGCATCGCAAGCAACAGCGAGCGGCGCGTCGAAGGAAAGCGATCTGGGCCAGATGCAAACAACATCGGTGCCTGTATGCGGAACGTAAAAAGGCCCGTGTCCCACAAGGAAACACGGGCTCTAATGGAGCGTCCTCTACCAAAGGACATCGTGCGGCGGAGCACCGCTCACGCCCGGAACCTGCGAAAAGCCGTTCCTGCTAGGTTACTACCAGAATCGGGCGAGCGCTACTATTGCGCCGCGGGCGGCATCGCGTCCGACGGTTCGAACTTCAAATTGGCCTCGGAGCCGAACTTGCGGTAGTCCGTATAGGTTTGGTCGTTTTCCTGATGCACGCCGTCGACCCTCGATTGAATACGCTTCACCAGCATCACCTCCCCGTTCCAGAACATCTCGTAGCGCACGTAGGATCCGGGATACCAGTTCTCCCACGCCCGCGTCATGCGCACTTCCTGCATACACACCAGTTTGGTTTCCTGATCGATCCACAGCGTCGCGTTGCCGGATAGCGCCATCTCGTCGCGCGTCGTGGGAACAGGCGCGTCGTCTTGCAGCCGCGTGTCGATGATCCAGATCTTACGGCCGCCGATTGTGTCCTCGCCGGAATACTGCAGGCTATGGTGCTGAATGATTTGCGGAATCGACAGTGAAAAACGCCGTTCGATCGACCGGTTCCGCTTTCCGGGCGGGGTCGACTTCCGGTACGCAGCTTCTCGATCGAGCTTCAACTGCTCGCGGCGAGCCTCTTCGTTCGACAGTGGTTTGCCGTTGCGCCCTACCAGCCGGTAGTAGTTCTCGCCTTCCACCTTGGATGCTTCAAAGGTCAGCCAGCTCATCAGCCGGCGCTTTCGCCGCAGGTCATAGCGCTTGATATCTTCCCGGGCGAGCCAGTTCACCGCGCGCCTGCCATTCTCTCTCGACGCCGCGACAACCTGCTCCAGCAACTTCGCCGGCGTGACGGGAATTTCCGGGAGCAAGAACGCCCATGCAAGCGGCAGCCAGACCAAGCCCATGACTCTCCTAGTATGATGGATCAGAAATGGTCCTTTCAGACGCCGACATCAAGATCTACCTTCAGAAAGGCAAGATCAAGATCGATCCGCCGCTGCCTCCCGAACAATATGGCAGTTGCTCGGTCGACTTCCGTCTCGGCAATGAGTTCAGCATCTTCGAGCATTCGCGTCACGCCTACATCGACCTGCGCGACAAGAACGCCATTCAGAGCATCATGCGGACCATCGTTGTTCCGAACGGCGAAGCGTTCATCCTGCAGCCCCGCGAGTTCGCCCTGGCGATCACCGAGGAATCTCTGGAGCTCGACGCCGAAGTCCTGGGACGCCTGGAAGGGCGTTCGAGCCTGGGGCGAATCGGCATCATCGTGCACGGCACCGCCGGACTGTTCGATCCCGGCTGGCGCGGCAAAGCGACTCTGGAACTGTCGAATCTCGGCATTATGCCTGTTGCGTTATACCCCGGAATGCGCATCTGTTCGTTCACTTTCGAGCAGCTTTCTTCGCCGACAACCACTCCCTATTACAAGAAAATCGGCAATAAATACGCAGGTCAGACATCGCCTCTGGCCAGCAAACTGGCAGGCGAAGGGTAAGCATAGGCCCTGTCGAACTACACTGTAAGTAGAGATGCTTGCAGTCCACATTGAGCGCGGCAAGGTTTCCGTGCGCGATCAGATGAAGCCGAAACGCGGCAAGTCCCAGGCGATTCTGCGCCTGATCACGGGCGGAATCTGCAATACCGACCTCGAACTCGTGCGCGGCTACTACAGTTTCAAAGGCACGCCTGGACACGAATTTGTCGCCGAAGTCGTGGATGCCGATTCGAAGAAGTGGGTCGGCAAACGGGTCGTCGGCGAGATCAACTCGGGTTGCGGCAAGTGCGATTTCTGCCGCCGCAAGTTGAGCCGGCATTGCCCGAACCGCACCGTGCTCGGCATTGTGAACCACCCCGGAGCCTTTCAGGAATTCTTCACGCTGCCTGAAGCCAATCTCTTTGAAGTGCCGGCGGCAGTCGCCACCGAGCACGCCGTTTTCACCGAACCCGTCGCCGCCGCCTGCGAAATTCTCGAACAGGTGCGCATCGCAAAGGGCGAATCGGTGGCGGTGTTGGGTGATGGCAAGTTGGGATTGCTGATCGCGCAGGTTTTGCAGGCCCATGGCGCCAAAGTCTCGCAGTTCGGCCGCCACAAAGCCAAGCTCGAAATCGCGGCCGCCACCGGCGTGCGGACCTTCATCACCGACAAACTTCCTGAAGCGGCATTCAACAAAGTCGTGGAAGCCAGCGGATCGGCAGCAGGGCTCTCGCAGGCAATCCATATGGCGCGTCCCCGGGGCATCGTGGTGATGAAGTCCACCGTCCACGAGAAGGCCGCGATCGACACGGCCCCCATCATCGTCAACGAACTGACGCTGGTCGGATCGCGCTGCGGACGCTTCGAGCCCGCCTTGAAACTCATCCGCGGCAAGAAACTGAACCTCGCCCCGATGGTGCAAGGCTCGTTCACTTTGGAAGACGCGGCAAAGGGATTTCAACGCGCGGCCCAATCCGGCGTGTTGAAGGTTCTGCTGCAGAATCATGCGTGATCATCCCGCGCCGGGAACCCCGTGGGCGATTCGACAAACCTGGAGCGATTTGTTGTTCATGCACTGGCGCGTGGACGAGGAAAAGCTCCGCGACCTGATCCCGGAACCGCTCGAAATCGATACATTCGACGGCTCGGCCTGGATCGCGGTAGTGCCATTCCTGATGACCGGCATCCGCCTGCACTGGCTCCCGCCCGTCCCCGGAACATCGAAAACCCTGGAAATGAACGTCCGCACCTACGTCCGCTATGGCGGCCGCCGCGGCGTGTTCTTCTTCTCGCTCGATGCCGAAAACAGCCTGATCGTCCACACCGCCCGCCGCTGGTTCGGACTGCCTTATTACAAGGCCAAAATGAACATGCGCAAGGCCACCTACACGAGGTACGAAAGCCTGCGTACCCACACAGGCGCGGAGCCTTTGGCCTTTCGCGCGGTCTACCGGCCCATCCGCGAAGTGCAACTGGCCGCCGAGGGCACCCTCGAATACTTTCTCACCGAACGCTACTGTCTCTTCATCGCCAATCAGGGCAAGCCCGTGCGGGTCGGCGAGATCGACCACAAGCCCTGGCCCTTGCGCCGCGCGGAAGTCGAGATCGAAGTCAATGAAATGACCCGGCCGCTTGGGATCCAGGTCGACAACAAGCCTCGCCTGCACTACGCCTCGTCCATCGACGTCAAATTGTGGTCGATGGAGCAGGCTTAGGCGGGGGGATCATTTGGACTCGTCGAAGATCTCGATCGCGTTCAACATCGCGTAATTCACCTTCGCCACGAAGTCGAACACCAGCGCTCCACGGGCATCCGGATCGAGGCCGTGAAAGGTTTCGATGATCGTCTGATCCCGGGGACTGCGCTTGACGATGTCGAAATCGAGCACCAGCGGCCGGTGATTGCAGTACACGTCGAACACGCGCGAGCCCACACCGCCCCTGCCCGGCTGATTCGGACCCCACCAATACTCCCAGAAATACAGCCGCGCTCCGTACTTTCCTTTGGGGACGGGAATGTTGTAAGAGAAGTGTCCGAACCGCTCTCCCTGAAAGTGATCGCCAGCGGGCGCGCCGTGCGGCCTCGTGATGAGAGTGCCGCCATGGAAGTAGTGATCGGGTTCCCACAGCACGTTGTTGCTGTCGCGAAACGTCTGGGCGCGGCAGACCATGCGTAAGGGCCGCATCTTGCCCTTGGCGCCGGGACGCAGAATCAAACCATTGACAAACGCCTTGGTTCCGCTGGTTCGAAAGAAATTCAGGTGGATCTTGCCATCCTGGCCGGGGCTCAGGTCTTTGAACCTGCGGATCCAAGCCACGTTCGAATCCATCGCTTCGCCTAGAACGTCGAATGTCGTCAGCAACGGTTTGTCATTGGCCATCACCGAAAAAACCCTGCGCGTTTCGGTTCCCAATGGCCGTCCTTCTCCATACGCGGTCTCGGCGAACAGAAGGATCAGTTCGTAGTATCCGGATGGCAAGGGAATGTCGTAAATGAAGTTGCCCTCGCGCATGCCCGCAAAAATATTGGCGTCCCAGCCTGCCGTGCGGATCTCCGCGTTGACGTTGACGGCATCCCCGCCCTTGAAGAAACGATCTCCATCCCAAGCCTCTCCGTACCGGTCCACGTACCGGCCCGGCGGGCGGCCCGCCAGGATCCGGACTTCGTTCGCGGAACTCTGAGGGGTGGCGCCTTCTGTTACTGGCATGACGGATTCCGCATTTAGGGATTCCTCATGCACCGGCGCCACCGACACGAGTTCCTGTTTGGTCGAAGATTTGGTTTTGGCGGGCGACCGGAGCTCCGCGAACAGAACAACAGCCAAGCCCGCCAAGGTAGCCGCACCAGCCAAATAGAGCATCCACCACCGGCGTGGCTTGGCGACAGGCGCGGGCGTGGAACCTGAATCCGCAGGAAATGGGGAAATCGGATGTTCGGCGACTACTTGGAACTCGGGTAGGTAAGATTTTTCAGGAAAGAGAATCCTAACAGGCTCGTCAGGCGTCTTCTCATAGTAGTCCTTGAGCCGCTTGCGTAGCCTGTGGATTTCTACGCGGACGATCGAGTCCTTTTTAGGGTCGAAAGTCTCCGGCCGGCTCAGCACTTCGGTTGCGATGTGGAACTCTTTGACCTGGTTCCCCTCGCCGTTGAAGTACTTCTCGCAGAGATACACGAGTATCTTCTCGAGATTCGGCGCCCTGGAAAAGGCTCCCGATTCGAGCAGACGCCGTAGCGCCTCGCGCTCGCGAGAATGAAGCCCCTCAAACTGCAACCCTGAATGTTAACACATGGTGTTGTGGAGCGTAACATCCCATTAACACTACTGAAAACATGGGATTTAATCTCACTGTTGACTCTTTGGTAACCCCACGTCTGTTGAGTACGGTCATATGCACTCCTAGACTAATAGAAACCCACTAGGGGTGCAGCTTTCAGACAATGTTGTCATTACGCACAAGGGGCTTCAACGTTATGACCCAGAACAGATCGCGGTTCGCAGTGAGCGCCGCGTTATGTATGGCGCTCCTGATTCCGGCTTCCAGTTCCGCACAATCGGTGTTTGCTACACTCACCGGCTCGGTTGTGGATCCCTCGCAAGCCGTCGTACCAGGCGCCAAGATCGCTCTCAAGAACATACAAAGCGGCGACACCCGCCGCACCGTAACCAATCAGGACGGGTACTTCTCGTTCACCTCCATTCCCGTCGGACCCACTTACGATGTGTCCGTCGAAGCCGCTGGGTTCACCTCTTATAAGGCGACCGAGATGCTCTTCAGCGGCGCGGAAACGAAAACACTCAACGTCACGTTGAAAGTCGGCACCACGGCAGATGCGGTGGATGTCGTAAGCGCCGCCGATGCGGTTCCTACCGTCTCGGGTGAGAAGTCCTCGACTTTGACCCGCAAAGAGATGGAGAACTACGCGATCGTTGGCCGCAACGCGGCTGAGTTCATCAAGATTATGCCCGGCTTCTCGATTTCCGGCACCGGCACCGAGAACCGCACCAACTTTACGGGTGAGACGATCGGCATCAACGGAAACGGTGACGGCGGTAGCCAGAGCCCGTTCAACGGAGCGTATTCGAATAACGGCCTCCCCAACGGCAGCCTCGACATCACCGCGGACGGCGCTCACGTGTCCGACCCTGGCTGCAACTGCGCGACGCCTGTCAATCCGAACTCGGAATTCATTGAGGAATTCAAGGTATTGACGTCGAACTTCTCGGCGGAGAACTCCAAGGGTCCTTCGGTGGTCAGCTCTGTGGGCCGTTCGGGCGGCGCCAACTATCACGGCAGTGCGTACCTTTCGGCTCGCCACAGTTCGATGAACTCGAACGACTGGCTGAACAACAAGCTCGGTATCCCCAAGCCAGGCAACAAGTACTTCTTCCCCGGCGGCACTTTCAGCGGCCCGGTGAAGATTCCGGGAACCAGCTTCAATAAGAACCGCGATAAGCTGTTCTTCTTTGCCGGCTTCGAGAACTTCTTCCAGACTCTCGACACGGGACTGATCCGAGCCACGGTACCCACTGACGGCATGCGGACTGGCAACTTCACGCCGACCGAACTGCGCAAGATCGAGGGTTTGGTCAACGGAAAATATCAGACCGCTTCGGGCGCGCCTGCTCAGGTTCCCACCGACGCATTTGCACCGGGCGGAATCATTCCGGCATCTATGATCGACAAGAACGGGCGGGCGCTGATGAATCTGCTGCCCCTGCCGAACGCGAATCCTTCGAACACAGGCGGATTCAACTATGTCGATCAGATTGTCTTCAATCAGAATAGCCGCCAGTTCTTCACCCGCATCGACTACAACATCAGCGACAACACCAAACTGTTTGTCCGTTACAACTTCCAGAACGAACGCCAACTCTTCCCGGTCGGCCTCTGGTGGCGTAACGGTAACCAGGTTCCGTATCCAACCGAAATCGTAGGCAAGAACCGTTCCGACAGTATTTCAGTGGGTTTGACCAAGGTATTCAGCCCGACGATGACCAACGAGTTTGTCTTTGGGTATACCGCCATCAAGTTCCCCAACGTCTTCAATGACCCGGCCAAGGTGGACCGCACCAAGCTCGGCATGGACTTCCCCGGCCTCTTCAAGAACGGCGTCACGCAGATCCCTTCCATCACCGGTTGGGGAGGCGACATCGCGACCTTGCTGAACCCTGGCGGATTCGAAGCGGGCGGTTCGCGCGGCCTCTTTGCGGATAAGTACCTGCCGACGATCTCTAACAACCTGACCAAGGTTTGGGGCACGCACACCACGAAAGTGGGCGGCTTCTGGGAATTCGTCATCAACGACCAGCCGGCTAACGGCAACACCAACGGCCTCGCGGCATTCGCCAACTGGGGCGGCAACACTACAGGCAGCCAGTATGCTGATCTGTTGACCGGCCGCATCGCCAGCTACGGCGAGCAAACCTTCAATCGGTTGAACAACATCGGCAGCAACATCTACGAGTTGTTCGTGCAGGACGACTGGAAAGTCAACCGCCGCCTCACGTTGAACCTCGGCTTGCGCGCCTCGCACTTTGGCGCATGGTATGACCGCGAAGGCTATGGCTTTGCTGTGTATGATCCGGCCCTCTATAAGGCTGGCCAAGGCAGCACCGACTACAACGGCTTTACCTGGAACAAGCGCAACAGCAACTACAGCAACTCGGGCTTCGGCACCAAGCCGTTCTACGTTGCGCCCCGCTTCGGCATGGCGTACGACGTCTTCGGCACCGGTAAAACGATCGTCCGCGGCGGCTGGGGCCAGTTCTACTACTCGGACTTCCAGTTCACCGTCGGCCTCGACGTTTCGGCTGGCGTCCGCAGCGCAAGCATCAGCAACACCACTTTTAGCGATCTGGCGGCAACCAAGGCTACCGGCGACTTGCCGACCCTCGCCGCGGGTGTCAACCCCAAGGATGACAAACGTCCAAAGGTGCAGAGCTACAGCTTCACGATCGCGCAGCGCCTGCCCGGTTCGAGCATCATGGAAGTAGCATACGTTGGCAACCAGGCGACGAACTCGCTGAACCGTTCGAACCCCGGCGCTCTCACCAACGGCATTAACCCCAACGCGGTTCCGGCCGGCGCGCTGTTCCGCTACGCCAATCAGCAAGGCCTCGACAGCGCCTCGATAGACGCGACGCGTCCCATCCAGGGCTACCAGGATCTTGCTATCGCCACCCACAACCTGTATTCGAACTACAATTCGCTGCAAGTGAGCTGGATTCGCACCAAGGGCAAGTACAACATCAACATGAACTACACCCTGGGTAAGAACATGGGTATCGTTGGCGCCTACGATGAGTTCAACCTCAATAACAACTACGGCGCATTGGCTGCCGATCGCCGCCATGTCTTCAACGCGGCCTACTCGCTCGAGCTGCCCAACCCCATCAAAGGCAGCAACCTCATCGCGAAGGGTTTGGTCAACGGCTGGCAGTTCTCTGGCATCACACAGATCCAGAGCGGCGTCAACCTCACGGCGAACACTTCCGGTTCGTTCAATACGGACTTCAGCAGCGCTACCCTCGCCAACGGCCAGACGGTCAGTCCGAACACGGTTTGGGGAACCCCCTCGATCGTCGTTCGCCCAGTGCTGACCTGCGATCCCGCGCTCGTCGGCAGCAACCAGAGGTTCATCAACCAGAGTTGCTTCTCGGTACCCAAGAATCGCGGCGAGTCCGGTCCGTTCGTCATGCCTCGCGTCTCGGGTCCGGCATTCTTCAACAGCGACCTCGGTCTATACAAGAACTTCAACATCAGCGAGTCGAAGAAGATCCAGTTCCGGTTCAATGCATATAACTTCCTGAACCACCCGCTCTGGTCCTTCATTGGTGGTTCGGCGAATACGAAGCTCGTCTACAATCCGACAACCGCCAAATTCGACAACTCTCTCTTCGGAACCACCACCGAAAAGCAGGGCCGCCGGTTTGTCATGCTGACTCTGAAGTTCTACTTCTAAAGCCAGCTCCGCTCATGCTCAACAGAAAGGGAGGCTCTTCACGGGGCCTCCCTTTTCCGTCTCCTCTCGATAAGATGAACTTGATGCTTCTATTCGTGGCTGCGACTGTCCTGTTGCTCGCGCAGCAGACGCAGGAACTCGATCCCGGGTTGACCAAGGCGCTGGAGGCCCACCGCGCCGGCCGCATGGACGATGCGATTCGTGAATACCGCACATTTCTCAAGGCCAAGCCCAACTCGCTCGAAGCGCGCAGCAACCTCGGCGCCGCCCTCGCTTCGCAGGGTCTCTTCCCGGAAGCCATTATCGAGTACAAGGCCGCGCTCAAATCCGCCCCCAGCAATCCTGGCATCACCTTCAATCTCGCGCTCGCCTATTACAAAACCGGCGAACTGAATTCCGCCGTCAGCGAGTTGTCCGCGCTGCGCGCCCTCGTTGGCGATGACCAACGGATACTGCTGCTGCTTGGCGATTGCTGGCTGCAGTTGGGTGAGAACGACAGAGTGATCCGCACCCTCGGGCCGTTCGTCGAGAAAGATCCATCGGATTTAGGCGCCGCCTACGTGCTCGGCTCTGCTCTGATGCGCGCCGGCAAGGTTTATGAAGGACAGCGGCAACTCGACAAGATCCTGCGACAGGGCGATTCCGCGGAGGCTCGCCTCTTGATGGGTACTGCGAAAGTCGCCGCTTCCGATTTCGCGGGCGCGCTCATTGACTTTCAGAAGGCCGTCGAAATGAATCCCAAAGTGCCCACGCTGCAGGCTGCGTACGGCCAGGCGCTGATGGCCACCGGAGATACGGCCGGCGCCGCAAAAGCCTTTGCCGCCGAACTGGCCCAGAACCCGAACGATTTCCCGTCGAACCTCAATCTCGCCGTACTTCGTAAGCAGGATCAGCAATACGCTGAAGCCCTGAAGCTGCTGGACCGCGCGTTGCGCCTCCGCCCGGGCGACCTGGGTGTCCGGTATCAGCAGGCCACGATCCAACTCGCCGAGAACAAAGTGGAGCCAGCCCGAATCGCCTTGGAATCCATCCTCAAAGAGGCGCCCAAGTTCGTCGAAGCGCACGTCTCGCTCGCCACGGTGTATTACCGGCTGAAACGCAAAACCGACGGCGACCGCGAGCGCGCCATCGTTCAGCAGTTAAATGCCGAGGCGCAGGAAAAGCAGCCCAAAGGAGACGTGACGCGGCAATGATCCTGCTTCCGATATTCTTGCTGGCGCAGTCGGCGGCCCCAGCGCCGAAGCCCGCGCTGGCGGAGAAACAGCGGACGCCATTGCAAGAAGCCGCCACCAAGGCGCGCATGGCGGGCCGTCTCGATGAAGCGGTCATCAAGTACAAGCAGGCTCTGCAGGCGACGCCGGCATGGCCGGAGGGCTGGTACTTTCTCGGCACGATCCACTACGAGAAAGACCGGCCGCGCGAATGTGCCGAATCCTTCGCGCGATTCGTCAAGCTCCAGCCGAACGTTTCGGCGGCCCACGCGCTCATGGGCTTGTGCCTCTTTCAGTTGTCGGACTACTCGAGCGCGCTCACAGCCCTGAATCAAGCGGAACGTCTCGGCCTGCCCAAAGAGGAACAGTTGACCGATGTCGCCAGCTACCATGCCGCGATGTTGTACACACGCGACGGCAACTTCGAAAAAGCGCTGATCGTGCTCAATTTCTTTTCCCGGCGGGAATCAATCGAGCCGAAAATCATCGAACTCACCGGCATCGCAGCTCTGCGCCGCCCCATCTTTCCCGCCGACCTTCCCCCCGCCGATCGCGAACTGATCTATCGCGTGGGCCGCGCGGTGATGACCGCTGGCGCGAGGCGCGTCGCTGACGCGTCGAAGATGTTCGAGGACCTCGTGCAGGATTTCCCCAAGGCAGAAAACCTCCACTTCGTCTACGGCAGCTTGTTGCTTGGCGCCGACACCGCGGCCGCGCTGCGGCAATTCGAACAGGAGTTGGCCCTCCAGCCCCAGCACTTGCCGACCATCGTCATCATGGGTCTCGAGTACCTGGCGGAAGGAAAGCCGGAACAGGCGCGAACAATGGGCGAGAAGGCGGTGAAGATCGCGCCGCAGAACTTCACGGCGCACACCCTGCTGGGACGCGCTCTGGCCGACGGCAACCTGGACATCCCCGCAGGCATCGCGGAACTCGAGAAGGCCGTTTCCCTGGAACCCGGCAGTCCACAAGTGCGAATCGCGTTGGCCTCGGCCTATGCCAAGGCCGGCCGCCGCGACGACGCCGCCAAACAGCGGGCCGAATTCCTGCGTCTCAAGAAACTAACGGCCGGAGGCGAGGCGCCACAGTGACCTGCTCAACTGATCAGTTCGATCAAACCCTCGACCGCTTGAGCCAATGTCCCAGCAGGGACTCGTCCAAGTTTCCCTTGGAGACGCTCAACCGAAATGGTTCGAGTGTGGGAAATCTTGATCCACGAAGGCGTCGGCAACATGCCGTCCGGAATCTCCATCGCCAGAGGGAACCCAACCGACTGAGGTTGGCTAGTAATAGCCATGACGATTACCGTTTCGGATTTACGGTTGAACAATTCGTGACTCAGAATGAGGACCGGCCTGAGTCCAGCTTGCTCACGACCCTTGACAGGGTTGAGATCCGCCCAATAGATATCGCCTCTCAGTATGGAGGCCATGATTCGTCACCCATCATTCCCTCTTCCGCCAGTTTGCGTTCGGCTTGCGGATCAATCTTGGCAAGTTCACGCGCCAAACGGGTTCTTTTATTTCGGTCGGAAAGCAGATCGACGGCTGACTGCAAAGCTCTGCTTCGATTCTGGAACTTGCCTTCGCGAACCATGCGATCCAGTTCCGCTACGCTGCGATCATCCAGGGTGACGGCAATCTTTCGCGTCATATATACGAGTATGACAAATGGTCCTACCCGATGCGGGGCAGCGTTATGTTGTTGACGATCGTCTTGCTGACAATGGCAGGCGTTGATATCCCCGCGCCGGACCGCCTCTGCTTCGGCTGTCACAAGCCCATCGTGGACCGCTACTACGGCACGCCCAACGCCCACGGCAGCAACATGTCGCGCGCGCTCTATGGCGTCAACGAAGCGGCGCCTCTGCGCGACAATGCGAAACTCGAATTCAAGCTCGGCAAGTACCAATACGCGATCTCAAAGAACGTTTACACCGTGACGGACGGCCAAGCGAGCGTTTCCGTCATCCTGCGCTACGCCTTTGGTCAAGGCGCCGCGGGCCAGACCTACGTCTATCAGCATGAAGGCGTCTGGTACGAATCCCGCCTCAGCTATTACTCGAAGATCAAAGCCCTCGATCTCACCATGGGCGCTCCGTCCGGAGAACCACGTTCGCTGCTCGAAGCCGCGGGCCGCGAAATGACCGGCAAGGACGTCAACGCCTGCTTCGGCTGCCACACCACGAATTCCATCGTCGCCGGCAAAGTCGCCTTCGATAAGCTGCAAGCCGGAGTCGGCTGCGAGAATTGCCACGGTTCCGCCGCGAAACACGCGCGCACCAATTCTCCGATGAAGTCCCTCACTGGACTCACGACCGAAGAACAGTCCGATCTGTGCGGCCAATGCCACCGCACCTGGGCGGACATCGCCTCGAACGGTCCGAGAGGCGTAGGCAACGTGCGCTTTCAACCGTACCGGATCGCAAATTCCAAGTGTTACGATGCGACCGACCGGCGCATCTCCTGCACGGCATGTCACGACCCCCATGGCCCGCTGCAGACCGTCGCCAAGTCGTACGATTCCCGCTGCAACAACTGCCACTCACCCGAGCGCGGCGGTAAGAAGCAGTGCTCGAACGGACAAACGGCCAACTGCACGGCCTGCCACATGCCGCAATACGAAATCCCCGGTTCACACCACCTGTTTACGGATCACCAGATCCGGATCGTGAGGCCAAATGAAAAGTATCCTAACTAGCTTGGTCGTCGCCGCCGTGCTGGCGCTGGCTCAGCCCAACACCGTGACGCTCAACGTCGTAGTCAAAGACAAGAAGGGCGTGCCAGTCAAAGGACTCGGTCCAGCCGACTTCGAGGTGACCGATGGAGGCGCCAAACCTGCTTCCGTCAATGTCCGCATGGTGGATGGCAGCGAAACCGACGCGATCAAGCAAAAACACCTCATCACCATCGTTTTTGAGAACCTCGGCAGCGCCGAACGCCGCCTTGGCAAGCAGATCGCGCTCGATTTGCTGAAGGAATCCAAGGATCCCAATCATCTCTTCGCCGTGTTCATCGTCAGCAACAAGCTCTCGATTCTGCAGCCCTTCACCGGCGACCGCGAAGCGCTTAAAACCGCCATCGATATCGCCACCAGCGGCTCGCAAAACACGCGTTTCGTGCAGGTCAGCGCTGAAATGAAGAAGCGCCTGGAAGCTGCCGCGAACAGCGATCCCATCGCGCGCACTCAGCTTGCCATGCTCAAAAACGACGCCACCCTTGACGATAACGAGACACCGCGCCGTTCGATCCTCTTTCTCGACTCACTCTCTTCAGGCCTCGGCGCGCACCCCGGCCGCAAAGCGATTGCCTATCTCTCCTGGGGACTCGTGGTTCCCACCAACCTCGACGTTCCGTTCGAAGCCCTGCAATCGCGCGCTAATCGCGCTGGAGTTTCCATCTATGGCCTCGATTGCCGCGGCGTTTCCGAAAACCGTTTGACGGCTTCCACTCGCGCCTCAACCACCGCTAGCAGTAACCCGACCAGTTCCGGAACCGAGAACAACACCGCCACCAACTTCTTCGGCATCGACAACGCCACGGAAGGCATGCGATCGAACGTTCAGGCCGCCCTTCGCGTGCTTTCCGAAGCTACCGGCGGCCTCTTCATGGGCGAAACCAACGATCCTCGCCCGCTCCTCAGGCAGATGCTCGACGACTCCATCAACTACTACGAACTCACTTACGATCCGGGCATCGCCAAGTTTGACGGATCCCTCCGCAAGGTCGCCATCAAGGCCAAAGATCACAAAGTCCGCGATCGCGATTTCTACTACGCGCTCCGGGTGGAGCAGGAAGACCTGCTGCCTTACGAAGTCGCCATGGTGGAACGCCTGACCACAGCCCCGCTGCCGCGCGAAGTGGAGTTTCGCTCCGGAAGCTGGAAGCTGCGCTCGTCGAAAGACGCGGTTACGGCGACGGTCGCGGTGGAAGTCCCTCTCGCCGGTCTGCAGTTCAAAGAAGACACAACCAAAGGCGAGTACTTCGCCCGCCTCGCCATGCTACTGCAAGTGAAGGAGCCGTCGGGCAAAGTCATCCAGAAGTACTCGCGCGACCTGCCGCTCAAAGGCAAGCTCGAACAACTCGCTGCACTCAAAACCTCGAACTTCAACTTTCGCGAACAGATCGCTGCGCCTCCGGGCCGCTACATTGTGGAAGCCGTAGTCCTCGATCAGTTCAGCGGAAAAATGGGCGCGCGCAAGACTTCGTTCCTCGGCAATCCGCCGGCGTCAAATCTCGCTCTTAGCAGCGTCGCCGTCATCCGGAACTTCCAGCCGAACGTCAAAGACCTCTCGCCCGAAGAACCCTACCAGTTCCAGGGCGGGCGCATCACGCCCACTCTGAATACCAACCTCAAAGCGGTGAAAGGCGCGCAAATGGCGCTGTTCTTCACTGTCTACCCGGATCCGTCCGCTGGCGAGGCCCCGACCGCAACCGTGCAGTATCTCAAAGACGGCGCCGTGGTCGGCAACGCGAACCTCCAGTTGCCCAAGGCCACCGGCGACCGGATTCCATACGTGCTGTCCTCGCCTCTCGACGGCATGCCCGCCGGCATGTATGAAATCAAGGTCATCGTCAAACAGGGCGCAAACGCGCCCGTGCAGGAATCCGTGTTCCTGAATATCGAAGCATGATCTGTTTGCTGCTCGCGCTCGCCATTTCGCAGGAACCAGCCGCCACGATCCGGGCGTCCACCAATGAGGTCGTGGTGGACGTCGTGGTCCGCGACAAGAAGGGCAAGCTTGTCAAGGGCCTCACTGCCGCGGATTTCACGGTTTTTGAAGACGGCCTGCAGCAGACCATTACGTCGATCCGCGAAACCTCGGGCGCCCTCGCTGCTGGCGGCAACCTGGAACCTGCCACGCCGGCAAGCCCGCAGGGGAACCGCAAGGCCGACCCAACACGGCAAGTGCGCCTGTTCTCGCTGGTCTTCGATCGCCTGGGCATCGACAGCCGCCGCCTCGCGCGCCAGGCCGCATACGACCTCATCAAAGAGGACCTCGCACAGGACGTTTACATCGGTGTCTTCATCACCGACCAACGGCTGAAAGTCCTGCAGACCTACACCAAAGATCGCGTGAGGTTGAAGGCCGCTATCGACAAGGCCGTGGGAACCAAAACGCCTACCAACTACGCCGACGCCAATGGATCACTAGAGAACGCCAAAGGCTCCACGTCGGGTAGTACTGGCGCGGCAGAAGCCGCAGCCAGCAGCAACGGCGCGAGCGTCGACGGCGCCGGCATGGCTGCTGAATCGATGAACCGCATGATCACCGACATGCTCGAATTCGCCGAAACCAGCGGCCGCGAGCAGCAGGGCCGCTTTTCGATTTTCGGCCTGTGGGCGATCGTCAAGGAGCAGTTCCGCCTGCCGGGCCGCAAGACGGTGATGTACTTTTCAGAGGGCCTGCAACTGCCCAACGCGGTGCTGCATCAGTTCCAAAGCATGATCTCGGACGCCAACCGCGCCAACGTCAGCATCTACGCCATTGACGCCCGCGGACTTTCGGTCACCGGCGACAACGCGCTCGGCAACGACATGATGAACCGCAATCTCAAGGTCAGCCAGGGCGCTTACAAGGGGACGACTGCAGCCGTCACGCGCGAAGAGTCCATGCAATTTGACCGTGCGCAGGACGCCATTCGCGCCAATGTGCAAGTCGCGTTGCAGGAACTTGCCGAGTCCACTGGCGGCTTTCTCATCGCCAACATGAACGATTTCCGCAAGCCCATTCAACGTGTGGTGGAAGACCTCGGCTCGTACTACGAACTCATCTATCGCCCCACCAACAACAGCCTCGATGGTAAGTTCCGCTCCATCGAAGTCAAGATCCCGAGCCGCGCCGAAGCGAAGATCCAGGCCCGCATCGGTTATTTCGCGCTGCCGTCGCGCGGCGTCATGCCCTACGAAGTCCCGCTGCTGCAGGCGCTCGAGCGAAAACCGTTGCAGCGTGAAGTCGATTTCCGCGCATCGGTCATTCCTTTCAAACCGGGCCAGGCCGTAATAGTCTTCGACATGCCCATGCAGAACCTGGCGTTCCACGAAAACAGCGAAAAGACGGCGTACCGGTCGCACGTTTCGCTGCTCGCCTTGATCAAGGACGAACAGGGACAGGTGGTGGATAAGATCAGCCGCGATCTCCCGATGGAAGAGCCAAGCGCCAAAATCGCGGGCTTCAAGACCGGCCGCGCGATCTTCACCAAGACCGTGAAACTGCCGCCGGGCCGGTACACTCTGGAATCCGCGGTCGCCGATCAGGAAGGCGGCAAGTTCGCGGCTCGCCGGGTGGC
>JACXTT010004047.1_pt1 | contig 22007 bp, 21 predicted proteins | sample 9270951 | NCBI WGS metagenome assembly JACXTT01 (sample SAMN15532306, study PRJNA645909) | rock metagenome | isolation source: weathered quartz diorite | place: Puerto Rico | collected 2017-06-21
ATGCCGCGCAGGATGTCGATGCGCCGAATGCGCGCTTGTGCTGCGATTTCCATTTATTGGCGCATCCAGTCGCGCAGCTCGTAGTACCAATAGGTCAGCTGGGCTGCCAACAGGCCGGCTGGCCCACCCGTCATGGGCAGGCCCCACGGGCCAAAGCGGGCCAAGCCGGCGCCCTCGCCCCGCATCGCTGCGGCAAGCACATCCCCTGCCAGCGTGGTCGGGCCCACGCCATGGCCGCCAAACCCCATGCCATACCAGAGGCCTTCTGGCAGGCGGCCTAACTGCGGCATCTTGTGGCGACCGTAGCTCATCATGCCGCTCCAGGCATAGTCCACCTTGGCGCCTTCGAGTTGCGGATAGACCTTCAGCATATCGTGGTACAGCAGGTGCGCTACTTCCTTTGGACTGCGGTCGCGGATGGATATCCTGCCGCCCCACAGCATACGCGTATCGGCCAGCGGCCGGTAGTAATCAAAAGCGAATCGCGTGTCATAGACCGCTGCGTCGGTGCGCATCGCGGTCGGCATGCGTTCGCGCAGCGGTTCCGTCACCATCACATAGGTCGCGATGGGCAGGATGGCACTGGCCAATTTGGGATACAGCTTCTCAATGTAGCCACCGCAGCAAATGACGACATCGCTCGCCCGCACTTCTCCCAATCTCGTCGCAATCCGCCAGCCATGGCCGTCCGGCGTCAGGCTGGTGACGCGGCTGTTTTCATGGACGCGGACGCCGCCAGCAACGAGGGCGCGCGCCAGTCCCTGTGCATACTTGAGGGGATGGAAATGGAAGGCGTTTTCTTCGTAGAGCGCGCCAAAATAGCGTTCACTCGATAGCTTGTGGGCCAGGTCGCTGCGGCTGACCCGTTCCCAATGCACACCAAGGGTGTCGGCCATAAAGCGCTGCTGTTGTTCCAGGATGCTGTCGTCGTCAAACCAGTTGGCCAGGTAAATACCGGCATGGCGCGCATCACAGTCAATACCATATTTCTCGATGCGGCGGCGGATCTGGGCAACGGCGTCGAGCGTCATTTGGTAAAGCTTGCGGCCTTCCTCCACACCCACGGTATCGACGACACCGCGCTCGCCGAGAGAAAACCCGCCAAAGACAAAGCCACCATTGCGTCCCGACGCGCCATGGCCGATCGTATCGCCTTCAAGCAGCACGATATTGGTTTCGCCCCGCTCCATCAAGGACATGGCAGTAGCCAGGCCCGCAAAACCGCCACCGACGATGCAGACTGCGGCGTCCTGTTTGCCTTGTAAGGCCGGATAGTTTGTCGAAATCGTCGTGGCGCGGTAGTAGCTTTGGGCGGCGAGCAGGTCAGGCATGGTACACAACAGGGCTGGTGTTAAGGGTGAAGGTCAGCGACGAGCGAGGCAAGGATAATCCGACATGTGCAAACGGAACCCGTCGGCGTCGGATTGTAGGTGCGCCTTGGCGCCGAAGGGCAGCGTGGCACGGGTGTCGATGTGGCCGAATGGCAGGCCAGTCAGCACGGGAATCGCGACCTGGCTGCGAATGAAGGCCAGCATCGCATTAAAATCGTAGCCATTGTCGTTCGGGTAGAGCTTGTAATTGGAGAAGTCGCCCAGCACCAGGGCCTTCTGTTTTTGCAGTACGCCCGCGAACAACAGCTGCAACAGCATGCGCTCGACACGGTAAGGGTGCTCGCTGATGTCTTCAACAAACAGGATACCGCCATCAATCTGGGGGAAGTATTCAGTGCCGCACAAGTGCGTGAGCATGGCCAGGTTGCCGCCCCAAAGCGTGCCAGTGACATCGCAGGCCGGATTGCCCGCTGCCTGTGGAGCATCGGCAACCTTCACAATGACCTCATGGGTCGGACCCTGCAGGCACTTCCAGAAGCTCTCTTGCGTGTAGGGATCCCATTCAGTCGCGCCAAAATCACCGGCCGCCATCGGACCCGCATAACTGCCCGCCCCTGTTTTGGCCATCAGTGCCATATGGAAGGCCGTCACATCGCTGAAGCCGACAAAAATCTTGCCACTATCCGCAAGGGCCTTGTAATCAAGATGCGGCAGCAAACGACTCATCCCGTAGGCGCCGCGCAAGGCCATCACAACCTGGACATCAGGATCCGCAGCCGCTGCGTGCAGCTGCGCCAGCCGTCCTTCGTCCGTGGCGCCAAAGCGCTGGAAACGTTCGTGATAATCGTAGTAGTTATGGACCGTACAGCCCTTGGCTTCGAGTCGGGCGATCCCGTTCAGGAAAGCGGCATGGTCAGCCGCAAAGCCGCCCGGGGCGACGATGGCGAGTCCAATTGGAGGAATGATCACAGGCTGGCGAGATGGTGAGGTATAGGGTCGGCCGACATCTTACCGTGCGTATGAGCGTCGATCAAGGCAAGCAAGCGTTCGATCAGCGCTGGCGGCAGGTCGTGGCCCATGCCTTCGATCACCTCCAGCCGCGCACCCGGAATATGGGCCGCCGTATCCACGCCACAGGCCAGCGGCACTAGCGGATCTGCTGCACCATGAATAACCAAGGTCGGCGCCGTGATGGTCTTGAGTAGCCTGACCCGCGAGCCAGTTGCGGCGATGGCCACCATTTGGCGAGCGACTCCGGCCGGGCATGAGCTGCGGCGAATGGAGGCACCCAGGCGTTCACGCAGCACCTTAACAGGCGTGGGATAGGCCGGACTACCAAAGACCTGGAAGGTCTTGACGGCGTGGTCAATGACGCTATCAATGTCCCTTGGATTGCTTGGGCGGCTAAGCAGCACATTGCGGGCCTTAGCGGTCGGGCCGGGCAATCCCCGGCGTCCGCTGGTCGACATGATCGACGTGAGGGACAGCACGCGCTCCGGCATCTTGGCTGCCATGATTTGGGCGATCATGCCGCCCATTGACGCACCAATAATGTGTGCCTGGTTGATGCCCAAGCCATCGAGCACGCCCAGTGCATCGTAAGCCATGTCCTCAAGCGTGTATGCACTGCGGATCGGCAGGTGGAACAGGGACTTAATGAATGCGAACGGCAGGTTCGGGCTGCCGAATTGGTCCAACTTGGTCGACAGGCCTGCATCGCGGTTATCAAAGCGGATCACGTAGAAGCCCTGCTCCACCAGGCCATCGACAAAATCCTGCGGCCAGGACGTGAGCTGCATGCCCAGCCCCATGACCAGCAGGATAGCGGGCGCCTTCGGATCACCAGCCGTTTGATAAGCGATCGATAGTCCATTGGAGACAAGGGTAGCTGCCATTTACGCCGCCTTCTTCAAGCGCGTTTTCCCGGCTGGTTTGACGGCGCCTGGCGCAGGCTTTGCCGCCGCTTTCTTTGTCGCCTTCTTAGCCAGTTTTTTTGCGGGTTTCTTTTCAGGTTCGCTGGACGGCGCTTCGGCAGCCAGTGCAAACTGGTGGGCCTCAGCCAGCAACTCCTCATGGGCCGCGTTGATACAAGCAGCAAACATATGCACATCGGGCATGGCGCGGCGGCAGGCGATCATGCCCACATCGAGCATGCCGTTATAGCTCTGCACCGTCACGTTGAGGGCCAGCCCATGGGTCACGATCGACACCGGATAATTGGTGATCATCTTCGCGCCAGCCAGGTAGAGCGGCATGCGCGGCCCCGGCACATTGGAGATGGCCACATTGGCGATCGGCGGCAGGGTATCAGCCAACCGAGTGCGTCCATAGAGCGAAACCAGTCCGCTCATCAGCCAGGGCACGCCCAGGCTGGGGAAATCGGTCGGCATAATGGACTTGAAGCTGCCCAGGTTCGCTTTCATCGCGCTGGAGGCTTTGATGATCGCCTTCATGCGTTGGGCCGGATCGGCTTCATCGCTGGCCAGTTTCATCAACATCATGCTGACCTGGTTATTCAAGTCGGTATTGCCTTCTTCGCGCAGGCTCACCGGCACGGCCGCCACCAGGGACTTGTCCGGCAATGCCTCATGCTCGGACAGGTAGCGCCGCAGCGCGCCGCTGACCACACCAAGCACGGCGTCATTGAGTGAGCCGCCGAATGCCTTGCCAATCGCAATGACTTCCTTGAGCGGTAAAGAACTGGTCGACAACACGCGCTGGTTTGTGATGCTGACATTGAGCGGCGTGCGCGGCGCCATCGAGAACCCTTTGGGCAGGCCAAGGCGGCGCTTGCCGCTGTCATCGCGCGTTGTCGCCAACATGCCAGCGACGACCTTGACTCCCATTGGCACACCTTTGACGAGCCGCACACATTGCATGGCCGTCTCGCGAATGGCAGCCTGCAGCATTTCCTTCATCGGCGGCTGGTAAGGCGCCTTGGGATGGCTGGGCGGCGGTTCGACTTCACGCGGGACCTGCGTCACATCCAGCAAAGCCGTCGCCAGCACGATGGCGCCCTGCCCGTCTAACGCCGCATGGTGGATCTTGGAGTAAAAACCGACCTGGCCCGATTTGAGCCCGGAGAAGACATAAAACTCCCACAGCGGACGCGAACGGTCCAACAGGCTCGAATGCAGGCGGCCCACATAGGCCTCCAGCTGCGACATGCTGCCCGGCTTGGGCAGTACGATCTGGCGGATATGGTAGTCCAGGTCGACATCGTCATCGTCCACCCACACCGGGTTGGCGATATCGAAAGGCATCAGCGCCAGCTTCTTGGTGAACACGCTGGCCAGGTGCATGCGGCTGGCGACATGGCGTTTGACGGCATCGATAAACTCGCCCTCAAACCCCTCCGGCAACTCCAGCAAATGGAGGCCGCCGACATGCATCGGCATTTCCGGCGTTTCAAGATGGAGGAAGCTTGCGTCCAGTCCGCTCAAGTGTTTCATACAGCACCTTTAGTAGAAGCCGAAGAAAGGATTGGGCCACGATGTGCGTTGCGGATCCATATAGATCCATTTTTTCAGGCCGCTGTGTCCATCCTGGTCAAAGCGGCGCCATTTGCCCTCGGGCTGGGACAGGCGATCGGCAATGGCATATAGCGCCGTCGCATTCATGCCCATGCCGACATGGCTGGCATGGACTTCAATATTTTCAGACGTGGCCGTCTCTTCCTCGAGGCTGCACTGCCAGGCGACGACGCCATCGGTACGGCTGAAAATGGAGGTCGTGGGCACCGGAGGGCGCACTTTTAACGAAGCAAAGCGCTCCGCATCGACTTCCTTTTCGCCGGACACCAACTGGTAGACGCGCCAGGCATTGGTGGCCTTGGGGCTGCCCGCAAACGGCGAACCGAGGGAAATGACGATACGTACATCATCAGGCAGCATCTTGGCGATTTCGCGCGCATACACGCCGCCCAGGCTCCAACCCACCAGGCTGACGCGCTGGCCGTGTTCGGCCCGCAGCTGGCGTACTTTGTCAATGCAGGCCTCCAGCACGCCGGGGCGGGGACCGAAATTGAGCCCCTGCTCCCAGGCATAGGCCTTATAGCCAAGTTCTGTCATGAAGCGGCGCATGACGAGGGTCGTCATATCACCCGTGGCCAGGCCGGGAAACACCAGCACCGGGTGGCCGTCACCGCGCGGAGCGGATTTGATAAAAGGGAAACTGGCCAAAGCGATGCCCAATTCCCAAGGGGCGCGCATTTCCAGCGCCAGCCTGACCAGGCCGGGGGCCATCTCAACTTCTTCTTGCTGCGATTGTTTTGATTTTCTTGCCAAAGCTCGTCTCCTGAAGCCGTCTACTGCGGCTGGTAAGACTGAGCATACACTAATCTTTGGCTGCCTTGGCCGCATTGCGCCGCTCGGCAAAGAACTCGCGCAGCATAGCGCCGCAATCGTCGGCCAGCACCCCGCCCATGATGCTGGTCTGGTGGTTCAACTGGGCATGGCCGAACAGGTTGACGATGGAGCCGCCAGCGCCCGTCTTGGGGTCCGGCGCACCAAAGACAATGCGTGACAGGCGGGCATGCATCATGGCGCCTGAGCACATCACGCAAGGTTCAAGGGTCACAAACAGCTCACAGCCGGGCAGGCGATAATTGCCTAGCACCTCGGCTGCCTTGCGCAACGCGACGATCTCGGCATGGGCGGTGGGGTCATGGCGGCCGATGGGCTGGTTATAGCCCGTCGCAATGACGGCGCCATCCTTGACGACCACGGCGCCCACAGGCACCTCGCCCTCCTGCCAGGCCAAGCGGGCCTGCTCGAGGGCGAGCTGCATGAAGTCGGCGTCACTCATCGGTGATTTCAGCCCAGCAGTTCGGGGTTTCGTGCAGCACCAGCTTGTGCAGGTGCAGGCCAGTGCCGTAGCGGTCCTTATAGGCCGCCTTCAGGATCTCAAAAGCCACCTTGGCCAGGTTTTCGACCGTAGGGATGCGGTCGATGACAACCGTTTTATGACCAGGCAGGGTCGCCAGGAATTCGCGCACCGGACCGTCCTTTTCATAGACGATAAAGGCATGGTCCCACACATCGACCAAATGTTCCTTGGCGAGTGCCTTAATGTCGGAAAAGTCCATGATCATGCCATTGTCCGAATTGCCTTCGGCCTCGATAACGGCGCCGACCAGGGTGATTTCGAGCGTATAGCGGTGGCCATGCAGGTTGCGGCACTGGCTCTTATGGTCAGGGATCCGGTGTCCGGCATCGAATTCAAGTTTGCGGGTAATCGTCAGCATGGCGGCCTTAAGGTATTTGTAGCAGTTTATGGGTTTGCAGGCTCAGTTTCCACTTGGGATTGCGCCTGCAGGTCTCGATCGCCAGCCGGGTGTTGTGTTCCAGCAAAGGGCCGTCCATGGGCTGGACATAGAAGTGGCCAAAATCGAGGCTTTCATAGGCCGCCAGGTCCTGCCCCGTTTGGGGCACCACCACTTTCAGTTCACTGCCGCGCGATACCGCCAGGGTCGAACCCATTTTGGGGCTCACGCAGATCCAGTCCACGCCTTCGGGCACGGGCAATGTGCCGTTGGTCTCGATGGCAATCTCAAAGCCGACCGCATGCACGCTGTCGATCAGCGCCTTGTCTAGCTGCAGCAAGGGTTCGCCGCCCGTGAAGACGACATATTTGCTGGCCGGGTAAGCTTGCGGCCACAAACTGTTGATCTCGGCCGCCAGGGCGTCGCTGGTGCTGAACTTGCCGCCGCGCTCGCCATCGGTACCGACAAAATCCGTATCACAAAACTGGCAAACGGCCGTGGCGCGGTCCTGCTCGCGGCCTGTCCACAGATTGCAGCCGGAAAAACGGCAAAACACGGCCGGACGGCCCGCTTGCGCGCCTTCTCCCTGCAAAGTGTAAAAAATCTCTTTAATGCTGTAGGTCACAGTCGTTTCCTGATCGATCAACCCTCCATTATAGCGCACCTCATAGCTATTGCTCATTGTCAATAGATTGGCATGGGACATGCTCCACACTGGAGTCCCTTCACCCAAGCCACCAGGAAAGTACATGACCGGCCGTCATCCTGCCTAATCAGTCCCTTAAGGGTGCCGCCATCGTGGCGGAACGTATCCGGCTGCGGGTGGAGTTCATGCAGGGTTTTGCAGCAAAGCAACATGTTACGGTGAGCATCGGAGCCGCCACTGCGCTCGCCTCGGCCAGCAACCATGCGGCAGAACTGGTGGCCAAGGCCAACGCGGCCTTGTACCGTGCCAAACACCTGGGCCGCAACCGCGTCAGCCTACCCTGACAGGCCCCGTACCGGACCCGCAACACGCGTCAATTCAAGCCTGGGTGGAAGGTCAAGTTTTGCTGTCCTTTATTGCATCGCTGATTTATGCTTTCGGCGCTGCATTCAACCTCTCAGGAGACACCGTGTCCAAACTCATGCCCCTGGCGTTTTGCGCGCTCACCGCGCTGCCCCTCGCCGCCACCGCCGCCGCAACACCCCAGCAAGACCTGCTGCCGTTTAAGGCCACCGAAAAGACCCTGGCCAATGGCCTGAAAATCATTATCGTGCCGACCGGCTTCCCCAACCTGGTGTCCGTGACGATTCCGGTCCAAACGGGTTCGCGCAATGAAATCGAGCCGGGCAAATCCGGTTTTGCGCACTTCTTTGAGCACATGATGTTCCGCGGCACCAAGGCCAACCCGCCTGACCAGTACAAGGCCATCATCACCAAGGCCGGCGCGCGGCAGAACGCCTACACCAGCGACGACCTGACCAACTACTACACCACCTTCGCCAAGGAAGACCTCGACACGGTGCTGCGCGTGGAAGCGGACCGCTTCCAAAACCTGGAATATGCGGAGAGCGAATTCAAGACCGAATCGCGCGCCGTACTGGGTGAATACAATAAAAACAGCGCCAACCCGATTTCCAAGCTGCTGGAAGTTCAGCGCGATGGCGCCTACCAAAGCCATACCTACAAGCACACCACGATGGGCTTCATCAAAGACATCGAGGACATGCCCAACCAGTATGCCTATTCCAAGGTGTTCTTCGACCGCTGGTACCGCCCTGAGCGCACCACCGTCATTATCGCCGGCGACGTAGAGCCAGCCAAAGCCATTGCCATGGTCGAGAAGTACTGGAGCAAATGGAAGCACGGCACGTACAAGGCAGCCGTACCTGTTGAACCGGCTGCCAAGGGCCCTGTCTATAAGCACGTGCAATGGATGTCGCCAACGCCGCCGATGGTGTCAGTAGCCTTCCATGGCCCTGCATTCTCCACCAAGGACAAGGACCAGGCCGCGTTGTCGATGCTGCTGTCGCTGTCCTTCGGCCGCACTTCAGCCCTCTACAAGCGTCTTGTGCAGGACGAGCAAAAGGTTGACCAATTGTTCGACAATGTGCCAAACCGCGTCGATCCACCGATGGCGACCATTGGCGCGCGCGTCAAGAAGATGGACGATGCCCTGTATGTGCGCGACGCCATCATGGCCACCGTTGCTGGCCTGCGCAGCAAACTGGTCAGCGAAAAGGAACTGGCCGATGCCAAATCTGCACAAAAGTATGGTCTGATCCGGACGCTTGATAATACCGAGCAGATCGCCCAGACCCTGGCATCCTACGTGCACTTCAATCGTTCCTATTCGACCATTAACGACTACTACCGCCTGGTTGACACGCTGACGCCCGCCGACCTGCAAGCGGCAGCCAAGAAGTACCTGACTGACGACAATATGGTCGTGACCACCTTGTCCAAAGACGATATGCCGGCCGCCATGGCAACGCTACCAAAGCTGGCGTCGATGGAAGCACCTGTCACCCAGGGCAAGTTCGACGTGGTCGTGCAAGCATCCAAAGTGCCGCAGATCCGTTTCAAGCTCCTGTTTGACGCAGGTTCCGCTTACGACCCCGTGGGCAAAGAAGGGCTGGCCGCGCTGACGGCATCGATGGTGGCGTCGGCCGGCTCAAGCGAGCGCAAGATCGATGAAGTGACCCGCGCCCTGTTCCCCATGGCCGGTTCCTTCTCCGAGCAAACCGACAAGGAAATGACCACCTTCACCGGCTCCATCCACAAGGACAACTGGAAAGCCTTCATGGACATTGCCATGCCGATGCTGCTGTCGCCAGGCTTCCGTGAGGAAGACTTCCGTCGCCTGAAAGACGCGCAGAAAAACGCCCTGAATGTCGACTTGAAAGACAACAACGAAGAAGAGTTCGGCAAAGAACGCCTGCAAACCCTGGTGTTTGCCGGTACCAGCTATGGCCACCCCGTGCTGGGCACGACCAAAGGTCTCGACAGCATCACCTTGGACGATGTGAAAGCGTTCTACAAGAAAGCCTATACCCAGGGCGCGGTGCGTGTTGGCATTTCGGGCGATGTCAGCGATGCCATGACGGCCCAGCTGAAAGCCGCCCTGTCGCGCCTGCCTCAAGGCGCGGGCTTGCCTGCCTCTGCCAAACCGGTGGGCAAGAAGTCCAATGGCCTGACGGTCGAGATCATTGAGAAGAATACCCGCGCCACCGCCATTTCCTTCGGCATGCCGATCGATGTGACGCGCACCCATGCCGATTTTGCCGCCTTATGGATGGCCAAGACCTGGCTGGGGGAACACCGCGCCGGCGGCCGCCTGTACAGCCGCATCCGTGAAGTGCGCGGCATGAACTATGGCGACTACTCCTACATTGAAGCCTTCCCTCGCGGCATGTTCCAGTTCTTCCCGAACCCGAACCTGGGCCGCAAGGCGCAACTATTTGAAGTATGGATCCGCCCGCTGGCCTCGGCGGAGAATGGTCACTTTGCCCTGCGCGTGGCGCTGACGGAATTGGAACAGCTGATCGACAACGGCTTGTCGCAGAAGGACTTTGATGAGACCCGCGATTACCTGATGAAAAATGTCTTCGTCATGACGGCAACGCAGGACCAGCAGATCGGTTATGCGCTGGACGCCAACTGGTACGGTACGCCGGAATTCACCAAGATGATGCGCGACAACCTGTCCAAGCTGAAGCTGGCTGATGTCAATGCCGCCATCAAGAAACACCTGTCAGCCAAAGACTTGAACGTCGTCATCATCACCAAAGATGCCGCCGCTCTAAAGGAACGCCTGCTCAATGACACGGCCGGCGGCATCAAGTACGACGGCGAAAAGCCGAAGTCCCTGTTGGATGAAGATGCCGTCATCGGTGCGCGCAAACTGTCGATCAAACCGGAATCGCTCACCATCACGCCAGCAAGCAAGGCCTTTGCCGACTAAGCACCACTGCGCGGGTTAAACGCACGTTTGACCCGCATCAAACCCGCATCTTGCCTCGAGTCTGATCATGGTTTCGACCTGACCAGACGGGGGCATTATGCTAACTGTTAGTAGCCGCAGCGCGCCAACCATCCGGCCGCGTCAATCCGCTGTTGTCCTTGGCGCAGAAGCCAGCCACGCCGTCCCCAACCAGATCGACCGCTATGTCACGGCATTGACAGGTCATTTCACGCACGGGGTCTCTCCCTATAGCATTGCCCTGGCCTATACGGATTGGCTCATGCATTTGGCGGTGGCTCCTGGTAAATGGCTTGAACTGGCTGAAAAGGCGGTCGACAAGGACTGGCGTTGGTTGCAGTTCGCGATTCAGGGCTGGATGGGCCACGCCACAACACCTTGCATCGAACCCCTGCCCCAAGACTACCGTTTCCGTTCCGACGCCTGGCAAGGCTGGCCGTACAAAGTCATATACCAGGGATTCTTGCTCAATCAACAGTGGTGGCATCACGCCACGACTGGCATTGATGGTGTGTCCCGGCACCATGAACAGGTGGTCTCCTTCGTTACCCGCCAGCTGCTCGACACCATTTCGCCCGTTAATTTCATTCCCACCAATCCGGAGGTGGCCGAAGCGACCTTGCGCGAGGGAGGCATGAACCTGTTGCGAGGTGCAAACAATCTGATAGAAGACCTGCAACGGGCAGCGCGCGACGAGCCACCACCAGATGCAGCCTCTTTTCGGCCCGGGCATGAAGTTGCCATCACGCCTGGCAAAGTCGTCTTCCGCAACCACCTGATTGAATTGATCCAATACGAGCCGGCCACGGCCAGCGTCTATGCGGAACCAATGCTGATCATCCCGGCTTGGATCATGAAGTATTACATCCTTGACCTGTCGCCCCATAATTCTTTGGTGCGCTACTTGGTGGAGCGCGGCCACACCGTCTTCATGGTGTCATGGCATAACCCGACGGCAGAAGACCGCGACACGGGCATGGATGACTATGTCCAACTGGGTGTCCTTGCCGCCGTGGAGGCGATCCGCATCCTTGTCCCGGGCCAGCACATCAACACCGTAGGCTACTGCCTCGGCGGCACCCTGTTGGCAATGACGGCGGCATTGCTGGCCTGCCAGGATAAGGACATTTTCCACTCCATGACCTTGCTGGCAGCTCAGACCGATTTTTCCGAGGCGGGCGAGCTCTTGCTGTATATCGATGAGAGCCAGGTGGATTTCCTGGAGGACCTGATGTGGTACCAAGGCTATTTGGATAACCGCCAGATGGCCGGTGCATTCCGCCTACTACGCTCCAACGACCTGGTGTGGTCGGCAGGCGTCAAGCAGTACTTGCTGGGCCAACGCGAACGCATGAATGACCTGATGGCCTGGAATGCCGACAGTACACGCATGCCCTATCGCATGCATGGCGAATACCTGCGGCATCTCTTTCTGGACAACGAGTTGTTTTCAGGCCGCTACCGCGTCAGCGGCCATCCCATTGCATTGACGGATATTCACATGCCCATCTACACAGTGGCAACGCAAACCGACCACGTGTCGCCATGGCGTTCCGTGCACAAGATCCACTTAATTTCAGGGTCGGACATCCGCTTTATCCTGACCAAAGGCGGGCACAATGCGGGCATTGTCAGCGAACCTGGCCACCATGGACGGTATTTCCTGAGTGCCAATCGCCGCAAGGGTGACTGCTACCTCGATCCGGACAATTGGCTGCGCATCGCTGAATACCATGAGGGCTCATGGTGGCTCGATTGGACTGCCTGGCTGGACAAAGTGTCCACGCCGGGTGCTGAGCCTCGCATGCCGACCATTTCTTTCGGATCGGCGCCGGGCTCATACGTTTTGGAGCGTTGAATACTAGTTAGATCAGATGAAAGAATTGGACATCAAGGACTGGCCAAGTTGATGGTGTCCAGATTGAACTGGAACATGCCGTAGGGTCCAGAAGCCAGATAGACCGACTTATCCTGAATGACCAGGTTATTGGTCCAACCATTGGAGGGGAAATACGACTGGGCCACAGGAGCCGCAGGCTGGCGGACATCATAGAGCAGGTAGCCGTCCACCGCCTGCATCAGCAACTTTCCACCACTGAAGTATTTTAGAGTCGGCATGAATGACAGCGAAATGGTCGATGCCGCAGTAAATTTTTGGTTCGAGATCGTGTAGACAGAAATCCTGTTCTGGCTGGACTTACCGTCATAAGTTGCCAACAGCACCGTAGCGCCCTCCGCCTGCAGGCTACTTGGGTATTGGTCGGCCAGTGGCAGCGTTGCTTGCAAATAGGCCAAGCCTTTGTCGACAACGACGACCGACACAATGGTGTTGATACTGTTGTCGCTCCAGCTGAAATCATAGGTATAGAACGTATCCCCGACGGCCTTGATCAACTGTCCTGGAATATTGATCTCCGCTCCCAGCACAGGCGTGCTGGCCACCGACAGGTTTAACGACTTGGCATAGTACTTGGCCAGGTATTGGCCCTTGTCGTTAACGCCAGACTGTTTCTTGTAGTTGATCCAGAGCGTGGAGCCATCCTGTACCAGGCCGACCGCATCTTCATCGTTTGCCATACTAATTTTCGGCAGCAATGATGGTTTGGCTGGATTACTCAAATCGACAATTTGAAATTCATAACTGGACACGTAACGCACGGGGCTGACACTGGCGGCACTCGATCCTGTACTTCCTGCCAGGATTTGTACTGGAGGCATCAAGGCATTGCTAAAGACAAGGGCGTTGCCAACTGCCTGAGCATTGACATTGCCGTAGCCGCCACAAGGCCCCGCCAACGGGCACAAGCGTGCGCTCAGGATGCCGTAATAGCTACTTTGGACGATTTCGTCAGTCGTCATTTTCCCTAGGAGCGCTATGGTCGCCGGGTTTGAGACGTCGTAGGTGGCAATTGTGGTATGCGTCCCTGCATTGTCGATCTGACGCGATACCACGACCAGTTTGCCGCCCACGTTGTAGATCATCGAGCCGGACGGTACGGACAAACTGGCTGTCGCCGTCGCCGAATCGACGTCGGCGAGCGCCACCATTTCCACAACATCATTGCGCGCGGCACTGCTACCCCACCAGCCATTGTCCAGCACGCGATAGCGGATGCCGACAGAACCGAACGCTTGGAACTGGCTATAGTTAGGCGCCAGGGCCAATTTGCCCAAGGCCTGCGGCGAATCCGGAATTCCAATGCCGAATAGCGTCAGTTCGCTATCCGACAAATTGGCCGCAATGGCATTGCTTGGGGAACCAAGGAAGCTGCGGCGCACCTGATAGTCTTGCTTCATATCGCCGCGGCGGGTCAGGGTCGTGGCCGAGAAAGTGAATAGTTGGACGCCGGAGCGATACACCTGGCTGGCATTGTCCCAACCAGAAAAAGGGAGCAGGACCAGGCCCGTTTCTATCGTCTTGCCGTCCGCGGCGACCACATTCGTTGCGTTTTCCAGCACAGTGAAGGCGCGGTCATCCCAATTGGCCTCAGAAAAGGCATTCGACAGGTCTATTTCGGCCCGCATCAACAATGGATTGCTGTTTTGCAAGTTGGTGATGTCGTACAGGCTGACCGCCAGCTTACGCACATTACTCTCGTCATTGTGACCAATGCCGAGCAAACGCGTATTGCCTTGTGCCGGCATGAAGAAATCATTCCAGCCCGATACAAGGAATTGGCTTTGCTCTTGCATGACGCCATCGGCCGAAATCGAGAAGGCGTGGAAAGGGTCCTTGCGCAAATAAGTAACAAAAAAGGCGCGATCAGGGAGGAAGAGCGTGGCGTACAATTGCTGGCCATCGCCAAAGGTGTCGTGGTCTACGGCCTTCGGACTGGCGATCGTGCTGATATTGAAGGTTTCTACGTGGTTGGTATTGGTCGTGCTGGCCCAGCTATTGCTCGACACAATACGCATGATATTGCCTTCGATGTTCATATTGGTCTTTTGCTGGACCAATCCGGACACTTGTACATCGCCGCCTTTGACCATTGTTCCATCGGGATCAGAAATATCGACGACCAGGACACGCGAACCCGCCCTGCTGTCGTTGCCGTGCGCAACCATCAAACGGTCACCGGTGGCCTGGATCACATTGACATAGCTGCCCAGGTCCAGCGTGGTGCGGGCTTCCGGAATGCCGCTGGCATTGATGGAAAAGCTTTGAACAGTGGCGGCTGCATAGCCTTTTGAATAGTCGCTGTAGTCAATGGCCGATAAATAGATTGAATTTTTCCCGGCGCCACTGGTCAAGCGAGAAGATTGAACCGTACCAGCAACGCGGGTCGTGCCGACAATTTTGGGGGCTGAACGATTGCTGATGTCGACCGTGATCAGGCCGGCGCCGCCAAAGCGATCCAGGCTTTCGGCACCACCTTTAGTGACACGTTTGTACTCCGACCAGTTATTGAGCACCACATAGACGCGGTCGCCAACACGATACATTTCAAGCGGGGTGCCATTCATGGCAGCCCGCCCCGTCATGACCGGTTTGGATGGATTGCTGATGTCGATGATCTGCAAACCCCGATAGCTGTTCAGGTTCAAGATCGATTTATCCGCCTCCAGCACACGGTAAATATCGCCTTCCTGGACGGTTCTTGCTGTTGTATCCGTTGTGGTGGTGGCGGCAGGCGCTGTTGCTGTCATCAGCGTCGCGACACCGCCATTGACGCCTGAAGAAGGATTGTCGGCAGAAATAAAGCTAGTCTGGCCAGTTAATATCCGCTCCATCGGAGGTGGTGGTGTAGAAATTGAAGGAGCAATGACGGTGCTGCCGCTCCCTCCGCCGCCACACGCACTCAATGCGACAGCAAGGCCAATGAAGCTGAGCCATTGAACCAGACGGGAACGTAGCGTCGACATCGAATATGATTTCATGAAGCCCCCACATTTCCAATCCATTATCCGGCGATTTCCTGTAGAAATCTGTCGCTGAATTGTCAGGAATTGTAAGCCTTGCACTATTGCATACAGTGTTAGAATTTGAGCAAGCCGAACCCAACTGGAACGATCATCATGGAATTTGAAACACTTAGCATTTCACTCGACCTGCACATTGCCACCATTCGTCTGAATCGGCCTGAAAAACTCAACGCCATGAACCTGGCAATGTGGCACAACATCCGTAATGCCTTCGAATGGGCCGACGCCACTGCAGAAGTCCGCGTGGTGGTCCTGGAGGGCGAAGGAAAGGGTTTTACTGCCGGTATCGACTTGCAAATGATGATGGGCTTGGCCGCTGACATCCAGGATGACTGCGATGGACGCATGCGCGAATCGCTGCGCCGTACCATCCTTGACCTGCAGGATACGCTCAGCAGCCTTGAGCGTTGCCGCAAACCCGTACTGGCCGCCATCCATGGTGCCTGCATCGGCGGTGGCATCGATCTCATTTGCTACGCCGATATGCGTTACTGTTCCAGCGACGCTTACTTCTCCATTAAGGAAATCGATATCGGCATGGTGGCGGATGTCGGCACCTTGCAACGACTGCCCCGGCTGATTGGCGAAGGCATGGTGCGCGAATTGGCCTACACGGCCCGCCGCGTCGATGCAGCTGAAGCGCGCCAGATTGGCCTTGTCAATTGCGTATTCGACGATCCAGACAGCCTGCGCGCGGGCGTGCGCGAGATCGCCGCAAACATTGCGGCAAAATCCCCCTTGTCAATCCGGGGCGCCAAGGAAATGATCAATTATGCCCGCGACCATTCCGTGGCAGATGGGCTCAACTACGTCGCCACCTGGAATGCCGCAATGCTGATGTCCGAAGACCTGCAAAAGGCGATGATGGCCAATATGAGCAAATCCCAGGCTCAGTTCAGGGATTGAACACAACACCGCTGACGATTTCACGAATACTGCACGCCGGTTACGTATTCGAATGCAACGGCACGTCCATAGCATTCGACCCGATTGTCGAGAACCCGTTTAGCCGCAATTGCTACGCCTTCCCGGATGTACGTTTTGATTACAACAAGATCCATGCACTTCGATTTTCAGCCGTCTTCATTTCGCACCTCCACGACGACCATCTGTCGCTGGATAGCCTGAACCACTTCGACCGCAACACACCCATTTATCTCTACTGTCTGTTCGACGAACTCTTTGAGATGATCCGGGCGCTGGGATTTACCCGCGTTGAACGTTTACACACTGGTTGCCCGGTGACCGTTGGCCCCTTCGACGTGATCCCGATCGCAGCACTTGATTCCGATGTGGATTCCATGTTCCAAGTCAAAGCGGCTGGACTCAATGTACTCAACGTAGTGGATGCATGGATCGACCCGGCGGAGTTGCCTGCCATGTGCAAGCAAACATGGGACATGGTGCTCTGGCCCTTCCAAACCATGCGTGAAATCGAAGTGCTGTCGCCCAAACGTGCAACACCGGCGCCGCCGACCTTGCCGCGAGACTGGATTGAGCAGTTAAGTATGTTGAACCCACGCTTTGTCGTACCGAGTTCCTGCCAATTCTTGCAAGAGACCTGGTCCTGGTACAACCATGCTTTCTTTCCAATCACTTACCGTCAATTCCAACAGGAAATCGAAGCGGCCTTGCCTCAAACCCGGACCATCCGCCTCAACCCGTCCGTTTCCATCCAACTGGGGCACGCATCCATCCAAACCGGGCCGCAACTGGACTGGGTGATTCCGATTGGCAACCAAGATGTCGACTACCCTTACCAGCCTGACTTCCTCGTGCCCCACACGTCGGAGATCGCCCGCCATTTCCCCGCACTCGATGCCGCGCAAACGGATCAGGTGCTGGCCTTTTGCCGGGATGGACTATTGAAACGCTATCGCGATCAGGAGCTCGAGGAAGGCAACTATTTTGAACACCTCCGCCTTTGGCGGCTTGCGCTCTATGACCACGACGGAAAAACCAGGCAATTCCACTATCGAATTGAAGGCGACCAGATCGAAGCCTGTGAAGAAGGGGCGCCGACGTGGACCACCGACATTCCCATCCAAAAGTTGTATGCGGCATTGGCATTGGGGGAATCGCTGACGTCCATGTATATCCGGATCAACGACGCCGAGTTCAGCCCAGAAATCGAACGAGAGATCCTGGAGGCTCAGGTTGTTGACGATCCATTAATACGTTGCCTCTATGACGAGCAAATCGGGGCTTACCAGGCGGCGCAATTGAAGCACCTTTTGGTATAATGCTGGGCTATGAACGATACGACCTCCCTCCCCCCACTGCCGGACCGCCTGTCCATTGACCCGCGGAGCCCATTCCACAAGCCTGAGTTCTTCGAACGTGAGATCGGGATCAAATTCAACGACAAAGAACGCATGGATGTCGATGAATATTGCGTCAGCGAAGGCTGGATCAAGGTTTCTGCCGGCAAGGCGCTCGACCGCAAGGGCAATCCCATGCTGATCAAGCTCAAAGGCAAAGTCGAAGCCTTCTACAAATAAGGCTTTGCGCTGGGTATGGGCCTTACAGCTTGTACCCAGGCTTCTTGTACAGCGTTTCCAAATTGGGCTCGATATCGGGCCCAATCACTTTGTCCTTCCACTCCTCGGGCGCAATTTCTTCAAATGCGACCGAAATCGCCATTTCTTTGCTCTGCAAGACGTTCATGACGTCCTTTACGATCTCGTCTGCCAATTCCTGCTTTTGCGCTTCCGTCTTGCCCGGATAGAGTTTGACGATAATGTGAGGCATAGCGCCCTCCTATTATTTCTGCTGTAGTGACTGTAGTTCCGCTTCGCTGAATCCTGCGCGCCGGCGTGCCTCCAGGTTGAACGGGCCCTTTAGAATCGGTGCCGCATATTGAATGCATAGCTGCGCATAGGTGGGCACAGGATCCAATCCACGCTGCGCGCACAAATAACCATACCATCGGTTGCCAATCTCAACATGGCCAACCTCGTCACGCAAAATAATATCGAGAATGGCAGCTGCGGCCAGATCGCCCGCTTGGGCAAGCTTGGCACGCAAAGGCGGTATCGCATCGAGCCCCCGTGCTTCCGCTGTCCGCGGCACCAGTGCCATACGCGCCATGACATCATTGGTGGTTTTTTCTACCATCTCCCACAAACTGTCATGGGCCGGGAAATTGCCATAGGCAAAGCCCAGCGACTGCAGATGCGTTGACAACAGGGAGAAATGCAGCGCCTCCTCTTTTGCGACCAGCAACCAGTCCAAATAGTACTGGGGTGGCATGCCAGAAAAACGCCACAACGCGTCCAGCGCCAGATTGACGGCATTAAATTCGATATGGGCCAGTGCATGGATGAGCATGGCCCGTCCTTCCACAGTAGCCATGGATCGCTTGCCGACTTCCTTGGGGGGCACCAGTATGGGCTTGTCCGGGCGGCCCGGTATGCCGTCGGGCCCTGCCATGGCGTGTTCCGGATCAATGCGCAGTGGCGTTGCGCTAACGGCGGCGGCCATGGCCGCAACGGCGTCCACCTTGGCCTGCGGATCCCGCTCAAGCAAGCAAAACAGGGCGCGGTCGCGCAGTTGATCAGAGTGAGCCACCTGCCATCCTTCGTCGGAAAAGGCGACAGTGTAACAAAAATGTCTCAATGGACATGATTGCCCAGCCTTGAGCTATCATGACAGCTCTACCATGTTTTTGAAGGAAATCAACGTGCGTACAATTACTTCTCTCCGTCTTGCAGTTGCAGTGGGTGTAATGAGCCTTGGCATGAATGCCCATGCGGACAGCTTTGCCTCATCGGCATCAAGCGCCAGTTCCGCGTCGGTTGGCAGTGTGTCGGATTCGCTGGGTGGTTCAAGCAATAGCTCCTCTGGCGCCAACAAGACGGCCGCCGGTCCATACAAAATCATCGACATCGCCCAGACGCCAAACCACATGGAACGTACGCGCCTGACGCTGCAAGGTGACGAGCCGCAAAAACGCATCGTCCTCGACCTGCCCAAGACAACGTTTGACCAGCAGGCACTGGGCAAAGGTGATGTGGTCTACGCCGAAAACCGCCCTTATGGCCTGGAATTTGCCCGCAATGACAACCGCAAGGCGTTCTACCTGGTCCTCGCTGACGATTGGCATGGTGAACTGAACCCTCGTCCTGTCGGCATTTGAAACTCAAGCTCGCCTTAGCACTGCTGGTCGTCGCCTTTGCCGGCACGGCCAAGGCGGGCATCTCCAACCGCTTTTGCGATAAGGGCCATGAACTGACTGCAGCGGAACAGGACCGCAAGTTCCGCTTCGCTGCCGTTATTCGCGATGAACTGGCCCTTTCCGAAGGCAATGTCGTCCTGATCAGCCGTTCCGGACTTGACCTGTCCCGCTTCAATATCCGCTATTCACATGCTGCACTGGCCTGGCGCGACGACGCTGGCGCCTGGACCGCGCGCCAGCTCTATTACGCCTGCGACGAAAGCCGCCCCCGTATTTTCGACCAGGGCATGGCTGGATTTGCACTGGGCACCGACAATCCAGCCCTCGCTTATGTATCGTTGGTGCGCCTACCCGCCGCGACAGGCTACGTCCTGCAGGAGGCCCTGCTCGATACGCCGCGCGTCATGCGGGTGCTGGCCGGCCAGTACAATGCCATCGCCTACGCCTATGGCCTTCCCTATCAGAATTGCAATCAGTGGTTGATTGAAATGATGGCGGTTGGCTGGGGCGGTATGGACAATAGCGATTCCCTGCGCGAACGTGCCCAGCAATGGCTGCGCCAGCAAGGCTATGCGCCAGATCCCATCGACGTCGGCTCCAGGCTGTTGATGTGGGCCTCAGCCTTTGTCCCCTTGATCCACCTGGACGATCATCCGGCTGAAGACAAGGCAGCGATGAAACTCCAGGTAAGCCTGCCAACATCCATCGAAGCCTTCGTCAGGCAACGCCTGCCAGACAGCGAGCGCATCGAAATCTGCCACAATGCCAAACACATCGTTGTCCACAGTGGCTGGAGCGCCGCCGCGCCGAACTGCCAGGCAAGCGAAGGCGACCAAGTCATTGACCTTTGAAGGAGTGATTTGTGATGAGAAAGCTCGTGTCTTATCTGTTCATCTCGCTCGACGGCGTGGTTGAGGCGCCCAGCGAATTCATGCGCCCCGAATCCTATGGTGACTTTTCCGACATCACCGACCAGGCATTGCTGGAACAAGATGCGGTGCTCCTGGGTCGCCAGACCTATGAAGACTGGCTGGGCTTCTGGCCGAATTCAGACATCGAACCGTTTGCCTCATTTATCAATAGCACGCAAAAATATATAGTCAGCAGCAACTTGAGCGACTTATCCTGGAAGAATTCGACGCTCATTCGCCAAGACCACCTGGCTGAAATTGCCCGCCTAAAAGGACATCCGGGTAAGCAAATCGGCGTTCACGGCAGCCTGCGCCTGACCCAGTCCCTGCTGCTGGCTGGCCTGGTCGATGAACTGAGGCTCATTCAAACGCCCGCATTGGCAGGCCACGGACGACGACTACTTGAGCATGACGGCCCGCCTGTCCAATTGGATCTTCAATCGTCAAAGCAATCACCAACGGGCCTTCAATACCTGGTCTACACAATTCGCAGGTAAGCAAATTCCCAGCTTCACAAAAATTTACATTCCCTACATAAAGCGGACGTAAGGGTCCTCTACAGTGGCTGCGTACGTGAGGAATTGGCCTCACTTCACACCACGAAAGGGACCGATATGCACCACGCTGTTGCCGGACAACCGGATCTGCCAGCACCGAGCGCACTGCGCACTGCTGGCTGGGCCATTGCCATTGCCACCATCCTGTCAACACTTGCCGTTGCGCTCGACGGCAACGCCAGTGGAGCAAACCCTCAAGCCATCATGCAGAGCATGGTCGCATTGCGCGCCACCAAGGGTGCCGTCCACACCGTTGCCATCATGGCGATACTGGCTTACGCTTTTGGATACACCGTACTGGCCCGTCAACTCGACCTGCGTCGTCCGCTCGTGCTGGCTGGCTTGAGCACCTTCCTCATCGGTTGCATGGCCATGATTGGCGCCACGATCCTGGATGGATTTGTGAGCATCGATGTCGCCGCTGCGTTTGCCAACGCGCCCTCGCCGGAAAGCGTCAAACAGGGCTACAACATGATCGCACTGCTGGGCATTGCGCTGACTGACCTGGCTCGATTGGGATGGATATTACAAGCCCTGGCTTCCCTTGCCTGGTCTTGGACTCTCCTGGGCAAACCAGGGATGGCGCGCGCCATTGGCACGGTTGGCCTGGTCTCCAGCTGCCTGGTCATCTATTCGTCCGCGGCCTCCGGTGCGAATATGACCATGACCGCCCTCCTGACCATTTTGTTGTGCCAAGCCCTGTGGAACTTCGCCGCCGCTACGCTGTTGATCCGCAAGAAGGAATTGGCTGCGTCCTTCATGCCAGAGTCACTTGCAATGGCATAACGAAAAAAAGGGAGCTCGCGCTCCCTTTTTCTGCATTCAACTTGGTTTCTACGCGCTGAATGCGTCGGACTTAGTCCTTCTTCTCAGGCGCCGG
>JACXTT010004048.1_pt1 | contig 22004 bp, 22 predicted proteins | sample 9270951 | NCBI WGS metagenome assembly JACXTT01 (sample SAMN15532306, study PRJNA645909) | rock metagenome | isolation source: weathered quartz diorite | place: Puerto Rico | collected 2017-06-21
GGCGGTTTATCATCGAATTTTTCAAGCTCATCACAGTTAATGGGTGTGCAAAAAACCGGTGATTTTTTAGAAAAGGGTACATGGGTGCTTGCGATAGCATTAATGGTTTTATCGTTGGCTATTAATGTTGCCACCAAAAACGGAACAGAGAAAAGCAGCGACCCTCAGCTTAAAGAGAAAATCGACAAAGCGTCAAAACCTTTAGCTCCGGTTAATGCGCCTATGTCGCTTCCGGCTGCGCCACAGCCTAAAGCGCCCGGCAAAAAGTAAGCTAAAAAATATACGAAAAGGCTTTGATCGGGATAACCGGTCGAAGCCTTTTTTATTAAAAGCTTACTGACATGATGGCATTGCGGATTAAAGTAATGTTAACATTAAAAAAAGTAGGTTTGCTAAATCTGACAATACATCAGTAAACTATGCCAATTAGGTAAAATGTAATCCGTTGGCATAATTGATGAGCAGATGCATGCAGAACTTAAATTCTATAAAAACTAATAATCGAATAACTATGTCATTAAAAATTAAACCTATCGGTGACAGAGTAGTTGTGGAAGCTGCTCCTGCCGAAACTATGACCGCTTCTGGTATTTACATTCCGGAAACAGCGCAAGAAAAACCACAAAAAGGTACCATCGTAGCAGTTGGCCCTGGTAAGTATGCTGATTCGGGTAGCCTGATACCTATTGGTGTTAACGTAGGCGACCAGGTTTTATATGGTAAATATGCCGGTACTGAAATTACTTACGAAGGCAAGGAGCTTTTAATCATGCGCGAATCTGATATTTTCGCAGTTCTTTAAGCTAATTATTGAATTATTGAAGGATGGAATTAATGATTGGTTCTTTCTTCAATTCGATAATTCACTAAATCACTAATTCACTAATTAAAAAAACTCATGGCAAAACAAGTTAAATATAATGTAGAGGCACGCGATGCCCTGAAAAGAGGCGTTGACATTTTATCAAACGCTGTTAAAGTAACGTTAGGTCCTAAAGGCCGTCACGTAATTATTGACAAAAAATTCGGTTCACCTGCAATAACTAAAGACGGTGTAACTGTAGCGAAAGAAATTGAATTAAAGGATCCTATTGAAAATATGGGCGCCCAAATGCTAAAAGAAGTAGCTTCAAAAACAGCTGATATAGCGGGTGATGGTACTACCACCGCTACCGTTTTAGCACAGGCAATTGTTACTGCAGGTATTAAAAACGTAGCTGCCGGTGCAAATCCAATGGATTTAAAGCGTGGTATCGACAAAGCTGTTAAAGTTGTTGTTGAAAACCTGAAGTCACAAAAACAAGATGTTGGTGATGACTTCAGCAAAATAAAGCAGGTAGCTTCTATCTCGGCAAATAACGACGAAGTTATCGGCGAGATGATAGCTGACGCGATGAAAAAAGTTGGTACTTCGGGTGTTATCACTGTTGAAGAAGCAAAAGGAACCGAAACTGAAGTAAAAACAGTTGAAGGTATGCAATTCGACCGTGGTTACCTTTCACCATACTTCGTTACCAATTCCGATAAAATGGAAGTAGAGCTGGAGAATCCTTATATCCTGATCTACGACAAGAAAATTTCTTCAATGAAAGAATTGCTTCCAATCCTGGAAAAGCAAGTTCAAACAGGAAAACCATTGTTAATTATTGCTGAAGACCTTGACGGAGAAGCATTAGCTACTTTAGTAGTTAACAAAATCCGCGGCTCGCTGAAAGTAGCTGCTGTTAAAGCACCAGGCTTTGGCGATCGTCGTAAGGCGATGCTTGAGGATATTGCTATCCTTACAGGTGGTACAGTGATCTCTGAAGAAAGAGGTTATAAATTAGAAAGCGCTGACCTTTCAATGTTAGGCCAGGCTGAAAAGATTTCTATCGATAAAGATAACACAACCATTATTGATGGTAACGGTGATGCGGAAATGATCAAAGGCCGTATCAGCGAGATCAGGGCGCAAATAGAAACTACTACTTCTGATTATGATAAAGAAAAACTTCAGGAGCGTTTAGCCAAATTATCAGGTGGTGTTGCCGTATTATATATCGGTGCTGCATCTGAAGTTGAAATGAAGGAAAAGAAAGACCGTGTTGACGATGCTTTACACGCAACCCGTGCGGCTGTTGAAGAAGGTATTGTTGCTGGTGGTGGCGTTGCCTTTATCCGTGCTGTTGAAGCTTTAGCTAATGTTAAAGGTGATAACGATGACGAAAATACTGGTATCCAGATTATCCGTCGCGCTATCGAGGAGCCATTGCGCCAGATTTGCGAAAACGCAGGTATCGAAGGTTCTATCGTAGTTCAAAAAGTAAAAGAAGGTAAAGCTGACTTTGGTTACAATGCACGTACAGACAAGTATGAAAACTTGATCGGTGCAGGTGTTATCGATCCTACTAAAGTAGGCCGTGTAGCTTTAGAGAATGCAGCTTCAATTGCAGCGATGCTGTTGACTACCGAGTGTGTATTGGCTGACGAACCGGAAGATGAAAAAGCCGGTATGCCTCCAATGCATGGTGGCGGCGGTATGGGCGGCATGATGTAATATTTAAGTCAGTAGTCATGGTCGGTAGTCATTAGGTACACTTTTGATTTAAGATTCACGACTCAAGACTCAAAACAAATCCCTGTCTGTTTTTGCAGACGGGGATTTTGTTTTTGACTACTATTTAAATGGTTCATTTTGGATAAAATAGATGGGTGTTGCACAATCAAATGATCGATCCGGTATTTTTTAAGTTACAATTCAACCTTAACATATTAACCGCATCAAAATTTGGTTTCAGGCATAGCATTTGATACATAGGGTATGAATGAAGCATTTTGCAAAAAAAACCAGGCGCCATATCCACGGACGTATCGTTGACTGGGTATTATTTAAAGTCCCCGAAATATTTATCATCGTTTACGGCAAGTAATAAATTATTACATTTGACTCCTGTATGAAATTCCAGGAGTTCTATGACCAGTTCCATATTTGGATAGTCAAAAACGGTCAAAATTATCTATTCGGTTTAGTTGTTTTTTTTGCCGGGCTATGGTTCATCAAATTCTTGCGTTCACGTCTGCGCGCCCGGATGAGCAGGCGAAAAGTCCATTCCACCTTACAGCCATTTTTTCTTAGCTTAACCATCACAGGCTTATATGTGTTGCTGATTATTTCGGTAATGCAGCTCATCGGTTTCCAGTTAACCATATTCACTACTATTATCGGTGCTTTCAGCGTGGCGGCGGGCTTAGCCCTTTCAGGTACGTTTCAGAATTTCGCCGGAGGGGTGCTTATCCTTTTGCTGAAACCATTTGACATCGATGACAATATATTGGCCCAGGGGCAGGATGGTAAAGTAACGTCCATCCAGATATTCTATACTGTTTTGATTACGCCTGATAATAAAACCATCATCATACCGAATGGAAAGCTTTTTAACGAGGTTATTGTAAATGTAAGCCGCGAAGGAAAACGAAGGCTTGATTTTGAAGTTAAACTCGCCTACGCTAACGATGTGTATAAAGCCACTCAAATCATGCTCGATGCCATCAAATCAACCGCCAATATTTTAAGCGATCCGGCCGTTAGGGTAGGCGTTGTAGGGCTTGAGGTCGATAGCATCCGCTACACCGTTAATGTTTGGGTATTGCCCGAAAATTTCCTGACGGTTAAAATAGCACTTATGGAAAAAATAATAAACGACCTGGGCGCTGCAGGCATTGCTTTTCCGAAAGCAGGGTAAAGGCAAGAAACCAAGAAAAAAAATCAAGACAGAGGTTGGAATAAGAGCCAGGATAAATAAATAGCATTACTATATTTTTGACCGATGCAAAAAGAGCAAATTTCTGTTTTTGATATGTTTAAGATCGGCATAGGGCCATCAAGTTCTCATACGCTCGGCCCATGGCGCGCCGCACAGCAATTTGTGGGTGCTCTTGAGCAAAGACAGTTGCTTTTAAAAGTTGAGCAAGTGAAGATATTGTTATATGGCTCACTTGCAAAAACCGGTCGCGGACACGGTACCGACATAGCCATATTGCTCGGTTTAAGCGGCGACGACCCTGTTGATTTTGAAGTAGACCAGGTGTTGCCGAAAACGGAACACATCCGTTCCTCAAAAAGACTTGTGTTATCGGGAAAAACAGAGATCTCGTTTTCGCCGGATGAGGACCTTTTATTTTTATTCAACGAAAGCCTGCCGTATCATCCCAATGCGGTTATGTTCCAGGCTTTTTTGACCGACGGAACTGCCATCTCCGAAACCTATTATTCTATTGGCGGTGGCTTCGTAATTAAGGAAGGCGGGCAGGATAGCTCAAAGACAGAAGTTGATCTGCCGTTCCCGATCGAGACAGCCAACAACCTGCTGCACTGGTGCATCAAAACCGGGCTCAAAATATCCGAGGTGGTGATGGAAAATGAGCTGGCCTGGCGAACTGAGACTGAAACACGCACGGGAGTCCTGAAAATATTTAAAGCGATTCGCGATTGTATGTACCGCGGCTGTCACACTGGTGGATTATTGCCAGGCGGGTTAAATGTCTCGCGCCGCGCGGCAGCCCTCAACCGCAGGTTGATAAAAAGCTTGTCATACAATAATTTTGACGAGTGGGTGGCCTCCATTCGTAATACTGGCAATAGTTTTCAGAATATTTTAGACTGGGTAAGCTGTTTTGCGCTCGCCGTTAATGAGGAGAACGCATCATTTGGCCGCGTAGTTACCGCTCCCACCAACGGTGCTGCAGGGGTAATACCGGCGGTACTGCAATATTATATCGTTTTTTGCGACGGGTATTCGGAAGAGAAGATAATCCAGTTTTTACTTACCGCATCCGAGATCGGGAGTATATTTAAAAAAGGCGCCACCATTTCCGCAGCGATGGGTGGTTGCCAGGCCGAAATTGGCGTGTCATCTGCTATGGCGGCGGCGGCATTAACCGAATGCCTCGGCGGGACGCAGCGCCAGGTGCTAATGGCAGCCGAGATAGCCATGGAGCATCATTTGGGAATGACCTGCGATCCGATCGGCGGATTGGTACAGGTACCCTGTATAGAGCGGAATACCATGGGGGCTATTAAGGCGATAACGGCTTCTCAACTGGCACTTCAAACCAATCCCGACAATGCAAAAGTAAGCCTCGATGCGGTGGTAAAAACGATGTGGCAAACCGCGCTGGATATGAACTCAAAATATAAGGAAACCGCAGACGGCGGGCTGGCGGTGAATATCCCGTTGAGCTTGCCGGAGTGCTAGGTTAGGCGAATAACGGCGCGACGAAATAATAACGAATATTGAATTTCGAATTTTGAAGGCGAAGGCGCTTCGTTATTCGACATTATCGGGATTTTTGTTTGCCGGATGTTTTTATTAAATATTATTTATTTGGTAAATTCGAATTATGATACATAAAAAGCTAAAAGTTAATTCAGATACCGTTTCCAAAAACTATATTGGAAAAATACTGGAAATCATCGCTTTTACAAAAGACGAGGAACTAGAGAAGGACTTTTCAAAACGGGACAGACCTACATTTAATGCCTTGAGTTTAGAAGAGGTTTTAAGTTCAATCGTGAAGAGGCTAATGAGCGATAATTTTTTTTCGACACTAACATTTTAGTGTACGTCTACTCTTCCACTGAACCCCAAAAGCAAGCGATTGCTCAAAAGCTGATCCGTTCCAGCGAATCCTTTATCAGTACACAGGTACTGCAGGAGCTGACTAATATTATCACAAAGAAATTCAAATTCAGTTATCAACGCGCCACCGACGCGGTGGAAGAATGCTGCAGAAATTGCAAGCTAACCGTCAACTCAAAAGATACCATTTTGCTTGCCCACGGAATTGCCGGCCATATAACTTTTCCTTTTATGACAGTTTGATAATCAGCGCGGCGCTCGAATGTGATTGTTCAATTCTATATTCGGAAGATATGCAAAATGGCCAAATCATAAAGGATCATTTAAAAATCATTAATCCCTTTAATTAGTAAAGACTGCCGGTATCAAGTGTATCAGCTGTATCACCTATCTCTTTCACAAATTGATACACCTTAACTTTGTATGTTAAGCCTAAAAGTCTAATTTCGTTTATGAGTTCAAACGACCGCCGCATTTTTTTAAAACAGGCTGCAACACTGGCCGGTGCTTTTTCTGTAAACAGTTTATTCAACGAGGCTCATGCTACCGACTGGAAAAAGGCATCTCAAAAGATCCAAAATTTAGATGCTGCTCAGGTAGCGGAGGATGAAGACTATTGGAGCGTGATACAGCGCGCTTATACGGTAAACCCAAGTATTATAAATTTAAATAACGGCGGCGTATCACCCTCTCCACTCGTTGTACAACAGGCGGTTGAACGATATAATCAATTGGCAAACGAAGGCCCGTCCTATTATATGTGGCGTATACTCGACCAGGGCCGTGAACCACTGCGCGAAAAACTGGCAAATCTTGCCGGGGCATCGCCGGAAGAAATTGCCATAAATCGTAACGCTACCGAGGCGCTTAATACGATCATTTACGGCCTTGATTTAAAAAGCGGCGACGAAGTAATCGGTACGAAACAGGATTATCCGCACATGATACAGGCGTACCGGCAACGGGCCATGCGCGAAGGGATAGTTTACAAACAGATAAGCTTTGATTTCCCCATCGAGGACGACGACCAAATTGTGAGGGCTTACGAAAAAGCAATTACGCCAAAAACTAGATTACTGCACGTTACCCACATGATCAATTGGGTAGGCCAGATTATGCCGGTACGCAAAATATGTGATATGGCTCATGAAAAAGGTATTGAGGTTATTGTTGACGGCGCGCACTCGTTCGGATTGATGGATTTTAAAATACCCGACTTGCATTGTGATTATTTCGGTACCAGCCTGCATAAATTTCTTTCGGCGCCAATTGGCAGCGGGATGATGTGGATCAAAAAAGAAAAAATAGCAAACGTTTGGCCGCTTTTGTGTAATGATAAACCGCACAGCACAGATATCCGCAAGTTTGAAGATATAGGCACACGCAGCTTCCCGATAGAACAAGGCATCGGCGAGGCTATTAACTTTCATGAGGGGATTGGCAGTAAGCGTAAGGAGGAAAGAATTCGCTACCTCAAAAATTATTGGGCTTCAAAAGTGCAGCAAATTCCGAAAGTGAAATTACACACATCACTAAATTCGAAATATTCATGCGCGATTTGCGGCGTGACTGTGGACGGGATGACACCGGGCGAACTGGATAGCGCTTTATTTAATAAATATAAAATTCACACCGTTGGGATTGTTTGGGAAAACATAAGCTGTGTCCGGATTACCCCGCATGTGTATACAACTATTGCTGACATGGATAAACTTGTTCATGCGATAGGCGAAATAGCGTCAAAAAAATAATCTTATTTTTTTAAACGAGCGGCCACCAAAGGCTCAAGGCGTTGTACCCACAAGCCATACATTTTACCTGAAGGATGGAGGCCGTCGGGTGCAATAAGTGTGGGATCGTTTGCCGCCTGGCGTGATATATCGGTAATGTCCACATAGGGTACGCCAGCCTTAAGCGTTTCGGCTTTATTAATGGCATTAAACTGGTCTATTTGCGGCCCGATGGTACTATCATTGCCGCCCGCAAACGGCGTTACCCCATAGTCTGGAATTGATAATACAAACACGCGCGTAGGATCACCCTTCGCAAAAGTTATCGCCGTATTTAAAAGCTGGATAAATTTAACTTGGTAGTTGCTTTGACTTAGCCCCTGGAACTGGTCATTTACCCCAATTAGCAGTGTCACAAAATCAAATTTTTTATTGGTGATGCCACTGGCCGAAATAGCGTTGATTAAATTGTCGGCCGTCCAGCCTGTCGTGGCGATAATAACCGGATGCATAACCGGTAAGCCATCTGTAACCAAAGAATGACTTAATTGATAAGGAAATGATTGGTTTTGGGGTACGGCTTCGCCTATGGTATAGGAGTCGCCAAGTGCCAGATAAGTTAATGAATCGGTCATAGAGGTCGTAGTCACAGTTGTGGTGACCGGCACTGCAGGTACAGACGTCGCCTTCTTGGAACATCCTGATATTACGGTCAATAAAATAAATGCTATCTTAAATCCTTTCATACAATCTCCATATTGAACAATACGGAAATATGTCGTCTTAGGTTTTTTTTAACTTCATTAATATCGACCTTGCCCCCCAATTCACGTTCCATCGAGGTAACATCCTTATCGTCAATACCACAGGGAACTATATTTTTGAAGTACTCAAGGTTCGGATTTACGTTAAATGCAAGGCCGTGCATAGTTACCCACCGGCTGCAGCGCACGCCCAGCGCACAAATTTTTCGCGCCTTTTCATTGTCAGCATCAAACCACACACCGGTATAGCCGGGATAGCGCCCGGCGGTAAGCCCATAATCGGCCAGGGTTAAAATTACGGCTTCTTCAAGCGTTCGCAGGTACAAGTGAATGTCTGTAAAAAAATTATCCAGGTCTAGAATAGGGTAGGATACGATTTGCCCAGGGCCGTGGTATGTAATATCGCCGCCGCGGTTGATCGGGTAATAGGAGGCATTTTTCTCCTTCAAGCCCTTTTCATCTAAAAGCAAATGCTCAGGCTTGCCGCTTTTGCCGAGTGTGTACACGTGCGGGTGTTCACAAAATACAAGATAATTGGTTGTTTCGATACATTCCTGGTATTCATCGCCCTCAGTATTTGTCAGGCGGTTGCGTATTTCAGTTTTTAAATTAACGGTTTTACCAAATAGCGCTTCCTGTTTTTCCCAGGCTTCTTTATAATCAATTAAACCCCAGTCATCAAAAAATACCTTTTTATTCTTCATCTGCTGCACCATTAACGTATCCAATCATGTAATCCTCATATTGCAGGTAACCTACGTTATAATTAATCAGTGTTTCTCCCCTGTGTAATTTTGCCTTAACAGAGCCATGTCCTTCAAATTCAAATGGTTCCAGCAAAATGTTATCCGCAAAGGAAACCTCCTTTTGTCCGAAACATTTATAAACGGCCTCTTTGGCGCACCAACAAACGTATAATTGGTTGATTTTTTGCCGATCGCTTATAAAATCCATTTCCTCCTTCCGCATAAATTTGTTTGCTATGCGCTCAACTTTTTCTTTAACTTGTTCGATATCAATGCCCACCGGATTGTTCTTACTTATCATAACAGCAGCATAATCAAACGAGTGGCTCAATGAGATGTGATAAGGAAGGTTCACCAGGTACGGTTTACCATGACTGTCTACTTTAAAATCGATGTATTCCTCGGTACACAACAATTTACGTAGCAATACACGCGTTCCTAACCAGTGCAGGTTTCGTTTGCCATTGGTTAACTGCTCGTAAAAAGCCTTTTCGTTTTCATCCAGTTGCAGCTGTTTGTATAGCTCGTCGGCTTCTTCTTCAATTTTCCAAATAGCAAATTCTGTGTCATCATCAACCTGCTGTCTGTACGCTATTGCCATAAAAGTAAAATTGTAAAAAGGATAACAAACTTATAGCAAATAAACCTAAATTGTACTGCTTTTTGTCAATTATAAACCGACAATTAAAAATTTACCTGATGCTAACAGAAAAATTTACTCCTGCGGAAGTTGAGCTTTATCGGCAGCAGGGATATCTGATTATAAAAGGCTTTTGCAAATCTGCAGAAGTGGATAAATTATTCCAAACCGCGTTGGAAGATAAGGCCATGCAGAACAATGCGCTCGACTTGAATGACCAGTCGGGCAAAAAAACGCGTTTGTCGTTATGGTTTACGCCCGGAAGCGACGTGTTCGGCTATCTTACACGCAGCGAGAAAATGATAAGTGCAGTAAAACAACTTTTGGGCGGCGATGCGCCGGTTTGCCATTTTCATTCTAAACTGATGCAAAAGGAGCCAAAGGTTGGCGGCGCATGGGAATGGCACCAGGATTATGGCTATTGGTATAAAAACCAGTTTATGTTTCCGGATCAATTGATTAGCGTAATGGTTGCCTTAACCGAAGCTAACAAACAGAACGGCTGTCTGCAGGTAATAAAAGGCTCGCACAAACTGGGAAGGGTGAACCACGGTTTCGCAGGCGAGCAGGTAGGGGCAGATATGCAAATGGTGAATAATGCTTTAAAAACTATGGAATTGGTGTATGTTGAACTGGAGCCCGGAGATGCGTTGATTTTCCACAGCAACCTGCTTCACAGGTCGGAAGCCAACCTGTCCGACCGGCCCCGGTGGTCGGTTATTTCGTGCTATAGCCTGCAATCGAACCTTGCTTATAATGAAACGTCAACTTCGTGGAAAATACCGGTCGACGTGGTACCCGATTGTGCTATACTCGAGTGGGAGCCCGAATCGTTGTCAAATGCTGATTTTCTGAAAAAGGAAAATGACCCTGCGCTAAAAGAAACCGGCTGGGAAAAATAAATTGAAGATTTTTCGATTTGATAATTTGAAATAAATTAGCTCCTCTCAGCAATAAATCAATAATATGAATATAGCCATGTTAGGCTCGGGATTTATCGCCCGTTTTTATGCCGACTCATTACAGGCACAACGTGCCAAGGATAAATTGATTAGTGTTTATTCACGGAACATCGATAAGGCTAGGAAATTTGCAGAGGATTACAACCTGGATTTTTTTTCGGCCAATATGGACGAAGTGGTGAGCCGCGAAGATGTGGACGTGGTGGTGATTTCGTTACCCAATAATTTGCACGAAGCCGCCGTTGCCTCCTGCGCCAAAGCCGGTAAGCATGTACTGTGCACCAAACCGCTCGGGCGTAATGCGCAAGAGGCAAAACGTATGCTGGATATGGTGGAGCAGGCCGGTATAATGGGCGGTTATCTTGAGGATTTGTGCTATACGCCCAAGTTTTTAAAATCGATGAAGAGCATTAAGGATGGCAACATAGGTAAAGTGCTTTGGGCAAAATCGCGTGAAGCACATCCCGGCCCGCATAGTGATTGGTTTTGGGACCACGAACAGTCGGGCGGTGGCGCTATGGTTGATCTGGGCTGTCATTGTGTTGAGATCGCACGTAATTATATCGGTAAAGAAATACGTCCCGTTGAAGTAATGTGCTGGGCGGCAACGCAGGTACACCCTATAAAAGCTGAAGATAGCGCTATCGGCCTGGTAAAATATGCCAACGGAGCAATGGGCCAATTCGAGGTAAGCTGGTGCTTTCGCGGAGGCATGGATTTGCGCGACGAGGTGATGGGGACCGAGGGCACCATCTGGCTTAATAATTTTTTACGTACAGGCTTTGAAATGTTCAGTACCGGCAAAGGCGGCTATGTCGCCGAAAAAGCCGAAAGCAACAGCGGCTGGCTCTTCCCGGTTGGCGACGAGGTCCACGAACTCGGGTACACCAACATGTTTACCGACATGTTTAATGCTATCGAAAACAAAACTGAACCGTTAGAAACCTTTTACGACGGGTATGTAGTTAATGCCATACTGGATGCTGCTTACCTGTCTGCCAAAACCGGTAAATGGGAGCCGGTACAAATAGAAGGCTGGCGCGGCGATCAGAACGTTGATTATGGTGCTAATTTTGCCTCGTACGATGATGATTATTATCTTATCAAAAAAGAAATTCTGCCCAATGGCGACCGAAAATTGATACTCAAACACAAACTATCAGGCGAAATTATTGCCAGGGATGTCCAGGAATAATATTTGTTAATTGTATCAATAGCAGGATATTTCAAATTAGTAAAATATAGCTTTTGTGACAGGCCTATACCAGCTTACACCCTAAAGTCGTTTCGTTTTGTATATGATTTCCCAACAGTTTTTATTGCTGCTCTGTTGTTTGGGTTAATTGAACTAAATACGCAAGTACTTTTGGATTGCTATAGTCGGCGCCGCCATCGTGCCGGAACACGATATTTCCATTTTTATCTAAAATAACCGTTGCTGGAATAGCACTGCCCAGCAGATTTTCGGGTATAATGGTTTCTGATTCGTACACCGGCATGTTGTAGCCGTGCAGTTTCATAAAAGGTACCGATTTGTTAAAATCATGGTCCGTGTCAACCATAATAAAAACAATATTTTTATTGTTCTTCAATTTTTCGTAAAGCTCACTTATAGCAGGCATTTCAGCAATACACGGAGGGCACCATGTAGCCCAAAAATTCATAAATACCACTTTGCCTTGTTGGTTCTTGAGGTCAATGGTTTGGTTATCATAAGTTTTTAGGGTGATTTCAGGTAACGCCGAAACTGTGTGTTTTTTTGCGATTGCGGTGACGTCGGGTTGAAATAATCCAACTTTCATTAAACATCGTATGATTATAGCTTTCGCAGACGGGCTTATGAGCAGAATAACCAGTGCCAAAACAAAAACCACGTTTAATGCATTTTTCCAGGTTAATCTTTTAATAAATGCGTTCGTTAAATGGTTTTGCATGAAAATTAGGGCTGCAGTTTTAAATCAAATCTATTTTTTATTTATATAAAGTACTTATTAGTACAAATAATCCCATCATTAAAACAAACCAGCCAAAAGCTGGCTTAAGTCTCGCGTCATTTACGTATTTGATCAGGAAACTTCCGGCAATGATGCCGGCTACAGCGAAGGCCGAAAATTCAAGTAACAGGGTGTAGTTTATAGCAGCGTGCCTGCTCACATCTCCTAGTACTCCCAGTAGCGAACTGATGGACATTATCATAAGCGAAGTGCCAACGGCCTTTTTCATGGGCAGACCTGCAAATAAAACCAGTGATGGTATAATTAAAAAGCCGCCGCCTACACCAACAAAACCTGTTATAATGCCGACTACAATACTTTGTAAAATCAATTTGCTATAATTTAATTTGAATCCGAAATCGATTGGCTTGGTCTTTTTCCGGATCATGGAAACAGATGCCGCCAGCATTAAACAGGCAAAGGCAAGCATAAGCAATACCGGTTTGGTAACTTCAAATGAGCCGATGTTAAAGAGATGAGATGGCACAGCGGGCACAATCCACCTGCGCATGATGAATATGGCTGTTAACGAGGGAATGCCGAATATAAAAGCTACGCTTAAATTAATATTATTTTTTTGATAGTGGCTGACAGCCCCGGCTGCACTTGTAATACCGACAACAAACAGTGAATAGGTTGCAGCGATCACCGGGTCAATTCCAAAAAAATAAACAAGGATAGGAACAGTCAAAATAGATCCACCACCGCCGATAAGCCCTAGTGATAAACCGATTAATATTGCTGCCGCAAACCCTGCTATTTCCACATTTGTTATTTATGAGACAAAAATTAAGGACTACCACGGTAGCGTAGCCTAAGTTAATATTTTAAGGCTTCGCCAGCGTCGTTAAACATGCGCCTGAAATGATAACAGGATGAAAAATAAACTTTTTCACGTACAAAATCATTTAAACGTTATAATTTTTGTTTAATGAGGTCTGTAAAAGGGGAAAAATCAACCATCAGATAGGGAGGAGGCATAGCAATAGCACTGCCGTGTTCTCTGCAGGACGAAATTTACAACGATTATGATTTGGTGCAGGTTAATTAACATTATCCCGCAACAAATGTTAGCAATCTCTCATTGCCGCGCAGGCTAAATAGTTATAATTTAGGCGGCTCAAACTATACCATGATACTTTCAGACAAACGCATTTTAGAGGAAATTGAAAAAGGGCATATCATCATTGAGCCGTTCGATCGCAATTGCCTGGGTACCAATTCCTATGATGTGCATTTGGGAAAGCATCTGGCCACGTACCGCGACCGTGTGTTAGATGCTAAATTGCATAACGAGATTAATTTTTTTGAGATCCCGAAAGACGGATTTATCCTGCAGCCCGGTACGTTATACCTTGGTGTCACGATGGAATATACCGAAACCCATTGCCACGTTCCATTTCTTGAAGGTAAATCAAGCACCGGCCGCCTTGGTATAGATATTCATGCCACTGCAGGGAAAGGCGATGTAGGTTTCTGCAATACCTGGACGCTTGAAATCTCGTGCGCTCAACCGGTAAAAATTTACGCGGGCATGCCCATCGGCCAGCTTATTTATTTTGCTGTCGAGGGCGAAATAGAAACATTTTACAGCACTAAGGGGGATGCCAAATACAACAAGCCGACCACCCGCCCTGTTGAAAGTATGATGTGGAAGAACACTTTTTGAAAGGCAAAAACGATATCTGCCAGGTGCTCAAATGGTTTAGTTAGCTAAATAAAACTTCTCCCAAAAATCACTTGATTTAAACATTTCGCCCTGGCCAGCCTCACCATTCTCTGCGGTGCGGCTGCCACCCCGTCCTCCGTGACCACCCCGGCCTCCGCCCATACCGCCGCCCCGTCCGCCGCGGCTTTCATTGCCTTCCCGTTCGGTGCTGCGGTTCGCTGTCGACGGCCTGGTAAATCCGTTTATTTTAAAATTAAAGGCCCACTCGTTTTTAGCAGCGTCGGCGTGGAAAAACTTTAGCGGGATGGCCGCCTCGCATATAAGGTTGCCACTTTCGTCGTAATTGATAGCTGTTTGAATGCCATAAGTATTCGACGTGGTTATCATATCACCCTCTACATCCTTAAATCCTTCAACCTTTATGCCCCGCAGGGTAGTTAAACGTGCGCGCATTAACTCTTCGCGGTCGGCTTTAGTTATTTCACCGGCTTCTTCCTTGCGGGGATCGAACGCAGGGGTACCTTGCACATTTAGCGGAAAGGTAATGCTGTAAGTTTCCCTCTTTTTGCCTTTGGGATCAATGCTGAAAGTGAATCCCGATCGCAATACTTTTAATTGATCAACACGGTCATTGATACGAATTGCCACGTACAGATTATCTTTATCATTGGCCAGGGAGTAATTTATCTTTTTTTCGGCATTGTGGTAACGCAGGCTATCTCCCCATTCTTTTACATCTCCGTCGATCACAAGGTTTCGCGGGGGCGGCTGTAATATGTTAGTTGACTTATTGGGTTGGGCATATGCAGCTTGCGTAAGCCATTGACTCATGAAAAATACGAAGCAGGTAAAAATAAGTTTCATAATTTGTTTAAGGGGTTAAGCTCCATCTAAACACAATTTTACCGCTTATATTGTTGCTTTTGCGTAAATTTGTAGTTACGTATGCCGATTGAGACACAGGAAGAAACCTTTACCCTTGAGGAACTGCTGGTAGGGCTAAAAGAACTGCACCGCCTGATATTATGGAATGACGATGTTAATTCCTTCGACCATGTAATTTTTTGCATGATGAAATACCTGGACTATTCGGAAGCACAAGCCGAAAAAATAGCCTGGAAGGTACATAACGAAGGTAAGTGCGCTATTCTTGAAGGTTCCTTTACTGAAGTAGAGGTGTATCGTAAGATTTTGCAACAAGAAGGTTTGACAGTAAGCGTTGAATAGTTTGTAGTCGATAGTCTTTAGTCCGAAGTCTTGAGTCAGTTTATCTTTTAACAAACCTCTAACTCAAGACTCCCGACTAAAGACTCGCGACTCTAAACTAAACCATATAATTCCACCCATGTGTATCAGGCAAATTGCCATAGCGGATACCATCGAGTGTTTTTAATACTTTTTGAGAGAATTCTCTTTCTTTCGGGTCGCTTAAAAAATATTCTTCACCCTTGTAGCTGATCGAGCCGACAGGTGCTATCGTGGCTGCGGTTCCCGCGCCAAAAGCGTCGGTAAGCTTGCCATTTTTAGCACCTTCAATAATTTCAGCAACCGATACCCGGCGTTCTTCAACAATAACACCCCATTCGCGGGCCAGTGTCAAAACCGTATCGCGGGTAACGCCATCTAAAATAGTATCGCGGGTTGACGGGGTTATCAGTTTGCCGTCCAGAAAGAACATCACATTTGCAGCGCCCATTTCTTCTATATATGCATGATCTTTAGCATCGGTCCATATTAATTGGTCAAACCCTTCTTCGGCAGCTTTTTTGGCCGGCAGCATGCCACCTCCATAATTTCCGGCGGCCTTAGCATACCCAAAACCGCCTTCGGCGGCACGGGTAAAATGAGTTTCCACTTTAACACGCAGCGGCTTTGAAAAATAGGGTCCTGCAGGGCCTATCAAAATCACGTATTTATAAGTTTTGGAGGGTTGCACACCCAGGTATGGGTCGGTAGCAAACATCACCGGCCTGATATATAACGAGTGATTAGGTTTTGAAGGTATCCAATCCCTATCCGCGTCAACAACCGCGGCAATACTTTGGATAAATATTTCCTCAGGCAGGGCAGGCATGCATAAGCGTTCGGCCGATTTATTAAACCTGCGGGCGTTTTTATCCGGGCGGAAAACAGAAACCTGCCCATCGGCATGTTTATAAGCTTTCAAACCTTCAAAAAACGCCTGGCCGTAATGCAAAGCCGAAATTGCCGGACTAAACCCGATTTCGCCGTAAGGAACGATCTGGAAATTCTTCCATTCGCCATCTTCATAATCAGCCACAAACATGTGGTCGGAGAAGGTACGTCCGAACAGTAAATTGTTAAAATCCGTTTCATTTAAACGGGAATGTGCGGTTTTAGTGATCTTGATATCCAGCGTCTCAGTCATGGCCTTAGTGTATTTAATTCTGAAAACGGCAAATTAGGAATTTTTGATCATATTTGATGAACCAACCTTAAAATATGAAAGCAGTTTTAGCAATAATCCTTTTTTTTACATTAGGATTGAGTAACAAACAATCAATCCACACCTCAATATTTAAATTAAACACATTTACAAAAGTGCCTGATGATTTGATGGGCTGTGGCGATGATTATTATTTATCTAAGCGCGATGAAAAACAAGACAAGCTCATTTGTCGGACTAATTATTTCGAAGCATTGATACATGTAAATAATAAAGTAATTTTATTAAAGTATAATGATAAAGCGAGTGACGAGGCAAATCATGTTTTCACAGCCGGCGCCTATGATCTGGTAATTAGAAACGATGCATTAAAACAAGAAGGCGATGAAGATTATACAATGACTGCAATCATTACTGTAAATTTTCATTCCAAAATTGTTTGGACAAACAGGGTTGTAGGGGGTGGTGGATGTTAAACTTCGCGTAAAACCTTTTCAACCCATCCTTTACCCCAGTTCTCAATTTCTTCAGCATTCCACAACGCCGGGTAAAAAATCCGCTTTTGAAATCTTGGCGGCAAATACTTTTGCCAGTTGGTGCCGCCCGTTGCTTTAATTTCTTCCGGCTCGCGGTGCAGGTATCTTACCGCCGACTTGAAATGCGACAATGGCCAGTTTACATTTACATTAATATCCAGTTGTTTCAGTTCATTTTCGAGGGCGGGAGTAGCTTGTCCTCTTTCTTTTAGCTGGCGGAATAAGACGTTAAAGTTGTGACTGACATTGGCTTTCCCCAACGCGATAAAGTCTGCCGCATATTTCTTTTCAAACTGCTTAAGTGTTAAAGTCTTTTTGCCGGTTGACAGTTCCGTAGCGCCAAACTTCCAGTACAGGTATTCAAACTGTTCTTCTATAGTGCTACTTTTTAATTCTTCCCGTTTATCTGCCGCTACCAGGTTTATAAAATCTGTGGCATATATCTCGATCATCCGGTATTGCCCCGACTGAAACCCGCTGGCCGGTAGCAACGACATCCGGAATTTCAGGAACTGCTCTTTCTCCATCCCGTCAACCATAATATCGAACGAATGTGTCAATGCTTCAAAATACCGGTTAATGCGTTGCAAACGTGTGATGAAAAACTCGGCCGTTAAAGGTTGTTTTGCTGCTATTTGCCGGCATTCATGTAACATCAGTTTAAAATGCAGCTCGGTTATCTGGTGGTAAATAATGAAAATTTCCTCATCGGGAAATGGTGTTTTCGGATTTTGAAGACTTAATAAAGTATCCAGATGTATGTAGTCCCAATAGGTTAAGAAATCAGCGTAAAGCAAACCGTCAAGGTACGAGGTCATATCCTGGCCCATGGCCTCATATTTTTCCTGTAACCGCGCCAGTCGTTCTTCAATTTCAGGGGTAAACTGCATGAACAAAGGTAATAAAGAAAACTATTTTCAATAATTTCGGCGGCTTATTGTGCGTTTTATTGATGTATTTGCGAAAACAAATTCGGCGTAAATTGTTATGATTACTATAACTAAATCTTTTACAGCCATGACCATCAAAAGGATACTTATCGGAATTGACGATAGCAAATATGCAGAGCGTGCTGCTGCATATGGTTTTGAGATTGCACGCAAATTTAACGCGTCCGTAGGTTTGGTAAATGTTGTGTCGCCTAGCGTGATGCCGCCAATGGGGACGAGCGCCGACCCAATTTTAGGTATGTCCATGCAAGGAGTGGGTACCGAGGAAATGGAACTGCTCGACATACGCAGAAGCCAGGCAGAAGATATTGTTGACCGCACTGTAGGCAAATTCGCAAAAGATATGAAGGTCACACATTTTACCGAATTTGGAGCGACCGCGCAGGGAATTATCGATTGCAGCAAAGAATTTAAAGCCGATATGATTGTTTTAGGAACGCATAGCCGCTCGGGTCTCGACCGTTTGCTAATGGGCAGCGTGGCTGAACATGTGGTACGCCACGCCGAAGTGCCCGTGCTGGTGGTGCCGTTTAGTCAATAGTCGATGGAATATAGGCCATAGTGGGATCGGGGATGTACCACCCAATTCTTCTATAAACCATCGACCATGGCCTATGTACTCACTAATAAAGCAGCCTAAACTTAATGGTTTGGTTAATTGCCTTCAATTCCTCCAGTACTTCGGTGTCGTAACCTTTATTAACGTCGGTTATAACGTAGCCGATTTGCGGGTTGGTCACCAAAAACTCGCCAACTATGTTAATGTTGTGACGCGCGAACACTTCATTTATTTTAGCCAGTATGCCAGGTACGTTTTTGTGAATGTGGATTAGCCTGTGCGCATTATTGATACGCGGAGGCTGCAGGTCCGGAAAATTACAGCTGGTGTGCGTTTTGCCCTCGTTCATAAAGCCCATTACCCGTTTGGGGATAAAATCATCATTGCGTGGGTTATTTTTCGGGTCGTCAAAAATGATGATACCGTTTTCGCACGCTGCTTCGGCCAGTTTCCGGCTCGCTACCTTCCCAAAAATGCCGATCACCTTTAATCTGCCCGCGCTTTCCACCTGTTCAACCGTTGGCTGGTGATCTTCGTCGCAAAAAAGAATACCCGCTTCTTCAAGATACCTTTCTTCAATGGTTTCGCGGTGGCGTATATTATAGCCTTCCTTTTGTATCTGCGCCAGCGCCTCGTCCTCTATTCCGCCTACCACTAAACATTTGATACGGTTTTTTGGGTAGGAGATAGCCCGGGGCAGTTTGTTTATATACAAAAACTCGTCAAAGCTGGGGGTAATATGGTCGGCCCGCTCGGCGATCGACTTCCGCTCGATGTTCTCTGTAAAGGCAAAAAACTTTTTGATCAATCCAGATTCCTTTAGCTGGAAATCCGAATAGCCGTCGCCTATGCCATAAATATCGCCCTGCAGGTTCAGCTCTTTCAATAGCTTAACTTTGCCACCCTCCTGCGAAAGCGGATTATCGCGGTCGTAGCCGATGATGTTTCCCTCTTCGTCGAATTCAAAGGTATTGGCATAAATATTTTCCTTTTTTATCTGGTATTCGGTAACCACCGGGATAATAAAATCCTTAAACCCACCAGATACGATCAATACCTCGTCCTGGTGCTTTTTAAAAAACTCCGTGTTACGCGAAAATGAAACCGATACCTTCTTTTTTAAATGCGTGATCAGCTGTTTCAAATGTTCGCGGTTAGCCTCTAACAGTTTTACGCGTGCCTCCAGGCTTTCGGTAAAGGATAATTTACCCTCCATAGCCGCATTTGTGAGGTCCTCAATTTGCTTGTAGATATTTTCCCTGTCGGGATGATTTTTTAGCGAGATACGCGCCAGTTCGTCCAGTGCTTCCACCTGTGTAAACGTGCTGTCGAAATCTATAATAAAGTATTGACCCATTTTTGTAGATGTGCAAATATATCAGCCAACCGGCCGATGCAAATGTGCAAATTATGGATCGATTTTTTAAAATTGTTTATAAAGACGATAGATTTTGTAGAGACGCAACACTTTGCGTCTCTCATATAAGAGTCTCTCATATAAGAGATGTCGTAGAAACGCGATGCAATGTGTCCCTACACTTCCTGTGCAGGCGCCGCATTAATAATCCTCAATTCCTTCGGAAAATAATTGTTCACCCTGTTCTGCAGCAGCTTGGCCCAACCCAGCGGGTGCCCTTCAAACGTCATCAGGCTCCAGCCTTTATTAATGGTATCAATTTCCAGGTTTCCCCTTCGCAAATACAGTATCGCCTGGTCGTATTCCAGCTCGGTTTCTAAAACTGCATCCTTATTAATATATATGCTCAAGGCCAGCTCATGGTCTGGCACTAAGTCGTTGCCCATCAGCCGGCCTATCCGCACGCCCGATTTTTTGATATACAGGTGCCGCTGCAGTGTGTCAAGGCTATCTTTGTGTTGCTGGTTTATCGCCATCCAGTCGTCGTTTACTTTAAAAAAGTAAAAATCATCCACTCCTTTAATATAGGCTTTCACTTGTTCAATCTCTTTCGCCGCCAGTTTTTGGTTCCCTTTGGTTTTAAAAGAAGGTGATTGCGGCGTTTCTTCATTCTTTTTTAAGCAGGCGGCAAACAGGCCTTCGCCTTTTACCTTGCCGGGATAAAACCGGTAACCCCATGCCTGCTGCTGGTCCGATGCCGTTTCAACAATCCCCCAGTTCGTTTCAATAGGTATTCGCTGGGTTTCCATGGCAAATTCCTTGCAGAGCCAATCCAGTATATCTTCGTTTTCAAGATGCGAATACGAGCATGTACTATATATAAGGTGTCCGCCGTCTTTTAATGCTGGGTAAATGTCAGCCAATATACGCTCCTGGCGTTGGTGGCATAGGTTCACATTCGCCTCCGACCATTCATTCATCGCGGATGGATCCTTCCGGAACATGCCCGAGCCCGAACATGGCGCATCTACCAATATGATGTCGAAAAAACCGGTGAGCCTGCTGAAATCCCTTGGGTCGTTATTTGTTACTATAATATTAGCGGTACCCCAACGGTTCAGGTTATCGCATAAAACAGGCACACGGGTTTTTATAATTTCGTTTGATACCAGCAGGTCGTTAGCAGTTAAAGCCGAATTGATAAGCGTGCTTTTACCGCCCGGCGCAGCGCACAGGTCCAATATTTTTATTGGCTCGTCGTTGTTTTGCCTGATTTGTTTAAGGATATGATCGATAAACATCGACGATGCTTCCTGTACATAATAACAGCCGGCATGGAATAAAGGGTCGAATGTGAAGGAAGGGCGCTTATCCAGGTAGCGTCCTTCGGGGCACCATGGCACCTGTCCGTCAGATTTAATAGATGATTTTTTAAATGGGTTTAGCCGGATAGAGGTAGGCGCTTCGATATTTTTTTGCGCGTTTGTAAAGTTTTCGGCGTTAAATCCGGGCTCCCCGGATAGAGATTCCAAAAATTTTTCGGGAAAAATGGTTTCATTTATCATCACCTTCAAAGATACAATTTCAAAAATTAGGACGGTTTGGCCGGCAACGATAAATAAGGTTGTAGTTTATAGATGTTAGTTTTCAGTGAGTTGCAAAATTGTTTTAAGTTTTTGTAAAAATGTTTTGGCGGGGCGTTAAAAACTCTGTACATTTGTGACCGCTTAAGGAAAAAGGCGTTGTTCTGTGAAGGTTTTGAAGGTTAAAAAAAATGTCAAAAAAAGTGAAAATAACACTTGACAGATATTAAAAATAACCGCATCTTTGCAGCCGCTTCTACAACGAAGCAAAACATTAAAAAAACAATCACCGGGAGCGATTCCTGGGGATAAAAAATTGAAAAGATAACCACTGTAAAAGGTGGGGAAACTATAAAGTCTGAACCGTGAGGGGGAAGGCGACAAGTTCTTATAAAGGATAGATAATCATGTAGCGTAACGGCCGAGTTGAAAGACGAGGCAGGTTATGGTATAAAGAAGAGAAGAGGATACTGTATAAAGATATATAAA
>JACXTT010004049.1_pt1 | contig 22003 bp, 14 predicted proteins | sample 9270951 | NCBI WGS metagenome assembly JACXTT01 (sample SAMN15532306, study PRJNA645909) | rock metagenome | isolation source: weathered quartz diorite | place: Puerto Rico | collected 2017-06-21
TAAAACGATATTTTACACAGGGGCGTCTCCATCGGCCTCGCCAAATTGCAAATTCGATGGAAAAACGTGTACGCACGGTCGTTGGCGAATCAAGGTTGCACCGTTGTTGTAATCGGATTTGCGCGCGGCTGGCCCGGAATGGTAGTTCGGAATTGTAAGGATAAGTACTGGTGAGAGGTCGTTTCAGACAGCTCGCCAGATGATGGCGTTGATAACGCTTGCCGTTTTCGCCAGATCGATGGAAGCCTCATCTCAAAGGCTTGAGAATAATGGCGCAATGCGCCTGTGGTTCGAAGCTTTTGCAGGCGCTGTCGGTCTGGCCATGATTTGCCCACCGCCTGGCGGAACCCGAGCCCCGGTTGCGACCGGCGCGCCCCGGCCACCTTGCAGGCGTTGCGTCACTCGGCATGTCGATCGACCCCACCGCGCCCGGTCATGGCGGCAGCATCAATTCGTTGCCGCGCCATGCGAACAGGCATACCCACCCTCCAGCTCCACTCCCCGCGTACATCCCGTGTACCACGCCGTCCTGACAAGATTGGCTAGAAACGGCCTTGAGCCGCGGAGTTAATAAAAAATGAAACGCATGTTGTTTAATGCGACGCAGCAGGAAGAATTGCGCGTCGCGATTGTCGATGGTCAGAAACTGATCGATATCGATATCGAAACCGCCGGGCGCGAACAGCGCAAATCCAATATTTACAAGGGTGTCATCACTCGCATCGAGCCCTCTCTCGAAGCCTGCTTCGTCAGCTACGGCGAAGACCGCCACGGCTTTCTCCCCTTTAAAGAAGTCGCGCGCACCTATTTCCGCGAAGGCGTGGACGTGCGCAATGCCTCCATCAAGGAAGCCCTGCGCGAAGGCCAGGAAATCATGGTGCAGGTGGAAAAGGAAGAGCGCGGCAACAAGGGCGCGGCCCTGACCTCGTTCGTCTCCCTGGCCGGCCGCTACCTGGTGCTGATGCCGAACAACCCACGCGGCGGCGGCGTGTCGCGCCGGGTCGAAGGCGAGGAGCGCCAGGAACTGCGCGAGACCATGGACAAGCTGGACCTGCCGCAAGGCATGTCGGTGATTGCCCGCACTGCCGGCATCGGCCGCAACGTCGAAGAGCTGCAGTGGGACTTGAACTACCTGATGCAACTGTGGCGCGCCATCGAAGGCGCCGGCAAGTCCGGCAACGGCGCTTTCCTGATCTACCAGGAATCCTCGCTCGTCATCCGCGCCATCCGCGATTACTTCCAGCCCGACATCGGCGAAATCCTGATCGACACGGACGACATCTACGAACAGGCCCATCAGTTCATGAGCCACGTGATGCCCGACATGGTGCACCGCGTAAAACGCTACAGCGACGACGTGCCCCTGTTCTCGCGTTTCCAGATCGAACACCAGATCGAGACGGCATACTCGCGCACCGTGCCCCTGCCCTCGGGCGGCGCCATCGTCATCGACCACACCGAAGCACTCGTCTCCGTCGACGTCAACTCGGCGCGCGCCACGCGCGGCTCGGACATCGAGACCACCGCCTTCAACACCAACTGCGAAGCGGCCGAAGAAGTGGCCCGCCAGCTGCGCCTGCGCGACCTGGGCGGCCTGATCGTCATCGACTTCATCGACATGGAAGTGGCGAAGAACCAGCGCGAGGTGGAAACCCGCCTGAAAGACGCCCTGCACCACGACCGCGCCCGCGTCCAGATGGGCAAGATTTCCCGTTTCGGCCTGATGGAACTGTCACGCCAGCGCCTGCGCCCTTCCCTGTCGGAAGGTTCGCACGTGACCTGCCCCCGCTGCTCCGGTACCGGCCACATCCGCGATACCGAATCGTCCGCCCTGCAGGTGCTGCGCATCATCCAGGAAGAGGCGATGAAGGAAAACTCGGCCACCATCCACGTGCAAGTGCCCGTCGACGTCGCCGCTTTCCTGCTCAACGAAAAGCGGGGCGAAGTGCTGAAGATCGAGAACCGCCACCGCATCGGCGTGATCCTGATTCCCAACAAGCATCTCGACACCCCCCACTACAAGCTCGAGCGCATCAAGCACGACGATCCCCGTCTGGAAGACAGCCAGGCCAGCTACAACCTGGCGGAAAAGGCCGACACCGACATGGCCTACAGCAAGCGCCAGAAGGAAGAAGTCAAGCCGCGCCAGGAAGCCGTCGTCAAGACCATCACTCCGGCCCAGCCCGCGCCCATCGTCGACCGCAGCGAGCAGGTCAAGCCCGCCGCCCCCGCGCCTGTGGCAGCTCCCGCTCCCGTCGCAGCCCAGTCCGAGAGCTTCCTCGACAAGGTGATCAACTTCTTCATGGGCAAGAAAGCCGTGCCCGTCGCCGCCCCCGTCAGCCCCAGCCCTGCGCCTGTGAAAGCAGCCCCTGCCGAGCGCGGCAATGGCGGCGAGCGCAACGGCCGCAACCCGCGTGGCCGCGGCCGCAACGGTAACGGCAAGCCCGAGCGTGCGGAGCGTACCGAGGGCGCCAAGGCCGCCGAAGACGTCACCCGTCCGGTCGACGCCGAAGCCCGTCCGCCCCGTCCCCCACGTCCGCCCCGTCCACCGCGCGAGCCGCGTGAGCCGCGCGAAGGCGCCGAAGCGGGTGCCGCACCGGCGCCGCGTGCCGAGCGCGCCGAGCGTCCCGAGCGCGCTGAACGACCCGAGCGCGGTGAGCGGCCCGACCGTGGCGAGCGTCCCGCCCGTCCCCAGCGTGAGCGCGCCGACTACCGCGCCGTCGTGACGGAAACCAAGGCCGACGCCAAGGCGGAAACCGAAGTCAAGGACACCCTGCCCGTGCCTGAAACCATGTGGACGCCGCAAGACCCGGCCGTGCCCGCCACCTCGACGGCTGCAAGCGCCGACGAGAGCGAGAAGCCGGTCCTGTCGACTGGCCCCAACGGTGAAGAAGTGGACACCGAAGCCGGTGGCGACGAGCCACGCCGCCGCCGCCGCCGCGGTGGCCGCAACCGCAACCGCCGCGACCGCGATGCCGAGGGCAACGAGATCGAGGCAGGCCAGGGTGAAGGCGAAGGCGACAACGCCGTTGCCGCTCCCGTCTTCACGCCGGTGGCCGATCAGGAAATGGCTGCCGCTGCCGCCGCTGCGCCGGAACTTGCGCCCGAACCCGTGTCGGAGTACGTGGTGGCGCCGGTTGCCGGGGCGCCTGTTCCAACTGCACCCGCTCCTGCGGTAGTCGAGGCGGCTCCCGTCGCGACCCCGCTGGCAGACCGCGTCCCCGCACCGGCGGCCGCCCAGGCTGTCGAGCCGGCGCCGGCACCAGCGCCAGCCCCCGTGCTGGAAGTGGCCGAGCGCGCCGTCGCCATCCCAATGGAAGTGCAGACGGATGCGGAAGAAGTGGCACCTGTGCCTGTCGTCGCCGCCGTTCCTGCTCCTGCTCCTGCTCCTGCTGCTCCAGCTCCCACCCCGGCTCCTGCGCCAATGGCTGCCCACGCACCAGCGCCGGCTCCCGTGGCCGTGCAGGCGCCAGCGGCCAGCATCGCCGACCTCAGCGACATGCTCGGTTCCGCCGGCCTGACCCTGGCCTCGACTGATCCTGAAAAGCTGCGTGCAGCCCAGGAAGCAGCCGCCAAGGTGGCGCCGCCAGTGCGCAAACCCCGCGAGCGCAAGCCCCTGCCCCCGCAGGCGGATGAGCCCCTGATCCAGGTCGACACCCGCCAGTAAGCGCGCATCCTGCCAAAATGAAAAGGGAAGCCCCGTGCTTCCCTTTTTTTTCGTCCCGGACTTGCCTGGCCGCCCGGTCCTGTGCAAGCGCTGGCGGCATGCTATCGTATCGGCATGTCTGAAAAAATCATCCTGCTCCACGACGAGCGCCAACGTGCCATGACGGTGCCGGGCACGCTCGAAACGCCCATCGGCCGGGTCGACGACGCCCTCGGCCGGCCCCTGCACGACCTGCGCATCTCTGTCACCGACCGCTGCAATTTCCGCTGCGTGTACTGCATGCCCAAGGAGGTGTTCGACAAGGACTACGCCTACCTGCCGCACAGCGCCCTGCTCTCCTTTGAGGAGATCACCCGCATCGCGTCCATCTTCATCGCCCACGGCGTGGAAAAAATTCGCCTGACGGGCGGCGAGCCTTTACTGCGCAAGGACCTGGAACGCCTGATCGGCATGCTGGCCGCCCTGCCCACCCCCAGCGGCCGCCCGCTCGACCTGACCCTCACCACCAACGGCTCGCTCCTGGCCCGCAAGGCACGCAGCCTCAAGGACGCGGGACTGAACCGGGTTACGGTCTCGCTCGACGCCCTCGACGACGCCATCTTCAAGCGCATGAACGACGTCGATTTTGCCGTCGCCGACGTATTAAAAGGGATCGATGCGGCGCATGCCGTGGGGCTCGGCCCCATCAAGATCAATATGGTGGTCAAGGGCGGCATGAACGACGGCCAGATCCTGCCGATGGCGCGCCACTTCAGGCACACCCCGTATATTTTGCGCTTCATCGAATATATGGATGTGGGCGCCTCCAACGGCTGGAATATGGCGGAAGTGATTCCATCCGCCGAAGTGGTGAACAGGATCAGCAGCGAGATGCCCCTGGAAGCCATCAACCCGAACTACACGGGCGAGACGGCCGCGCGCTGGCGCTACCGCGATGGCGGCGGCGAAGTGGGCATGATTTCTTCCGTCACACAATCCTTCTGCAAAGACTGCACGCGTGCGCGCCTGTCCACGGAAGGCCAGCTTTACACCTGCCTGTTCGCCACCCGCGGCCATGATTTGCGGGGCCTGTTGCGGGCCGGGCGCAGCGATGCCGAAATCGCCGGCGCCGTGGCCCACCTGTGGCGCGCCCGCGCCGACCGCTATTCCGACACGCGCACCCAGAATACCTCCGGCATCAAGGACGGCGCCAAGCGCGTCGAGATGTCCTACATAGGCGGTTGAACTCACCATGCAAAAAAATGAACAGATCAGCGCCCTGATCCTGGCGGGCGGCCGCGGCAGCCGCATGGGGCACGTCGACAAGGGCCTGCAGCCCTTCCGCGGCCTCACCATGGTCGAACACGTGCTGCAGCGGCTCTCGCCCCAGGTGGCCGCCGTCGCCATCAACGCCAACCAGAATACGGGCATCTATCAGCGTTTCGGCGTGCCCGTGCTGCCCGACGTGACGCCGGATTTCGCCGGCCCCCTGGCCGGCATGGAAGCGGGCCTGCAGCACTGCGCCACGCCTTTCATGCTGAGCGCCCCTTGCGACTCGCCCTTCCTGCCGCTCGACCTGGCCGCACGCCTGTATGCAGCACTACAGGAGCAAGGGGCCGACGTCGCCATCGCCGTCACCGGGGAAGGATCGCGCCGCCAACCCCACCCCGTCTTCTGCCTTCTTAAAACCAGCCTGGCGCCCGTGCTCACGCGCTACCTGGCCGAAGGCGGCCGGCGCATGGACGGCTGGTATGGCGAGTTGAAGGTGGTGGAAGTGCTGTTCGAGGATGGCGACGCCTTCAGGAACATCAACACCCGCGACGAGCTGCAAAGCCTGGACGCGGGCCGCCCCGCGCGCCTGCACGACGTCGTCAGCTGCCTGTCCTCTTACGATCCCGACGCCCTGCCCGTGCGCGACGCTCAGAAGATCATCGGCCAGTTCGTCACGCCGATTGCCGCCATCGAAAAGGTGGCGCTGCGCGCGGCTCTCGACCGGGTGCTGGCCGCCGACATCGTCTCGCCCATCAACGTGCCCGCCCACGACAATTCGGCCATGGACGGCTATGCCCTGCGCGGCGCCGACCTGAAGGCTGACGTTCCCACCACTCTGGCGGTGATCGACACCGTGTTCGCCGGCCGTACCAGCGCAGCCGTGCCGCAGGCCGGCCAGTGCGTGCGCATCATGACAGGTGGCGTGATGCCGCCCGGCTGCGACAGCGTGATCCCGCAGGAGCACGTAGCCGCGATGTCCGATACCAGCATCACCATCGACCCGGGCGTGATCCGCACGGGAGATAACCGCCGCTTCGCCGGCGAAGATTTGAAAGCGGGCAGCGCCGCGCTGGCGAAGGGACGCCGCATCCGCCCCGCCGACCTGGGCCTGCTGGCCTCCCTGGGCTTCGCGGAAGTGCCCGTGCAGCGCCGCCTGCGCGTGGCCTTCTTCTCCACCGGCGACGAACTGCGCTCGATCGGCGAGCCCCTCGATGCAGGCTGCGTCTACGACAGCAACCGCTACACCCTGTACGGCATGCTCACCCGCCTTGGCTGCGACATCATCGACATGGGCATCGTGCGCGACGATCCGGCCGCGCTCGAACAAGCCCTGCGCACGGCCTGCGAAAACGCCGACGCCATCGTCACCTCCGGCGGCGTCTCGGTCGGCGCGGCCGACTACACGCGCGAGATCATGGCCCGCCTGGGCGACGTCACCTTCTGGAAGATCGGCATGCGCCCGGGGCGTCCCCTCGCCTTCGGCCGTATCGAATCGCGCGGCCACAGCGCCTATCTGTTCGGCCTGCCCGGCAATCCCGTCGCTGTGATGGTGTCGTTCTACTTCTTCGCCCGCAATGCGCTGCTGGCCATGATGGGCGCGATCGCCGACCTGCCTTTGCTGAAAGTGCGTTCGGCGGGTGCGATCCGTAAAAAACCAGGCCGCACCGAGTACCAGCGCGGCATCCTGTCGGTGGGCGCCGACGGCCAGCAGCAGGTGGCCATTACCGGCTCGCAGGGCTCGGGCATCTTGCGCTCCATGTCCGAAGCCAATTGCATGGTGGTGCTGCACGATGAGCAGGGCAATGTGGCGGCCGGCGATATGGTCGATGTGATGCTGTTCGAAGGCCTGATCTAGACGAACAGCGAACGGTCCATCAGGGCCAGGCTCGCCGCAATGGCGGGCTTGAAATCCATCTGCGCCAGGATGTCCCGTTCCAGGTCGATGCCGGGCGCGATCTCGACCAGCGTGATGCCTGACTCGCTCAGGCGGAACACGCAGCGCTCCGTCACGTACAGGGCTTCCTGGCCACGCGCCCAGGCAAAGCGGCCCGCGTAGGTGCGGTGCTCGACGGCGTCGACGAATTTGCGCAGCCGGCCTTCGCGCACGATGCGCAAGCTGCCGTCTTCGATGGCGATCGCCAGGCCATGCGCGGTGAAGGTCCCGACAAACACCACCTTCCTCGCGTTCTGGCTGATGTTGATGAAGCCCCCGGCGCCGGCCAGCACGTCGCCGAATTTGCTGACGTTGAGGTTGCCCTCGCGGTCCGCCTGGGCCAGGCCCAGTACGGCGACATCGAGCCCGCCCCCATCATAAAAATCGAACTGGTAGGGCTGGTCGATGATGGCCTGGGCATTGGTGGCGGTGCCGAAATCGAGGCCGCCGGCGGGCATGCCGCCGATGCCGCCCGCCTCCGCCGTCAGGGTGATGTGATCGAGCAGGCCCGCTTCGGCCGCCACCCGCGCCACGCCCTCCGGCATGCCGATGCCCAGGTTGACGACGTCGCCTTCGGCCAGCTCCATCAGGGCGCGGCGGGCAATGATCTTGCGCGCGTCGAGCGGCATGGGCGGTAGCGCCTTGACCTCGATGCGCTCGTCGCCGGCCAGCGCTGCGCTGTAGGGCGTGGCGAAGGTCTGCATGTGGTGGGCGGGATCGCTTGCTACCACCACGCAGTCGACCAGGACGCCGGGGATCTTGACCTGGCGGGGATGCAGGCTGCCGTTCTCGACCACCCGCTCCACCTGCACGATCACCAGGCCGCCCGAGTTATGGGCCGCCATGGCAATGGCCAGCGCATCGACCGTCAGGGCTTCGCGCTCCATGCTGACGTTGCCGGCCCGGTCGGCCGTGCTGCCGCGGATCAGGGCCACGTCGATCTTGCGGGTTTTATAGAACAGGTAGTCGGCGCCGTCGATCTGCAGCAGCGACACCAGGTCGTCCTCGGCCTGCGCACTGATCTTGCCGCCGCCGTAGCGGGGATCGACGAAGGTGCCCAGGCCAACCGTCGTGATCAGGCCTGGCTTGCCGGCGGCAGTGTCGCGAAACAGCTGGCTGATCACGCCTTGCGGCAGATTGTAGGCGGCGATCTTGTTGGCAATCGCCAGGCGCCCCAGCGCCGGCACCAGCGCCCAGTGGCCGCCGATCACCCGCGCCACCAGGCCTTCGTGGGCCAGGTGATTGAGGCCCCGCTGCTTGCCGTCGCCCTGTCCGGCCGCATACACCAAAGTGAGATCGCGGGGAGAGGCGGTGGCAAGAAAGCGCTGCTCCAGCGCCACCGCGAGACCTTCCGCGAAGCCGACGCCGACAAAGCCGCCCGTGGCGATGGTGGCGCCGTCGCGAATGCGGGCCACGGCATCCGCCGCCGTGGTCAGCTTACTAGGGCGCGTCGACATCCGGCTCGTTCGTGTCGACGTCGGACTGTGCGCCCAGCAGCATTGCCGCCGTGTCGTTCGGCAGGGCCTCGACCGATTTCAGTTTGCGCGCCATCTGTCGGCTGCGCATTTCCGCCGTCTCGATATTTTTTGCCGCCTTTTCCAGGGTGAGCCTTGTGTTGCTGAGGACCGTGCCGAATTTGCCGAACTCCGTCTTGACGGCACCCAGCACCTGCCACACCTCCGACGAGCGCTTCTCCAGCGCCAAAGTCCGAAATCCCATCTGCAGGCTGGAGAGAATCGCCGCCAAGGTCGACGGCCCCGCGATCGACACGCGCAAAGTGCGCTGCAGATCGTCCGCCAGGCCGGGACGGCGCATCACCTCCGCGTACAAGCCTTCGGTGGGCAAAAACAGGATCGCAAAATCCGTCGTCAGCGGGGGCGAGAGGTATTTGTCGCAGATGGTTTTGGCTTCGCCCCGCACGGCCCGCTCCAGCTCGCGCCCCGCCAGCTGCACGCCATCGGCATCGGCCCGCTCGGCCGCGTCAACCAGGCGCTCGTACTGCTCCTTGGGGAACTTGGCGTCGATGGGCAGCCACACGGGCGCGCCGCCATCGACGCTGCCGGGCAGCTTGATGGCGAATTCGACTCTGGCACCGCTGCCTGGAATGGTCTCGACGTTTTTCGCGTATTGGTCGACCGTCAGCACCTGCTCGAGCAGCATCTCCAGCTGGACTTCGCCCCAGGTACCGCGCGTCTTGACGTTGGTGAGGACGCGTTTTAGATCGCCCACGCCGATGGCCAGCTGCTGCATTTCGCCCAGGCCCTGGTGGACTTTTTCCAGGCGCTCGGAAACCTGGCGGAACGATTCGGACAGGCGCGTTTCAAGCGTCGCATGCAGCTTCTCGTCGACCGTCTTGCGCATCTCTTCCAGCCGCGCCGCGTTATCGCTCTGCAGGTCGCCAATCTTGGTTTCCAGGGTCGCCCGCACTTCGAGCATGCGCCGCGCATTCGATTCGTTCAGGGCCTGCAGGCTTTGCGCCAGGGTGTCGGCGAAGCGCTTGAGGGTCGCCGCCTGCTCTTCGCGTCCGCTTGCGCCCTGCTGGGCGATGTGGTGGCGCATGGTCTCGAGTTGCTGGGCCGCGGCGCCATGGTGGTGGGCGAGATTGGCAGCGAGCTCCTGGCGGGTGGCCTGGGCACTGCCCAAGAGATCACTGCGCAAGCTGCGTTCGAGGCGCTCGAATTCGGCGCCGCCTTGCTGTGTCTTTGCCCGCAGGAGAAGCAGTATCTGCAGCACGATGACGGCGGCCAGCGCGGCCAGGATCAGAACGGATGCAATCGTCATCAGTCGGCCTTGTTGCGCATCCAGTCGGCGGTCTGAAAGAAGGACTCCATCAGCCGCAGGCGCAAGGCTTCGTCGATGCCGACATCTTCCATCGCCCACGCCATGGTGCGCAGCCACTGGTCGCGCTCACTGCTGCCGATGGCGTACGGCAGATGGCGCGCCCGCAAGCGCGGATGGCCGTAGCGCTCCACGAACAGGTCCGGTCCGCCCATCCAGCCGGACAGGAACATGAACAATTTATCGCGCGAGCCGTCGTTGGGCACGGGGTGCAGGGCGTGAATGCCGGCGAATTCCGGCTCCAGCTGCATCAGGTCGTAGAAGCGGTCAACCAGTTCACGCAGCTTGGTGGCGCCGCCGATGGTGTCGTATAAAGTGGGGGATGAGGACATGGGACGATTTTAGCACCGGGGACTGGCGCCGCAGGCCGCCTGTCACCGCTTTTTGCTCGGCAAGCAGATCGAAAACGGTGACAGGCACCGAGGTGCCAGTCCCCCCTTCGTTACGCGCCTCGCAATGTCTGCAGCGGCGGCTGCCGCAACACATTCCTTAGGCCCAGCCACCCGCCACCAATCGCACATGCGACGCCAACCGCAATCCCCGCCATGAACACGACGGGACTGAAGCTCCAGGCGAACTTGAACTGGTACGTCGCCAGCGCCCAGCCCAGCGCCGCGGCGCCGCAGGCGGCGAGAAAGCCGGACAGGCCGCCCACCAGCGCGAACTCGATCCACTGCGCCTGCGAGAGCTGCTTGCGGGTGGCGCCCAGCGCGCGCAAGAGGCCCGCCTCGCGCGTTCTCTCGTCCTGCGATCCCATCAAGGCCGCGTACAGCACCAGCACGCCGGAGACGAGCGTAAACAAAAAGAGAAATTCGACGGCGGTGACGACCTGGCCCAGCACTTCCTGCAGCTGCGTAATGATGCCGCTGACGTCGATCACGGTGAGGTTGGGGAATTCGCGCGTCAGGCTGTTGGTGAGGTTGAGGGAGCCGGGCGGCAAATGAAACGCCGTCATCAGGGTTTGCGGCGTGGCCTTCATCGCTTCCGGGTTGATGATGACGAAAAAATTCGCCCGCATCGATCCCCATTCCAGCTTGCGCAGGCTGGTGATGGTCGCTTCCACAATCTGGCCGGCGATATCGAAGCGCATGGTGTCGCCCAGTTTCAGGCCCAGGGTCTTGGCGATGCCTTGCTCCACCGAGGCTTCGGCGCGGCCCGGGGTGTCGCTGAACCAGCGTCCGGCCACGATCTGGTTGCTCGCTTGCGGCGTCTGCATGGTCGACAGATTGAATTCGCGTTCGGCCAGGCGGCGGGCATCTTCGGCCGCATAGGTCGCCGCGGTGATGGGCGCGCCGTTGACGGCGGTGAGGCGCCCCCGGATCATCGGGTACAGCACGGCCTCGTCGACCCGCGCCGCCTGCAGGCGCTGGGCCACGGCGTCTTTCTGGTCGGGCTGGATGTTGATGATGAAGCGGTTGGGGGCATCGGCTGGCGTGGCGCTTTGCCAGGCCGTCATCAGGTCGCTGCGCACCACCGTCAGCAGCAGCAGCGCCATCAAACCCAGCGCCAATGACACGACTTGCACGATGGTGGCGCCGGGGCGGCGCTGCAGGGCATTTAACGCAAAGCGCCAGGCTTGCGCATCGATGGCGCCACGCAGGCGGCGCAGCGCGGCGAGGCCCAGCCAGCCGGCCAGCGCAAACACGGCGAAGCCGCCCAGGAAGCCCAGCGCCGTCGTCAGGGCCAGCTGGCGGTCACCCGCTTGCCACAACAGCAGGGCGACAAAGGCGACGATGCCGAGGCCATAGGTCGCCAGCGCCATCGCGCGCGGGGGCGCCTGCTCGCGGCGCAGCACGCGGTTGTGCGGCACGTTGCGCAGTTGGAGCACGGGCGGCAGGGCGAAGCCGATCAGCAGCAGCATGCCGGTGGCGACGCCTTGCAGGGCGGGTAGGACCGATACGGGCGGCAGGTCGGTGGTGATGAAATTACCGATCAATTGCAACAGCACGAAGTGGGCGCCGAAGCCCACCAAGACGCCCATCACGCTGCCCGCCAGGCCGACCAGCACGAACTCGATCAGGTACATGGCCGTGACCTGGTTTTGCGACAGGCCCAGGCAACGCAGCATGGCGCAGGCGTCCAAGTGGCGCAACATGAAGCGGCGCGCGGCCATCGCCACGGCCACCGCCGCCAGCATCGCCGACAGCAGGCCGACCAGCGACAGGAAACGGTCGGCGCGGTCCAGGGTGGCGCGCATTTCGGGACGGCCGTTTTCAAGCGACTCGATGCGCACACCCTTGACGTTCTCACGCGCGATGGCCGCCTTCAGCCAGGTCTCGTAGGCGTCGATGGGCCGCATGTCGTTGTTGGACGGCGCCGCCAGCAGTAGGCGGTAGGTCACGCGCGAGCCGTTGTCGACCAGATTGGTGGCGGCCAGGTCGGCCATCGACAGCATCACGCGGGGCGCGAAGTTGGCAAACGAGGGACCGCGGTCCGGTTCAGCCGCGATCAGGCGGGCAATGGTGAAGGTCTTGTCGCCCAGCTGCAGGGTGGCGCCGATCTGCGTTTTCAGGCCCGAGAGTATATTGGGGTCGACCCAGACCGTGCCGGGCGCGGGGGTGGCGCTGGTCTTGTCGCCGCGGCCGTCGGCGGCGTCGTTCAGGCTGGTCGTCACTTTCAACTGGCCGCGCAGGGGATAGCGTTCGCTGACGGCCTTGACGGAGGCCAGCTGGGCGGTCGACTGCTCGCCCTGCCCTGCCTGGGCCATGCTGGGGAACACGACGGTGTCGGCCAGCAGCAGGCCGCGCCGGCGTGCCTCGGCGATCCAGGCGGGACGCAGGGGCTGGTCGGCATTGACCAGCAGGTCCGCGCCCAGCAACTGGTGGGCATCGCGATTCAGGCTGCTTCGCATGCGGTCGATGAAAAAGCCCACCGCCGAGAGAGAAGCCACGGCCACGATCAGGGCGACCAGGAGAAAGCGCAGTTCACCGGCGCGCCAGTCGCGCCCCGTCATCCGAAAAGATTGGGTCAGCATGAGAACGTTCGTCGAAAGCGGTGGTCAAAGAAATCAAGGGCTGACGGCCGCGAAATAGGCGTCCAGCTCGTCGAGGTAAGCCTGCTTGGCGGCATCAGGCAGGAAGGATGCCGCAAAACTGTTGCGCGCCAACCGGTGCGCGTGCGACAGGCCCAGCGGCAAAGCGTCGAAGGCGGCAATGAAATTGTCGTTCATGTAGCCGCCAAAATAGGCCGGGTCGTCCGAATTGACGGTGGCGGCCAGACCGGCATCGAGCAGTTCGAGCAGGTTGTGGCCGCCCATGTCGTCGAACACGCGCAGCTTGACGTTCGACAGGGGGCACACCGTCAGGGCGATCTGCTCGCGCGCCAGGCGGGCCGTCAGGGCCGGGCTTTCCAGGCAGCGCACGCCATGGTCGATGCGCTCCACCTTGAGCACGTCGAGCGCCGTCTCGATATAGGCCGGCGGGCCTTCTTCGCCCGCGTGGGCCACCAGGTGCAGGCCCAGTGCGCGGCAGCGGGCAAAAACGCGGGCGAATTTTTCGGGCGGATGGCCCAGCTCGGAGGAGTCCAGGCCCACGCCGATGAATTTATCGCGGTGGGGCAGCGCTTCCTCGAGCGTGGCAAAGGCAGCCTCTTCGCTGAGGTGACGCAGGAAGCACATGATGATGGTCGCGCTGATGGGGCCGTCCTGGCAGGCGCGCCAGATGCCATTGATGGCGGTTGCGAAGGGTACGCCCCGCTCCGTGTGGGTCTGGGGATCGAAAAACAGTTCGGCGTGGCGCACATGGTCGGCGGCGGCGCGGCGCAGGTAGGCCGCCGTCATGTCGTAGAAATCCTGCTCCGTCAGCAACACGCTTGCGCCGGCGTAATAGATATCCAGGAAGGATTGCAAATTATCGAAAGCATATGCTTTTCGCAGCTTGTCAACCGACTCGTAGGCGAGGGCGACCCCGTTTCGTTGAGCTAACTCAAAGATTAGCTCGGGTTCGAGTGACCCTTCGATGTGTATGTGCAATTCTGCCTTGGGCATCTGGCGCAAGATCGTTTGCAACTGGGGGTGGGACATGTGTTTCTCCGGAAATCGGGTAGTGGCAGCGACGGGGCAAGCGAAGGACCAGTTTAGCGCAAGGAGGGTGCGGACTGGCCCGAGGCGCGAGATTTCGAGCAGGAATGAGTGTGTCGGCGGCAGAAAATTGTTCCTTACGTGGAGCAACGCTTGCTCACCTCAGGCAAAATTTTGGACGCCACCGAACGCCCCTGTTCGCTGATCAATTAGCCAGCGTAAAGCACTACAATTTTAATTGTAAATGTGTGCAAAATGCGGTCGGGAAAACGCTTCAGAATGTGCATTAAGTCTTTCATAATCAATCACTTAACTATACAAGATATGGTCTCACAGCATTGCTTTGACATCCGCTACTATTAGGCACATAATAAATTTCATAGGCGTAAGAAGACGTTGTCAGAACGCGCAAATCACCGGTAAACCGGTCACCAAAAACAATAGAGTCGACACAAGAATTTGTTTCGAAATTTTTACTTCGCGAAACAATCTTGTCGATTTACAAGGAGAGACGCCAGTGTACAGGCCTGGGCAAGTTGTTCTTGCCAGCATCAGGGATTAAGCACGCACCTACAAAGGACATCACATGACGATTTTTGACAAATACGCCGCTCGCTACGAGCGCACCCGGGAAGAAGAATTCTCGCTCTCGGAGTATCTGGCTTTGTGCAAAAAGGATCCGCTGACCTATGCCAGCGCACCGGAGCGCATGCTGGCGGCGATCGGCGAGCCGACCCTGGTCGACACCCGCACCGATACCCGCCTGTCGCGTATCTTCGCCAACAAGGTCATCAAAATCTATCCCGCCTTCAAGGATTTCTACGGCACGGAAGAAGTCATCGAACAAGTGGTGTCCTATTTCCGCCATGCTGCCCAAGGCCTGGAAGAACGCAAACAAATCCTGTATCTGCTCGGCCCTGTCGGCGGCGGCAAATCCTCGATTGCGGAAAAACTCAAGTCCCTGATGGAGCAAGTGCCGTTCTATTGCCTGAAGGGTTCGCCCGTCAACGAATCCCCGCTGGGCCTGTTCAACGAGGAAGAGGACGGCACCATCCTGGAAGAAGATTACGGCATTCCCCGCCGCTATCTGCGCACCATCCCCAGCCCCTGGGCCGTCAAGCGCCTGCATGAATACAACGGCGACATCAACAAATTCCGCGTCGTCAAGCGCTACCCTTCCATTCTGAAACAAATCGCCATTTCCAAGACGGAACCGGGCGACGAGAACAACCAGGACATCAGCTCGCTGGTGGGCAAGGTCGACATCCGCAAGCTGGAAGACTATGCCCAGGACGATCCCGATGCCTACAGCTACTCCGGCGGCCTGTGCCTGGGCAACCAGGGCTTGATGGAATTCGTCGAGATGTTCAAGGCGCCCATCAAGGTCTTGCACCCCCTGCTGACGGCCACCCAGGAAGGCAATTACAAGGGCACCGAAGGCTTTGGCGCGATACCGTTTGATGGCATCGTGCTGGCCCACTCCAATGAGTCGGAATGGAAAACCTTCCGCAACAACCGCAACAATGAGGCTTTCCTCGACCGCATCTATATAGTCAAGGTGCCGTATTGCCTGCGCGTGTCCGATGAAATCAAGATCTACGACAAGCTGATCCGCAATTCCTCGCTGGTCGATGCGCCCTGCGCCCCGGGCACCATGAAAATGATGGCCCAGTTCGCGATCCTGTCGCGCCTGAAAGACCCGGAAAACTCCAGCATCTTCTCGAAAATGCTCGTCTACGATGGCGAGAATTTGAAGGACACGGATCCCAAAGCCAAGTCCATGCACGAGTACGTCGACTATGCCGGCGTGGACGAAGGCATGAACGGCTTGTCGACCCGCTTTGCCTTCAAGATCCTGTCGAAAGTCTTCAACTTCGACAATACGGAAGTGGCCGCCAACCCCGTCCACCTGCTCTATGTACTGGAGCAGCAGATCGAGCGCGAGCAGTTTGCGCCCGAAAACGAGCAGCGCTATATGTCCTACATCAAGGAACACCTGGCGCACCGCTACGTCGATTTCATCGGCAAGGAAATCCAGACAGCGTACCTGGAAAGTTATTCCGAGTACGGCCAGAACATTTTTGACCGCTACGTCACCTTTGCCGACTTCTGGATCCAGGACCAGGAATTCCGCGATCCGGACACGGGCGAATCCTTTGACCGCGATGCCTTGAACAGCGAGCTGGAAAAGATTGAAAAGCCGGCCGGGATCAGCAATCCGAAGGATTTCCGCAACGAGATCGTCAACTTCGGCTTGCGCGCCCGCGCCACCAACGGCGGCAAGAATCCGGCCTGGACCAGCTATGAAAAATTCCGCACCGTGATCGAGAAGAAAATGTTCTCGAACACAGAGGAATTGCTGCCGGTGATTTCCTTCAACGCCAAGGCATCGGCGGAAGATGCAAACAAGCATGCCGATTTTGTCGCCCGCATGGTCGAAAAAGGTTATACGGCAAAACAGGTGCGCTTGCTGTGCGAGTGGTATCTGCGTGTGCGGAAGTCGTCTTGACCGCAAAGGGTTAAGATAGAGGTGCCGGTCGCCCTCCCTTCGCGGGATCGCGCGGCCGGCCCGCCGCGATATACAGCAGGAGGCACTTTGACTTATCTCATCGACCGACGCTTGCAGGGCAAGAACAAGTCTGCCATCAACCGGGAGCGCTTCTTGCGCCGGTACAAGGCGCAGATCAAGGATGCGGTGGGGCGCGCCATCAAGGGGCGGTCCATCACCGATATCGAGAACGGCGAGAAAGTCTCGATTCCCGTCAAGGATGTCAACGAACCCAGTTTCGGCCATGCCCACGGCGGCGTGTGGGAAACCGTTAACCCGGGCAACAAGGAATACCAGAAAGGCGACCAGTTCAACCGCCCCCGCAGCGGCGGCGGCAGTGGCCGCGGCAAAGCCGGCAATAGCGACCAGACCAACGAAGACGATTTCATTTTCGAGCTCTCGCGCGAAGAATTCATGAATTACTTCTTCGAAGATCTCGAGCTGCCGAATATGGTCAAGACCCAGCTGGCGCAGACGCCCGAGCTGAAAAACCAGCGCGCCGGTTACAACATTTCCGGCACGCCCTCCAACATCCACGTGCTGCGCTCCCTGCGTGGCGCGCTGGGCCGGCGCATCGCGGTGGGCGGCAAGCCTCGCAAAGCCCTGACGATCGCCGAGCACGAACTGGCCCGACTGCTCGAAGGCGGCGCGGCGCTGGACGACCCGGATGTGCTGGAACTGAAAAAACAGATCCATCATTTGCACACGCGTCTGCTGGCGATTCCCTTCATCGACCCCTTCGACCTGCGCTACAGCAACCGCATCAAGGTGCCCAAGCCGTCGACACAAGCCGTGATGTTCTGCATCATGGACGTGTCAGGTTCGATGGACGAAAGCCGCAAGGACACTGCGAAACGGTTTTTTATTCTCCTGTACCTCTTCCTCAAGCGGGCCTACGACAAGATCGAAGTCGTGTTCATCCGCCACCACACGGCGGCGGCGGAAGTGGACGAGGATGAATTTTTCCATTCGCGCGAGTCGGGCGGCACGGTGGTGTCCTCGGCGTTAAATCTGCTGCAGAAAATCCTCGCCGAGCGCTATGGCAGCGGCGACTGGAATGCTTACGTGGCCCAGGCCTCGGACGGCGATAACTGGGACAACGACTCGGTGCTGTGCAAGCAGCTCTTGATCAACGCCATCATGCCGCGCGTCCAGTACTACACCTATGTGGAAATCACGGACGGACCCCAACAGAATTTATGGGAACAGTACGCCGAAGTGGGCGATCATCACAGCAACTTCGCCATGCAAAAAATCGTCACGCCGGCCGATATCTACCCGGTGTTCCGCGAACTGTTCAAGAAACAGCCGAAGTGAGGCCACCATGCCCAGAGATCCCAAGCACCCGCGCGCCCTGCCCGAGCAGTCGGAATGGACTTTCGACCTGATCGAGCACGCCCACGAAGAAATCCGCCGTGTCGCCAAGAGCTTCGGCCTCGACACCTACCCCAACCAGCTGGAAATCATCACCGCCGAGCAGATGATGGATGCCTACACCTCGGTCGGCATGCCGGTGTCTTACAACCACTGGTCCTTCGGCAAGCATTTCCTCTCCACGGAAAAAAGCTATAAGCGGGGCCAGATGGGCCTGGCCTACGAAATCGTCATCAACTCCAACCCCTGCATCGCCTACCTGATGGAGGAAAACAGCCTGACCATGCAGGCCCTCGTGATCGCCCACGCCGCCTACGGTCATAACTCCTTCTTCAAAGGCAACTACCTGTTCCGCACCTGGACCGACGCCGAGGCCATCGTCGACTACATGGTGTTTGCGAAAAACTATATTGCTGAATGCGAGCAGCGGCATGGCATCGATGCCGTCGAACAGATTCTCGACTCTTGCCACGCCCTGCAGAACTACGGCGTGGACCGCTACAAGCGGCCCGCGAAATTGTCCCTGGCCCAGGAAAACGCCCGCCTCAAGGAGCGCGAAGAGTATGCCCAGTCGCAAGTGAACGCTCTGTGGCGCACGGTGCCCCGGCGCGACGAGCAGGCGCTTGATGCGCCGCCGCCCCGTTTCCCGCCCGAGCCGGAAGAAAATCTGCTGTACTTCATTGAAAAGTACGCGCCCCTGCTGGAACCCTGGCAGCGCGAGCTGGTGCGCATCACCCGCAAGATTTCCCAGTATTTCTATCCGCAGCGCCAGACCCAGGTCATGAACGAAGGTTGGGCCACGTTTTGGCACTACACGATTTTGCAGCAACTATATAAAGAGGGCATCGTCGGCGACGGCTTCATGATGGAATTCTTGCAAAGCCATACCAACGTCGTCTTCCAGCCTTCCGCCACCAGCCCCTACTACAGCGGCATTAATCCCTACGCCCTGGGCTTTGCCATGATGAGCGACATCCGCCGCATCTGCGAAGACCCGACCCCGGAGGACCGCGAATGGTTTCCCCAGATGGCGGGCAGCGACTGGCGCAGCACCCTCGACTTCGCCATGCGCAATTTCAAGGACGAGAGTTTCATCGCCCAATACCTCTCGCCCAAGTTGATCCGCGACTTCCACTTTTTTGCTGTCCTGGACGACGACCGCAAGGAAAAGCTGCAGATCTCCGCCATCCACGACGAGCGGGGCTACCGCTACGTGCGCCAGCAACTGGCGGAGCAGTACAACCTGGGCAACCGCGAGCCGAATATCCAGGTCTGGCAAGTCAACACCCGGGACGACCGCGCCTTGACCCTGCGCCACACCCAGTTCCAGCGCCGGCCCCTGAACCAGCAGGCGCAGGAAGTGCTGCGCCACGTGGCGCGGCTGTGGGGCTTCGACGTTCACCTGGAAACGGTCGATCCCAATGGCCACGTGGTCAGCAGCCTGGAAGTGCGGCGCGAAAAACGCGGCCGCCACTGAGCTCAGGGAGGGCGGCGCCCCTGCCGCTTCCTTCACAGCCGCCCGCTGCGCCTGGCGCAATACTGAAATGCGGTCCGCCGCCAGGCAGCTGCGCCAACGCGCACGAGCGCCGCTTGTATATATATATCAAGACATCGCCCACCCATCACCGCATGCTATACGGGTAGCGGGGCATGGGGGTGGATCGTCCGGATTCAAGCGTACGACACGCTCCCTGCAAAGCTCCTATAGTTAGCAATATCGCCACGACCCAACCGTAGGGTGTACGCTGCGGACCGATTTTGGCTGTCGAAAGTTTTCTGAATTGCGGATCGGCCCAACTTGCACTGGTTTGGTGCGCTTCGGCATGGCCGTGTGCGCCGTTCAAGGGCGATTTACGGGGCGTGCTGCACCGCAGCGTAACAGGTGAAATATAGGCCGGTAAACATCATTTTCACAGTGAGATAGCAGACGTTTGCAGCATTAAAAATGTATGTGCAAAAAAGAATTCGTAGGTATAATTCGCCGATGTCCCGGATGCGGCCGTAGGATTCGCCGTGTTTTGTGGGTTTAGTAGGAACAAAAGAGTTGGTATTGGAGAAAGCAGGCATGGATTTCACGCATGATAACAAGCCCAAGAAGAATGTCACTGGCATCACCATTGTCATTCTCTTGCACGTGCTGGTGGCTTACGGGGTCATTACGGGCCTTGGCAAGCGCATGGTCACCAAGATGGCTGAGGCAGTAGAGACCAAGATCATTGAGGAGAAAGCGCCTCCCCCACCGAAAGAAGTGCCGCCCCCGCCGCCGCCGCCGGAAATGAAGGCCCCGCCGCCGCCATTCATCCCTCCTGTCGAGGTGAACGTGCAGCAGCCTCCTCCGCAGCAAAGCACGATCGCCGTGTCGTCGACCGCCAAGCCGCTGTCGAACGAACTGAACAAGGCGCCCCCAGCACCGGCCGCCCCCCCAGCGCCGGCCGCCAACCCGAACCCTGTGCGCGTCGCCGCAGTGGCCGATTTCAATACGTGCGCAAAACCAGAGTGGCCCAAAGCCTCCCTGCGTAACGAAGAGACCGGCACTGTGACGCTGCAATTCCTGATCGCCGAAGATGGCCGCGTTGCCGATTCGAAGATCCTGAAGTCGAGCGGCTTCCGTGAACTGGACAAAGCCGCTGTGGTGGGTATCAGCAAATGCCGCTTCAAGCCGGGCACCACCGACGGCAAGCCTGAAAAGGCGTGGATGCAAATGCAATATGTCTGGACGCTGGAATAAACCCGGGACAGAACACCGTCCCAATCTGTGATTTTTCGTTGTCTTTATGTTCAGCGAACTGATTATTTTATATATTTGGAGGAAGCATGTTTAAGAATACCCGTTTGTCCGCAGTCCTGGCGGCTGTCCTGTTCTCGGTGACCGCAGCGAGCGCGCTGGTGTCCGCACCTGCGTTTGCCGACGCCCCCAAGGCTGCCGACGCAGCTGCCGCCCCGGCCGCTTCGGCTCCAGCCGCTGACGCTGCTGCCGCGCCTGCCGCTTCGGCCCCTGCCGCCGACGCTGCCGCCGCTCCTGCCCCTGCCGCCGCCCCTGCCGGCGCCAAGGAAGAAGTCGAAAACCCATTCGGCTTCTCGGCTGTCTGGGCCGGTGGTTTCGTTCCCCGCGCAACCCTGATCATCCTGTCGCTGATGTCGATGGGTTCGTGGTACATCATCATCACCAAGCTGCTCGACCAGATGAAAATCTTCAAGCAATCGAAAGAAACCCAGGCCAAGTTCTGGAAAGCCAATTCGATCGCTGCTGGTTCGGCATCCCTGAAAGAAGGCTCGCCATTCCGCTTCATCGCTGAAACCGGCACCAAGGCCACCCAGCACCACGACGGCGCCCTGCTCGAGCAGATCGACCTGTCGACCTGGGTCACCATGTCGATCCAGCGCGCTGTTGAAAAAGTTCAGTCGCGTCTGCAAGATGGCCTGTCCTTCCTGGCAACCGTCGGTTCGACCGCACCATTTATCGGTCTGTTCGGTACGGTGTGGGGTATCTACGGCGCGCTGACCAACATTGGTATGACCGGTAACGCATCGATCGACAAGGTTGCAGGTCCCGTGGGTGAAGCACTGATCATGACCGCCTTCGGTCTGTTCGTCGCTGTTCCTGCCGTGCTGGGTTACAACTGGCTGGTGCGTCGTAACAAGACTGCCATGGAAGACGTGCGTTCTTTCTCGGCTGACGTACACTCCGTGCTGATTTCGGGCGCAATGTCGACCAGCGAAGCTGGCCGTCTGGCAGGTGCGACCGCCAAAAAGATTGGATAAATTATGTCGATGAGCGTCGGCTCCGATAGCGGAGAAGAAGATGCAGTCATGTCAGAGATCAACACGACGCCGCTGGTCGACATCATGTTGGTTCTGCTGATCATCTTCCTGATTACCAGCCCTGTTGTCTTGAAACTGCAGAAGATTCAACTGCCGATCGAGACCAACCAGGCTGCCAAGACCAAGCCGGAAGACGTCAATATCGTGGTCAACAAAGACGGCGATATGTACTGGAACCAAAAAAAGCTGGCGAACACGGACGAATTGTTCGAGTTCCTGAAAAAAGAGTCGGTGAAGCTGCCTCAGCCTGAAGTACATGTACGTGGTGATCAGGAAACCAAGTACGAGTTCATCGGCAAGGTGATTTACACGGCACAACGTGCTGGGGTCCAGAAGGTCGGTTTCATCACCGAACCGCCTGACAAGGGCTAAACCCCTTCCCGCAGCGCCCGGCAAGCAGCACTGTCCGGGCGGCGCGGGACCCCGACATTTTTAAAGGACACACCATGAGTATGAACGTCGGTTCAGGCTCCGGCAGCAAAAATGCTGATCCGGAACCAATGATGGAAATGAACATGACACCCTTGATCGACGTGATGTTGGTCTTGATTA
>JACXTT010004050.1_pt1 | contig 21996 bp, 22 predicted proteins | sample 9270951 | NCBI WGS metagenome assembly JACXTT01 (sample SAMN15532306, study PRJNA645909) | rock metagenome | isolation source: weathered quartz diorite | place: Puerto Rico | collected 2017-06-21
CGCGAGCGGCAATCAGGTGCAGGTATACGAGTCCACATCGGACGGAATTCCCATACTGGTGACGCAGGTCGCCACAGGCGGGCTAGGCAGCGGAGCCGGGCTCGGCAGTCAGGGTGCGCTCGCACTTTCCAGCGATCACGGATTCGTATTCGCGGTTAATGCCGGCAGCAACGACCTGAGTTCGTTTGAAGTTGGCCCCCACGGGCTGAGGCTGGTGAGCAGGATCTCGTCGGGCGGAACCACGCCCATCAGTCTGACCGCGCACGGCGACCTGCTCTACGTCCTCAATTCAGGTGGCTCCGGCAACATCGCCGGCTTCCGGATCGGTCACGATGGGACTCTGGAGGCCATTGCAGGCTCGTCTCAGGCGCTGAGTTCGGCCGCGTCGGGTCCGGCACAGATCGGTTTCGACCGCGACGGTGACGCTCTGGTCGTAACGGAGAAAGCCACGAACAAAATCGTCGTCTACCGCGTGGCAGACGGTCGCGCTGGCGAACCTGAAGTGCACGCGTCGCATGGCTTGACGCCCTTTGGCTTCGCTTTCGATCGACGGGACGATCTTCTTGTCAGCGAGGCGTTCGGGGGGCAAGCGAACGCATCCGCGCTGTCGTCGTACGATTTCGATGACGGCGGACTATCGCTCGAGAGCGGCTCAGTCCCGAGCGAGCAGACGGCTGCGTGTTGGGTTGTCACAGCACGGCATGGCCGATTCGCATATGTGACTAACACGGGTTCGGGAACCACCACAGGCTACGAGGTAGCGCACGATGGCAAGCTTGCCCGGCTGACCGCAAACGGCATCACGGGAACTACCGGCGGCGGCCCGACCGATGCGGCGACCGATCGCGATGGGGACACGCTGTTTGTCCTGTCCCCATCGATCGGGCAGCTCGTGACGTTTCATGTGAATCCAGACGGGAGCCTGACGCGGCTCGGAGTCGCGTCGGATGTAGCAGCCACGGCAGCGGGTCTTGTGGCACGGTAGACGCCTGGGTCGGCCGGCTGGAACGGCTTCGGCCTCGCGCTACGACGAGGCCGAAGCCGTGCGTTCCTGAGTGGCTTGACTTCGAACCGTCACAACCACTCATGGCCGACCGGTCGCACGGGTTGTGTAGGCACTTTGACACCTGCTGCTCGCCGGGACCGCGCTTAGCTTGACGAATTTAGTCTGATATAGGACTATTAGGCGATGGTAAAGCACGCCCAGTCTCTGCTCACCCGAACCAACCTGGGTTTCCTACTGGCCAAAGCGATGCAGCGCTGGAACGAGCGCCTCTACGCCGGATTCTGCAAGCGGGGCTTTTCGCAGGTTCGCCCCTCCTTCGGCTCGATTCTGATTCCGCTTTTCGAAGAAGACGGGTTACGCATCGGAGAGCTCGCGCGACGGTCACGCCTAAGCAAGCAGACCATGACCACCATGGTCAGGCTGGTTGAGACGAGTGGCTTGGTGGAACGTCGTCCCGATGCTGAAGACGCACGGGCAATGCGCGTATTCCTGACTGTGATGGCGCGTAAATTTCGGCCGGTGGCGGAGGAGGTGCTGAGGGAGCTGGAGACGGCGGCTAAGAGCACCTGCACGGCGGAGGAATTGGTGACCGTTCGCACCTGGCTTGCAGAGTTCGCTACACAGTAGTCTCACGTCGGTGGGAAGGAGTAATCGTGAACAGCAGCACACATACTTTCGCTTTGAAGGCTCCGAAAGAACGGGTTTTCGAGTTTCTATCCAGGATCGAAAACCTGCCAAGATGGGCCACGTTGTTTTGCAAGGAATTGAAACGTTTTGAAGGTGGTCGCTACAAAGTGGTAACCCCAGGAGGGGAGATCCTCTTCAAGATTGAGGCTGACCCTATGAGCGGCGTGATCGATATGTACGGCGGGCCTTGCGAGGAGCAACTGGCTTTTTGGCCGGCGCGCGTGGTCGAGCGCGGTGCCGGGAGTCTGTTTATTTTCACGGCGTTTCAGTATCCCGGAGTGAGCGATGCCGAATTTGCCGCGCAGTGTGAGGGTCTAGAACGGGAGTTCCCAAACATCGCGGCGCACACGGACTAGTTTCAGGCACCGAGCAACCGGTGACTGCGCAAGAGCCGCTGGCATCCGACTGTCCGCTCCAGCTGTCTTAACCCGACACTTTCGAGGGGTAAGAACTGGCGGCAGCGGGTCCGATCCCGGACAGAAGACGGAGGCAGAGCGCATCTCGCGAGGACCCAGGTTTTCGCCATACTGGGGTCAATCCCCGCACCCATATTGCCCTGATAGATGGCGTTCAGCAGATCTGCCGCTCCCCAAACGTTAAAGATCCACACGTCGTGGGGGGACGCCGTCTTTCAGGGGCTGCGGCGCGAGTTTTGCAGTTTTGTACTTGTTTTCCGCTTTGCCCTCGACTAGGTTGCGCCGGCTGCGGTGAGATAGCGCAGTGGAGAGCTATTGAATTTTCCTTGCTATCCGCTCGCTTAAGTGCGGCGACGAAGGCAGAGTTATCGGAGCAACTCGGATGGCTCTCGGGTTGGAGAAAAACCGGTCCGTTCTGTCGGGGAATCATCAATGATTAAGAGCAAAGCAATGTATTCCATCAGATATCACAAACCCGAGAAGTTTCTTTGCCTCACATGGTTACCCGGTACAGCCGCCATGACCGACCAGGACTTCAAGGAGGCACTTGAGGTGTTTGCGGAGGGTGCTGTTCAGCATCGCGCCCAACGGTTGATGATTGATGTAACTGAGTTCAAGCATCGCCCCTCGACTGAGGTCTTGACGTGGCGCGATCAAGTGATAGTTCCAAAGTACAACGAAGCCGGTGTGAAGAAGGTGGCCTGGGTATGGCCAGGTGAGCGCGCCGATGTGGCCACCGGCGAGGGTACGCGATACACCAACCGTTACTTTTCCTCGGAGGAGGAGGCGCTTGCGTGGATCGTGACGTAACGGAGTCATCTCCTCGCTGAATGTCGAGCGCCAACTACCCCCTTGGAGCCGTCACGTGCCTGGCGCGCTTGTGCCACCCTTCCGCGCGGAGCCATTCCTCAAGCGTGTGGAGATGAACTTCCGGATACCGGCGCCGGAGTTCCGGAATGTTGGCATTGAAACCCGCGCTGTTGAACCAGCGGAACATCTGATAGAACTCCTTCCCCAGAGCGAGCCGCACGATGGGCAGCGGCAGCTTGTGGAACTTAACCGGCTTGCCGAGAACTCGGCTAAACACCTCAGCCGCCTCAAGATTGGTGAGCTCGCTACCAGCGATCTCCAGCTCCACTCCAATGAACTCCTTGGGCCGATCGAACGCGAGTGCCACAAAGGCTCCGATGTCATCGGCGGCGATGGTCTGATAGGGTTTATCGGCGCGAATGGGATCGACGAGCTTGCCCTTTAGAATTCCGATCTCGACCTTGTCGATGTAGTAGTTCTCCATGAAAGCTGCGGGCCGGATCATGGTCGCCGGCAAGCCGAGCTTGCGAATGTACCTTTCAATCTCCCATTTGCTTTCCCAGTGATCGATGCCACTGTTCCGCTCAGCGCCGCCGACGGAGCTATAGATGAAGTGCTGCACGCCCGCCTTCTTTGCCGCATCGGCGAGATTCTTGCCCTGTAGCACTTCGCGCTTGGCGCCCACGGACCAGAAGTCCTGAACGCTGTAGATGGCATAAACCCCGCGTGTGGCGTGCCCCAACGAGGCTGGATCTTCCAGGTTTCCCTTGACGACCTCGATGCCTTGGCCCGCAAGGTGTTGAACAGCAGCGTCCTCGGCTTTGAATGTAAGCGCACGGAGCTTCCAACCTTTCGGCAGCATGTGGCGGATGACCGAACCGCCTTGCCTACCGGTGGCGCCAGTCACGAGCACAGTCTTGTCAGTTTGGGCCATGGGAGGCCTCACCCTCCTGTTGTCGCAGCTCAAGTCGTGAGTCCGGCTCTGCGGCGTTAAAGCCCCTGACAGCGAATCGCGTCCGTTCGCTGGAGCCGCACTCTCGCGGGACAATGGGTTACATTCCCGCGCCGATTCGCCCCGGAGCGTCGAGGAGCTTCAGCTTCTGCCACTGAAGCTTGCCGTCGAGCGACCCGTTCTCCGCCGGGTTACTCGCGCAAGAAGATGAGCGTATCTCCAATGTGGTACGCTTCGTCGATCGCCTCCGTCAGTTTTTCCACCATCTTACGCTTGGCTTCCGAGCGAATTCCCGGTGGTGCTTCGATGAACAAAACTGGCATAGCACTACCTCCCGTGGTGGCACCACGCGTGGCGTGGCAGCAGGACTTGCGCTCGGGAACGTCAAGCGCTCACTCAGCGGCACATACGCGCCTAGCGCCGGCCCTGAGAGTAGCCGACCCGATGCAGGGTTGCGCAAAATATTTCCCGGCGTGAAACAGAAAACAAGTACAAAACTCGGCCGGCCCGTTGTGCCCGGGAATTCGCGAACCGCTGCGCAGCGTGGCACAACGCGATGGAGGTACTGTCCATGAAGGGGCGGTTCGCGCGAGGCGTGCAGACCAGGTTGCGGATCATCCGCGCCGCTGCGGACCTGTTCCACCAGAAGGGGGCACGGTCTACCAGCCCGGATGAAATCATCGAGGCATCGCGGACGGGCAAGGGACAGTTCTATTACTACTTCGGCAGCAAGGAGGGCTTAGTGCATGCCGTGCTGCAAACCTACCTCGATGCCATCAAGACGGGCACGTCGCCAATCGACTACGAAGTCACTTCGTGGGATGATCTCGAGCAGTGGTTTCTTGCTCACCTCAAGGTCCAACAACGATACGAGATGACGCGCGGGTGCCCGTTCGGAACCCTCGGAAACGAGGTCACCGCGAGCGATGAGCTCATTCGGCAGGATCTGAGGCTCATCTTCGAACTCGTCAAGAGCAAACTCGCAACATTCTTCCTCCGGGAAAAAGCAATAGGCCGGCTAAGTAAGCGCGCCGACGCACAGCGAATGGCGGAGTTCTGTATTGCTACGGTTCAGGGGGCCATGTTAATGGGCAAGATAGAAAGGAGCAGCCAGCCAGCGGAGGCGACTGCAAGAGAGGCCCTCACGCACTTGAGAAGCTATCTGGTCAAGTCCGCGCATTGAGCTCGGGGCCACTGCCGGCCGCGGAGTCTCGCCTGGGTCGGCGGAGATGTTAGTGCGCTCGGCCACTTGCTGGAAATCGTTCACAGTGGATCAGGCGGGCAGCGGGTAACCCGCGCTGATGGCCTCCAGATCTTGCGCGCGAATGATATTGAAGTCACCAAGGGCAGACGCTGCGAAACCTGCGATGGTGATCGCCTCGGCTAGCGAGTGAAACCAGGCCTGGTATTGCGCTGAAACAAAACAGACCGCCAGACGACTGATAATCTCGCGGGGCACCACCGGACTTGCGACGAAGGCCGGAATCGGCGCTGTCGCTGTTGATTCAATGACGCGCACACGGGCTGCAAGTTCCGGCTGATGACGCTGCAGCAGCAAATACCAGTAGGCGTCAACGGATCCAACATCGATCGTACCATCGCACACTGAATCGAACAGCTTGCGCACGGATCCGAGATCACCGACGACGTGCGAATATAGCGTCGGCCAACTGGGTATTCGATATTGCAGGAGATGGTGACGCAGCGCGTTAAAGGCGGAATGAGAGTGGTTCGTCGTCCAACCGAGTCGACCGCCAAACGTGTCGGCGAGCGTGTGGAAGCGACTCGCGGCCTTGACGATGAAGTCCGAGCGATAGAGAGCGCGGCCCTGCGCCCACGGCGCTGATGGAATCGGGGCGGCGATCGGAGTGACTGCGAAGTGGCGCATCGCAATCGGGTAGCCACACATCATAAAGACGCAGCCAATGTCGCTCCGTGACCAAAGTTCTTCTTGTGGTTGCGGTAGAGGGTAGGGCAGGAAGTCGAACGCGATGTCGGCCTCACGCCCGATCCTGAGCAGCAGCTCTTTCCACGCCGTTTCAACGCTCGGCGTGACGGCGTAATAGGCATGGCCGTTGGTCGCAATGCGATTCATGCACTTGCTTGCCAAAGACGTTTGTTTGGCGGGTCACGTCCTCTCGTTGGTTCACCGTGCCTCGAGCGTCTCAACCGGCAGCCCTGCCGCGCGCCATTCCGGAAAACCCTCTTCCAGTCGCATCGCCGTGAAGCCGCGCTGGCGCAGCAGCGCGACCGCTTCAAAAGCCAGCACGCAGTAGGCTCCGCGGCAGTAGGCGACGACTTCGCGATTCCTGGGTAGCTCGCTGAGCCGTCGCGGCAGGTCTCGCAGTGGTATGTTGATCGCGCTCGGCAGATGGCCGGCCGCGAATTCATCTCCCGGCCGGACATCGAGGAGTGTCACGACGTCATCCTTCAGACGTCGCCGCAGCTCCTGTCTCGATATCGGTTCAAACGCATCTCGCTCGCGGAAGTAGCCGTTGACCACTTCACGAACCTGGGCGAGGTTCCGTTCACCCACGTGGCCGAGCGCAGCGGTGAGCTCGAGCACCGTCGGGTCGCTCACCATGTAAAGCACGCGCTTCCCATCGCGGCGAGACGTCAGGAGCCCAGCAGCCCGCAGGAGTCGCAGATGCTGCGAGGCGTTGGCGATCGACAGCCCAACGCGCCCGGCGAGCGCTTCGACGCTGGTTTCGTGCTGGGCGAGCAGCTCGAGGATGCGCAGACGATGCTCATTGCCGAGTGCGCGGCCGATTTCGGCGAGGCCGGCGAACAGCTTCAGCTTTGGGTCGCGGCTTGACATCGTAGAAGGCATAGGAAGATCATTCTACAGAATTATTGAATGATAAGCGATGGCGGGTTCCGTCAAGACCGCATGCGATGGTGCATGCGGCGGGATGACACTGGAGGTTCGCTTGATACTGCGGCAGTTCCTGCATACGGATCCGGTGGCGAGTTCCTACCTATTCGGCTGTGGCGGCAAGGCCTGTGGTGCGGTCGTTGACCCGGTAGGCGACATCGGGATCTATCTCGATGCCGCGCACGCGACCGCGATGAAGATCCTGTACGTCATTGACACACACATTCACGCCGATCACCTCTCCGCCGGGCGACTCCTAGCGGAGGCAGCGAGCGCGGAATACGTTCTTTTCGCGGGCGCGGAGGTGCGCATGGGGTTCCGAGCTGTCCGCGATGGGGACGGCTTGCCGCTTGGGAATGTCGCGGTCGAGGTCCTGCATACCCCGGGTCACACACCGGAGCACATGTGCCTGCTCGTTACGGATCGCACCCGGGCTGAGGAGCCGTGGTTTGTGCTCACCGGCCATACATTGATGGTGGGAGATGTTGGCCGAACCGAACTCGCCACGAACGCCGAGGAGGGTGCCAGGATCCTGTTTCGTAGCCTCGAGCGGCTCAAGGCGCTTCCCGATCACGTCGAAGTACTGCCCGGTGCCTATTCCGGGTCAGTCTGCGGTCGCAGGCTGAGTGGCAAGACGGCATCAACGATCGGCTTTGAGAAACGGCACAACGTGGCGTTTCGGATCGCCGACGAAGAGGCTTTCGTCGCCTCGATGCTCGCGGATATCCCTCCGCCGCCACCACGGGCCGGGGAACTGAGGGCGAGTAACGCTGGTTGGACGATCTCTTAGAGAACCGAGCGGAACAATTCCCGTTTCCTGACGGACGCTTCGATTGACGGGCATCGCGCTTGGCCTTCGCGAGAACTGGCGACAGTTCTCTTTGCTGGTGCTCGTCAACGCGTTCGTGGGCGGGATGGTGGGGCTCGAGCGAACGGTCGTTCCGCTCATCGGCTCACAGGAATTCCGGATCGCATCTACCACGATCGTCGTCTCATTCATCGTGAGCTTCGGCGTCGTAAAGGCCTGCGCCAATCTGGTGTCGGGGCACCTCGCCGATCTCTATGGGCGCAGGCACCTTCTCATCCTCGGCTGGCTCGTTGGTCTGCCCGTGCCGCTCATGATTGCATGGGGCCCGAGGTGGGGCTGGATCATCGCGGCGAATGCGCTGCTCGGGATCAACCAGGGCCTCGCATGGTCGATGACCGTAGTCATGAAGGTGGACCTCGTCGGTCCGAGATCACGCGGTCTCGCCGTCGGGCTCAATGAGTTCGCGGGCTACTTGTCGGTTGGCGTGACGGCGTTCGCGACTGGCTACATCGCCGAGCGGTATGGATTGCGGCCTGCTCCCTTCTTTATCGGTATCGCTTACGCTGTACTCGGCCTGCTGTTTTCCGTCCTGCTCATCCGGGATACGCGCGAGCATGTGGCCTTGGAAGTCTCGCGCCACGGGCCCACGCCCGAAGCGATGGGATTCTGGGACGTGTTTCGTCGAACCTCACTTGCCGACCGTAACCTGTTTGCCGCCTCTCAAGCCGGTCTCGTCAACAACCTGAATGATGGGATGAGCTGGGGCATCCTACCGCTCTTCTTCACGAGTTACGGCCTCAGCATCGAGCGCATCGGTATTCTGAAAGCCGTGTATCCCGCCATTTGGGGCATCCTGCAGACGGTGACGGGGCCGCTCAGCGATCGGTGGGGCCGAAAAGGGCTGATCGCCGCGGGAATGTGGGTTCAGGCGGTCGGTCTGGTGCTGACGGCGTTTACGCATCGATTCCTCTGGTGGCTGCTCGCGAGCGTCCTGCTCGGGCTCGGAACGGCGATGGTGTACCCGACGCTCATTGCTGCCGTGTCCGATGCCTCGCATCCGTCCTGGCGCGCCCGTTCGCTGAGTGTCTATCGGTTCTGGCGCGACCTCGGCTATGCGATCGGCGCGCTCTGCGCCGGGCTGATTGCAGATGCCTTCGGCATGCAGTGGGCCATTGTGGCGATTGGGGCAATCACATTCGCGTCAGGTGCGGTCGTGGCGTTGGCCATGAAACGCGGTGACGAGACGGGACGTCTCTCGCCCTAACGGTTTAGAGCACTGAGAGGGAATTACGGGCAACTCGGAGACAGCAAGGAGCACGGCGCCGTCCGCGCGGCGCCGTGTCCCGCTGTTGCCTCGAGTTCCGGATCAGACGTGAGACAACGCCGGCGCTGCCCGCGTTGCACCGAGCTGGGCTGCAACGATAGCGTGGGTGATCAGATAGAAGGGTACGAGCACGGTCGGTACCAGGCAGTACGGCAGGTACTGCATCGCATCTGACCCCACCCCGGCATGAATCACCTGAAGCGGGCTTCCAGCCGCGGAGGTGAGGCCCAGGCCAACAGCGACGACAAGATCCAATGTACCGAAGATGTTCCAGCGCCGGACGGCTCGTGATGGCACCCCACCTGAGCGAGCGATGCTCAGTGCGAGCGGTATCGCGAGGGCGCCGGTAATGATGTCTCCCAGACCGGCAGAGTACGGAAATGGTCCGCTGAGACGGCCGCTTGCCGCCAGCAACAGAAACAACGCCCCGAGCACGCGCAGCGAATTCACTCCGATCAACAGCGGCATGGGGACTGCCATGAGCGCCGCGCGCACTCTATGTGAGGCGAGCGCCAGCACTCCTACTGCAAGCAACGGCAGGGCGAACAGCACCCCTATGAGCGGCACCGGATTGTCGGGCGAGAAAGCTAGCTTTCCGGCGGCACCGAGACCGCTTGCGAGGCCGACCCAGGCCCCGGCGATCGCGGCCAGGCCGAGACGACGTGCAAGTGTGCCCGGTAGGGCGTGCGTGAACGCCGCGAGATTGATGCCCACGGCGCTCATTCCGACGACGGCTCCAATGAGATCCAACACGATCACTCTCCTAGGTCAGCCAAGTACCTTCAACGGCCGGGTGATGCAAAATTTTCACTGCTTCGGGCGGCAATGTCGCCGGCGTGTCATGAGCCCGCTGGCGCATCGCCCCGGCCGAGCAGCACGTGTCGCGCAAGCACCTGCGCGTCGCCGTAAACACGATTTCCGCTCGCTCTCGAGACATCGGGCCGCTGCGAAGATGAAGTCCGGGTCGGCACGTCCAGCAACAGCCGCCTGGCGTGCTCCTGGGCATCGCCCGTGGATCTCGCTTCCCTCGTGCTGCGCTGCGCGCTAGCCGGAGCCGACATTGTTGTCGCTCTCCCGGCGAGATACGCTCGTTGCTGTTCTAGAAGGTCGTCGACGGAACCCGCGGCCGCAGCAGCGCCGATGTGAAAGAAAAGTGCTAGCGGGACTAGAGTCAGTGAATGGGCGAAGGCCCTGATGGTACGGGGTGACATGGTTACGCTCCTTTTGTGAGTTGGTCTATTTACATGTATATGCATGTGTATGTCCACAACCAAACGCAATGCGTGCTCTGCTTTCTCTTCCAGGTATAACGGCCCTCGATCGACTCAGTTCGACGTCAGCCGGCTCGCAGCCAGGTACGACGCCTTCTTCAGAGCCAGGGCTTGCGCGTGCCCGAGGCGCTTCTCAAAGGTTTCCTGCGCCGCCTCCCACCTGGGTTTCAGCCTGTGCAGCAGTGTCTGCCCTTTTGGGCTCAGCACCCAGCGACGCTCCCGGCGGTCACTGCCGACGCTGTCGGTCGCAAGTCCGCTCTTCTTGATCAGCGCCAGAGTGCGCGTGGCGGTCGTCTGGTCGATGCCAATCATCTGCGCCAGCTCCGTAGTCGTCAGGTTAGGGGCCCGATCGAGTACCTGCAGCGCCGTGTACTGCGTGGCGTGAAGGCCGCTGTCCCCGAGGACTTCCTCGTAAAGCACGGTGACGGCTCGGGCCACCTGGCGCAGCGTCGCACAGTAGCAAGGCAGCGATTGCAGTTTCATGGAGGAATAATACATGTATACACATATGTGTGTCAAACCGACTGAGAAAGGCCGATCCGCCAGGGCCGCGAAATTGATTGCGTGCGCTGACAGCAGCCAACCCGCTGCGCGCAGATGTTTGACGCTCGTTGCGTGAGACTCAATGCACGAGCCGAGACATGTCGTTATAGTTGAGACATCCGGCAAAGCGCCGCTCGCCTTCATGCGTCCGGTATACCGGAGTTGAGTTTGCGGGACACCGCCCTCGGTTCATCGAGGAAGTGTGCGGGTTAAGATAGCTCGCTTGGGTCGCACATCCCGCAAGCCAGCAGATTCCAGCGAACACGAATTTACGCATAATCACTCCGTCACAAGCTCGCGAAGCAAAACGCTCACGAGCTGCGAGTCGTTAGAGACGGGAGCTTCGCGACGATGTTCCCGGGCGGCAGCTCCTCGATCTTGTCAACGGGATACTCGTCAATGGGATACTCGGCAATGCGTTCGAGTACGCATCGGCCGTAGGTGAGATCATCTACGCGGCTGGGGGTGTGGAGTCTTGAGGAAACCCTGAGATTTCTTTGACATAAATTTGACGGTCAGTAGAAACACGAGTGGAAACATCATCGACCACTGATCTACCCAGGTAGCGTTATCAGCCAAGTGCCTGCAATGGCTGATCCTGGCTGACGCTCGATGCAATCCAAGCCGGCTCTGAAATCACCAACAAAGGCTGCGTTCACCTCGCGCATAAGGGCATTCGATGTCAAAAACGAGGCCGGTGGTCTCTTATGCAAGCGTGCATGGTTCACGCGATGCCAGGCTGAGATTTCACGGCACGTCGGGCCGCGATTCCACGTGATGCTGGGGCGCCGGCGATGGAGGGCAGCGCCCGGTTCTGATCGGTGTGGCGGAGCCTCGTGATCCGACCCTGGACGTCCTCAGCGGTCCTCCGGTCAGGCAAGCGAAAGCTCACCGCGGGTGACGTTCGGAGGGGCACTGCCGATTTTCCCATGGCGCGATCAAGGTCATGGTCTAAGCGCTTGTATTAGCTGATGCTGGGTGACGCTGGATGCAATCCAGGTCGCTCTGAAAATCCGCGTGTCGGCAGTTCGATTCTGTTCCCGGCCGCCATTCAGATCAGCAACCCGGATTAAGTGCACACACGCTTCAGCAGGCGGCGTTTCCATTTGGTCGTCGCGTGGCGTCGTCGGCATCGCGTTCGCCGCAGCGAATCACCAAACCAAGGCGAGCTCGGTCGTCAGTGGCCCCGCACCTTCGTATTTGCGCTTGGCCACTGTGATTTGCCACGCCAACAGCGCGAGCGCATGCTTGTCTTGGCTATCGCGCGCAGCGTATGTCCGAAGAACGAGACCGCGCACCGCTATCGACCGAGGTCTCACCCCCAGAGACCGAAGGCGATTCGTACCCCTCAGGCCGCCGCGACAGCAAAAGCCCAGACGCCGAACGTATGCCGGGGTCCTCGAACGGCTCGGAAACTGCCGGCCCCGATGAAAGGCTGGCGATTGGTCAGCGGCTCTCCGGCCGCTACCGCGTCGAGCGCGAGCTCGGTGAGGGTGGGATGGGGGTGGTGTACCTCGCGACCGATGAACAGGTGGTCGGCGAGACCTTTGCGATCAAGGTCTTGAAGGAAGCCGTTCACCCCGAGGCGCTCGAGCTGCTGCGCGAGGAGGTGCGCAAGACCCGAAAACTCAGCCATCCGAATATCGTCGATGTGCATTCGGTGAATGTGGACGGCAGGAAGCTCTACGTGCTGATGGAATACTTGGAGGGCAAGTCAGTGAATGCGCTGCTCGAGGAAGAGTTTGGCCGCGGCATGCCCTTCAGCCACGCCTGGCCAATCATCGAGGATGTGGGCGCGGCGCTCGGCCACGCGCACGACCATAACGTGATCCACAGTGACTTGAAGCCCGCGAACATCTTCGTGACGACCGCGGGAAGGACGAAGCTGCTGGATTTCGGGATTGCGCGGGTCTCGCGCGGACCGCTGCTGGATAAAGGGTCGGGTCCGCTCGCACTCACGCCTGCCTATGCCAGCTGCGAGATGCTGGGGGGGAAGGAAGCGGACCGGCGCGATGACATCTACTCCTTCGCCTGCGTGATCTACGAAATGCTCTGCGGGGAGCATCCGTTCGGGGACCTCACCGCGCTCGAAGCTCGGGAGGCGGGTACTCGGGTGCCGCCCCTTGCGATGCTGTCGCGGGGACAGAACGCCGCGCTCGCAAGAGCGCTGGCCTTTGACCGTGAGGTGCGGACCGCATCGGTGGAGAAGCTCCTCGAGGGGCTGCTCGCCGACCAGAAGCCCCGCGTTCGCACAAACGCGGTCCTTGGAGGGGCAATCATCGCTGTGGTTGCGGCTCTGGGTTTGAGTTACTGGGCGCTTAACAAGCTCCTGATACCCACTCGCGCCGTTGTGGTTCAGGGCGTGCCCTCGGATGCTCAACCGACGGCCCTGCGTGCCACTACCACCGTTGCGACCTTCAGCCCTCCGCCGCACTCGATCGCGGTGCTGCCGTTTGTGAATATTAGCGGAGACAAGGAGCAGCAGTACTTCTCGGATGGACTCACGGAAGAGCTGCTCGACTCCCTATCACGCATCAACGAGCTGCAGGTCGCGGCGCGCACCTCGTCCTTCTCGTTCCAGGGCGAGCACCCGGACATCACCACGGTGGCACATAAGTTGAATGTGGCCTCAGTTCTCGAGGGGAGCGTACGGCGCTCGGGAAATACAATCCGCGTCAGCGCCCAGCTCAACGACGCAGTCACGGGTTTCCATCTCTGGTCGCAAACCTATGACCGGGACCTGGGCGATGTTCTGAAGCTGCAGACGGAGATTGCGGGTGCCGTGACGAGCGCCCTCAAGGTGACACTGCTTGGGGACGTCGCGGCGAGGATCGAACTGGGTGGGACGCGCAATCCGGCCGCGTTCGATGCCTACCTGCGCGGCTTGAAAGCCTCCAACATGGTGCACGACGCGAAAGACATCGAAGCCGCGATCGCAGCGTATGCCGACGCGATTCGCCTCGATCCGAACTATGCGCTCGCGCGTGCAGCCCGATCGCTCGCGCTCACCGACTACGCAGACTTTTACGCGACGGGACCGGCGATACGCGCGAGCTATGAGACTGCGCGGACCGACGCTCGCCTAGCGATCGCACGTGCAGCCGCTCTTGCCGATGGATACCTGGCGCTCGCCAGGGTCCTGGAAAGTGAGTCGCTCGACTTCACCCAGGCGGTGGAGCAGTACCAGCGGGCCGTGTCGCTTGCGCCGGGCAATGCCCAGGTGGCGCGAAGATATGGCTACTTCGCAGTTCTGATGGGACAGAGCGATGAGGGATTCGCCGCCATCCGCCGCGCCGTACAACTCGATCCGCTGAATCCGGACGCGCACCGCTGGCTGAGCTTTGCATTGCGGATGGCACGACGTTATGACGAAGCTATCGAGGCCGCGAGGGGAGCCTTGGCTCTCGATGCCGAAAACCCGGCGGCGCTCACCACGAGCGGCCTGGCTTACTATGTTCGTGGCGACTATCAAAGCGCCCGCGCGTCGTGTGAGGGCACGCGACCACGCGCTGACCCCGCCGGAAGTTACAATGGCATTCAGGTCTGCCTGGCCATTACCTACGAGAAGCTCGAGCGACACGGCGACGCCGAAACGATGCTCACAACTGTGCAATCCTGGTATGGCGACCGTGGCGCATACCAGTACGCCGAGATCTACTCGCAATGGGGGAATACCCCGAAGGCGCTCGCATGGCTCGAGAAAGCGATGCACCTACGCGACTCGGGTTTGGCAGCGCTGAAGGTCGACTCGCTCTTGGATCCCCTGCGCAACGAGCCACGCTTCCAGGCGATCCAGCGGGCGCTCAATTTTCCGCCCTGACGGACTCTGTGCTCAGACGCGCCCTCGTTAGATCGTTGTGAACAGGGATCGCTGAGAGCCTTGGTGCTCGGGAAAACGCGTGAGCGGCCAGAACCGCGTTCCAGGCGTAGTCAGTGAAGGCTGCTTGGTGGGCCAATAACTCGGAAGTGCACCGCCGTAGCGATGAGCGTAGGGAACTTGTCTCGCTATCTAGGCCAAGAAGTAGGCGAAAATAGATCATGGCGACGGCGACACACGCGGAGTGAAACGCATGGTAGTACGGTCGACGGCGACCGAGCACGGCGGAATGCGCTTCGAAATCACTACCTGGAGCGCGGGTGAACAGGCCAAATGTCATGTCAGCGAGATGGAGGTTCATGTGAACCATTTCGTGGACAACGGACTCAGCAATGTCGAGTGAAGTCTGGTTACCAGATGGGGCAAGCCATGCGATCCCGAGTAAATTCGAGGCGCTTCCGCCCAGAGCGTTGACGCTAGGCCAAACCAGAATGTCGGTGAGCAATAGATCGCATAGGTCGCTCAGAGGTGGATGCTGAAGCCGTAAGAAGATCAGACTGTGTTGGACGTGGCGTATTGCAATAGTCCGTGCCTCAGCGCGATAGCTTGACGGCTGCACTGAGTTATCGACCAGGCCTCTTGCGCTCGCGACCCTCAGAATGGGGCCGCCGCTGACAACCCGTGGTCTGCTGGCGGTGTTAAGCGATGCGTTGCCTATTTGCGCGAGAGCCCGAGCGTATTCGCGCTTGAGCGAAGCCAGCGTCGGTATCTTGTCTCTCACCACCGCTGTCAATAACGCGGCGCGACGCCGGGTATCTTCCACATCCAGATAGAAAAACGGAGGCGCGGCTCTGCGCTTGACTGCCGCAGAATTCACGACGAGACATCAATCCATCACGGTCTGAGGTAGCGACGTCTTGCTCGCAGAATCTCAACTTCGGCGAATCTCTGTTTTGCGCCCGCTCTTACCGTCTTGGTGGTTGTTGCCTCGGTCGCTTAGAAACATTGCCGCTCGTCATGACGGCCTGCTCTAAAAACTCCAGCAAGTTCGCTCGCACCCGTGCGAGATCCCTCTCGAGCTCTTTGAAGTCTTTTTCCAGTCCCTCAAGGCTGCTCTGTGGAGTCGCACGACGTTTCTTTTTCTTTGCCATAACCAGCCCCTATGTTCCGACCCGAAGCTACATCCGCACTGACTTTCTAGTCAACCGACCTCGAGCTTGAAGTTAGCAACGGCCGAATTTGTGCCGTTTAACCGTCGACTTACGCCTTGGCGATCGGGTCGCGCAAAGCAATGGTGCCCTGCAGCAAGACGGATTCTCCATTCAGGTGGTGTCAACGAAGTTGCGCCAGCACGGGATTGAATTAAGGAGTCAGTGGATGGGGTGCCCCAGACTCCAGCGAGCAACACCAAGTGGATCTCAGTCCAGCGAGGCGTTTTTATCATGATCAGGAGCAGCCTCTGAGGCATAGCGGGGGTGGAGCCAAGAGGTCGGGCAGTCTGTAGTCCCGGACTACTTCCGGCAGGTGGTCGCCGTGTGACAATGGGTCGCGCGCCATGGAGGCAGTTGAGTTCACGAATGCACAGGCGCTGACTGCGGTGATCACCGTGGCGCAAGCGGCGGCGCTTAAACGGCTCGGCAGGACAGTTCGAGTATTCATGCGACGATCTTTCGAGTAAAGGCAACTACGGAACCTCGCTCTGCCTTCGAACTTTGCTTCGTCAACAGCCCGGCAGGCCTTGAAGGCGAAATTAGCTAGCGACCAGCGGGCGAGCTTTAGGGACTTCTTAGGAAGTCATGATTCTTGATTCTTGGGCGAGGAGATTTCCGTGCGGTCAGACGAGCCCTCGTTAGATCTGTAAACAGGGATCGCTGAGAGCCTTGGTGCTCGGGAAAACGCATGGGCGGCTAGGTCGCGTTCCGGGCGTATCTAGTGAAGGCTGCTCGTTGGCCCAACAACTCGGAGGTACCGCTGTAGCGACGAGCGTAGGGAACTTCGGCGGCAACCGTGCAGCCAAGCGGGCCTCGTCTTTTGCGGCACCAAATATCACAACTTCCTAAGAACTCCGTAAAGATCTCCTGACCGTCGATCGCTAACGTCACACCCGAGGCCTGAGGACCGTTGACGAAACCGCAGTCCGAAGCCGGTGTGAAGTTACGAACAACCCTGAGTGAGGAGATCATCATGAACTCAAACGTCAAGACCGAAAACCGTATTCCCGTTGCCTTCTCGATCGCAATGTTGCTGGCGTGCGCAGTGATCGGTTCGAGCGCTTTTGCCGACGATCAGGTTCGCTCGGAAACTGTGAAGTTTGCGGACCTGAATGTGAACACGTCAGCGGGCGCCGAGGCGCTGTACACTCGCATTCATTGGGCTGCCAAGCGCGTCTGCTCTCAGACCGACCCAGTGCTGCGGGCTGCTGCATCCGCATGCGCCAGGAAAGCGGAGGCGCAGGCTATCGAAACACTGAACCTGCCGCAGCTCAAGGCGTACTACCAGATGAAGACCGGCAAGCACACGGAGCCGCTGAGCGCGAGTCGATGAGGTGGGTGTGGGGTCCGGGCGAAAGGAACCGTTCGGACCCCTCTTCGGCAGGCGCCGACTTTGCCGATCTCTCGGAATCAGTTGCGCGAGGGGCTGTTGTACCCCTTGCCGTACACAGTAAAGCCTGGAGGTGATTGATACACGTTCCCGGAAGTGCTCTGATCGAGAACCATGAGGCTAAGGTTCGCCGACTGCGTTCTCGATTTGCGCACACGGCAGCTCGAGCGACAGGGCAAAATCGTGCCCCTCGAGCCCAAGGTGTACGAATTGCTCGAGGCCTTGATCAAGCGCCGACCCGCGGTCGTCACCAACAACGAGCTCGATGAGCTCCTCTGGCCGCAGGTTTACGTGGCGCGCACGAGCCTGACGCGCCTGGTATCGGAGCTCCGGGCCGCGCTGGGTGACGCGCCGCACGGTTCCCACGTTATTCGGACCGTCTACAAAACTGGATATGCCTTCTGCGCCGAGGTGACGTGCGCGCCGTCGCAGGCTGCCTCTCCAGCCACGATTGAGCTCGTTTGGAAGAAGCAGCCCCTGCCCCTCAGCGACGGCGAGCACCTTGCCGGACGGGACGCTGAATGTTCGCTCGTGATCGACGCCAGTACTGTTTCAAGGCGTCACGCACGGATTACGGTCGTCTCGGGAACAGCAACCATCGAAGATCTTGATAGTACGAACGGTACACAGGTCAATGGAACCCGGATTTCTGGACCGATGCGACTTAGCCCTGGGGATGAGCTCTCGCTCGGCAGCGAGGTGCTGCAGGTCAGGAGGCGTAGCGCGTCGGCGCTCACCGTCAAGGTCGACGACGACAAAAAGGCCGGTGACAAGCTGCGAAAAAAATAAACAAAGGTCAGGCGCGTCGCGGCACTAGCTGATCTTATCAACGTGAGCGCGGGCCGTTGCACCGCCGAAACCGCTAAAGGCACGCCGACCACGCAGGCGTGATCTCGCGACGCCTAACAGCAGGATGAGCGCACCGGCGAATGCCCCGGGATATTTGATCGCGCAGACGAGCGGCCACAGGCCTGCACGTACCATGACCCTAAGCCAGTCCCGCCCGCTAATGAAACGCGCGAGCCGCGGCGAGTAGCGGTAGTAGAGCTGGACGAAAGTGCGTCCGGCTGCGTTGGTCATCAGGTGACGGTCGCGGAAGTGACGCAGGAGGACGACCTCCGCGGCCATGGGACTTCCGAAGGCCGCCGTCGCGATGAAGCAGCCTGCGAACCCGTTCGCGCCGGTCGATGCAGAGACGTTGGTGAACGTCGCGGTGCAGATGCTCGCCGGGGTCTGCACGCTGACCATGCCGCTGCTGCAACCCGCTCCACTCCAGCCTGAGAATTGCGAGCCGGTTCCCGCCAACGCGCTAAGCGCGACCGAGGTGCCGAGCGGGAATCGCACCTGGCAGGCCGTGCCGCAGGATATCCCGGATGGTGTGGACGTGACCGATCCGAGTCCGGTGCCGGCAATTGCGATCGTCAAAGTGACCGAGTTGCCGATTTCCGTGATGTTGTTTGCCAGCGAGTCTGCGACGTAGGCATGACTGCCATCCGGACTCACAGCGATGCCCGGCAGGGCCGTGCCCGGCCCGCCGGGTATGGCGATTGACTCAGTTGTGCCGGCGTTGCCTGAGGCAGCGACCAGAGTTACCGTGTGATCGCCGCTGTTGGCAATGAGCAGCTTCGCTCCATCCGGACTGACGGCGATTCCCGTCGGTGACTTGAGGCCGGAAATGGAGGTGCCGACCGTATCGGTCGCCGCGTCGATGATGCTCATGGTGTCGGCGCCGCGGTTCACGACGTACGCCGTCTTCCCGTCCGGGGAGAAGGCGATGCCCGCAGGAGCCGCGCCCGTACCCAAGATGATGGAGGATCTCGGCGCGCCGCTGTGCGCATCCAGCACCGCGACGAAATCCGCGGTACCTTTCGTCGGATCGTTGATCGCCACATACAGCTTGCGGCCATCCGGGCTGGGGGCAACCGCCTCCGGGACCAAGCCCGCCCCGAAGACGGGTGAGGACAGATACGTCCCGCTGGCAAGCGTAACCAGCCGCACGACGCCGCTGTCGAGATTGTCGGCGACGTACAGCATCGTCCCATCCGGGCTGATGGCGAGCGACTGAGCACTGGATTGTGCGCTCGAACCAGCCGTAAAGCCGGAGATCGATTCGGCCGCGATCGGCTGAATCAGCGCAGCGTCCATGGCCACCACGCCGGATCCGCCAGCAGTGGCGTACACCCGGCGGCCGTCGGGGCTTGCGACGATGCCGGAGCCAACGGCGTGCACAGTGCTGGCGAGAGAGGCATTTGGCACGATCACGCGATTGGTGACGGCGCTGATCATCGTCACCAATCCCTGGCTGGCGACGTAGAGCTTGCGACCGTCTGGACTGAAAGCGATGCTCTGTGGCCCAGATCCGACCGCGACCGAAGCGCTTGCCACAGCGGCTGGAGTCGTAACGTCCGCATTGAATGCTCTCGGACTCTGCGCCTTGTTTGCCGGAGTATTGAGGATGATCGGCGCTGTGATCGCCCCGCCGGGGACCCGCACGGCAAGCACTGTGGAGCTGGAAGACAGAAACTCGGTGACCGGGACCGAGTTGCCGAAGAACACGGCATTGTTCTGGGCAGTCGCATCGAAGGAACTGCCAACGATCGTGACGATCGTGCCGGGCGCCCCGCTCGGCGGTGAAACGAAGGCGACGCGTGGGCCGCCCGGCCTGGCGATCCTTACTCCGGTGAACGTACCCTGCGCGTTGCTGCCCTGTTGGCTCCAGCTCCCGCTGGCGGTCTCATCGGACGTGCTCAACGCCAGCAACTGCCAGGAGTTCCTGGCACACGGCGAGCGATCCAAAATGCCCGGGAACGTATTCCCGCTGACGGCACCAGCGACCGATCCATCCATGCAATCGACATCGCCCCTCAGGGTTCCCGACCCCGAGACACCGTTGGCACTCCCGGACAGGGTCGCTTCCCATGTGCCCGTGACCGATCCGAGGGTGGGATCTACTCCCTGCCAGCCACCTGCCCAGACTCCCGATAGATCCGGGGGTGGCGGCGGGGGCGGTGTCCCTCCACCTCTTCCTCCACAGCCTGCGATTGCTGTGAGGGTGATCAGAGCGACGGACAGACCCACGCGATGGCGGCCCATGACAAGCTCCTGGCTCGCGAAGTCGTTGCGGTTCATAAGAGATATGAGCCTGCGGCTCGAACTTCGGGTACCTCGACTAGCGGGTCGAGCTACGCATCCCGCTATTGCGTGAACCGGTGAGTCGTCATCGCAGAGCGGTTGTCGTCGAATCTCGCACGGCCCGGGGCGCGGATGCGGGGCGTGCGTCAGCGACGTGTGAGCGCGTCCGCCTGCGACAGATCCCCAAGTGATAGCGTTCGGCGCGTCACGACGCGTCCAGCGAGCCATGCGAGTACGACGCATCGGCGGGGTTGTGGAAAAACGCTTGGTCGCTCGAGTCCTATGCGCTGAACCTCACCAACGTGATCAAGAGCACGTTCACATCCGACGCGCAGTTCTCGCTGCACCAGGCCATCACGAGGCCGCGCGTCCTGGGGGTTAGAGTGGGGTACACATTCTGAGAACCCGGCTCTGGTCTACCAGGGTCCGGCTCGTGTGCAACGCTTACCAGCGCCACACCTGGTCAAACTCATCGAACAGCTCCGCGAGCTGCTCCCTGGGCACGATGCGGACTCCTTGCGGCGCCACGCGCTCGTGCAACCCACGATCTTCCAGATCCTCGGCAACACAGAAGACCGGCACACCTTTGCCGACGAGGCCCGCCAGGTCGCTGGCGACTCGCGGCGGTTGGCTCTGCTGCCATGCGCCGACGCAGAAACCCGAGGAGTCCTGATCGGCAGCCAGGTAGTTCACGGCGTTTCCACAGAGAAGCACTGCCAGCCCCGCGCCGGCGCCTGCCATCGCATGGGTGATCCAGACCACCGTGTCGTCCTGCTCCTCGATGGTAGCTCGATAGGCGGTGTGGATGATCTGCAGCACTTTCATGGTCTGTCTCCTCAGTGGGTTGCGATTACGAGAGTGCTGCGAGACTCCTGCGCCATCGTCCAGAAATCGGCGGGCGAGCCGCGCTGCGCGCCTTCGATGGTCTCGCCGACGCCGCGCTCGTCCACGCACAGGCCGCAGTTCACCCAGCTCAGCTTCGCGCCGCAGGCGCGCGCCTGATTCATGAGCTGCGCGATCCACTCTTTCGGCAGAGGGTGCCTCTCCTGCGCCACATCACGACCGTGCACTGCATTTGCGTGCGCCGCTTGACGCGCGAATGAAAGTGCAACGGCACCTTCGTAAGCGAAGACATTGACGTCACAACCGCGAGTGAGCGCTGCATGCAGTAGCCGGAAGACTGTGGTGGTACGTGCACTTTCGAACGGCGCATCCATCAGCAGAAACGTGAGCGTCTGTTTCTCCCCCATGGGTCACACCTCCGCGCCTTTTAGTGCCAGACCGTTTTCCAGCCAGCGGCCATACGTTCGACTACGAGATCGATCGGAGCAGACCGAATGCCGGTGCGAAGCGCGGTGGCAGGGATCCCCCGCTCGCGGAGGGAAAAGTCATCCGCCAGCACTTCGACTCCGGTGCTCGGAATCTTTTCGAGCCCTGTTGGATGGCAGCTCACGCGTACTGGCAGCACCGCGTTTTGCACCAGAAACAAGGCGACCTGGTGGCCTGCAGCCCGCAACTGGGCAGCGAGCTCGTAGGTGTGCGTGACCTCACTGCACTCAAATGGGTCGCGTGACACGATCAATAGGTATGCCGACATACGTAGCCCCCTCTCATCGCTGCGCCGTCCTGCTGACTGGCTGCATGGTGTGCGCGAGGACATACTGCGCGACCTCGCGCCCCATGGCGGTGCCGACGCGGGTCGAAGTGCGGTAGTGAAACCCGGCCCAGATGCGCGCATTGGCCACCTCGGTCGT
>JACXTT010004051.1_pt1 | contig 21988 bp, 20 predicted proteins | sample 9270951 | NCBI WGS metagenome assembly JACXTT01 (sample SAMN15532306, study PRJNA645909) | rock metagenome | isolation source: weathered quartz diorite | place: Puerto Rico | collected 2017-06-21
TTAGACATATACCTCGGCTCCAGCCCCTACATCTCAGCCCGCTAGCTGTGTAAGGTTTCCACGTCCCATCCGGGAAAGAGCCGCTGCTCCAGAACCGAGGGCATTCTGGCCAGCCTCGGGTCAAAACGCGTTGAACACAGTACCCACGATCTGAGCGTCCATATCCCGCAGCTCTCGAATTACGCTTTTCGTATCTTCGAGGTGCGTTCGGTCTTTGCGCGCCAGCACCATCGCGCTGCCTGCCCGGAAAGCTACCGCCTGTGCATCTGCGTAGAGCTTTGCCGGAGGCGTATCAACGAGGACGACGTCGAATTCATTCCGCAACTCATGTAGCAAAACGGCGAGCGCAAGTCGCGACAGCAACTCCTGTGGGTTGGGTGGACGCGCACCGGCCGGCAACAGCCAGAGAGGCCCGAACTCGGGCACCGGCGCCACCGCGCCACGGTCGGCGCGGCCAGAGAGGACCGCCGCAAGGCCGATCCGGTCAGAGACGTTGAAGATCAGGTGTTGTCGCGGTGAGCGCAGGTCGGCGTCGATCAGAAGCGTACGTTCGCCAAGCTGCGAAAAAGCGACGGCCAGATTGGCAGCCACATAGCTGCGCCCCTCGCCGGAGGCCGGACTGACGATTGCCAGCATTGGGTGCTCGACCTTGGCGTTGGACCAGCGGATCTGCAGTTGCGTGCGCAGGGCCCGCAGTTCCTCGGCGCGTGGGTGAAATGGCTCCAGCGCGACGACCAGTTCAGCGCTCATGCTTTCGTGGCCGGGCAACAAGTGGGGAAGTTCGTACTGTTTCGCAATCGCGTGATGCAGATCGTCGGCGCTGATCAGGCCCAGGCGTAGCGCCGCATCACCGAACCTCAATCCCTCCATGCGCTGCAGCGCCATTACCCGCTCGATGTCTCCGGCACCGAGCCTTCCCTCCTCCGCCAGAATACTACCGATCCTGCGGTCGTCACGTCCGACAACGCGACCTAATGCTTCCATGGGCAGAACATTTTCCTGGGCATTCATCGGCATTCCTCAGCGCGGACTCGGCAAAGCACGTCTGGGAACGCCTGACCGGCCAAGCAAATGGTTTCCGGCAGGCTGCCACGCGTTGACCACGGCTAGTAGCGGAACATCCAGATCCAGGTCGCCGCGCGAACGCACCCGGCGGTCGAACATCTCCATCAGAACCACGATGCCGACGCCGAGCATCGTTCCGACCACCACCGACAAGGCGATGTTGAGGGCAACTTTGGGACGGGAAGGGTTGCGTGGCACGACTGCCGGGTTGAGCACGGCCACGTTGGTTTGACTTGCGCGGCTCTCGACCTGGCTGACGACGTATCGCTGCATAGCCGTGTCATACGCCCGTTCGGCGGATTCCACATTGCGCCTAAGCACCGTGAGCTCGTTGCGATTTTCCTTGAGGTCGAGCACCCGTGTGCGCTGCGCCGCCATTGCTTTCCTGAAGTCTGCTTCGCGCTGGCGGTTCTGTCGCGCGGAACTCTCGATTCCTGCCACGACCTTCTTCATTTCGGCGTCCAGCTTCTCGCGCAGGCTCTGGTTCTCGGAGAATTGACGCTGGTATTGCGGATGGTTGGGCCCATACTGCGTGGCCAGTTCCTGCAGCTTGGCTTCTCTCTGCAGGAGATCCGTCTTCAGCCTCTGTATGAACGGATTGTCGAGAACCTCCGGCAGCCTGTCGGGGGACCCGCCCTGTTCAAGAAAATCACGTGCCTGCTGCGCGCGCGTATTCCATTGGACCGTCTGTTCCTGCGCTCTGCCCAACTGCTCTGAAAGGGCTTCCAACCGGGTGTTCTCGACGTCGAAGCGCTCGTCAGCCGAGACAATTCCCTGGCGCTTGTGATAATCCGTCAACTTGGCTTGAGCCTCTTCCAGATTGGCGCGCAGGCTCTTCAACTGTTCGTCGAACCATGCGGCTGCCTGCCGTGTCGGGTCGACGCGCAATTCAAGCATCGTGTCGATGTAGCCCTTGGCGAACGCATTCGCGACGGCCGCCGAGAAATGTGGATCGCGGGAGGAATAGCTGAGCTGGATGATGCTGCTCTGCGAGGTTTCCACTTTGAGCTTTTTGAGCAGGTTCTCTCCCAGCCAGTCCTCGATCGACCCTCCGTTGGCGGCTTCCCCCTCAAAGGCCGCCCGTGCGGTCGGGTTTTCCGCGAGGTGCAGGTCTTGCACCACCTTGCGTGCTACTTTCTGGCTGGTGATGACATCCATCTGCGTCTGCATGTAGTTCATCCTCTCCTGCGGGAGGATGAGCGGGCGCAGCGCATTGCTCAGCGACTGCTCGTCTTTGGCGTCCACCAGCAGCGACACCGTCGCGGTATAGCTCTTGGGCAGCATCAAGCTCACCACGCTGGCAGCCAGCACGGTGACGGCCAGGACCAGGGCGAACACGGTGAACCGCGCGCGCAGTGCCGAGAGAAAGAGATAGAGGTTCACGCCGTGTTTTGTGTCGAATCCTGAACGTTAAACGCAGCCATTTTCCTAGAACAGGCTTTCCCGGACGTAGATCACGTCATCCGGCTGCACCGGTTCGAAGAGCTTCGCATCGAGTTTGCGCAGCGTTCCATTCGGCATCCGGCGATGGATCGTGAGCCCGCGCTCGCTGCCGCGCGTCGTCAATCCACCACCCAGGGAAAGCGCATGCATGACAACCATGTTGGGCTCCAGCCGGTAGGCACCAGCGCGCTGCACTTCCCCGTAAATGTAGAAAACGGGCGCGTGCTCAACGAAAATCGTGTCGCCGTTCTGGACGTCGAAGTTTGCGGACGTATCGCCGTTTCGGATCATCGCCGGTATGTTAATCTCCAACTTTTTCTCCGCTCCGTTGCGCTCACCCACGACAGTGACGGTATCCGCGCCGCCCGAGGTAATGCCGCCGGCAAGAGCCAGGATGTCGGTGAGCTTTGCGCTGGTATCATCGAGCGCATAGCGTCCGGGGCGGGTGACATAGCCGAGCACCGATACCTGGCGGCTGCGTACCTGTATCACCGAGACGTTCACCTGGGGATCCTTCATGTAACGCCCTTGCTTCAGTTGCTCGGCGATACGGGCCCCCGCGCCCACCGGCGTCTGCCCGGCGACCGTGACCTCGCCGACCAGCGGAAACACGATCGTCCCTTGCTCAGAGACGCGCGTCTCGGTGGTGAGATCCGGGTTCTGGAAGACCGTTACCCGAACGGTGTCACCCGCCCCGAGAGTTTCGCGGGCAGCAGCATACGCTTGAACTGCGAGCACCATCAGCGCGGCACCGGTCAATGCGACCAGCCGTCGCGATGCTCGGCGAGCGGGCGTCGCTGACAAGGACCATCGTGCTTCGCGTTGCTGGATCACCTTTAGATCCTCAATCTCGATTCGAGCCTATCTCAATCCCGCAAGGCCTCTCTTGATGTACCCGCCGTCATCGTCGGCACCGCCGCCCCGGGTCGCACTCGATGGGGTAAGCTGCAGTAGTGGTACCGAATGAGCGGACGCGAATTCGCCGACGTACTCGATCTTCGCCTGTGCGCGCAGCTTCCTGATCTCCTCCTGGGCGACCTCGAGTCGCTTGCGACTGGCCAGGAACTGCTTGATGATCGGTGCGGCCTGCTGCTCATTCACGGGGGCTTCCTCGGCCCCTATCAGCTGCACGACAGTTGCGCCGCCCGAGGTCGGAAAAACGCTGATTTGCCCGTCTCTCATTTCATACATCTGGGGCAGGATGACCAGCGGCAGCTGCTCTGCAGGCCGGGTGGAAGTGGTGCGTGTATACGGCAACTCCTGGGATTTGAGCCAGGCCATGACACTGTTCAGGTCTTTCGCCTTGGTCGCTTCTGCTTTCAGCCCCTGTAGCTTCTCCTGCGGCACGACTACCGCGAGCTCGTGAACGTGATAGATGCGTCGCCTCGCGAACAACGCCGGATTGTCTTTGTAGAATTTTGCAACATTCTCCTGGCTATCCACCGATGCCGCGATCGCGACCTTGTCGATGTAGGCCTGGGCCAGAATCTGTCTCTTTGCACTCTCTATTGCCTGCATGACTTGCGGGTCACGATCCTGCTTGGCTTCAAGCGCTTTTTGCACCAGAAGCTCCTGATCGATGATCCGCTCGAGAGCTTCACCAGCCGCCTGCTTGGCCTGTTCCGGTGCAATGTCGCGGCGCTGCGTAATCGCTTGATTGATCTGATGCACCGAAATCTCGGTGCGGTTGACTTTGGCGGCGATCTGGCTGGAAGTCGCCTTCTCATCGGCTTTGCCGCACGCGGACAGGGCGATTGCGATGGCGATCAGCGCAAAAGGCGTCAATAGTCTCTTGACCATGGCTGGTGAACCTTCGTTGAGAGAGACGGGTTGAGCGATTCTTAGTCCTGACGGTCTTGCGGTTCGCTTTCCGTCTGAACCGATGTCAAGACTACTCACGCCATGTTTATTGGTGATCTTCCGGTGTAGTCCGATCGGACTAGGCCTGGCAGCGGCCACACCAGTGGGCCTTCTCGAAGAGGGAAGCCCCTTAAAACCTTAATTTTTCAGGATTCGGTAAGACAGCGTTGGCGCAACGACGGGAGCAGGTTCTACTGAACTATCGAGAGGTTTACTGGATGACGGCTGTGCTTGGCGAGCACCGGGCACAACCGTTATGAACGGCGTTTGACATCCGCTCGTACCAACCTTGGCTGAGCGGTGTTGGTGAATCAGGTCTAAAAACATCAGATCTAAAAAATGGCGCGCTCGCACCTCGGCCACGCCACAGATCAGCCCGTCACCGGGATTGACTTGCGTTGCACCATGAACGCCACAGTCGCAAGGCCGCACAGCAGCAGCATCCAGCCGGAGGGTTCCGGGACCGCCGCAATCGAGAAGTTGTAGCCGCCGCCCAGCCGCGTGTCGGCCAAACCCGATACCTTGACGGAAAAGATGCCGGTCGCCAGCAGGTTCGAATAGTCGATCAGGCTGCCATTCGAAGATGAAACCGTAGCCAGTGCCGTACCGGTTCCGTCGGCGCCGCCGTACAGCGTGAGCGTCAGATCGCTAACAATCCCGGTTCCCGTCGGCGAGTAGCTGATCGCGCTGGTGGACAACGTTTGATATGCCGCTCCGATCGTGAAATTGTAGATGTCCGCGAATGAACCGCCCGAGGCGAAAAAGTCACTCCTCGTCTGGATGGTTGGCGAGAGTGTTCCCAGATCCGGGAGGGCCTGAGCCGATCCCATCACTGCCATCGCCGCGACCACCACTAGAAATTTGAGCACCTTCATCATGGCTTCCTCCTGATGTGACAAGATAAAGAGCCTTGCATCAATTTCAATTTATTCGCGCTCTATTACGCAGGCAAGTCCCGCGGGTCGAGCGACTATGCCTCAATCGGACTACCACCCATCTCAGGTCGCATTTCGCGTGTCGACGACTAGCCGGGCAATGCCGTCTGAACCATTACGCGCCAGTCTCGTGGATAAACTTTCCAGTACCGCGATTGTGATCTGCGCTCTAATACAAACGTAACCCGCGAAGCTCGCCGAGCATGTTCCAATCGGAACCGCCAAACATGCCCCGATCGGACTAGCGTCTTGTGCGCGTCGTGCGGTCGTTGGGTGGGAGGTAGGAAACCTTTACCGCCACGGCTCCCGGCTGAGGCGCTGGAGTGGCTGGCTGTGCCAGTGCCGGAAGGCGGCGACATCCACGCCGCGTCGCCATGGATCGGTTGGCATGACATGGACAGATCGGCTTGCGCCATAGTTTTGGAAGGCCCGGGCTGTCTCTGCGACGCGGCACCCCGGGCGGATTGACGGACAGGCAAACTCGTTATACCGCGCCGCCTCCTAGAATCCCAACCGAGCACTGACACTGACAATGTCGGCCACATAATCTCCGAAAGGGATCGTCGACGAGCGTGATTCGTGGCGCCAATTCATCTCCAGCGTCACTGTTCGAAGGGGCCGATAAGAAGCCGTAACCGCGGCCGCGCGTAGCCTTTCGCTTGGCACCACGGCGCCAGACCCCAGACTCGGGTCACCGAGATATTCCCTGTCGCTGTATTCGAGGTTTCCCGAAATGCCGATCTTTTCGGTTAGCCTGAGTGTGGGGCGCAGTGCGATGCTTTTGACCAGCACGAAGCTGGTATTGATCTGCTCGTACGCACTGATATCCCGTTGCGCAATCGCGGCCAGCAAAAACTTGCCCGTCGGCGTCCATTCGTAGGCAAGACGGTACATCGAGCCGTTGAAGTCGCGCTGCGACAATTGCTGGTAGTGCCGGTCGATCCAGCCCGCCCGCACGATCACGTGTGAATGTCCGGTGAGCGTCCAGTCGGCAACTGCTGCGCTGCTTTGTTGACGGTACGCGTTGTCGATAACGCTCCCCGCCACCATTTGGCCATTTGGAAAGCGGCCCTCCTCGACCCGCATGTTGAGACCAACCTGGCTATTGGCCGGCGTGACGTAGCTTGCGGTGAGATCGGTGCTATCGATGCCGATGTCGTTCACCTGGAACGCAAGAATCCCGTTCGATTGCTCGAGTCTGCTCACTTCCCCCTGCAACCGCCAGCGCGGCGTCAGCATATACGCGGCATTGAAGAACGTGCGTTGAATCTTGAGGGGATTGGGCGTACCGCTTTGCACACCGCTCTGAATGTTGGCCAACGACGACAACGCAAGGGTTTCGGTATATCCCAGCTGGCCGCTAAGCTCGTTGCCGACCTGCCACTGCCACATTGCTCGCCCGTCGTGGCCATCGAAATTGAGAACGGTAAACCGGTCGTAATTCGTGCTGTTCAGCGTCAGACCACCCTGAAAACGCTGGCGGCTCACCGGTACGTCGAGGTTAACCCCGAACGAAGTGATACGGTAGGTATCCCCTTTCGATGGCGAGGCCAGAGCAGGTGCTGGATTGATTTGGCTGGAGATTCGGAATACGTTATCGTCGTGGGCGACTGTTTCCGCAACGAACAGCTCGAGTCGGTCGCCCCACAAGGCGCTGGCATCCGTCGCAGGCATCAAGCCACCAATCAGCAAGATAACCGTGCCCACACTTTGCAGCCAGGACCGCGCGCGGCGTGGCGAACTGCCATCCGCCCCGCATCGCCGCTTACCCCAGATGCCGGCTTCCGGTGACAAGAATCCCCCCCACTTCTCGCGGCGCCGTTCCGGGCAAGCGCGCCCGAACTCAAGCGGGCATTGCGGCAACGCCGCCGGACGGGCCAGGACCGCCCGAAATCATGATAACGGGCCAGGTCAGTCGTCGGCAAATGGGCAAGCCCCGATCCGACCCTTCCCCAGCGGGGTCGCGCGTGACCCCCACAACTGCAACCGGCTCAACTCAGATCGAGACGATGCGCCGACGGGCCACCGCGCACATACCGAGCAAGCCCTGTGATCTGCATGGTTCAGCTACTCGGTATGGCCCACGCTGCTTAGGCACGGCTGCGCTGGACGACGGCACGCCGAGGAACTCGCCGGGAGGCGGCTGGCTGTCAGGGCTTCAGGATGCGTAAATCCAGGCCTTTGCCGACCGCTTGCGCGCGGTTGACCACGTTCAGTTTGCGCAGAATTTTCTGTACGTGGTTCTTCACGGTCAGCGGACTGATGTTGAGGATGGCCCCGATTTCGAAGTTGCTCTTGCCAAGATAGATCCATCTCAGAATCTCCTGCTCCCGTATCGTGACGTTGCTCGCTTCCGCAGGCTTCGGGCGGTCGTTGCTTTTGGTGCGCCCACTGATCTGCGTGCGCACCCACGCCGAATGCAGCAGCGGCACCGCCAGTTGTGCGAGGTAGGCCTGCCTTGACCCGACCGTTCCCGGCAGACAGGCGAAGACGAAAAAGCTGGTCACCTGCCCGAGGGCGTCGTGGGTCCCGTGCGCGAAGAGCCGTGTGGATCCTATGCGCTCCAGTTCTCGCGCAAAGGCGCCCCCCGCAAATGGGCTGCCATTGCCTGCTTCGCAGATTACCGGGCGGAAACGGCGCTCCTCCCAGGCCTTGATGAGATTCGGCGCCACCAACGTATCGCGCAGGAACATCTCGCCGAAAATTGCCGGGTCCGGGACGATCACCGAAAAACTGTCGACGCGAAATGACAGCGGTTCGCCGTTGCGCAGCGCGCAGATCAGCGCCTGATGCCTGATCAGGCTTTGCAGCAGCCCCTGCGTCCAACTGAAAAAATGCGCACGCTCGTGCACCCTGAGTGAAGCCTCCAGGTTGAGCATGAGGGTTTCGACCTCGAGAACGTCCAATGTCTCGGGAGTCCCGCTGGCATCGTCGTTCCCCGTTGCGAGGTCTGGAGATTCAACGGGATGAGGCTCGCGCCGCTGCGCTAATTCTGGTTGACTCGGTCGCACGACACCTTCGCCATGGAAAGAGATGACGCCAATATAAGGGAGTGCATATTACGCAGGTATGACACGGGAGCTGGTCGCGCCCAACCCGTTTGAACGTTCTGCAATCCCTTGTTTTCATGGGCATTCAAGAAGGGCCGTACCGTGGTTGAACGGGCCCTGCCACCGTTAGAACTACATCCCCTTGCCTTGCCGAAGCTGCTATCACTCACCCGACCGCAGTCCGTTCGGTGCATCTGGTTCCGAGACGAACCTCTCGGTCGCTCGCGAACGCGAAGGGCATCACGATAGTCCGATAGGCCCATCAAAGCCGGGTCCTCGCCACATCGTTGTTAAACGCCACCTGACCTAATGTGTTGGCGCATGGAGGCATTTTCGCCAACTTAAATCTTTAGCGCCGTCGATATCTCGCCTTGCCCGCCTTCCACGATACTCAGCCGCATCTGTTACACAGCCAGCCCGGGCCGTCTGCCCTGCTGCGTGCCGCAGTCGATCCGGCCGTGGCTATTGGCACCTTGCTGACCTCGGTCCAGTGGTTCGAGGGACAGATTGACGGCCGCTACGTGATTCTGGCGCTGCTTGTGTTCTCGCTGACCTTTCCCGGCAGTTTGGCGCGGGATACTGAAAGTGCTGGCGGACTGATCCGCGACATCCTCACGAGTTGGCTGGCGATCATCGCGCTGCTGTTGTTGCTCGGATGGGCGTCCGAGACATTGGGGGCGTTCAACCAGCGCGCGATCCTCGCCTGGATTGTCGCAACCCCGCCGGCCCTTTTCGCCGCTCATCGTCTGGTCCCCTTGATTCTGCCGCGCGTACTTGCAGCCGAAGGCGTGCAAAAAACCGCCGTCATCGCAGGCGCTAACGAGCTTGGCATAAGGCTCGCCGAGCATCTCCGCACTAATCCTTTCCTGGGAATCCGTTTCGCCGGCTACTTCGACGACCGCTCGACTGTGCGGAGGGAGGGCACCGGGCCGAGCGGGCGCCTCGGGTCCCTGAGCCAGCTTGCGGAATACGTCAAGGTGCATCGCGTCGAACTGATCTACATCACGCTGCCGATGGCTTCGCAGCCGCGCATCCTCGGACTGCTCGAGGAACTGCACGACACCACCGCCTCGATCTACTTCGCACCGGACATTTTCCTGTTCGATCTGATCCAGGCGCGCATGGAGACGCTGGGTGGTGTCCCGGTTCTCGCCGTGTGTGAGTCGCCTCTCTATGGAGTCGACGGGCTGATCAAGCGCGCAGCCGACATCGTCCTTGCCGCGACAATCCTGGCGCTGATCTCGCCGTTCATGGCTGCCATCGCAATCGGGGTGAAACTGGACTCGTCGGGGCCCGTGTTGTTCAAGCAGCGCCGCTACGGCCTCGACGGCAGGGAGATCCTTGTCTACAAATTCCGCTCGATGAGCGTAATCGAGGACGGGACCGTCATCCAACAGGCCACGCGCGACGACCCGCGCGTCACCCCGTTCGGTGCGTTTCTGCGGCGCTATTCGCTCGACGAGCTGCCGCAGTTCATCAACGTGCTGCAGGGACGCATGAGTGTGGTCGGTCCGCGCCCTCACGCGGTGGCGCATAACGAGATGTACCGCAAGCTCATCCGCGGCTACATGATCCGGCACAAGGTCAAACCGGGTATCACCGGGCTGGCGCAAGTCAACGGGTTGCGCGGCGAGACCGACTCGCTCGACAAGATGAAGGCGCGCATCGAGTACGACCTCGCCTATCTCCGCAATTGGTCGCTGCTGCTCGATTTGCAAATCGTAGTGAAGACGATCGGCGTGGTGCTGGGGAAGCAGAATGCCTACTGAGCACATCGCGTGGCGTCGTCGCAGGTCGAAAGGATTCGGATGAGCATGGTGTCCTTCACCCCTCGGGAAAATCGCGGATTCGAACACGGCTGATCTCGTGTGAGGGATATCCCATACCAGGCCGCGCGCGATATAGCGATCATGAGCAAGCCACTTCGCTGGTGGTCCTACCTGCTCCTTGCGGCGACAGCGCGGTGTTATTTCTGTTCTTCTTGGCACCTAATCGGTCGCGGCGGGGCTGAGTACCGAACTTTGAGACAAATTCGCGCGCTTCACCGTCTATTCCTTCCTTGATCTGCGTCTTGCGAGGATCAAAACGGCGGGCCGCGTGACATTTGCGGTGATCGCGGCCGTGGTTAGAGCGGATGTGTTTGTCTTTGTCGCGGATACCTGCGCGGGTGTCGCGATCACCACGACCATGTTGCTGCACGCGCGCAAGACAATCCACGCCCGATGAAAGGGAGACCACATCATCTGTGGAACCGTCGGGGCCGTTGCCCGGCCTCACGTCGGTCACTGTCGAGTGACTTTGACAGCGGATCGGGAAGTTTTACGGTGATTTCGGCTCCGGCCCCTGGCACAGTGCAAACGAGCGCCCCCGCCGGCGGCCCCTCGCTGGAACCGCAAAACGCACAACCTCACCAAGTCAAATGCTTGGTCAGTTTCACTGGGCCTGAAAGCGATAGCCAAGTCCGCGCACCGTCTCGATCAGCGCATCGTGGCCGGTCGGCGCCAGTCCCTGGCGAAGCCTGCGGATGTGAACGTCAACCGTCCGTTCTTCGACGAATGCGTCGTGGCCCCAGATTTCGTCGAGGAGTTTGGCGCGGCTGAAGATGCGGCCGGGGTGGGTCATGAAGAAATGCAACAAACGGAATTCGGTGGTCCACAAATCGATTTCGCGGCCTCCGGCAGTAACTCGGCGGGCTGCGGGATCCAGTTGCAGGCCCGCGATCTCGACGACGTCGTCGGCCAGTTGCGGCGTGCGCCTGCGCATCACCGCCTTGATGCGTGCAAGCAACTCGCGCCCGGAATACGGCTTGGTTACGTAATCGTCCGCTCCGCCCTCCAACGCCGCCACCTTGTCCTGCTCTTCCGCACGCTCGCTGATCAGGACAATCGAGATATCCCTGGTACGTTGATCGCTGCGCAGCCGGCGCGCAAACGGAAGCCCTGGAATGCCCGGCAACACCCAGTCGAGCAAAACCAGGTCGGGCCGGACCTCGCGCACCAGCGCCTCGGCCTGTGCGACGTCGCCGGCGCAACGTACCTTGTATCCGGAATTCTGAAGATTGGCCGCAAGCATCTGCCGGGCCGATGCCTCGTCTTCGACTACCAGGATAGAACCGTCCATTGCCTTCTCCTTTTTGTTCGACCGGTCCTGGGAAGCTCGAGCCGCGAATCCACTTCAGCAGGTGAAACGTTCGTGCGGCCCTTCGCCCTTCCAGTCGGTACTGGTCGACGTACGCATAGTAGTGGCCCGCTTTGCACTCCACTATACGGCGCTAACCTGATTTTTTTGTAGCGGGATCGTGCCCCGCTGTAGCGCTCCGTCTACAACTGCGCTTGAGGACGCGACATGGGAATCGATACCAACACTGTGGTGCCGTGGCCGGACGCGCCCTGGATGCTCACCTCGCCGCCGAAGAGCTGGGCGCGCTCCTGCATGCCCAGCAGGCCGAGCGACCCCTGGCCGCGAATCTGACCGTCGGGTATGCCGATACCGTCGTCCGCCACCTTGAGTTTGAGAATATCGTCCGAAATGCTCAACTGGACGTTGACACTGCTCGCCTTCGCGTGGCGCGCAATGTTCGTCAGGATCTCCTGGAATATCCTGAACACCGCGGTCGATAATTCCTTGTCCAGAACCGTGTGGTCCTCCGGAAGCGTGAGCCGGCAACGTATTCCCATGCGTTTCTGGAACTCTTTCGCCTGCCAGCCGATTGCCGCCACCAGCCCCATGTCGTCGAGAATCTCCGGCCTCAGGCCGGTCGAAATTCTTCGAATGAGGTGCACCGTGGAATCGATGAGGCTGCACATGGTCTCGGTTTTCTCCACAAGCTGCTTCTCGGTTCCGGCAAGCCGCTTGGCGAGCCACATGACGTCCATCTTCAGACCGGTCAGCACCTGTCCCAGCTCGTCGTGGATCTCGCGCGCTATTCGGCTACGTTCCTCCTCGCGAACGGAGATGAGGCGCGCGGCCAGCGCCCGCAACTGGACCTCCGACTCCCGCAAATGTTCCTCGGCAATTTGTCTTTCCCTGATCTCGTTTGACAATGCCGCGTTCTTCCTGTGCAGATCGACGAATACCGACACTTTCGATCGCAGCACCTCTGCCACCAGCGGCTTTACCAGGTAATCCACCGCGCCGACTTCGTATCCGCGGAACGCGGATTCCATTTCCCGGGACACGCCGGTCAGAAAGATGATCGGCGTGTGCCGGGACCGTTCGCGCCCGCGGATCATCCGGGCGGTTTCGAAGCCGTCCATCCCGGGCATGCGCACGTCCAGAAGAATGACAGCAGGGTTGTGCTTGAGCACAACGCGTAACGCCTCTTCGCCGGACTGTGCACGCAGCAGGTTTTGCCCCAGGGGTTCCAGCAGGCCTTCGAGCGCCAGCAGATTGTTGGGCTCGTCGTCGACCATCAAAATATCCGCCTTCAAGTCGTCCACGCGAGATTCCACCCTCCCACAGTCGGCCGATCCGTCCTTCGATGCCAATTTGCAGCAGGTCCCGGTCTGCTTGGCAACTGGGGACGCAACATGAGAAGTTGCGTTGGCTCAGCGGTGGCCCGCGACCGCAAACGCCCTTCCCCTAGTTTGGGACAAGGTTACCAACAAGTATCGGTGGATAAAAGCGGGCTGTCTTGCATCCGCTGAATGAAGCGATCGGCGAACCGCGGGAGGACGCGTTTTGCCTTCGTGACCGGGATGATACTGCGTACCATACCGGCTTCGCCGATCGGTCGGCCGGCAATCGCCGCAATTGAAAAAATCGAGAACGTTGGACCTTTATCAACGTACTGACCGCAAAAGGTCTTTTAGAGCAGCGTTCGGCCTCGCACACCGGCGTTGCCGACAAGGGGGGTTGCGCAGCCGATTCGGAACGGGGCACCCTAGACCGCATCCCGGAAAGTGCATTTCCCCAGGTGACAAACCGGAGCACTTTTTTTATGCGTACCTTGATCCTGATTTCCTCAGCAACGGCAGTGCTGGCGGCGTGCGCTTCCCCCTGGCACGAACAGGTTGTCGCGCTCCCGGAGGAAACATTGCCCACGTCGGGATTCTCCTCGCTCACGCTGATTCCCACCGATAACCCGACCTTCGCATATCGCGCGCTCTCCGAGCGCGTGCCCGCCGTGCTGTCGGAGTGGAGCACCGACGAGACTGCGGTACGGGATACGTGCGACGCGCGGGAACCGAAGAGCAACGGCAAGGAATCCCCGGCCGTGGTGCTCGTTCCCTCTCCCAATCAGTACGTGCTGTGGCGTCCGGCGCTTGCGGATGTGAAAGTGGAAGAAGCGATGCAAAGCTACGCCCGCGTGACCGTACAGGTCGCGCGCAGGCCGTTCTACGCCGACCCCGACCGCCGCAACCTCGAACCGGCGTGGCGCTGTTTCCGCTTCACGCGCTTCGTCAACCGCGACGACGAAGCGCCGGCACTCGACTTCGTCGGGCAGTTGCGACTCGGCGACAGTGGCGACTATGTGCAAGTGCGCCCGCTGCGGCTGTATGTCGCTCCCGGAGCCGAGCGCCATCTCGCTATCGGCCTGCGCCTGGAGGCGGTATGGCGGCAGGGAAACGTCGGCAAATTGGAGACCGTGTTCGAACCGGTGTTGCTGGCGATGCGATTGAAATCCAGCGTCGAGGAATTGCACTATTTCCTGGACAAGTACTGGGAGCACTACCCGATCCTGCCGGTGGTTCCGGTATCGATGGATGCGCGCGGCCGGCTGGTGCAGACGGCGCCGGCCACCGTGACCGTGACCGCGGTCGAGTTTCGCAAACCCGACCCGGCGAAGGAAGCGCTGCTGCGCACGGCACGCAGCGCCGGAGATCACCTTGGCGCCTTGATCGTGGCAGCTTTGACGGCACACTGATTTCGACGCTTAACCTTCCTCTTATCCTGTGATCCGGCGCAGGTACTCGCCGGTGCGGGTGTCGATCTCGATCTTGTCGCCGATGGCGCAGAACAGCGGCACGCGCACTTCGAAGCCGGTGGCAATCTTGGCGGGCTTGAGTACCTTCCCCGAGGTATCGCCGCGCACCGCCGGTTCGGTATAGGTGATTTGCCGCACCAATGTGTTGGGCAGTTCCACCGAGATCGCCCTGTCGTCATAGAACACCACCTGGCAGGGCAGGCCTTCTTCGAGGTAGTTGAGCGCATCGCCCATGTTTTCCTTGTCCACTTCGTACTGGTTGTACTCGGAGTCCATGAATACGTACGACGGCTCGGCGAAATACGAGTACGTCAGCTCCCTGCGGTCGAGCACCAGGTTCTCGAGCTTTTCGTCGGCCTTGTAAACCACCTCGCTGACGCCGCCGGTCAGCAGGTTCCTGAGCTTCATCTTCATGACGGCCGAGTTGCGGCCGCCTTTGTTGTATTCAGCGCGTTGCACGACCATCGGATCCTTGCCGACCATGATCACGTTGCCGGCGCGCACTTCCTGTGCCTGTCTCATCGTGTTTCCTGACAAAAATAGACTAATTAATGGGTTGGGCGAAAAAAGCGTTGAATTATAGCCTTTCCGCGCAAAATTTAGCCAGATTCCCGGCCAGATCTCCGGGGCCGCCGAGATTTTTTTGCCAGCGCTTCGCCAATTCCGGAATTTCCGGGCCGGTGCAAGCTGCCCACGCCGCGGCCAGGCCTTCGCCGGCAGCGAATCCGTTCCAGAGCGCCCACAGCGTGGTGAGATTCGCGCCGGTGCGGGGTCCGGCATGCGCGAGGTAGCGCGCAAGGAAAGCCTCGACCTTCGGCTGGTGCGCGTCGCCAGCTTGTGAATAGGCCTGCCAGACCAGCGGCCGTGCCGCCAGCTGCGCACGCACGAAGGAATCCTCGCCGCGCACGAAATTCCAGTCGCAGGACCACAGCACGCGGTCGTAGTCGTCCTGTGAAAGGAAGGGCAGCATTTGGGCGGCAAGTGCGCCCAGGCGCCCGCCCTTCGCCAGGCCGCGCGCCACGAGCACATCAGCGGCCGCAGTGCCGGCAAACGCAAGCATGCGCACCGGGCGCCGGCCGGCGGCCCAGACGTCCACGAGCGCAGCAACCGGGGCCTGCGGATAGCAGAACAACGAGACCAACTGCTCGCCCTGCGCCCGCGGCGGCACGCCGAGCGAGGCCAGATACCGTGCCACGCCGTCCGGGTCGGACTGGAATGCCAGCCGCCGTTCGGCCAATCCCTTCTCGATCAGAACACCGCCGGTACCGGGGGCGAAGCCGGGGAAGAAAAAGAACTTTGTCAGAGCCAGCCGCGGATGCGGCGACGGCAGGCCGTGGCAGCCGCCGACCCACGATTCCGCGCTAAGGTGCTCGAGATTGGTCCACACGGGCGGCCGCGCACACGCGGCCATGGCCTCGACGTATGGGCCCGGCAGTTCGCAGCCGAACGTCTCCACAACTACCTCGGCAGGCTCCACCGCCGGAAACGGCGTGATCCAGCGCCGCACCTCGATGTCGCCGAGCGACTGCACTGTGGCTCCGGGATCGAGCACGGGCGCCAGCCGCCTGAAGGTCGCCAGATCATCGACCCACAGCCGCACCTCGGCGCGGTGTTCAGCGGCAAGCTGGCGCGCCAGGCGCCAGCTCAGGCCGATGTCGCCGAGGTTGTCGACGACGTTGCAAAAGAGATCCCAGCGCATAGGCAAGGATGAAGGCGGGAGGCGGAAGGATGAAGTGAGTTCAAAGGCTTTTAATTTTCCTTCATCCTTCATCCTTGCTTTCAGGCCATTCCCCCGTTGATCGATATGACCTGGCCGGAAATGTAAGCGGCCTGGTCGGAGGCGAGAAACGCCACCAGCGCCGCCACTTCTTCTGGCTTGCCGGCGCGTTTCATCGGCACCAGGGCTTCGACCGCTTCCTTTGGAAACGCTTTTTCGGTCGCCGGAGAAACGATCACGCCCGGTGCGACTGCATTGACGGTGATACCGCGCGTGGCGAGTTCGAGCGCGAGCGATTTGGTGGCGCCATGCAGACCTGCTTTTGCCGCGGCATAGTTGACTTGGCCGCGGTTGCCTATCACGCCGGCCACCGAGGAGATGTTGACGATGCGGCCCCAACGTGTGCGGATCATCGGCAACAGCAGCGGCTGGGTCACGTTGAAGAAGCCGGTCAGGGAAACGCCTATCACCCGGTCCCACTGGCCACCCTGCATTCCGGCAAGCGGGACGTCGTCGTGCACCCCCGCATTGTTGACCACCACCTGTATCGGTGCCTGGTCGGCAATCCGGGTCAGCGCTTCGGCCGTTGCGGCGCGGTCGGTTACATCGAACGCGATTGCGGCCGCGCTTCCGCTACCCGAGCGGATCTGCTCGACGATCCGCTCGGCCTCCGAAACCTTGCTGCTGGCATGCACCAGAACGTGCAGGCCCTGACGCGCCAGTTCAAGCGCGATCGCAGCGCCGATTGCGCCGCTGCCGCCGGTAACCAATGCTTGTTTCAATTGATCTCCATTTCATTTCGGGCCGGATGAGTTCCGGCTCCTTGCCATGCTTAGCGCATACGCCGGCGCACAAGGCGCAAGAATAGATCGCCGCCGTGGATGATCGCATGCAAACCGCGGTCCTCCAAACCGAAGCGTGGCCGTTCTTCAGTCTGCCGCAGGCGCTGGTGACCATCCCGACTGCGCGGCTGGCGGGTACGGTCGTCGTGCGCATGGCGCAATCGCGGGTCGCCGGCGGCAAGTGAAGGCCAGACAAGTGCGGAATTCTGGAAATGTCTCCTTGCCACTACACGAAAAATAGCCGGCGCAACAGCAGGGCTGCCGGGACTCTACGGGGAGGGGAATATACTCAAGGCCCCATGGACTTGAATGCTTGGCTATGAAACTTGGACACTGCCGCGGATGAACGTCTCCCGTCACGGCGGCTGCCTGCTGATACTGATCGCTGTCGTTCCCCGTGGCGTCGGTGCCGGCGAATATCCCCTCTGGGAAGCCGGTGCCGGCGTTGCGGTTATCAGCTTTCCGGAATATCGAGGCTCGGATCAGCGCCGCACCTTCGTGTTACCCGTGCCCTACCTGGTCTATCGCGGCGAGTACCTGAAAGCGGATCGTAACAGCATGCGTGGACAGTTCCTCAAGAACGAGCGGGTGGAATTGTCAGCGAACGCGAATGGCTCGATTCCGGTGGACAGTTCGGACAACTCCGCCCGCAAGGGCATGCCGGATCTCGACCCGACGCTGGAGTTGGGACCGAACCTGCTGCTCACGATTCTGCGCACGCCCGGCCGCGGCATGGAAATCGGCCTGCGCTTGCCGGTGCGCACCGTGATCGCTACCGATTTTTCGCACACCAGGAACGTCGGCTGGGTCTTCCAGCCGCAGATCAACATGGACTTTCGCCATACCTGGCTCGGTGAAGGCTGGAGCCTGGGCTTTGCAGCCGGGCCGCTGTACGGCGACTCGCGTTATCACAATTATTTCTACGGCGTGGCCCCGCAGTTCGCCACGCCGCAACGCCCGGCCTTCAAGGCCACAGGCGGATATGCCGGCGCTCAGGTCCTCGGCGCGGTCAGCAAGCGCTTTCCTTCCTTCTGGGTGGGAGCATTCGCCCGCTGGGACACGCTGAACGGTGCGGTGTTCGAGGCGAGTCCGCTGGTTCGTCAGAACGAGTCGTTTGCCGCAGGCTTCGCGATCACGTGGATACTCGGAAGCTCGCGCAAGGTGGTCGAGGCGGAGGAGTAAATACGTATGCGCCAGACCATGAGTAAATTCATGCAGTCGCAACGGCGGCAGCCGGGCGCAGCGGGGCGGAACGCGACCACGGCCCAGAATCCGCCAGATCGCAAATCCGGGCGGTCGTTGCCGGACTTTCTGCCACGCCCGCTACGCCTCGCCCACGAATACGCCGTTTTCTGCATCGGCTACCTGTACTTCGGCGCCGGGTGCGCCCTGGTTTCGCTGGTAGCAATGGTCTTGCATCCGTTCATTCCCGCCCGCTTCGGCGTGCCCCTGGGCCGTTGGATGACGGGGCTGCATTTTCGCGTCTTCCTGGCGCTGCTCAGGGCCGGCGGACTGGTGCGCATCGACCTGGCCGCGCTCGATCGGCTTCGCGGCGAACGTTCCATCATCATCGCGCCCAACCATCCCTCGCTGCTGGACGCCGTGTTCGTCATCTCGCGTCTGCCGCAGACCGCCTGCATTATGAAAGCCGGGATATGGGACAGCGTTTTCCTCGGTGGAGGCGCGCGGCTCTCGAGGTACATTCGCAATGACGCCGCGATCAACCTGGTGCGGCAGTCGGTGCGCGAACTGCGCGCCGGACATCAGTTGCTGGTATTTCCTGAAGGTACGCGTACGCACGCGCCGCCGGTCAATGCGTTCAAGGGCGGATTTGCATTGATGGCAAAGAAATCCGGCGCGCCGGTACAGACGGTATTCATCGAAAGCAACAGTGCGTTTCTGTGCAAGGGTTGGCCGCTGCTGAAAAAACCGGATTTCCCGCTGGTCTATCGCGCGCGCCTGGGCTTGCGCCTTGCTGCAGAAGGCGACGTGAAGACCTTCGTGTCGAATCTTGAAAATTACTATCGCGGGGAACTCTCGACGGAGGATCCGGTCGCCCGCGAATCGCGTCGGCCGCGCGCGCGCAGGTCCGTATCGTAGGCATGGTCTAGAATGGCGGTCTGGCAACCTTGGCATGACACCGCCGGACAATTCGAAGAAAAACCATGCCCGAGCGCTCCCGGACGCACCTTGTCCTGATCCCAAGTTACGACACCGGCGACAAAGTCCTGGAAACGGTCCGCGACGCGCGGCGCTTCTGGGAGCCGGTGTGGGTCGTGGTCGACGGGAGTACCGACGGCACCGCGGAACGGCTGCAGGCCCTCGCCCGTGCCGATTCAGGGCTGCGAGTGTTCGTGCTCGCCCGCAACCAGGGCAAAGGCGCCGCGATCCTGCACGGCCTGCGCACCGCGGTCGCGCATGGCTACAGCCACGTGCTGACGATGGATGCCGACGGCCAGCATGCGGCCCGGAGCATTCCGGCATTCATGCAGATGTCGGCGCAGCGGCCCGAGGCGCTGGTACTGGGCAAACCGGTATTCGATGCGACCGCGCCCAGGCTTCGGGTTGTGGGCCGGCGCATTTCCAACTGGTGGGCAAATCTCGAAACGCTGTGGGCGGGAATCGGCGACTCGTTGTTCGGCATGCGCGTCTATCCGGCAGCCGCGTTGCTGCAGGTGATGGAGTCGCAGCGCTGGATGCGGCGTTTCGACTTCGACGTCGAAGCCGCGGTGAGGCTGGTATGGAGCGGCGTCCGTCCGGTCAACCTGGCTGCGCCGGTCCGCTACTTCCGCCCCGAGGAGGGCGGCGTGTCGCACTTCAACTACGTGCGCGACAATGCGCTGCTGAGCTGGATGCACATGCGCCTGCTTTTCGGCTTCCTGCTGCGCCTGCCGCTGCTGCTGGCACGAAGCCTGAAGCTCACGCTACAAAGGCGCCGGGAACGCTAAGACATCCCGGGATTTCATGCCGATCCTATCCAAACGCAGCGGGCAGGACGAACGTACGGCCCTGTTTCCGCCGGAACTGCTGGCGCATTTCGACGATGCCATGATCGCTTCCTTCGATTTGTACGAGGAGTACGTATCGCGTCTGGCGCTGGTGCTGTTCGGAAGCACCGGGCTGGAAGCAGCCTGCCGCAGCGCAGCCAGCGCAACCGAGGCGCTCGCCCGCGCCGGATTGGCGACGCAAGCGGCGCGCGTGCCGGCGTCGTGGATCCTGGCGTTGCTCGCTTCCCGGGACTGGATTGCCCGTGAAAGCGGCGCGGACGGCCAAATCCGCTACCGCATCGCAAAGGCCCTGCCGCTTCTGGATCCGGAGGAGGTCCGTGCGGCGCAGCAGGCGCACGACCCGCGCTGCCTGCCGACTTACGAAATTTCGGCGCTCGCAGCGGCGCATTACCCGGATGTCCTCAGCGGACGGATCAACGGCGAGCAGGCCCTGTTCGGCGAGGCGGGCATCATCCCGTGGATGCGATACTTCTCCAACGACAATCCGCTTTACGCCATCAGCAACAAGGTCGGGGCGATCGCGGCGGCCCAGGCGGCGGCGGCAGACACCGAGGCAATCCTTGAAATCGGCGGCGGGCTCGGCAGCGGCGCAATTGCGCTGCTTGACCATTTCGACAATATCGGCCGCACGGCGCAGATCGGCTCCTACACCCTGACCGAAATCTCGCCGCTGTTCCTGAAGCGAGCGCAGCGTAATCTCGCCGCCCGCAATCCTCGCTGCGCACTGCGGTTCGGGGCGCTCGACATCGACCAGCCGTTTGCCGGTGCTGGAATTGCGCCGGGCAGCGTTTCCATGGTCTACGGCGTCAACGTGCTGCATGTCGCGCGGGATCTGGGCAAAACCCTGGCGGAACTGCGCGGTTCGTTGTGCGATCGTGGTTTGCTGGTCATGACCGAGTGCATTCGTCCGTTTGCGCATGCGCCGCTGCACCTGGAACTGGCGTTCAACCTGATGGGCTCTTTCCGCGATGCGCTGCTGGTTCCGGACTGGCGCCCGAACGGCGGCTTCCTCACCCCGGAGCAATGGACTGCGGCGTTGAAAGCCAACGGCTTTCAGGACGTGCGGGTCTATCCCGATATCACGGCGATTCGCGATGCCTATCCGAGTTGCGTGATCGGGGCAATCCTGGCCCGGCGCTCGTGAAAATTTCACCCGTGAAGACGGCGGATCTGAAGGCGACGATCGCGATTCCTGCTGGCGGCCCCTGGTTCGAAGGTCATTTTCCGGGGCGCCCGATACTTCCCGGCGTGGCGGAACTGGCGCTCGCCATCGCGGCGCTAAGGCGGGAAACCCGGAAATCTTTGCCGTTGCGAGGCATCGCCTTCGCGCGCCTGCGCCATCTGGTGCTGCCGGGAGACCGGCTCGAACTGTCGGCGCATGAACGCGCGGCCCCGGAGGGCGAAGCAGTGCGCTTGCGCTTCGACCTGAAGCGCGACAACGTGGTGGTCGCCAACGGCGAATTCATCGTCGGCACATCGCTGCCGTCCGATGCGCTTCCCGAGCGCAGGCCCGGGACTGCCCCGGGCAGCATCGTCCCCCCAGCCGAAGCGCTGTTGCCGCAGCGCCCGCCGATGCGGTTCGTTGATTCGATCCTGGACCAGAGCGGCGAGGCCCTCGACTGCATCGCCCGCATTCCGGGCCGGTGTGCGCTCGTCTCCGGCGGCAGTGCGCCGGCGGTTGCCGCGATCGAGGCCGCCGCGCAGGGCGCGGCGGCGTGGGAAGCGCTGCAGCGCTGGCGCCGCCAGGGCGAGACCGCTCCGCGCGTGGGCTATCTGGTCGCCATGCGCGACGTAGCCTTTTTCAGCGACCGCATCCCTGCCGACCAGTCACTGCTCGTTTCAGTACACCTCGAAGCCGTCTCGCCCCCGCTCACGCACTACCGTTTCGAAGTCTCTCAAGAGGGTTTGCGGCTCGTGTGCGGTTCTGTCGGCACCTTCCTCGCTGCGTGATCGTGTCTGGATACGCTGAACTCAATCGCCGCGGCGCGGACGACTTAAGGCAAAAACGCATTCACCGCAAAGGACGCCAGGTAAAGAAAGGTGCAGCAAGGTGAGGGAGACGCAAGCAGCGCGCACCAGCCGCAGCGCAGTCACCGGTAACAAGGTGTTACCAGTCAACTGTTCTTTGCATTTTTAATTTCC
>JACXTT010004052.1_pt1 | contig 21983 bp, 20 predicted proteins | sample 9270951 | NCBI WGS metagenome assembly JACXTT01 (sample SAMN15532306, study PRJNA645909) | rock metagenome | isolation source: weathered quartz diorite | place: Puerto Rico | collected 2017-06-21
TTGGCGCACAAGGTGGGTCGCTTTGCGCCAGGCGCTGCGGGCAGCAAAAGCGGCTCACCTTTGGCCCAGGGTGAGCCACTTCTGCCCTGCACAAAGTCAACGCACAAAGTGACCCACCCAATATGCCATCTCTTTTCCCTTTTTCCTCTTTTTCTCCTTTGACCTCTTAGCTCTTTTAGCCATTTGCGAAATAGAATTTTCAAGCCATTTTTAAACTATTGATATGAGCGAAACCCTCGTACAAAACGAAACATTTACCAACCTGCTGACCGACCTGCAGATAGCCGATTATACCCCCTCCGCCAATGTACAGGCCCTGCTGGCCGCGGAAGCCCGTTATATAAAAGACCTTAAAATCAATACGGGCAATGTGCTCAACAACAACCAGCACCTAAACGTTAAAGAAGCCGCCCTGCTGGCGCTGGCCGTAGCCGTGAATGAAAAATCCGACCTGCTGAAAGAAGCGTTTACCCGCCGCGCGCTGCAGGCAGGCGCCAGTGAAGCCGTCATTGCCGAAATCATTGCCTGCGCTTCGCTGATGAACACCAATAACATCTTTTACCGCTTCCGCCATTTCATGCAGAAGGACTATTACAACAACCAGCCGGCCGGTATTAAAATGAGCATTATGATGAACCCGGTTGGCGGCAAGGAGTTTTTTGAACTGGTAAGCCTGGCCCTGTCGGCCGTTAATGGCTGCGAAATGTGCGTCCGCTCGCACGAAGAAAGTGTATTAAAACACGGCAGCAGCGAAGCCCGCATTTTTGAAGCGGTAAAGCTGGCCGCGGTGATAAAAGGTTTGATTACTGTACTCGCATAGCCGAAAGGTGGGTCACTTTAGCGCCGGCCCTGTACCTGGCAGAAGCGGCTCACCTTACCGGCAAGGTGAGCCGCTTTTACATCCCACAGAGCCCCGCTCAAAGCGACCCACCTGCATCCCCGTCCTCTAAGGCCATCCCGGCCCTGCAGGGCGGTTTTTAGTTCAATTCCCTTCTACTCCATTGTCAGCAGCGCACGACAGTCCACGTGATACTTTTTTACATTTATCAACTATAATTACTTTATTATCAATTACTTGACCAAATTTTTAACTATTGATTCCCATCAAATAAAATTTCAGCGCAAGCGTTTATACATACCGGCATGTAGTTTTTTAGTTACATCCGCCATCCCAGCGGCACTTGTATATGTAAACCACCGAATCCATGAAAAAACCACCACCTTACCTCCTATCCACCCCATTCATTGCCTTCCTCTTTTTTCATGCTTCTTCCCTGGCACAGTGCGGCACCTGTACGCTTACCCAGGCTAATCTTACCGGTGCGCCCAGCGCTTATACCATCCCTGCCGGTCAAACGCTGTGCATTACCAGCAATTATTGCATGGGCGCTGCCGCTACCTGGCCCGCTACCTGTGCCAACAACAATGTTTCACAACTCACTATCAACGGTACACTTAAAATATGCCCCGGTGTTACGTTCAGCTATTCCGGTACAGTGGTAGGCGCCGGTACCATCGACATCATGTCAAACGGCCGGGTTAATTTTAACGGGTCGTACGATTGCAGCCTGGGACTTAAAATGAGGGCCGTAGACCCTACCATAACCACGGGCACTTCTACTTCCACTTCTTTCTCCACCTGCAATATGGCTTCCTGCGAACCGCATTTTTCAAACGGCTATGCCCCCTTTGGCGTGGTAGCTACCGGCCTGGGATACACCGCTAACGGCTCCTGTTCCATTAAAGGCTACCCCAACGATTTCCTGCTCCTGCCCACCAGCATCAGCAGCTGGAAAGCCGCCTGGCAGGGAAATAACATTGTACTGGAATGGAATTCCGTGAACGACAACAATCAAAGCTTTACAGTGGAATATGCGGCCGACGGGCAGCAATGGCATGCAGCGTCGGGTATTATTGAAACCCGCAGCGACAGCCAGGAGCAGGATTACTCGTATACCGCCACCGGCCCCTTTGCCGAAAACAATTTCTTCCGGCTAAAGGTAAGCGACAACAGCGGCAGCTACAGTTATACCAATACACTTGAAATAACCGGTCCCAACCAGCTGGCGGCGGGTATTGCGCTCAGCCCCAATCCCGTACAGGCTTCCTTTACCCTGCACAATAAAGGAAGGGTAGCCATCTGCGGTCTGCGGCTGGCCGACATGAGCGGTCAAACCATACTACAGCTCCCGGCCAATGCCACGCAATACGCTATTGGAAAGCTGGCTCCCGGCAGCTACCTGCTGCTGGTAGCGCTGGCGGATGGCAGCAGCACCGTAAAAAAGCTGACAAAATTGTAGCAGCATTGGATAAAAACCCATAATCATTTTGATGTACCTTTTTCAGCTCAAAAAAGGTACATCATGAACCGCCAGTCGTTTATAAAAAATACCGTTCTTATCAGCCTTGGTTTATCGCTGGCCGAAAAAGCCGCGCTTGCCTCCCTTAAAGCAGCCGGCACCAATAAACTGCCGCCCTGGAAAGGCTTTAACCTGCTTGACTTTTTTACGCCCAACCCGGCTCCCTCCCGCAGGCCCACGCTGGAGGAGCATTTTAAATGGATGTCCGGCTGGGGCTTCGATTTTATCCGCGTACCCATTGCCTATCCCTGCTACCTCAACTTCGACCGCAGCCGGAACATCCTGCCGGAAGAAGTATACCACCTCAACGAACAAAAACTGGATGAAATAGACCGGCTGGTGTCCCTCGCGCATCAATACAATATACATGTAAGCCTCAACCTGCACCGGGCGCCGGGGTATTGCATCAATGCCGGTTTTAATGAGCCCTTTAATCTCTGGACCGACCAGGCCGCGCAGGACGCTTTTTATTTTCACTGGGCGCTATGGGCAAAGCGGTATAAGAATGTGTCGCCCAAAAAGATCAGTTTCGATCTGCTCAATGAGCCGTCCATGCGCGACGATATGAACGACCAGCATTCCAAATCAGGCCCTGTGCCCGGCGCCGTATACCGCAAGGTAGCCATGGCCGCTGCCGCCGCCATCCGCAAAGAAAACCCGCAGCACCTGGTCATTGCCGACGGCAATAATGTGGGCAACAGCGTTATACCCGAAATAACCGATTTAGACATTGCCCAAAGCTGCCGCGGCTATTACCCTCATGCCATATCGCATTATAAGGCGCCCTGGGCCAATAAAGACCCCGACCACCTGCCCGACCCCAAATGGCCCGGCCAGGCAGGCGATCAATACCTTAGCCGCCCCATGCTGGAAGAATATTACAAACCCTGGATAGCGCTTACAGAGCAGGGCGTGGGTGTTCATTGCGGCGAATGCGGCTGCTGGAACAAAACCCCGCACGAGGTATTCCTGTCCTGGTTTGGCGATGTGCTGGATATACTGCGTACGCATAAGATTGGCTTTGCCCCCTGGAATTTTATCGGCGATTTTGGCATACTCGATTCCGGCCGGGCCGATGTGGCCTGCGAGGACTGGTATGGCCATAAACTGGACCGGCAAATGCTGAACCTGCTGCTGAAGTAGGCCTGTTTCCTGCAGTCCGCATCCATCTTCGCTTCTGCAGTCGCCGGCCTCCGGCCGGTGACGACTATTCCATAGCCTCCGGCTATCATTTAAAATATTTCCCCGCCTCATCCGTCTACCATGGTAGTAGTCTTAATTATTCATTTTAAAAACAAAAAAAGATGTACTACCATCAGTCATTGGCCGCAAAAGGCCCCGAATACGGAGGCAGGCACCGGCACCTGTCTAACCGTTCCATGCAACGCGCTGCCGTAAACGTGTACAAAACAGACCACAGCTACGAGCTGCTGGTATTTGCCCCCGGCCGCATCAAGGAACATTTTCACCTGGATGTAAAGGGAAATGAGCTCACCGTATCCTACCTGCCGCCGGAAGGTTTTCCCAGGCCGGAATGGATACTGCGCGAATACAGTCGCGGTGGCTTTGAACGCGTGTTTACCCTCGATGATACGGTAGACACGCAAAACATCAGCGCCAGGTACACCGATGGGGTGCTGCAGGTAAGCCTGCCGCTGATTGCCGGCAAGGAAACCACTACACAAACAATTACCGTAAGCTAACACAAAACGAGTTGGTGTGAAGTAAGAGCTGGTGACCCTTGTGGTTGCCGGCTTTTTTTATTGCAAAAACAATTGAAACAGCGTAAACAATACATTACTGTTTAGAAAAAGGGGACATATATACCGGGCACATTCACCCTAATTTTGTTTATCCGGCCGTAGCTGCATCATATAAAGATCACAGTCACGAACATACTTTTTTTATTTTTTTTCACCGCAAGGGGGTATCTTTAAGAAGGATTCCCTTTGTGTTATCCATTTTTAATCATTAAACCTTCTTAATTATGAAAAAGATTTTAATCATCTTTGCAGGATTTCTATTGTCTTTACCCGGCTTCGCACAATGGTCACTGACCGGGAATGCAGGAACCCTTCCACCTGCCAATTTCATCGGCACAACAGATACCCAGCGATTGGTTTTTAAAACAGGCAGTATAGAGCGGGCCACCATTGCCACTAGTGGTAACGTGGGTATAGGCACAACCGCCCCTTCAGCCAAACTGCAGGTTTACAGCACTACGGCCGATACGCACCTGGATATTTCGGGCGCAGCGCCCAGTATATGGTTTTACAGCGCCCTCACCCGTAATACCCACCCTGCCAGGATTGGGTTTGCAACAGGCACCGCCAGCTTTGTGAGCACCGCCCATACCGGGGATTTTATCATCCAGAATACCGATACGGCTGCCAGCCTCATTTTTGGCACCAGCCAGGTACCGGGCAACGGGCTGGAGCGCATGCGCATAGATAATAAGGGCTATGTGGGCATTTCCACTACCACTCCTGCCGCCAAACTGGATATCAATTGCGTGGCCGTAAGCGGCCAGGGCAACCCGTCCAACATACGGTTTCAGAACCTCCAGGGCGGGGCCGGCAGTGTGCTGGTGATTGATTCCAACGGGTATGTGTACAAGTCTACCACTACTGCTGCCAGGGCCGGCACATTAACTACCGATCTGCAGAGTGAAGTAGAAGCCCTGAAAGCGCAGGTACAGGAATTGCGGGAGTTGATCATGGCCCGTCAGCCTGCATCGCCGCAAAAGCTGAATGCGCTGGCGGCTGAAAGCGCCACCTGGCTGGGCGATAACACCCCCAATCCGTATAATGGCGAAACCGCCATCAGCTATTCCCTGCCTGCCACGGCAAAAAAGGCGGCAGTACAGGTGTATAGCCTTGACGGGCGTTTATTAAATTCCATCAACCTGGGCGCCGTTGCCGGCAAGGGCCAGGTAAAATTCAGCTCGGGCAATCTTGCTGCCGGCATGTATATCTATTCGCTGGTAGTAGATGGTAAGGTAGCAGATACCAAAAAAATGGTCATTGGAAATTAAGGGATAATAGCAAAGGGAATCGTTCTGCCTGCATCGTCAGCCGATGGTGCAGGCATTTTTTATTGAAGGCCATACCGGCGTACAAGGGGACTAATCCTGTATTAAAACAATACGAGCTGCTGCGCGGTCAGTGCTGTTAAACCCTGCGCCGTGTTGCTTTTTGTTTTTTGGGAAGAAGAAAGGGGGGTATTGAATGCAGGATAGCCAAACAAGGCCAGGCTTGCCGGCCGTTCTTTGCCGGCGTGGTTATCTTGCTTTATTTCATCCAGCTTCCTTTCAATAGCGTACATAGCCTGCAGGTAAGTGGTTTTCCTGGTGCTTGCCTTCATACTTTTAACAATGGCGGCATTGGATTTAGGCTTCATACAAACCCGGTTTAGAGGACCGGCGACAGCGCCGGCTACTGGTATAACGTGCAAATACGCAAATTATTTCAGTCTTTTGTATAAAACCCTTGCTGCTGGCCTGTTTCACGGAAGCGGGGTTGTCAATAACGGGGAAATTGTGCTTCGCAGACAAATGGAGTTGCTGATTTATCCGCCGATCCAAAACAAAGCAATACTCTAGCCTATAAATGCGACAATTTGTCCTATTCGATTGATTTTTAAATCTTTACACGTATAGCGATAACACTGGGCTTTACAGAAACCCTTTATCAGGTGGTTAAAAAACAGAAGGTAGATGTGACGAGTAATTGATCAATGCGCAGTGGTAAATATCTATCGCTCTACTTCATTTACGGTACGCTGAGTGTATTCCTGCAGTTTATCCTGGGTAATAATTTGCTTGTTGACATTAATATCTGACAAAATCTGCAGAGCGTTTTGATAGGCCTTAGTCAAATCTTTTATGGCAGGGGCAGTAACCAACAAGTCAAACCGGATATTTTGAAGGGAGGCTTCTTCTCTGAGGTAATTCAATTTAGCATTAACAAGTAGAGCCTTATCCGAAATAGAGTGCTCCTCATTTAAGTCAAAGGAAATCCCCTTCACTGCATTTATAGTTCCATTTTGCCAAACAAGATCTGCTTTAAAATGAGCCTTATCATTACGAATTTCAAAAGCAGGCTTAAGGTATTTTCTAATTGTTTTATCCTTCTCCAATAGCAGATTTTTAAATGCCTTTGTTACTTCTGCATCCGTAACATGCCTTATCTGTTGGGTTGATATTTCATTATTTAATACTGATTCCAATGGAAATTCATCCGGAAAATATAATCTGAAATATTGATCTGCTATCTTTTCGGTATCTTCTGTGTAAAGCACCACAGACTTTACCTCGTCAAATTGTAATGTCGAAGCATCCTTTACAAGGAAATAGTCATTTAAAATTGATTGAAAACTCTCCGGCAGTTTTTCATTGCTTAATACCTTAGCCTTTTCGTCAAATGCCTGCAGGTATTCTCTTATCACTGAATCTGTAAAAGTCCTGTATATATATTTAAAGCGGCTTATTTTCTTAGGTGACTTGAAAATCAGTTTATTTTGATTGGGAAAGAACAATACAATGCCCAAATTTAACTCCTCTCCCAAAAATTGGGAGTGAACGTATTTTAAAACACTATATTTAAAAACATTACTCATTGTAAAGTTCCTTCTATTAAATTAACAAATCTCTCACTATGTTGTTGGGCAGTTTTAAAATAACCCCTTATTGATAAATAGGTTTCTACCGGATGTCCGTACTCCACCAGTTGCTCTACCACTCTATCTAAATCATCAAAGTCTACTAAATCCCTAAGATAGTAAGAAAAAGTGTCGAAACAAGCCTCACGCCCCTCCAATTCCATGTCCGAAAGAATAGGGTGGAATAAGTGTCGCTGGTAATTGTGAGGCCACTCAGTATTGTTAATCAGGCTATTACGGGCATTGTGGGTCGTTACTAATGTCAATTCATGATCTATTAACACCACATCTCCTTCTTTAAAAAACATATTTGGTTTTTCGGTCCTCCGGTCCACATTAAGTATTAGGTTATCAAAAGCATAGATAGTGCCAAGATCATACGTTTGCAGGTATTCCTCTTTTAATGCAGGACTGTAGTTCTGGTAAGGAGGTTGCACCAGCCGGCTAGCAAATTTTATTCGCTGGTCCTTTTGTTGCAAAATAGATTGGATATCTGTCGGAAGGTTGGCAATAAAATCAGCGTTAAACTCAATAAGCGCCGGCGTAGGGGTCTTAAGATCAAACTCTCTGGCAAGTACTGAGCAAATACATTCCTTCAATACCGTACAATTCTGCTCATTATTTGCCTCCGTATATAGTTTCACAATATAGGACACCGGTTCTCCTTCCTGTAAAACAGTAACCTGCCAGGGGCGGGTACTTCCTCCCACCATTTCACCTTTAAATTCTATTGCCTCATAAACCGGTATCATTAATTAAAAAATGTTTGAATGCGACCTGACAGGAGTGTCCAATAAATCCTTCTTATTTCTTATTCCATCTTGGCAAACGCCTAAAAACCTCTTTGTATTTTCTTAATAGAGACCCTTCCACTTCAACCGGACAATCAGTATATGAATCGCCATGTGTAACCCACCAATAAATATCTAACACCTCAATATGCTCTAATTTAATTTGTAATGGCCAAGTAATTTTTAGGCGATCTCCGAACTGTTTGCCATTCGCTAACCGATCCTTTATACCACCCAAACCAGCTTTCCTGGTTTTTAACGTTCCGTCTTTCAACTTTTTTCCTGATGAACCTATATAAATCAGTTCTACCTTTCCACTTGCCAATGTATAGATAATATACACTCCACTCTTGTCACATGGAGCATTGCATAAATCTGCTAATATATCATTGGGTCCAAAAAAGAAATGGCTCGTTTCTTTATATTTACCTAATGCGTCAAACATAATTTATTTCCCCGTACTATAATTAATATTATGAGTTTGTGGATGCAAATAGTTGGCTGCGGGCACAACAAACCAGTTTTAGCTACAATAAAATTAGCAACTGCAAAATAAATAATTAAATATAGCATAACAATAGTAGAACTTTATATGAAATGCTTTCCCTAATACGATAGGCAAGTATCACTCTTTACTACCCTAATGCTGCACCATCAGCTTCATATACCTTGTCTCATTCCCATCATTGTACTGTACTATATACAGCCCCGCGCGCAGGTCCTGCAGGCCGCCAAGCGTAAGCACATTGCAGCCCGGGGTGATGGCATAGCGCTGCTGCCAGCAGCTATGGCCCGCCATATCCAGCAGGCGTATTTCGGCGCTGCCGCCGGCAGCGGATACCACGCTAAGGCTGGCGGACTCCACAGCGGGATTGGGACTAACCGTAAGCACACCCTCCGCCCCGGAAAGCTTAACCGAAACAATAGCGCTGTACGATGAACGGCCGGCATTGTCTACCGCCTGTATGCGATAATAGGTAGTGCCGTTTACCACCGGCATTAAATCGGTAAAGCGGTAATCGCCGGTACTGTTGGCGGAAGCCTGGTATAACAAGGTGCCCAGCGGGGTAAACGCGCTGCCATCTACGCTTTTTTCCACCACGTATTCCAGTATGTTTTGCTCATTGGTCATTTTCCAGCTCACCGTTGCTTTACCGGCGTTGCCACTGGCCGATACCGATAGAAAGCTGATTGGCAATGCAGAGCATGCCATAGGAGCAGGAATGCTCAGCACCTGCACTACCCCCGGAGCTGTGGCGGAAAATGAACCATAGGCGCCGGTAGAAGTGGTGCCGTTGGCTCCGCCAACCGCCGAACTGGCCGCATTGGTAGCACTGTTGGAATAGATAACGCCGGCGCCACCGCCACCACCGGGCCCATGCGGACCGCCGCCGCCACCGGTATTATTACCCCCGTTGCCACCATTGGCAGTTACGGTTACACCTGTAAGGCCGCTTGTAGCAGTAATGATAACACTGCCCGCAGCCCCACCGCCACCGCTGGCATCCTTGGTAACAGTAATATTTGCATTGGCCCCGCTTACATCAATTGTACCGGTGCCTAAGATGTGGTTGGCATAAATCATTACAATGCCGCCGCCCGCAGCTCCGCTGCTGGCCATGCCATTAGCCGGTGTACCGGTTCCATCATTGGTAGAGCCGGCGCCGCCGCCACCACCCATGACCAGGCGTGAAGCGCTCACCTGGCTAAATGCTGCGCCGGGCTCTCCGCCTACCGGCAGATTGCTGCTCCACGAATTACCGCCTTTCCCACCCGCACCGCCATTACCGCCACCGCCGCCACCGGCATTATGAGAATTGGCAGCCGGGGCGCCATCTGTGCCGCCCCCACCCGCATTGCCCGGCGCTCCCATGGCAAAACTTCCGTTCGGGTATCCTTCAACGGCAGCCCCGTTGTCCAGCAGGGTGCCATTATTATTGATATACCGGGGCATACCTGCAATACCCTCTCCCTTGGATGCATTATAGGGGTTGGCAGACTGCGTACGGAAATACGTATTGGAACCGCCCGCACCGCCTGTTAACTGTACCCCGCCACCACCCCGGAAGCCCGCTCCCGCAGCCGAAATAACCTGGCTGTTCATATTCAGATTGCTTGTTACATAAATAACCATCACCCCACCCGTTACCCCGTTCCACGCCGGGGCCGCAATAGTGCTGCCGATAATAAGATTGTAATAAGAAGCCACCCGGATAACCTGGTAGCGGTACTGCCCGTATACGCTATACCCCGCTTTCTGGTAGGTATTGACCGTGCCCGTTAGCAGGTTAACCGTACCACCCCCAAGCCCCACCGAATTGGTAGCCACCACATATTCCATATTGCCCGCCAGGTGAGAGGCATTGTTGAGATAGCCGTTTACCCGGCCCCCGCTGATAACGCCTTTTCCGTAGGTACTGTCGTTTACATAACCTATCTGCGTACCCTGCATCTGGATAACCAGCAGCAGGTCGCCGCTGCTGATGGGGGTGCTGCCATAGGTAACCGCCCCCAGGCTGATGGACGTGCTTCCCGGGGCCAGGTTGGCCGTAGTGCCCGGGTAATAGGTATTGGGATAGGAATTGATGGTAACCGTGCCGGCGGCCGGGCAGGTTTGCGCCAACAGGGGCAAACTGCTTATTTGTATGATTGCCAGGCATATATAGGATCGTATACGCCACTGTATACGGGTAGTCAGGCAGGATAGGATCATTAGAGCAGGATTTAGAGTATAGGGGTTTTTATTTACGCCACCTAAATAATAACGAATGAAGTATATAAATATTTTCACCTATTCATTAAAATCCCCTATACATACCTATATCATAATAACATTGTAATCAATTTATTATGAATCATTTGTCTTTCCAATGGTATTAAAATTCCAGCATGGCCCCTGACCTGAACAGGCCATGCTCATTGTCGCGTACATAGCCCAGCTGGTTGGTAAGCAAAACGGTTTTACCAATGGTAAAAGCAGGCGTATTCGTATGATGGTGTCCGTAAATCCAGCATGCCGCCCCGCAACCGGTAATAAAATCGTGCAGTTCGGTTACAAATGCTTCATTGATAAAACTGCCTTTGTATTGCTCCGGGTAATGCAATAAGGTAGGCACATGATGGGTAACCACGATATTGGTAGCGGAGGCATTAGCGGCAAGCGCCGTTTTCAGAAATGACAGATCTGTTTCGTGCAACTGGTTGAAATGCGCGGGTGTAAAGCGCCGGCCCTTAAAGCGAATGGCGGAGAAATCGGATATACAGTGCTGTAAGTCCCATTCGTTTGGCGGGCTGATATGGCTCCAGAGCGTACTGCAAACCAGGTTCAGCTGGTTGAGGGGAATAACCTGGTTATTGACCAGGAATACATTGCTGCGGATTTTTTCAAACAACGGGCTGGCTACCTCGCCCAGGTCAAAGCCATAATATTCATGGTTGCCGGGAATCCAGTACACGGCATTGTAATGATCGGCCACAAAATCAATAAATTCAGAGGGCTGCTTGTGCAGGGGAAAAGGCAATATATCGCCCGCCAGCAGCAGCACCTCCCCCAGCGCTTCAAGGGGATGCGCTTTCAGAAACCGGCTGTTTTCCCTGAATTCCAGGTGCAAATCCGAACAATATTGAATTTTCATAGCTTATTAAAGATAATATATTCAGTACCGGCCCTTAAAATGGCCTTTTTTATCCTTCTTGATCGCAGCCGGTTAAAATAATACCAGCATAGTAAAATCTTGAAATAATCCTCCCTTTAAAACGATAACTGGTAAAGGACGCAATTGATTAAAATCATATCACTATGGCAATCAAACGTATATAAGGGGTCACAATATTTTATACATTTACAATAGATATATATACTTATACCGGGTAAGAATATATACTTACAATTATATCCAATATAACACCGTTAGGCAAAAGCAACCGGCCTGCCGCTACCAGGATAAAAATAAAAAAGTAACCGTGAAAAAGGGTTCAAATGCATTAATGCGTCTCGGGCATCGTATAGGTACGCTGGGTTTATCGCCCGGTTTGCCGACCTATACGTACAGCAAGGGCTATGCATTTAACCAGATGAATTTTGCCGGGCTGGTCATTGGTCTTACCCGGCTGTTGTACCTGGTATTTTTTTCGCATTTGCCGGCATTCCCCGGCTACCTCATCGTAAATACATTGCCGGTGCTGGGCTGTATAACCATGATGGTAAGTATAAGTGTGCGGCGGCATATATTTACCGTTTATTTCTCCTTCCTGGTATTTCCCGTGCTGCTTTTTTTAATCGCCCGGTATGTGCACGACCGGGGCATTATTGCCTATTATATTCCCTATCTTATCTACCCGTTCTTCTTTCTGAACCGCAAATGGAAGGTCGTGACTTCCTTTATTTATTCCACGTTTTTCTTTATTGAGAGCTTTGTGGTAGCCATTATTCATAATCCCATGGCTGCCGGGCAAACGTATAACCTGCCCCTGGAAGCCATCAGTCTTACCGGGTCGGTGGTGCTTAGTTTTATTACGCTTTATTCCATCAAATTCCAGGTATGGCATTACCAGAAGAAAATCCTGCGGCAAAAACAGGAACTGGAAACCATGAACCGCCAAATACGTTCCGAAAAGGAAAAACTAAAGGATAGCAACCGCGTCAAGGATAAGCTGTTTTCCATTATCAGCCACGACCTGCGCGTACCCATCCAGGGCCTGCATTTGTTATTGTCGGATGAAATGAACCCGGAAACCGGCCTGGCTATACTGTCGGAAAACCTCCCGTTGCTTAAAACAGAGTTGAAAAAAACCAGCCGCCTGTTTGATGACCTGCTGGAATGGGCAAAGCTGCAAATCAGCGATAGTACCGCTGCACCCGAAAAAATTGATGTGGCCCGGCTGGCGCGCAAGGTAGAAGAAACCCTTCACTCCCACGCCGCCGAAAAAGGCGTACAGGTAAGCCTGGCTATTAAAGACGGCTGGCTCTATGCGGATAAGGATATGATGGAAATCGTTTTGCGCAACCTGGTTTCCAATGCTATCAAGTTTACACCCGGCGATGGTTCGGTTTGCATCAGCGGCCGGCTGGAACAAAATACTTACCTGCTCCAGGTAGAAGACAATGGCATGGGCATGAATGCCACCATACTGGAAAAAATCCTGGACCGTGAATTTTATACCTCCTACGGTACGGCCAATGAAATGGGCACCGGCCTTGGGCTGCCCATTTGCCAGGACCTGGTAGAAAAATGCCAGGGCCAGCTCTCCATTCAAAGTACGGCAGGCAAGGGCACAAAAGTAACCGTAGCCCTTCCGCACCAACCTTTTGAAAAGCAGGCAGAGCAACGGCCCATAGCCCGGCCTGAAGTCCAAAATCAAATTTAATTACGGGAAGGCTTGTCCACCCCCTTTGTCCAGACGCCCCCAGGGATAGGGATAGTAGTGGAAACTGGTACGACTTGTACTCTACGCCGTATGTTCGCCGTATTTAGTTCGTGTATAGTTCGTCCTGTAGCACGAACTATATACCATAAATACACGGCTGATCTACCATCTAGGAGATAAAAAGACTACTAGTCATACGCCTTTCGTCCACCACTCCAGGTATGGGTGGTCCACCGCCGGGCATAGTGGTTTTTTAATGCCGGATAAGCAACTTCACCTGCTGTATGCTGCTGCCATCGTTGTACTGCAGCAGGTAGAGGCCCGTGGGCAATGCCTGCAATCCATCCAGCAGCAATGTATTGGCCCCGGTATTTACCGTATACGGCCTGTGCCAGCAGTTCTGTCCCGCCATGTCCAGCAGGCGTATTTCGGCCCTGCCGCCGGTTGTGGAGGGAGCGCTGAGGCTGGCCGACCGGCTCGCAGGATTGGGGCTTATAACAAGCATACCGGCTGCTGCCGTAAGCGTTACCGATACGGTATTGCTGTAAGCGGAACGGCCGGTATTATCCAGCGCGCGGATGCGATAATAGGTAGGGCTGTTTATTTGCGGCGCCAGGTCGGTAAACTGGTAATCGTTGGTACTATTGCCGTTCGGCTGGTATAAAATGGTACCTGCCGGGGTAAAATGAATTCCGTCTATGCTTCTTTCCACCACGTATTCCAGTACTGCCGTTTCATTGGTGGCTTTCCAGCTAACGGTTGCTTTGCCGGCATTGCCGCTGACCGATACCGAGAGAAAGCCGGCGGGCAGGAGGGAGCACGACATAGGAGATGGAATAACCTGGTTTTGTATCAATACCCCGCTGACGGCGATAACGGATACAGCGCCGTAAGCGCCTGTAGAAGTGGTTCCGTTGCCGCCCCCCTGCGATGAAGAAGCCGCATTGAGGGTCATATTGGAATAAATAACTCCTGCGCCACCACCACCACCGGGGCCGTGTGCGCCGGTAACCCCCGGAACATTGCTGCCGCCGGTTCCGCCATTGGCCTTCACCGTTACGCCCGAAAGACCGCTGGCTGCTGAAATAATAACACTGCCGCCGGCCCCGCCGCCACCGCTGCCGTCATTGCCTACCGTGCCGTTTCCGCTGGCGCCGCTTACATCAATGGTACCCGTACCACTAATGCTGCCGGCATACATCATTACTATACCGCCACCTGCCGCTCCGCTGCTCGCTATACCGCCTGCGGGAGTACCCGTGCCATCATTGGTAGTACCGGCTCCGCCACCACCGCCCATCACCAGGCGTGAAACGCTTACCTCTCCAAACACGGCACCAGGCTCTCCCCCGGTTACTTTATTGCTGTTCCATGAATTACCTCCTTTTCCTCCCACACCCCCGTTGCCACCACCACCACCGCCGGAATTATTGGAGTTGGCCAGCGGCGCGCCGTCTGTCCCACCGGCACCCGCATTACCCGGCGCCCCCATTCCCATGCTTCCGTTCGGGTATCCTTCAACGGCAGCTCCATTGTCCAGCAAAACATAGTTATTATTAATAAACCTGGGTGTACCTGCAATACCTTCCCCCTTCGGGCCATTGTAGGGATTGGCAGACTGCGTACGAAAATAGGTAGCAGAACCACCGGCGCCACCTGTTAATTTTACACCCGCGCCACCCCGGAAACCTGCTCCTGCAGCCGAAACGGTTTGGCTGTTCATATTCAGGCTGTTGGTCACATATATGACCAGTACTCCACCTGTAGCGCCATTCCAGGACGGTACCGTGATGGTACTGCCCAAAATAAGATTATAATAAGCAGCTACCCGGATAACCTGGTAGGTATACTGCCCGTATACACTATACGCCGCATCCTGGTATTTATTTACCGTGCCTGATAGCAGGTTAAGCGTTCCACCCGCAACGGGCACCGTGTTGGCAGCCACCACATATTCCATATTACCCGCCAGGTGGGAAGCATTGTTGAGATAACCGTTTACCCGGCCCCCGCTGATAACGCCTTTACCATATGTACTGTCGTTTACATACCCAATTTGCGTGCCCTGCATCTGTATAACCAGCAACAGGTCGCCGCTGCTGATGGGCGTGCTGCCATAGGTAGCCGCCCCCAGGGCAATGGAAGTGCTTCCCGCCGCCAGGCTGGCCGTAGCGCCCGGGTAATAGGTATTGGGGTAGGCAGTAAGGGTAATGGTAGAATTGGCGGCGCAGGTTTGCGCCTGCAGGCTAAATCCCTTTAAAAGCAGGATAGAGGCGAGAAAGGGCAACAAAACAAGATGCGTACGGGGCATTTGCCTGCCGTATGGGTAAAAACGGACCATAGACATCAGTTTTCAGTTAGGAACAGTAGCATTTATAACGCCCCCGGCATATAAATATTCATCCTAACCGCGAAAGGCGGGGCAAAATGTCTTAGGTGGTATGAAAGCAATAAATTGCCGGTTATTGGTGGCGGATAAGCAGCTGCAGGTGCTTTATTTTCCGGCCGTCATTGCACTGCACGGTGTACATGCCTTCGGGCAGTTTTTCCAGCCCGTCCAGCAGCAGTACATTGGCCCCGGCCCTTATGCTAAAGTGCAGGTGCCAGCAAAGGCGGCCGGCGGTGTTTAACAGGCGTATACCTACTGTACCGCTGGTTTTGGATACCAGGTTAAGAGTAGCCGATGCATCGGCGGGACTGGGAGTAATAAAAAGCGAACCTACCGGCGTTGACAGCTTCACCTTTACAATGCTGCTGAAAGCGGAACCGCCCTTTATATCTACTGAACGGATGCGGTAATAGTTGGCCCGGTTAACCACCGGCGCCAGGTCGGTAAAACTATAATTATTGGTATTGCTGAAAGCCGGTCTCGATACAAGGGTACCTACCGGCATAAAATCAACGCCATCCACGCTTCTTTCTATAATGTATTCAAACTGGTCTTTTTCATTGGTTACTTTCCAGCCGATACTCACCTTGCCGTTGCTGCCGGCGGCCGAAAAAAGCAGGAATTTCATGGAGGCTGCTGCAGGCGGGCGGACCGTACTGCTGTCGCGGGTAAAACCGGTACCGGCCCCTGTGGGCTTTACAGCATTATATTTATTGGGGGAAGAGGAAGAAAGGCTAAGAACAGGTAGGGGAGAACATTGCGCACGAAACACAAAACCCTCTAACTGAATGATTGTCAATATCAAACAGAGGTTTAAACAGGTATTGGATCTACCCCTCGGGTAATTTCGGATCATGAGGTACGGGTTTTCATTTAGGGACTCAGGTAGAAAACGATTAAAGCAGGTAATTATTTTGAGGGGATGGCTTAATCGGGATTAAAACTGGTTAAAACAGGCTGCCCTGTGCAAGCTGCGGTTTGGTTAACTGCAGGTCACATTCCGCATTCAGCTTATCCACCAGGTAGGCCGTAAGTTCGGGCGCAAAGGCTTCATCGGGCATGTGCAGAAAAAAATAGCCTTCGTGCAGGCCTTGCTCCAGCCAGTATTTTATGCGCTCTATCCAGGCATCGGTGCGGGTATAGTTACTTCTATGCTGGCCGTTGCCCACAAAGCGGATAAATGCAGTGGGGGTGGTCAGCTCCATGTGCACCACATCGCGGCGGCCAGCCGTATCCGTTATTACAGCGCCTATCTTTAAGGATCGCAGGGTATCAAACAGTTCTTTACGCAGCACGGCATCGGCAAACCAATCGGGGTGGCGTACTTCCAAAAAAAACTGCAGGTCGGTGGGCAGCGAACGGAGATAATTGTACAGGTCGTCTCTTTGCTTTGGACTGTATTTTTCGCTTACCTGCAGGAATATGGGACCCAGGTGCTCCCCGAATGCCAGTATGCCTTCGAGAAAAGCTGTAGTGAGTTGGTCGGTATTATTAAACCCGCTGTAATGGCTGATCAGCTGGGGCACTTTGGGGCAAAACTTAAAATCCCTGCCCGCTGCTTTAGCCGCCCATTTGCCAATGGCTTCCGGCCCGTATACCTGGTAATGGGTGGCGTTCAGCTCAATGGTATTGAAAAGCTTTACATAATGCTCCAGGAAATTGGCGTCTTTGGTGCCCTTCGGGTAAATGGCGCCTACCCATTCTTTTCGCCCCCATTTGTCGCGCCCCAAATATACTTTCGGGTGCCTTACCGGTTCTTTCAACAGCAGCTTATTGGCCGCCGGTTCTGGCGGCAACGAGAAGTTGATGGTATCCAATTCTTTTCCCGGTACTTTTCCAAATTCCATGGCTTAAAAATACGGCAAAACCCATGTACAAACGTTTACAAACGTTTATATCCGGGTACAAACGTTTAAATACCGGCTATCGCTGTTGGGGAGCCCCATCTTTGTGGCAGGCGTTGTAAGGGGTGACAATACCCCGGGCGCTGAAATCTTATTCCATCAAAAAAAACTCGTTATGAATGTACTGAAAAACAAGGTTCAGCTTATTGGCCGTGTAAACCAGCCGCCCCTGTTGCATACCACCGCCAAGGGCAGGAAATGGACACGCTTTGGCATTGCCACCGATGAAATACACCGCAATACCCGGGGCGATAAAATTATACAAACGCAATGGCATAGCCTGGTAGCGTGGGACAGGCAGGCGGAAACCGCCGCCCGCTGCCTGCGCCGCGGAAGCGAACTGGCCATCGACGGCAGGCTGGTGGTACACACCTATATTGATAAGGAAGGACGTAAAAAGCGGGTCACCGAAGTGCTGGTTACCGGTATGCTGCTGCTGGCATTGAAATAACCACCTCATTTTATTCAACAATCTTTAAACGTATTATTTTATGATCCAGTTAAAAAATGAAGCATACCGGATTACCGGTATCTGTATGGAAGTATACCGCTACCTCGGGTATGGGTTCCTGGAAAAGGTATATAAAGACGCTATAGAAGTAGAAGCCATCAAACAGGCGATTGCCTATGAAAAGGAAAAGAAGTTTACCATCATGTACAAAGGAGTTGTGCTTCCCTCTCATTTTTATGCCGATTTTGTACTGTTTGACGAGCTTATTCTGCAAATTACCACGCACGCCAATGGCGTACCTGCAGCGTTTTTGCCGCAGCTGCTCAATTACCTGAAAATTTCCGGTTGCAAAACAGGCCTGCTTATCAATTTCGGGAGAAAGGGAATGGAGTATAAGCGGCTGGTTTATTAGGCAGGCCATGCACGTATAAACAGCATAGCCTGCCGCGGTGGGCAGGCCATGCTAATCTTATGGTTGTTTACAGGCACTGGCGATTACCGTGGTTATTTGTGTTTGCCCTTGTATTGGGCCACATACACCACCTTACTGTTTTTAAACTGCCATATTTCGTGTATGTCCATGGTATCTTTTTTGCCTTTGACCGTGGTAGTATATTCACGCGCCCATATTCCTACCCAGTCTTCGTTTTTGTCGGTGCTGTGCAGGGGTATCCAGGCATCTACAGAATCGACCACGGAGCTGTACTGTTCGCGGTCTTTTTTTCCGCCGGCCAACAGGCTGTCTATACCGCCTTTGAAGGTAAACCCTTCGGCAAACTGCATGGTTACTGAGTCGGCCCAGAATGGTTTTGTAGCTGCCAGGTTATTGTCGTCATAGGCCTTCCAGATGTCCAGCACAATTTTAGCGTGGGCAGCCTCGCCAATGGTGAACGAGGAAGAATAACCGGCTTTAAAGGCGTAGGAAAGCGAATCGGGCTTTGCCGCCATGGCATCCGTTTTTTCGGCGGGAGCGGTATTCTGGTTGCAGCTGCTGAATAAAGCGGCGATAGCCGCTATAGCAATAAGTCGTCGCATACAGTCTATGTTTTAAATGGTTAAAAAACAAGAGATGTAAGGAACGGAGTATAAAGCAGGACCCTTCAGCAGCCGGGGAAAATGCTGGAATAAGGAGTAAGTTGGTGAAGGGTTCTCTTTGGTAGCAGGAAGATATGAAAGTATTTGTTATACGACAAAATCAAACCATTTCTGGCTGGCTTTGCCGCTGGCAATGACGTTTTCAATAAATGCCATACCGCGTACGCCATCTTCCGCGCCGGGAAAATCGAGCCATTCAGGCTGCGGCTTTTCGCCGTTGAGCTGCGCCTTTACGCAAAGGGCAAAGTTGCGGTACAGGTTGGCAAAAGCTTCGAGGTAGCCTTCCGGGTGGCCCGGCGGGGTACGTGAATTGTGTTTGGCGCAGGAGCTGAGGTAGCCATTGCCGGCGCGTAGTATTTCGGTGGGCTTGTCGAGCCATTTGAGCAGGAGGGTATTGGCATTTTCCTGTTGCCATTCCACGCCGCCTTTTTCGCCATAGATCCTGAACTTGGTATTGTTTTCTTCGCCGGCCGCCACCTGCGTGGCAAAGAGCATGCCGCTGGCGCCATTGTTGAATTTGAGTAAAACGCCGCCGTCATCATCCAGCTGCCGGCCTTCTACCACGATGTTTAAGTCGGCGCAGATTTTGGTTACCTGCAGCCCGCTCACATACTCTGCCAGGTTAAACGCGTGGGTGCCGATATCGCCCATGGCGCCGGCAATACCGCTTTTGGAAGGATCAGTTCTCCAGGAAGCCTGTTTGTTGTGGCTGCCTTCGAGAAAGGTGCTCAGCCAGCCCTGCGGGTATTCTACATATATCTTCCTGATTTTTCCGAGCCTGCCGCCGGCAACCAGCTGTTTGGCTTCTTTTACCATCGGGTAGCCGGTATAGGTATGCGTGAGACAAAACAGTTTGCCGGTCTTTTGTACCACCTGCTGCAGTTGTTTTGCTTCCTCCAGCGAAAAGGTCATGGGCTTATCCAGCACTACATGAAAACCATTTTCCATGGCCAGCTTTGCCGGCTCAAAATGCACGTGGTTGGGCGTTACAATACTCACCACCTGCATGCGCTGGTTTTCGGGCAGCGCTTTTTCTTTTTCAAACATTTCTTTGTACGACCCGTATGATCTTGCGGGTTCCACGCCCAGCGCAATACCACTGGCTTTCGATTTTTCGGCATTGCTGCTAAATGCGCCGCATACGAGCTCGTACTGCCCGTCCATAAATGCGGCGATGCGATGTACGGCGCCGATAAATGCGTCCTGGCCGCCGCCAATCATACCTAAACGTAACTTCTTATTCATGCCATTTGTATTTATAGATGCTGTAATGTTTTATACCTGTAAACTGCACCGCACTGTAAATCAACCCGGCTAATAGCTTTCAGCGGGTAACTGCGCGGAATAAAGTGTCTTTGCGACACAAGAGAAATTTAATGTTAAATGAATTTACTCCCGCGCGCAAAATGCCACGAAAAATAGTACATTTATGTCTTACATACACATTTTAAAAAAAACCGGGCTCACCTATGCTTGCCAACACTCACCGCAAACAACTGTTCGTAGCCAGCTGTTTAGCACTCCTGGTTACTTCTCTTTCCTTTGGTATCCGCGCCGGTATATTAGGCGGACTTGGTACAAAATTTGGTCTCGACGCAGGCCAGCTGGCCTCCATTACAGCCACCGCTTTCTGGGGCTTTCCGCTGGCCATGATAATAGGCGGGATAGTGGTTGATATTATTGGCATGAAGAAACTGCTGCTCTTCGCCTTTCTGTTACACCTGCTTGGCATTATACTAACTATCAGCGCACATGGTTACTGGGGCCTGTTTATTTCCACGCTTTGCATCGGCCTTGCTAACGGTACAGTGGAAGCCGCCTGCAATCCCCTGGTAGCAACTATTTACGCTGAGAATAAAACAACGAAGCTCAATCACTTTCACCTATGGTTCCCGGGCGGTATCTTTATCGGCACCCTGCTGGTGTATTTGCTGAATAAGCTGGGGATCCGTCTACACATGGACCCTTATACCATGAATATGATTGAAGTGGGTATCATGGTAATCCCCACCCTTATTTACGGTTATCTTTTTAGCAAGCTGAAATTCCCGGTTACGGAACGCGTGGCCAGTGGGGTATCCAGTGCAGACATGTACAAGGCGGTACTCAGCCCGCTTTTTATATTCATGATCATACTGATGTTCGGTACGGCTATTACAGAACTTTTTACCGGGCAGTGGATAGATGTGCTCCTGAAAAATGTAACCGACAATGCCCTGCTGCTGCTAACGATTGAAACCGGTGTAATGGTGGTAGGCCGCGGACTGGCAGAGCCGGTAGTACATAAGTTTTCTCCCCAGGGAGTGTTGCTCATGTCGGCCATACTGGCGGCCTTAGGTTTATATATATTAGGGCATACCAGCGGGAACATGCTTTTTGCGGGTGCGTTGGTCTTTGGCATGGGTGTATGTTATTTCTGGCCCACCATGCTGGGCTTTGTATCGGAAAACCTGCCACGCACCGGCGCAGTAGGAATGAACTTTATGGGTGGCGCCGGTATGTTTGCCGTATCAGTATATATGATGTTCATGGGCGGGTATTACGACAGGCTGGTGGCGTCCAAACTCCCGGCGGGAGCCGATGTAAAGCAGTACCTCGATGCGCCTGCGGGTTCGGCACTGGCCACTACGCTGAACGAGGCCAAAAAAGCAGCAGGCCCGGAAATTATTAATGCAACACTTATGATACCGCTTGTTTTAATCATAGCTTTTGCCGGCCTGGTGTTTTATATGCGCTCCCGGAAAAAAATGGCAATACAAACGGCATAATATTATTGAACCGCTTTTAGTAAATTATATTTTTTATGCCCAATCAACAAAACAGGCGCGTGGCCATTAAAACCATGCTGGCCGGCACCGCCGCCCTTGGCGCTTCTTCCATGCTTCCCGCTCTTGCAGCGGATAACGAAAATATATCAGCTTTGAAATTTAAAGGTAACATCAACCACTCCGTTTGCCGCTGGTGCTA
>JACXTT010004053.1_pt1 | contig 21981 bp, 22 predicted proteins | sample 9270951 | NCBI WGS metagenome assembly JACXTT01 (sample SAMN15532306, study PRJNA645909) | rock metagenome | isolation source: weathered quartz diorite | place: Puerto Rico | collected 2017-06-21
CGTGAGCCGCGCTGCCGGCGATCATGAAGAACAGCATCGGGAGGGACAGCATGGTGTTGGTGCGCGAGGCCAGGAAGGCGACGCGCGCGGCCTTGGCCTTGGCGGCGTCATCGGCCTGGACTATACCCAACACTTTTTTCTGGTTGGGCCAGATTAGCACCCACACGTTAAAGAGCATAATTGTGCCGAGCCAGGCGCCGATGCCGATCGACGCAGCCGCACCCTTCAGCATGAAGGCGTTGCCGATGCCAACGCCAGCGCGTTCAAGATAATAAGCGCCGAGAATCCAGGTCGTGAGCGCGGCCCAGCGGAACCACAGCAGCGCTTGGGGCGCAATGTGTTTAGTGATGCCGGCGGCGGTGTTATCCGCCTTGGCTTTTGGCAGGGCGACGGCCTGGACGAAATTAAAGTAATAAAGAAGGCCAATCCAGGTAATGCCGGCGAGGATGTGCAACCAGCGGACAATAGTCAGTTCCATGTTTTTCTCCCGTGAGTTGTTCGGTGATGAAGGTCAGACAGTGGTCTTGACCAGAAAATTGATGACAAAGAAATACAGGATCACGGTCAAGATCAAACCGGATATGATGGTTCCGAGAATGGAATCCAGCGGAGTTTTCATGGTTATTTCCTCTTGTCAGAAAGATTGAAATTGTTGACTGCTTTCGTGGGGCGCTAGGGTAAAGCAGGTTTTGGAGTAATTCAAGCAAGGAGGATTATTGCCATAATCCGTCATGCTCGGCTTCCTCCCGGGGAAGGATGCGTTCCTGTGCCACGCGCCATTTGCCGTCCATTTCCTTTTCCAGAACGATCTCGACTCCTTGGGCGTTGATCGTGCCGTCGCTGGCTTCGACGGTTTCGATGGTTTTGAACATCACGCGTCCCGGCGTCATGACTTGCACCTTCATGCCGTCGTAGGAGGCTTTTTTCAGCACGCCGATTTCGAATTCATGTTTGCATTGCTTGGCCCAGTCATCGTAGCCAATGACTTCAATGCCAGGAACGCCAAAGACCCAGACCTTGCGGGAGACGAGATTCATATGTGCGTCATAGTCTTTCGCATTGGCGGTGCGGGCCGAGTCCTCGAGCCATTCGCGTGCAATGGTGCTGTCCTTCATAAGGCTTGTCCATGAGTATGTTGTCGTGGCGGATTATGCCATCGAACGGTTCCATCGGACATGACGTGAATGATCACGGGTGACATGAGATATGATGCGGTAGGATAATGATTTTTTGACAGGGACGATTTTGCATGCTAGCCAAAAATCCGCTCCAGGGTTTCGCGCGCTTCTTCCTGTTGCCGCTGTCCTCGCTTTCCGACCGTCTCGGAAACTGGTTCTACGTGGGCCTCGCCGTCGTGGTCGGCGCCGCGGCGGTGTTTACCATCGCCACCGGCTCGACCGCCGGCATGAAGAACAAGGCCTACGACCTGATCATGAAGACTCGGTTCCAGCATCCCATGGCCGACCCGGAGATCGTGATCGTGGACATCGACGAGCCGGCATTGGCCGCCATGGCGCCGGAATACGGTCGCTGGCCGTGGCCGCGCAACCTCATGGGCGAACTAGTGGAAGGCATCGCGGAGCAGAAACCCAAAGCCATCGTCTTCGATGTCATGTTCAGCGATCCGGATGTGTTTAACGCCCAGGGCGATAAATATTTTCGCGACGCGATTACACGCACGTCCAACACCTTCTTTCCCATGATCCGACTGAACGAGGAAAACGACCGGCTCAGCCAGCTGAAAGTAAAACAGTTACCAGGCGTATCGAAACTCGACGACACGGCCTCGGACAGCGCCACACTCGCCGCGGTACTGCCGTTTTTTTACGATGCGCTCACGGACCACCGGCTGGGCACCAATAATATCTATACCGACACCGACGGCATGGTGCGGACCTACTCGGTCTATGCCGATGAATACGGCTGGCGTGTGGGATCGCTGCCGGCCAACGTCATGGCGGCGCTGGGAGCGCCGTTGCCGGAGCTTGAAGATATCCTGCTCAACTGGCGCGGCAAGCCGCCATCTTACCGGCATGTCTCGTTTCACGAGATCTATTTCGATCTGCTCAAACGTGAACGGACACGTGCGCCGGATGAATTTACCGGCAAGATCGTGATCATCGGCTCTACCGCACCATCGCTCTTCGATCTGAAGACCACGCCGATGGCCAAGTCGCATCCGGGCGTGGAGATCCTGGCTTCTGCCATCGACAATCTCAAAAAAAGCGATTTCCTGACGGAACTGCCGCCGTGGATTTATATTCTAGCCACACTGGTGTCGGTCATGCTTCTCACGATCGCATTCGTGTACAACATCGACCAGCCTGTGGTTAACCTGACGTTTACCATCCTGCAATCCGGTTTCCTCGCCGTGTCGTATCTGACACTCAACTTTTCCACGATCTTTGTCGATCTCACCGCGCCGTTCGCCTTCAGCTTGGCGTATTTCACCGTGGCGCGGTTCAACAGCATGTTTTCTGGCTTCCGTCGCAGCGGCCATCCGTTTTTTTCCACAGCGCTCGACGAAGGCCGCGCATGCCGCGTGGCGCTCGTCCAGTGCCATGTGCACATAAAGAATCGCCGCGCCCGTCTCGCGCTCGGCGCCTCGATCAAGAAACAAGTTGGCCTGTCGCGCTACGGCCTCGTCACCTCGCCGTTTTTCAAGGGCATGCCGCTGTTGCACGCCTTTTTCCGCGACACGCTGGTGTTCTACTGGCTGGTGCCAAAGGAAAGCGAGGCCGCGGCGCTGCAAGATGTGGTGTCAGTGCTGGAAAAATCGATGCCGGCCATCCGTAAGGCTGTGCGCCGCCACGCACGGCAGGACGGACCGCTCGTAACCTGGTTGTTGCACGGCTTTGCCTTCACGGTGGATTCGGTGGAGACGTGGCGGCTGCGGGGCGAGGAAGGTATGGCGAAATTATTTGCCTTGACGTCGAAGGTGGGCGTGGGTGGAAACGGAAGTGTGATCCGCGTGGTGACGACGAAAGAGTTTGTGGAGGCGTGTCGGAGTGCGGAGGGTTTGAAAGTTTCGGAAGAATTGGAGAAGGCGGGATTGAAATGCTGACCCCCTCTCCCGCAAGGGGAGAGGGGGTTAAATGATTTTCTGATCCATCAACAAATTCATCGTAAACCTCACCCCAAACCCCGTCGTATCTGTCGGTATATGCGCCAATCCGCCCTTGTGATTTCCCGCCGACAAATCCACGTGTACCCAATCCGTGTCGTTGAGCAGAAAACTTTTTAGAAACGTTGCTGCTAGGATATGATCGGCGTCGTTGTCGAGCGTGCATTGTTTGATATCGGCGATGTCGCTTTTGAGCGCTTCTGCGTAGTCTTTCGGCAGCGGGAACGGCCAGACGCGCTCGCCGGATTCCTGCCCGGCCTGGATTAAAGCCGGCACAAGTTTTTCACGGTTGGTGAACGTACCACTCATGCGCGAGCTGAGTGCCCCGACACAGGCACCGGTGAGCGTCGCATAATCAACGATCAATTTCGGTTTTTCCCGTGAGGCGAAGTAAAGTGTGTCGGCCAAGACCATGCGGCCTTCCGCGTCGGTGTGTACGATCTCGATTGTTTTTCCGTTCGCGGCCTTCACCACGTCATTTTGTTTGTAGGCTTTCGGTCCGATGTGGTTCTGCGCCAGTGCCAGCCAGGCATCCACCGAAAAATCTGCTTTCAGTTCGGTGAGCGCGAGCAGTGTCCCGAGGGCGACGGCACTTCCTTCCATATCCTCGTGCATCCCGTGCATGTACTTGGCTGGTTTCAGGTTAGTACCGCCGGTATCGAAGCAGATGCCCTTGCCGACCAGCGCGAGAGCGGATTGGGATGATTTCTTTTTTGGTATGTAACGTAGCCGCAGGATACCGGCGTCCGGTTCCGGGCTGCCTTGGGCCACGGCGAGGAAGGCGCCGGCGCCACGTGCCTTCAGTTTCCGGATATCGAGAAATTCGGTTTTCCATCCGTAGGCGCGGGCGAGCTTTTCGATGCGCTTGCGGTAATTACCGGGTGTCAGTTCGTTGGGTGGCAGGGCGGTGAGATAACGCGCCAGATTGTTGCCTTTGGCTTCCGCGACGGTGCGGGCATAGCCGTCGGCCGATTCGTGACCATATATATGTACCTCGCGCAACTTGGCCGGTTTTTCCGGTTTGCTTTTGTAATCCGGCATCGGGAAATCGGCGGCGAGCAGGGCTGCCAGCAACGCTTCGCAGGAGCGTTCGGCTTCGTTCGGTTTGAGTCCGAAGCAGGCGACAGCAATTTGTTGCGGTTTCTGAGATTTTTGCGCGGCGACCAGCTGGCGCGCGAGGGTCAGTAGATCGAAGGCGCTGGATGACGCATCGATCCCGGCGATGGCGACGCGGGTAGCGTTTGGGTTGGGCAGGTCGGTGACAAAGGGTTTATCGCTGTCGAGTTTGTGCCCGGCGCGCTTGAGGCGTTGAGCGATTTCCTTTCCGTACGGGAGCGTATTCAGTTCGGTATCCTTGGCCGGTACCAGAAAAATGGCATTTGCGTGGATATCGAGCTTTTTTGTGGCCAAACGGTTGGCTTCTTGCCTGATCTTCGGAGTTTCAGAATGCATGGACGCCTCGAGCTAAAATTTTTATCGGAATGGAATCGGAAATGGGCCTAAAACGCTGTTTGTCTTGACCTGTTTGGGCAAAAAAACGATCATACCGCGCGCCAGTTTAGGATTATACCGGCCAGTATCACGCCGTCCGTTCAAGGCACGGCGGCACGACCCGGCCCGCATCCCACCCGAAATCAGGGAGATTCATGAACAAAGCTGATCAGAAACGCCTGTTACGCGAAATGATTTTCTTCCGCCGCTTCGAGGAACGCTGCTTCGAGGCTTATATGGAACACAAGATCGGCGGGTTCCTGCACCTGTACGCGGGCCAAGAGGCGGTTGCGACCGGTGTACTCGAGATGGCCAAACCTGGCCACGACTATGTCATCACCGGCTACCGCGACCACATCCATGCCATCAAATCCGGCGCGCCGGCGCGCGAGGTGATGGCCGAACTCTACGGCAAGGAGACCGGCAGCTCGCGCGGGCGCGGCGGGTCCATGCACGTCTTCGACCCGACCGTGAATTTCATGGGCGGCTACGCCTTGGTGGGCCAGCCGTTCCCGCTCGCCGCCGGGTTGGCACTCGCCTGCAAGCACAAGAAAACCGACCAGATCGCCCTCTGCTTCCTCGGCGACGGCGCCAACAACCAGGGCACCTTCCACGAGACCATGAACATGGCCTCGGTGTGGAAGCTACCAGTGTTGTTCGTGTGCGAGAACAACCAGTACGCCATCGGCACGCGCATCGACCGTTCCACGGCGGTGCTCGACCAGTACAAGCGCGTGTGCGGCTACAACATTCCTTCGAGCCAGCACGACGGTCAGGACATCGAACAAGTGATGGAGTCCGCCAGGAAGGCGGTCGATCACGTGCGTTCCGGCAAGGGACCGTATTTCATCGAGTACATGACTTACCGTACGCGTGGCCACTCCATGTCCGACAAGACCGCGGCCTACCGCCCCAAGGAAGAGGAGGCGAAATGGGCCGAGCGCGATCCGATCAAGATTTACGGCGCCAAGCTCAAGAAGGCCGGTGTCATTACCAGCGAGGACATTAAAAAACTGGAAAAGGACGTGGAGAACGAGATCGAGAATGACGTGATCAAGTTCGCCGAGGAAAGTCCAACGCCGCGCGTGGAGGATCTCAACAAGTACGTGCTTGACGACAATCCCGACCCGCGCTGGATCGGACCGTTGCAGAATACATATTAATTTAGTAACGCAGATGGACGCAGATTGAATGAAATTTTAAAATTTATTTGCGTTCATCATTAAAAAATAGATCTGCGTTAATCTGCGTTTCAGAATTTAAATAAGGATTTTTAACACATGGCAGAAATTACTTACTGGGAAGCGATTCGCCGGGCCCACGACGAGGAACTGGCGAACGATCCCAACGTGATCGTGATGGGCGAGGATGTCGGGCTCATCGGCGGTACCTACAAGGCCACTTCCGGTTTGTTTCAGAAATACGGCGAAAACCGCATTATCGACACGCCGATCTCCGAGAACTCCTACACCGGCATCGGCATCGGCGCGTCCATGGCCGGCATGCGCCCGATCATCGAGATCATGTCCATCAATTTCGCGTTGCTGGCGCTCGACACGCTCATCAACGCCGGCGCCAAGATCCGTTATATGTCCGGAGGGCGCGCCGTCTGCCCGTTCGTGATGCGCACCCCCGGCGGCACGGCGCATCAGCTGGCGGCGCAGCATTCGGCACGCCTGGCGCGCATGTTCATGAGCACCTCGGGTCTGCGCGTGGTCACGCCACGCAGTTCGCTCGACGCCTGCGGCATGCTGAAGTCCGCAGTGCGCTGCAACGATCCGGTGATCGTGATCGAGCACGAGCGCATGTACAACATGAAGGAAAACGTTCCAGATCACGAGTTTTTCCGACCGCTGGAGGGCGCGGAGATCGTACGCCGCGGCACCGATATCACCATGATCGGTTACAACTACAGCGTGCACCTGTGTCTCGAGGCCGCGAAACGTCTGGAGAAAGACGGTATCAGCGCCGAAGTCATCGACTTGCGCGCGCTCAAGCCCATCGACCGCGAAACCATTCGCCGCTCGGTGGAAAAGACACATCGCGTGCTGGTGGCCGAGGAAGACGAGGCCTCCGTCGGCGTGGGTTCCGAGATTATCTCGACGGTGATCGAGGAATGTTTTTTTGCGCTCGACGCCCAGCCGGTGCGCATCCATGCCGCCGACGTGCCAGTGCCGTATGCGGAGAATCTCGAAAAGGCCGCGATCCCGGACGCCGACGACGTCTACAAGGGCGCCCTCAAGGTAATGGGAAGAATTTAATAATTTTTGGAACCACGGATGAACACAGATAAACACAAATTAAAAAATCTGAGTTCGCTGTTATCCGTGTTCATCTGTGTTCATCCGTGGTTTCCAAGGAATAAATAAATGGCTGAAGCTTTCACAATCAAAATGCCCAAGCTCTCGGACACCATGACCGAGGGCACGCTCGTGACTTGGGAGAAAAAGGTCGGTGAACGCATCGAGCGTGGCACCGTCATTGCCACGGTCGAGACCGACAAGGCGATCATGGACGTCGAAGTGTTCCGCGAGGGTTATCTTTCCGGACCGACCACGCCGGTAGGCGCGGTGGTGCCGGTCGGCAACGCCATCGCCTATCTCGTGGCGGACGTTAAGGAAGTTAAAGGCGGTGAAGCCGTCACCGCCCCGGCAGAGCGAAGGAAAGTGGAGCGCACCGGCGAGGCCGAAGCGCATAAATTCGAACCCTCGGGCATGCCCAAGCCCAAGACTCATATTCCCGCCATGCCGCATGGCGCGACACCTGCTCCGCGTCCGCGCGAAAGTCAGGCCACGCCCTACGCGCGCCAACTCGCCGGTGCGCACGGCATTGATATCAACAGCCTCCTTGGCACCGGTCCGAACAAAATTATCCTTGCGCGCGATGTGACCGCGCCACAGGCCCCACCCGGCATGGCCAAACGCATCTACCAGGTGCCCGGCATCGGCCGACCAATGGACGCCATGGAAAAGGCCGTGGCACACAGCATGGAGTATTCGCTGTCCATGCCGCTGTTCCGCGTCACGGTGGATATCAGGCCCGAGCGGTTGGCGGCGGCAGCCAAGAAGGAAGGTCATTCGCTGACGGTGGCGCTGGCCAAAGCGGCGGCGCTGACGATCCAGAAATTTCCGCGCGTGAATGCGGTGTATCAACATGAAGATCGCATCGTCGAGCGCCAGCAGATCGACGTCGGCCTGGCGGTCGAGACCGAAGGCATGGGCTTGGTGGTGCCGGTGCTGCGCGACGTGATGAGCAAGAGCCTGAAACAGCTCAATGACGAGTGGAAGGATCTGGTGGCGCGTGCCCGCATTAAGCGGCTCAAGCCGCAGGAATATTCCAATCCCACGTTTACGATTTCGAATATGGGCATGTTGGGTGTGACGCTCTTCGACGCTATTCCCTCGCCCGGTACTTCGGCGATTTTCGCCATTGCCACCTCCGGCCCGCAGGGCATGCCGGTCACGATGACGGCGGATCACCGTATTGTGAACGGCGCGGATGCCGCGAAATTTTTGAACACCTTTAAACAGCTTGTCGAGACTCCGGAATCCTGGATCAGCGGCGGTAAACCGCAAATGATTTCCGCGGGCAAGGAGGCAATCGTGTCGGGTCAGTGGGATTATGACGTGGTCGTCATCGGCGGCGGTCCGGGCGGCGAAGATTGCGCGCGCGACCTGGCCGATCACGGCAAGAAGGTATTAATGGTCAACGACGCGCCATTCCCTGGTGGCGAATGCCTGTGGCGCGGTTGCATCCCGTCTAAGGCCTGGCGCGCCGGTGCGGACCGGATGCGCGACCGTACGCATGACGCGCATCTGGGTGTGCTCAATACCACCAAACCGAAGCTCGACTGGAAGTTGCTCGAGAAAATGCGTCGCTCGGTGCTCGAAACGCGTGGCGATATGGCGCTCAAGACCGACAAGGGCGTGAAAATAGAGGTGAGGCAGGGGTTTGCGTATTTCGATTCGCCCAACAGCGTGGTGATCGACACCTCCGGCAACCAGAAAGACCCGCATGCGCGACCTGTGCCCGGCAAGGGCAAGAAAACGGAACGTGTCACTTTCGGCGCCTGTGTGTTGGCGACCGGCGCACCTCCGTGGGTGCCGCCGATTCCAGGCGCGGATTCAAAAGGTGTTCTGACCTCGGACACGGTGTGGAACTTGAAGGCTCCGCCCAAAAAACTCGGCATCATCGGTGCCGGGGCCATTGGTCTTGAAATGGCGCAGATCTTTGCCGATTTCGACACTCAAGTCGTGATACTCGAGGCCAAGGACCGCCCATTGGCGGAGGTTGAACCCGAGATCGCCAAGAATCTCGCCGAACTGCTCGACAAGAAGCAGAAGAATCTGAAACTCCTCGTGTCGGCGAAGATCGATAAAATCAGCGGCAAGCCCGGCGCCATGATGCTCGCCTATAGCGATGCTGCCGGAAAGAAGGCGAACTTCAAGTGCGACTACGTGCTCGTCGCCACCGGTAAACGACCGGTGCTGGAGCCGCTCGCCCTCGACAAGGCTGGAGTGAAGTCCGACGAAGGTATAGTCAGCGTGGATAGCCAGTGCCGCACCAATGTCCCGCATGTTTTTGCGGTGGGCGACGTCAATGGCGGTTATATGTTGGCGCACACGGCGGGCCATCAGGGCCGCGTCGCGGCGGCGACAATTCTCGGTGAAAAGGCGGCCTACAACCAGGACAAGGACTGCGGCGTGATTTTCACTCGTCCGCAGGCGGCTTTTGTTGGCATTTCTGTCGAGCAGGCCAAGGCCAAGGGCGTTGACGCCGTGGAAGTGAAAATGCCGATGAACATCGACGCCAAAGCCATGATCACTGACGAAACCGACGGCCTCATCAAACTTGTGGCCGAGAAGAATTCACACCGTATCATTGGCGTACATTTCCTTGCAGACCACGCCGATACACTGATCGGCGAGGCGGTCATGATGGTCGCGGGAGACATGACGCTCGAACAAGTGGCCGGTGCGATCCATCCGCACCCGACCCAGACCGAGATGTTCGGCGAAATGGCACGGCGCCTGCTTTCCCGCTTGCGCCGCACGGCCAGAGTGGCGAAGTAACAATCAAACTTAACCACAGATGAACACGGATGAACGCAGATAGAGAATCTGTTCTTGCCGTATTAAACTTCCAATCCGTGTTTATCTGTGTTCATCGGTGGTTTCGCATTTCTTATGACTAAAATCAAGAAAGTTGTATTGGCGTATTCCGGCGGTCTCGATACCTCCGTCATCCTCCAATGGTTGGTGGAAACCTATGGTTGCGAGGTCGTCACGTTCACCGCCGACATCGGACAGGGCGAGGAACTGGAGCCCGCACGCGCCAAGGCGAAGAAAATGGGCGTGAAGGAAATTTTCATTGATGACCTGAAAGAAGAGTTCGTGCGCGATTTCGTGTTTCCCATGTTCCGCGCCAACACGTTGTATGAGGGCGAGTACTTGCTCGGGACTTCCATCGCGCGACCACTAATCGCCAAACGCCAGATCGAAATAGCAAACAAGGTCGGCGCGGATGCCGTGGCTCACGGCGCGACCGGCAAGGGCAACGACCAGGTACGTTTCGAACTCGGTTATTACGCGCTGCGTCCCGATATCAAAATCATCGCCCCATGGCGCGAATGGGGCCTGTCCTCGCGCGAGAAACTCATGGCCTATGCCGAAAAGCACAGCATCCCGGTTGAAATGAAGCGCGGCAAGAAATCGCCGTATTCGATGGACGCCAATTTGCTGCACATCTCCTACGAAGGCGGCATTCTCGAAGATCCGTGGAAAGAGCCGGAAGGATCCATGTGGCGTTGGTCGGTGTCGCCTGAGAAAGCGCCGAACAGGCCGACCGATATCGAGCTGACCTATAAGAAGGGCGATATCGCCGCGATCAACGGCAAGGCCATGTCACCGGCCACGGTACTCGCCGCGCTCAATAAAATCGGCGGCGCCAATGGTGTCGGCCGCACCGATATTGTCGAGAACCGTTATGTCGGCATGAAATCGCGCGGCGCTTACGAGACACCGGGCGGAACGATTATGCTCAAGGCGCACCGTGCCATAGAATCCATCACGCTGGATCGTGAGGTCGCGCACCTGAAAGACGATTTAATGCCGCGCTATGCCTCACTTGTTTACAACGGCTACTGGTGGAGCCCCGAACGCCGGATGCTGCAAACGATGATCGACGCCTCGCAGGAAACCGTGAATGGCATGGTACGGCTCAAGCTCTACAAGGGGAATGTGATGGTGGTTGGCCGAAAGTCTGATTCGGACAGCCTGTTTGACGCCACGATAGCGACGTTTGAAGAAGACCAGGGCGCTTACAATCAGAAAGACGCCGAGGGCTTCATCAAGCTCAACGCCTTGCGCATGCGTATCGCCGCCAAGCGGCGGAAAAAGAAATAATCGTTTTCCGTCGTAATACCGGTCAGGCGTGCTCACAAATTCCGCACAGCCTTCCCGCCTTGCGCTCCCTGCGCTTCTGGCCGGCGCTACGGCCATCGGTCTCGCGCCGATATTGGTGCGCCTGAGCGAAATCGGCCCGGTCGCTACGGCGTTTCACCGCGTGTTTTTATCGCTTCCCGTGCTGGGGCTGTGGCTCTGGATCGAACGACGCGCAGGCGATTCTCGTTTGCCTCCCATCGGTCGTGACGTAAAACAATGGCTTATCGCCGCCGGCTTGTTTTTCGCGGGCGATCTGGCGGTATGGCACTGGTCGATCAAGCTTACCACCGTGGCCAATGCCACGTTGCTGGCCAATCTCGCGCCGGTTTTCGTTATTTTGGCAGGATGGACGTTATTCGCTCAACGATTCAGTGTCGGATTCATTATTGGCATGGCGATCGCACTTTTTGGAACGCTCGTACTCATGGGTAACAGCCTGAGCTTCGGTCACGCACACCTGGTGGGCGATTTGCTCGGGGTGCTGACGGCCGTGTTTTATGCCTCCTACATAATTTGTGTCGCGCGTCTGCGAACCGTTGTTTCGACTGCCACGGTCATGTTCTGGAGTGCCGTGGTCTGTTCCATTGCCCTGTTGCCGGTGGCATTGCTTTCCAGCGAGAATTTAATGCCAGATGCGGCGAAAGGCTGGGCGATACTGTTAGCATTAGCCGTCATATCTCATGCCGGAGGACAGGGGCTGATTGCCTACGCGCTGGCGCATCTGTCCGCGACTTTCGGCTCGGTGAGCCTGTTGTGGCAGCCAGTGGCCGCGGCCATGTTGGCCTGGCTTATCCTGCAGGAATCCCTGGGGGCATGGCAGGTGATGGGAGGGGTAATCGTACTAGTCGGGATTTATCAGGCGCGTCGTGCGGGTTATTCGCATAAAATCATTCAGGGGAAGGTAGCATGAGTTTCAAAAATGTTGATATTAAGAAGCAGGCCAATGTCTATCACGATGGCCGCGTTACCAGCCGAACCGTTATTACGTCAGCGGGCGAGATGAAAACGCTTGGCGTGATGCTGCCAGGTACCTACCGTTTCAGCACCCAGGCGCCGGAAAAGATCGACGTCACTCAGGGACACTGCCGTGTGAAACTCGCGGACGAACAGGCCTGGAGCGATTATCAGGCCGGGCAAAGCTTTTCGGTCCCCGCCAATTCCCACTTCGAGATTGAAATCATCGACTTGTTCGATTACGTTTGTCACTTCGGTTGATTCAGGACATGACGGTAGCCCTACTTCGTTCGTCCTGTCATAAAAGCAGTAGCCCTACTCCGCTTCGCTCCGCTCGTCTTGCTATAAGAGAGGATTGATATGCGCGTACTGCACACCATGATCCGGGTTGGCAATCTGGATCGCTCCATCAAGTTTTACACCGACGTCCTCGGTATGAAACTGTTGCGTCGCAAGGATTATCCGGACGGTAAATTTACGCTGGCGTTTGTTGGCTACGGGCCGGAAACCGAACATGCCGTCATTGAGCTGACCTACAACTGGGGTACCGACAAATACGATCTCGGCAATGCCTTTGGCCACATCGCACTTGAAGTGGACGATGCCTATAGAGCCTGCGAAGACGTCAAGAAGCGTGGCGGAAGCGTCACGCGCGAGGCCGGGCCGATGAAGCACGGCAGCACCGTGATTGCATTCGTCGAGGACCCGGACGGCTACAAGATTGAACTCATACAGAAAAATTCGTCAGGAACGAATTTTGGCGCGCCAGGGAAGGCGCGCCTCCAGGACTCACAGGGTGCGAAATAACCATGCAATGGTTAGATAAAGTTCCGCTCACGGCGCTGGTGATCGCCGCGCTCGTACTGGGCTTGGCGCCGCTTATACCGGAGCCGCACCTGTGGCAGAAGCTCAAGATGCTGGCGAGCGGTACTCTTTCGCGGCCCATCGATATTTTCGATCTCGTCATGCATGTCTCTCTGCCATTGTTGCTGGCCATCAGGATGATACGCATGGCGCGTTCCGGAAAGAAGAACGGCCGATCCTCCTGAGCAGTGCCTCGCTGTGATTCCTGCGTCGGTTTTTCCCGCATCTACCATCGCTACTATTCTGCCGGTTCTGAACGAAGCGGCGCGCCTGGAAGCTACCCTTTCGGCACTGATCGAGGATCAGCATTTCGATGAAATCATCGTGGTGGATGGTGGTAGCACGGACGCCAGCATTGAGATCGTCTGCAAATTCATGTCGTCCGTCACACCAGACACGCACCCGGTGCCGCGTCTGATACAGAGTCCGCGCGGACGGGCGTATCAGATGCATTCCGGATCGCAGGCGGCAGACACGGATGTTCTGTTATTCCTACACGCGGACAGCACGCTGCCATCCGGTGCTGCCGGCGATATTCGTGATGCCATCGACCAGGGTCGCTTATGGGGTCGCTTTGACGTGCGCCTGTCCGGGCATCACTTCCTATTTCGTGTCATCGAGCGTCTGATGAACTGGCGTTCGCGCCTCACCGGGATTGCCACCGGTGATCAGGCAATTTTTGTGCGGCGTGATGTTTATCGTATGCTGGGCGGATACGCACCCATGGCGCTGATGGAGGATATCGAGTTTTCGAGGCGTCTCAAATGGGTTGGCAAACCGGCGCGCCTGCCTGGCCCAGTGTTGGTCTCTTCGCGGCGCTGGGAAAAGAACGGAATCGTGCGCACCATTTTTCTGATGTGGACATTGCGCTTCCTCTATTGGCTGGGTGTTTCGCCCGCCCGACTCGCGCGCTGGTACTATCGTTCCACATGATGCCAAGACGTGCGCAGCGAAGCGGAGTAGGACTACTGCTTTTATGACAGGACGAACGAAGTAGGGCTACTAGTTTTATGACAGGACGAACGGAGTAGGGTTACATTTATGAGCCAGCCGCAGCTGATCATTTTTGCCAGGCAGCCGATACCGGGCGAATCCAAGACCCGCCTGCAGCCGGGTTATAGTCCGGAAAAGTCGGCGGAGATCGCCGCCTTCATGATTCGTGCCACGGTCGAGCTGGCTGTCTCCGCTTGGCCGGGTAACGTCACGTTATCTGCTTGGCCCGGAATCGATTACCCGTTGTTTCACCAGCTCGCGCGCGAATTCCATATTCATCTCACGCCGCAGGCGCAAGGCGACCTCGGCGCCAAGATGCTGGAGGCTCTGCGCCACGGCGTGGAGAGCGGCGCCAGTACGGCGATTATGGGTTGCGACGTTCCGCACTGCGGCTGGGATGTTATCGACCAGGCCAACGGCTGGCTGGCGCGTGGGAAGAACGTTCTCGGACCGACCGAAGACGGCGGTTATTATCTGATCGGTTTACAGAAAGCGCACGCCGAACTTTTCGACGACATTTCCTGGGGAAGTAACCGGGTGCTGGAGACGACCCTGGCACGCGCCGATAAACTGTATATCGAGTTCGATTTTCTGAAGAAACTGAGGGACATCGACACGGCGGATGATCTCTGGCTCGCGGCGCAAAAATACGAACCGCTGAAACAGTTTCTGTAATCAGGCCAACGCGCCGCCGCAACTGCTGCCGGCGCCGGCGGTGCAGCCGAGGCAGTGCGAGTCCACGGCAACCGGGGCGCCGGTAAGTTGCGCGGTGACAATATCCCAGAGGTAGCGATGGGGCTTGTCACCCAGTGGCAGATCGAGCATTTGGTTGAAATCGCAGTCGTATACGCGACCGAGCCAGTCCACGCTGATCAGGTGACGGCACATCAACCCCAGAATAGTAGCGGGATTGAAGTTTTCCTCCAGCAGCTGCATGTAACTCTCATACTGGCCGGCCCGCTCGAGAAAATGCGCGAACCGGTTGATCGGTAGATTGGTGATGGTCAAGAGGCGCGAAAAGACAATGCCGAAGTTTTCCTTTAGTTGCCGCTTGTAATCGGTTTCCAGTTTTTCCTGCGCGCCCGGCAGGAACGCACCGCCAGGGTTGTAAACCAGGTCCAGCACCAGCGTCTCATCGTGTCCGTATCCCACGGCATTCAATCGTTTCAGCGCCTCGATACTTTTGTCGAACACACCGTCGCCGCGCTGAGCGTCTACGTTCTTCTGTGTGTAGCAGGGCAGTGAGCAGATCAGTCGGATCTTTCGTTGCGCATACCAGGAGGCCAGATCCTCCTGACCGGGTTCGAGCAGCACTGTCAGATTACAACGCGAGGTGATTTGCACTCCAAAAGCCATGAAGGCATCGACGAAACGACGAAAATGCGGGTTCACTTCCGGTGCGCCGCCGGTGATATCCGCCGACGTGATGCCGGTAACTTTTGTCCAGTCGAGGATTTTCTCCATGGTCTCCCAGGCCATGATTTCGGTGCGTCTGGGACCAGCGTCGACGTGGCAGTGATTACAGGCCTGGTTACACAGACGACCGACGTTGATTTGCAGTTCGCGCAAGCGGTCGCGGCGCAGACGACTCAAGCCATGATGGCTGAGGCAGCCCGCGAAGGATGGTCCCGAAACGGATTTTATTTTTATCGCGGTCTGTGACACGTGCATCGGTTGCCCGTTTTAATTCCCCATCCATTTCCGGCGGATGAAATAGTCGATGGAAATCTTTCCCGGGCCGTGCAGCAGTGAAACCATCAGCAAAATTCCCCAATAGACATGGTCTTTAAGGCCGACTTCATTAAGTGCAGGGTAGGATATCACTGCCATGATATTAAAAATGAACAATGCCCCGGCGCTGAAACGCCCGGCCAGACCAAGTGCCAGGAATATGGGGAAGATGAGTTCCACTCCGGTTCCTACAACGGCGGCCGCCAGCGGCGAGAGGAAGGGAACGTGAAACTCATTGGTGAACAGATCAACTGTCATTTCCCAGTCATTCAAAGACTCCACTCCTGACTTCCAGAAAACATTGGCGACCCACAGGCGGACACCGAGGTCGATTAACGGTTGGGCCGAATCAAGACCCCTGACGATCGGCGCCACCCATCGTGCGGCACTTTGAGTAATTGGCATGAAAAACTCCAAGACGGAAGTTGATACTGATGAGGATTAATATTTCTCCAGGCGGCAGCTGACCACGATGGCGCTCTGGAGTCAAAATGTGACCCGCGAGTCACGCAAAAGTTTCAGAACATGCTGATCCGGGGTAACGCTATCGGTCAATTTTATCGGGCGTCCAGCAGTCGGCGCAAACAATCCAGATAAATTGCCTCTTGTGGCGCGGCCGCCTGACGACCTGCTTGCCACAGCATTTCGCCCATGCACCCCATCATGTGGTGCTGGACTGTGTGATCGTCCGGATACCGGGCCAGAAGTTTTTGATAATAGCTGCGTATACCCGGCGGCTGATCGATCGATAACTGTTCCTCGATGGCGATATGCATGCCGAGGTGGAGGAAGGGATTGGTCTCGCCCGATTCCGGAAAGTAATCGCGTTCACGCGCCGCTTCAGGTTCATCGAGCAGGGGATGGTATTCGGGATGGCGCAGGGCCACTTGCACGATCAGTTTTTCCACGCCCTCGAGCGGCCGTCCTTCGCGGTGTGCCTGCCAGGCGCGAAAGAAAACCTCGCGCGTCTGTCCACGATCTTGTCCGCCGTACAAGGTCAGACCGCTTTGGCGCTGAACAGGCCAAGAATCGCGGAATATTGGAACAGGTGATTGGCGCCGTCGAGTGGACCGAGTTCGCCGTTGCCGTATATGCCGATAATCGGTAAGCCCGGGAAGTGCGATCGCAGATTGTCCAGATCGCGGTCACGGTTGCCGAAAAAATTCGGCCCGCGCCCCATACAGGGGAAAAGCAGTGCAAAATCCGGATCAGCCCCAAGTTCCTGTGCGCTGCGGGCGATGCACTGGCGCATGTCGCGCTCGGCGACCAGGGCATCGCGCATGGCCCAGAAGATACGTTCGCCGCGCGCCGGTCTTTCCGATAGGGTGATGGACTGGTCGTTTGGATTGGCAGCGACAATATGATTGAGACGGTAGCGCCCTTCGCGGATGGCGGTTTCGGGATCGCCGATCGTTACGCCGCCCATGATCAGGTGCAGTGGCACACGTTCCATTTCACGCACGGAGGGCGGCAGCGATTGCACCAGCACGCTCAACGCCGGGTAATTGCCCAGACGCTTGATATCGTATCCCTGCACCTCCCCGACTTCGATGGGTGATGTCAGGGCGCGCACGCCTTGCGAGGCGCCGAGCACGCCGTTCACGCCGGTAAAGATCGCGTCGACCTGTTCGGAATCCGCCACGCGTGCGCCACTCCAGACCTTGAACGGGCCATGCCCGTTGATATCGCCCGATACCACGCCGAAGCGACGCGCCGGCACGTCAAGCCAGCCGGCCGTGAGTCCCGCTGGCGTGCACAGACTCAATACGATATTCTCGTCGTTGCGAACGGTCTGCGGAGAAATCGTCAGCTGAATGTCGCCGCTCAACACCATGGCGGCCGCGCCCGGGCTGTCCAGCACCCATTCATCTTCCGTCAATATGCCGGCGCCGGTGCATCCGACCACTTGCAGGCAGCCACCGGCGCGCGCCGCCGCGCGCAACGCGGGTTCGGGGTTGGCGGCGTATTCCGGGGTAAGGAACAGCAGGATGGCGTTGGCGCGCTCGCGTCCCGCCTTGGCGAGTGCGCGCTTGACGGCATTTTCGGCGTGTTCCGGCAGGGCGCGATGCCCATGACTCAATCCGGTGGCGGCGTGTCGCGGTTTCATTATTGTTTAACTTTAGCTCTGTACTCGCACAAATCATAGATGACGCATTCCGGGCATCGGGGTTTGCGAGCGATACAGGTGTATCGACCGTGCAGAATCAGCCAGTGATGGGCATCGTGGCGGTATTCCTCCGGAACGACCTTGATCAGTTTCAGCTCCACCGCCAGCACGTTTTTTCCGGGAGCGATTCCGGTGCGATTGGCCACACGGAAGATATGCGTATCCACGGCGATGGTCGGCTGGCCGAAGGCGGTGTTGAGTATCACGTTGGCGGTTTTGCGGCCGACACCCGGCAGGGCCTGTAAGGCTTCGCGCCTATCAGGCACCTGACTTCCGTGTTTTTCGACAAGGATGCGACAGGTTTTGAGAATATTCGCCGCCTTGGTGTTGTACAGCCCGATGGTCTTGATGTAACGCTTGAGGCCGCGCAGGCCGAGATCGATGATTTGCTGTGGCGTGTTCGCGACTTTAAAGAGCTCCACCGTGGCCTTGTTGACGCTTTTGTCCGTAGCCTGCGCCGAGAGTATGACGGACACGAGCAGCTCGAACGGCGTGCCGTATCGGAGCTCCGTGGTCGGACGCGGATTGGCCTTTTTAAGCCGCTTGAATATTTCCCGTCGTTTGGCTGGACTCATGATCGATCGTGGGCTGGGTTGAGGTTTACTTTTAATTTTCAATAATCCTGTTAATCCTGTCTATTTTTTCTTTTTTGCTTTTACCCGCTCGACGGCGGCGCGAATTTCCGCGCGGATTCGCTCACGATCGGTCATCGCCACGAAAGAGACGGAAACCTTGACGCGGCGCGCGCGTTTATTGCGCGCGAGGCGCTGTAAGCGTTTTTCCGTGCGTTCGCGCCAGCGGATGGTTTCCGCATGCGTGTATTCTGGCCAGCCCTCACCCTCGTTCCGATCGAAATGAAGCTTCTCACCTGCTTCCCCTCTCCCTTCGGGAGAGGGCAAAGGGTGAGGGCGATCACCCCTCACCCCCATCCCCTCTCCCGGAGGGAGAGGGGAGCGAGCCGTTCGCGCTGACGCGCGGACTAGTTCACTCTGAGGCGAGCCAGATGCGCTTCGCGCATGTCCGGTAAGATCGGGCACCATCGCGATGCAATCCACCGGACAGGGCGGCAGGCACAGTTCGCAGCCGGTGCATTCCTGTGTAATGACCGTGTGCATCAGTTTACGCGCGCCCAGGATGGCATCCACGGGACAGGCCTCAATACATTTGCGACATCCGATGCAGAGCGTTTCATTAATTATCGCGCGTGCGCGCGGTTTGTGCTGTCCGAAGTGGGTATCCAGCGGTTTGGGTGGGATGTGCAATAGGCCACTCAGCGCCCGAATAGTGATATCGCTGCCCGGCGGACACTGATTGATGCCGGCCGCGCCGATGGCGAGTGCTTCGGCATACGCGCGGCAACGCGGGTAGCCGCACTGCGTGCACTGTGTCTGCGGCAAGCACGTGTCGATCTGATCAATGGTAACGGTCGTGCGCATGGCCACCGATCTTATGGCAAGACGAACGGAGCGAAGCGAAGTAGGGCTACATTAGCATGGCCGTGCTTTACGGTCGAGGCAACAACGGCTAACGTGCGCCGGTACGTGGAGATTCCGACATGACACAACGAAAAAAAACATTTACCGCCCGTGGGGGCATATGGGTGCTGGCCCAATTGCCATTGATGTTGCTGGCCTTGGTCATCCCTCCGCGGTTCGGTGCCGGCCATTTTGTTCCGGTGGAGTTCGTTCAAATGATGGGCGTGGCCGTGACGGGGCTCGGCACGTTGTTGGTCATCTGGGGTTTTATCAGTCTCGGTGACGCCCTGACGCCTTTTCCCCAGCCGCTGGATGAGGTGGTGCTGCACCGGCAAGGCGCTTTCCGGCTGATGCGCCATCCGATCTACGCTGGCGTGGTCCTGGCAAGTCTGGGCTGGACCTTGTGGTGGCTGAGCGGGATCGGTGTGCTGCCGGTACTGGTGCTAGCGATCTTTTTTGACCGCAAGGCCGCGTACGAGGAAATCTGGTTGCGGCAAAAATACAGGGGCTATGGCGACTACGCGCAGCGGGTCAAAAAATTCATCCCCGGCGTGTACTGAGTCGGCGCAGAATTACTTCACCCGCATGCCCGGTTTGGCGCCGTCGTCGGGCGAGAGAATCCATAAGTCCTTTTTGCCCGGACCGGCGGCCAGCACCATGCCTTCGGACAGGCCGAACTTCATCTTGCGCGGCGCGAGATTGGCCACCACGACCGTGAGCCGTCCTTCGATATCTTCCGGTTTGTAGGCTTCCTTGATGCCGGCGAACACGGTGCGAGTGATGCCGTCGAGGTCAACAGTCAGTTGCAGCAACTTGTCGGCGCCTTCGACGTGGCTCGCTTTCACGATGCGCGCGATGCGCAGGTCGATCTTGGCAAAATCGTCGTAACTGATTTCGGGCAGGATCGGGTGCCGCGCGAGGTCGCTGGTTTCGGTGATGGTTTCGGAGGTTTTCTCGGCCATGGTCTTCATGTCCTTCTGGGCTTCATCCAGCAGCGCGGGGATGCTCTTGGGGTCCACGCGCGTGGCGAGATGTTGGTATGCATTGATGTGTGTTGGGAAATTATCGATATCATCCCAACGAAAGTTTTCTGATTTTCCGAAAAATTCACGGGCAACCCGCTGTGCCAGCGTTGGTAAAACTGGAGCAAGGAAGATAGACAGCATGTAAAAAGAGTGTAGACATCTGGAACATACTCTGTGTAGTTCTTCGAAACGCGAAGGGTCTTTTGCGAGTTCCCACGGTTTGTGGCGGTCGAAATACTGATTTACGGAGTCGGCAATATGCATCGAATCGCGGATAACTTTGCCAAATTCACGAGTTTCATAAGCTTCGGCGGTTAAGAATGCAGAACCGCGGACACCGTCCATATACCGCGTGTATTCAGTGTTATCTTGTGTGAACTCTTGGATTGAAACGAGCCTGCCGCTGAAATGTTTCATAATAAAGCCCGCGGTTCGGCTTGCGATGTTCACATATTTCCCAACAAGATCGCTGTTAATGCGTGCGACGAAATCATCAAGATTAAGATCGATGTCTTCGACGCGCGAACCAAGTTTTGCTGCGAAGTAATAACGCAGGTATTCAGCGTTGAGATGGTTCAGGTACGAGCGCGCGGTGATGAAGGTACCACGCGACTTGGACATCTTGGTGCTGTTGATGGTGAGGAAGCCGTGCGCGAACACGGCGGTCGGTGTGCGGAAGCCCGCACCATGCAGCATTGCCGGCCAGAACAGCGTGTGGAAATACAGAATGTCCTTGCCAATGAAGTGATAGAGCTCGGTTTTTGTCCCGCTCCCAGCTTTCCAGAATTCGTCAAAATTGAGTCCAGCCGCGCGACCTCTTTCCGATTCACACAGATTCTTGAAGCTCGCCATGTAGCCAACTGGCGCGTCGAGCCATACATAGAAGAATTTTCCCGGCGCGTCCGGAATCTCGAAGCCGAAATAGGGCGCATCGCGCGAGATGTCCCAGTCCTTTAGCCCCGCAGCGAACCACTCGTTGAGTTTATTCGCTACCTCCGGCTGAACATGACGGTCATTCGTTGTGTCAGTTCGCAGCCAATTGCGCAGCCAGGTCTCGAAATTGCCCAGTTTAAAGAAATAATGCTCGGAGTCTTTTTCCACCGGCGGCACGCCGGAGAGGGCCGAGACGGCGTTTTTCAATTCGGTTGGGGAATAAGTTGCGCCGCAATTTTCGCAGGAATCGCCGTATTGGTCCGGCGTGTTGCAACGCGGACAGGTGCCCTTGATGAAGCGGTCGGGCAGGAACATGTTCTTGACCGGGTCATAGGCCTGCTTGATGGTGCGCTTGCTGATACGATCGGCCTTGGATAACCGTTGGTATATTTCCGTGACGATTTCGTGGTTCTCGTCCGAGTGCGTGGAATAATAGTTGTCGAAGCCGATGCCGAAATCGGCGAAGTCACGCTGATGCTCTTCACTCATGCGGGCGATGAGTTTTTCCGGCGCGATGCCTTCCTGCTGGGCGCGCAGCATCACCGGCGTGCCGTGGGTATCGTCGGCGCAGACGTAGTAACACTCGTGCCCGCGCATCTTCTGGAAGCGCACCCAGATGTCGGTCTGGATGTATTCCACGAGATGCCCGAGGTGGAGCGGGCCGTTGGCGTAGGGCAGGGCGCTGGTGACAAGGATTTTTCGTTTCTTCTCGGGCACAAATGAATCCCTACTGCGTTCGTCCTGTCATTATAAAATGCCGCCACGATAACATGGCGGGCGC
>JACXTT010004054.1_pt1 | contig 21978 bp, 15 predicted proteins | sample 9270951 | NCBI WGS metagenome assembly JACXTT01 (sample SAMN15532306, study PRJNA645909) | rock metagenome | isolation source: weathered quartz diorite | place: Puerto Rico | collected 2017-06-21
ACGGCACCGGTGAACGCGCCGCGTTTGTGCCCGAACAGCTCGGCCTCCACCATGCTCCGCTCGAGCGACGGGCAGAACACGGTGACGAGCGCGGCTCCGGCACGCGGCCCGGAGTAATGCAGCACGCGGGCGACGATGGTCTTGCCGGTGCCGGTCTCGCCATGGATCAGGACGGGGAACTCGGTCGCGGCGGCCTTGCGCACGACGTCCTCCAGCTCCCGCACCACGGCCGATCGCCCGACGTAGCGCCCGAACGACCACTCGTTTGCCAGCAGCTGGCGCGCCTCGACCGCCTCGCTCCGGTAGCGACGCTCCGAATCCCGGAGCAAGTCCCGCTCCGTGGATAGTTCGCGGCCGGCGTGGAGGGTCTCGAGGATCGGACCCGCGATGTCGACGAGCGGCTCGAGCGCCTGCAGGTGGCGGCTACGGAAGTGCCCCGGTTTCGGGTGCTCGAGGTGCACGAGCGCGGCGACGCGCCCGCCGGCCATGATCGGCAGACACAGAATGGCCGCCACGCGCATCGCCTGCACCGACTCGACATCGCGATAGCCGGCATCCTCCAAGGCATTGGCCACCAGGATGGGCTCGCGCCGTTCGAGCACGCGGCGGAACAACTGGCGGCTGAACCGGCCAGCGTCGCCTTCGAAGTGGCGGGGCGCGAAACCGTGGAGGACCTGGTAGGACAGCTCCCCCTCCGCGGCGACTTCGACGAACAGCCCGCGCTGCGCGCCGGTTTTAGCGACGGCCTCCTCGAGGATCGATCGCAGGACGACCGACGGTTCGGCGAGCTGGCACATCACCCCGCGCAGAGCTTCGACCAACGAGCGCGCGGCCTGGGTGGAGGGGACCGGCATGGGCGAAGTGTGCCCTGGCCGGCGGGGGCCGTCCAGGCCGGCGGACTCGTCCGACGGCAGGCTCGTCAGATTCCGGCGGCGCCCCGCGCTAGGCGCGGCGCTCGAGCCTCGCCCCGGGCGCTTTCATCCACATCACGAACGGCGCCACGAGCGCCCCGAGCACGACACCCCGGACCTGTGCCCGGCGCCGGCGCACGGCGGCATCCTCGTCACGACCCCGACTCCAACGCCCCGGAAGCGCCAGGAACAAGCGCATCAGGCGGCGCAGCGCGACCGGATCGCCGCGCAGCGAATGCTTGATGAGCAGCGCTGCGAGCCCCTTTCCGTAGCCGAACTCCATGCGGCATGCCTGATCGACTCGCGTCCGATCGTGGTCGTGGAACACGACCACGTTGGGCGCGTAGAGCTGGCGGTAGCCCGCCTTCATCGCGCGATAGAACAAGTCGACTTCCTCGGCGCCGGCGAAAAATCGCCCCGCGCCCAGCCGGACGTCGAACGTGCCCACCCGCTCGAATACCTCGCGACGAAAGGCCATGTTCGCGCCGAGGATGAAGCTGCCGCTGGCCGGAAACGCGAACTCCTGGCGCTCCATCGAAGGCTGGTAGGACACTTTGAGCAGGCCGCCGTGCGCGAGCATGACCCGTCCGCCGAGGAGCCCGAGGCGTGGATCGCGCGCGAATTCGGCGTGAATCTCGTCCAGCCACTCCGGACCGGGCCGCACGTCGTCGTCCGTGAACACCAGCAGTTCGCCTCGAGCGGCCGTGATCGCCGCATTGCGAGCGTACGACAGCCCTTGCCGTGCCTCGAACACGTAGCGAACGGAGGGGTGCCGCGCGGCGCACTCGGCGACGACGCGCGGGGTTCGGTCGCTGGAACGGTTGTCGACGACGATCAGCTCGTGGTCGTAACCCGCTGCGAAGCGCTGCTCGAAGAATTGACGCAGCGTCACCTCGAGCGACCTCGCGCGGTCCCGCGTGCAGATCAGCACGCTGATGAGCACGAGTCCCCTCCCGTGGGCGCTTCGACCCGCGCGTCCCTCACGAACGGGCGTGGCGACCCACGCCGGATGCTAAGCGGCTCGGCGGGGTCGGGCCAAGCGCGCCCCGGAGCGTTCCGGGACGCGTCGCGGCCTCATTCGACTGACGGCGCCGCGAGGGGTCGTCGACGCGAGCCCATGTGCCCGATCCTGGCTCGTGATATGCTCTCCAGCCGAAGTGGCATCCCCGGCCGCTCCCTGGAGTGCGTTCTTGCGCCTAGCACCCCCCGCTATCGCCGTCGTGTGCGCCACCATGGCGTTCGCGACTTCGGGCGGCGCTGCGACGGTGCCACCGCTGTTCGTCGATCAGGATGTCGCGGGCGGGGCCGTGTTCGACACGCCGACGGCTATCGCCTACCTGCCGGGCGGAAGGCTGCTCGTCACCGAGAAGCGGGGGCGCGTCTACACCGTAACGAACGGGGTGAAGAGCGCCACCCCGATGTGGTCGCGCGAGAACGAGGTCCTCGACGACGGGGACCGAGGATTGCTGGGAATCGCCGTCGACCCCAATTACGTCACCAATCATTACGTCTACCTGCTCTACTCCGTCGATCCCGACTCCGACGGCGTCGACACGAGTCCCCCCCACAACTTTGGGCGGCTCACCCGCTACCAGGTGAGCTTCGTCGATTCGACGCGCATCGACACGACCTCGCGAACGATTCTGATGGGCGTGACGTGGCATGAGGGTGCGCTGGATGCCTACAGCTCGCACGCCATCGGATCGCTGCGATTCGGACGCGACGGCAGTCTGCTGTTCTCCGTGGGCGACGGTGCGTCCTACGACTACGTCGACGCAGGTGGACAAAGCCCCGAGGATTTCGGGCCGGGCCCCGATCAGTCGGATCCGTATGCGGACATCGGCGCCTTCCGGTCCCAGTCCGTGAGCATCATGAACGGCAAGATCATGCGCATCAATCCCGCGAACGGCGCAGGGTATCCCAGCAACCCCTACTACGACGGCAACCCGTCCTCGGTGCGCTCGCGGGTTTGGGCGTACGGTCTTCGCAATCCCTTTCGTTTCTGCATCCGCCCCGGCACCGGCGCCACCGATCCGTCGCTCGGGATGCCGGGAATCGTCTACATCGGTGACGTCGGATGGGACATGTGGGAGGAGATGGACGTCGTTCGCACGCCGGGGATGAACTTCGGCTGGCCGTGCTACGAGGGCATGGGCCCCCGGGCCGGGTATCAGACGGCGACGCCGAGCCACAACGATTGCAGCTCGTTCGGGACGCCGGATAATCCGGCCTCACCGTCCCCGCCGACGGCGACGTGGCACCATTCGGACCCGTCGATCGGCGTCCCTCCCGGGATCACCGGCAATTGCTCCATCGGTGGAGTGTTCTACTCGGGTAACAGTTTCCCCGCGCAGTATCGCGGCGCGTATTTCTTCGCGGACTACATCAACGGTTGGATCGACGTCGCCACGGTCGACGGGAACGATCAGCTGCTCGGAGTCAACAGCTTCGCGACGTTGGTGGACGGACCGGTCGACTTCGCCGTGGATCCGCAGACGGGAGACGTGATCTACGTGGCGATCAACACGGGTCAGGTGCGGCGGATTCATTTCACGGGAACGAGTGGCAACGCCCCGCCGGTCTTGGTCGCGAGCGCCACGCCGACCTATGGGGCCCCGCCTTTGACGGTGAGTTTCTCCAGCTCCGGGACGTTCGATCCCGACGGCGATCCCTTCAGCTTGACTTGGCAGTTCGGGGACGGTCCGAGCTCCTCACAACCGAATCCGACGCACACCTATACGGCGGCTGGCACCTACGCCGCGGTGCTCGCGGCCGACGACGGCAAGGGCGGGATCAGCCACGACACCCTGTACATCGTCGTGGCCACGACGACCGCGTTTCCGTCGACGCCTGTGCTCGACGACTTCAACCGCGCCGACGGGGCGATCGGCGGCTCGTGGATCGATCAGCCCGACGGGCTGACGGTCAGCGCGAACGCGCTGGCGTCGAACGGGGCGCAAGCGGTGACCGAATGGGGCGCGGCGACGTTCGGCCCGAATCAGGAGGCCTACCTCACGATCACGGCCACCGACCCCGGCGCGACGGAACAAGATCTCACGCTCAAGGTCCAGGGAAGCGTCTGGTCCGCGGGAGAGATCGAGGTGTGGTATTCGGCCCCGGCGTCGAGCGTCTACGTCTACACGTACGACGCCGGCGAGGGATGGGTGCAGCGAGGTGCGTTCTCACCCGTCACGTTCGCGCCGGGTGAGCGCCTCGGCGCCCGGGCGCTCGCGAACGGAATGGTGCAGGTGTTCCACGACGTCACGCTCCTCGGAACGATCTCGGTCCAGGCGTGGCCGTTCGCCTCCGCGGGAGGTCGAATTGGAATGTCGTTCACGGGCGCGGCGGCGGGACGCTGGGACGACTTCGGCGGCGGCGACGCCAATCTGGGCGAGAGCGCGACGCCGGTCGTGACGGTGACTTCGCCCAACGGCGGTGAAGCGTGGCTGGGCGGAACCCAGCATTCGATCACCTGGACCGCCAGCGACGACGTCGGGGTGACCGGCGTCGACGTCTTCTATCGCGACGCGCCCGCTTCACCGTGGACGCCGCTGTCGCTGGGTCAGGCGAACACCGGCAGCTTCACGTGGTTCGTCCACAATACGCCGGGCAACGCCGCGAGCGTGCGCGTCGTCGCGCACGACGCCTCAGGCAATGCCGGCGTGGACGAAAGCAATGGCACGTTCACGATCGTCGCGACGCCGGGGGGACGCCTGGCCACGACGCTTCGCGACTTCTTCCAGCCGGGCACGCAGCCGCTCGGCGCGGGGACGTTCCAGACGCACTTGCCGTGCTTCAATTGCCACGGCGGCTATGCACCGGACGTCGAACCGGGCCGGAACTTCCGCGGCACGATGATGGCACAGGCGGCGCGCGATCCGCTGTTCTACGCGTGCCTCGCCGTGGCGGAACAGGATGCGCCGTCGTCCGGGGACCTGTGCATCCGCTGCCACGCCCCGATGGACTGGCTGACCGGCCTGAGCCAACCCACGAGCGGTGCGAGAATCGACGCCCTGGGGCGCGACGGTGTCTCGTGCGACTTCTGCCATCGCATGGTGGATCCGATCTACCGGCCGGGGGTGAGTCCGCCCGAGGATCAGGCGGTCCTCGCCGCGATGCTGCCCGCGCATCGACCGACGGGCCGCTCGAACGGCCAGTACGTCGTCGACGCCGATGCGCGGCGCCGGGGGCCCTTCAGCGATCCCGTCACGCAGCACACGTTCTTGGCGTCGCCGTTCCACACCTCGAGCGACCTGTGCGCCACCTGTCACGACGTCTCGAACCCGGTGTTCACGCGGCTGTCCGGGTCCACGTACCAGCTCGGGCCGCTCGATACCCCGGCCGACTCCATCACCACGGGGCACTTGATGCCGCTCGAGCGCACGTTCAGCGAATGGCAGAACAGCGCCTTCCCGTCCGGAGTGTTCGCCCCGCAGTTCGCGGGCAACATTCCGAGCGGCAGGGTTCGATCCTGTCAGGATTGCCACGTGCGGGACGTCACGGGGAAGGGATGCAACGCTCCCGCCGCACCCACGCGCACGGACCTCCCGCTGCACGACATGATGGGCGGCAACGCTTGGGCGGGTGGCGTGATCGCGTCGCTCTATCCCACCGAGACCGATGCCGCCGCGCTCGCTGCGGGAGCGTCGCGAGCGGTGTCGATGTTGCAGAAGGCGGCCGCCGTCGACGTGTACCTGGCGCCGGAGAGCGGCGGGTATCGGGCCTCGGTGATCGTAACCAATCACACCGGGCACAAGCTGCCCACGGGGTACCCGGAAGGCCGGCGCATGTGGATCAACCTCGTGGCGCGCAACGGCGCCGGCGCCACCGTCTACCAGTCGGGTGCCTACGACCCCGCCACCGGAGTGCTTACGGAGGACGCGGCCGCGCGCGTCTACGAGGCCAAACTCGGGGTGTCGTCGAGGATCAAGAACGCGGTCGGCTTGGGGCTGGGCTCGAGCTTCCATTTCGCGATCAACGACACGTTGTTCAAGGACAATCGCATCCCGCCCGCCGGTTTCACGAACGCCGCGTTCGACGCGTTTGGCGGAGCCCCCGTTGAGCCAGCCGTGGCGTCGCCGCGCTACCCCGACGGGCAGTACTGGGACGTCGCCACCTATCACGTGCCGGCGACGACGAACTCGGTGACCGCGACGCTCTACTATCAGACGACGTCGAAGGAGTACATCGAGTTCCTGCGCAACGAAAACACGACGAACACCGCCGGTCAGGCGCTGTACGACGCCTGGACGGGGAACGGCCGCGCGTCGCCCGTCGTCATGGCGCGGGACTCCGTGAACCTACAGGCCGTCGACGTGCCCGAGCCGCAGCTGCCCCGGGTGCTGGCGCTGCGCCCGCTCGAGAACCCGTTCCGCGATCGGTTGCGCGCCCAACTCGCGCTGCCGCGGGCGGCCAACGTGCGCGTCGAAATCCTGGACGTCACGGGCCGCATCGTCCGCAGGACCCCGAGCGCTCGGATGGCGGCGGGCGAGCAGCAGCTCGAGTGGGACGGGCGTGGAACGGATGGACGACCGGTCCGCTCGGGCGCTTACTGGTTGTGCGTCTGGGTGGACGACCGGCGGCTGATCCGGCACGTGATCGCGCTGCGGTAGCGCGCGGCTCATGCCCCGGCGACGGTCAATCCTTCGAGGCGCACCGCGGCCGGCCCGAGATAGTCGCCCCGGAACACGACCTCCTTCGCGTAACGCGCGGTCCCGAGCGCCTTGAACACGTTGCCGCTCACGGTTCCCCCCTTGATGGGCTTGCGGGCGCCGTTCTCGTAGAGGTAGCCGAGCCGAACCTCGCTGCCGAAGTTGCCTCGCCCTTGATCCGGCGTGAGCCACGAGAACGAGCGCACGTAGAGCACGGGCCCGGCCCCCGACATGAGGTCGTTGAGCGGCGTCTTGCCGGCGGGCAATTCCATATTTGCGAATCCACCCGTGGGTTCGGTGTGGAGGTAGTCCGCAAACTGCTTCGTCGCCCACGGCCGCGCAAACACCCCGTCCTTGACGATCTCGACGCGCCGGCCGGCCGTGCCGTTGCCGTCGAATGTGTAGCTCGTCAGGCCATAGGGCGTGAGCGCGTTCGAGATCACAGTCAACGGCTCACCCCCCTTGCCTTCGATCGGGAGCGGCTTGCCCATCTCGAATCGCGAAGACTTGTCGTAGAGCCCCTGCGCCGAGGCGTTGGCCTCGATCGGGGACAGCAGCGCCACGATCTCGTCGGCGTCGATCACCACCGAGTACTGGCCCGACGGCGGCACCACGGCGTGCGTGAGATCGTGGGCTTCCTCGGCCGCGCGGCCGACGATCGCCTCGACGTCCAGGTCGGACACGCGCCGCCGCTCGTCCCAAGAATATCGCTCCGCGGCGTGCTCGCCGTCGGCCAGCAGCATGGTGAGCAGCGAGACGCGGGTGGCGCTCGACTGGGCCACGAGGCCGGCGGAATTCTCGAGCGTCGTCCACTCTTCGCCGCAGAACAGCTCCATCGACGAGGCCCTGGCCTGCGGGTGGGCGCCGACGACGGTGCGCCACGAGTCGACGAGCGCTCGCGCGGTGGCGCGCGCCGCGTCACCCGCGAGGGCTGGGTCGAACGCCTCGACCCGCGGCCAGTCGGTCTTCTCGGGGAGCTGCCACGGCGCGTCGCCGCCGAGGCTCGCCATGTAGGCGGCATCGTCGATCTTCCGGGCGACGCTCGCTTCGTCCCCCGGGTTGAGCGTGATGCCCGAGCGCCCCAGCAGGTCGCCGTGCTTCACGAAGACTCCGAGCTCGCAAGTCTCGGCGTAGGTTCGCCGCTCGGACTCGAGCTGCGTCTTGACGAGGTAGGTTTGGAACCCGCGACGGCGGACGCTTCGAAGCTGCCACGCGTGGATGCGTGGGTGCTTGGCGAGCGCCGCACGCACCGTCGCGGCGAACGTCGACGCCGCGCCTCCGCTCACGACACCCTCGCGCGCGTGCGGATGTGCGGACCGCCGCTCGTCACCGGCACCCACTCCTTGAATCCCTTGCCGCACGTACCCGGTTCGAGCTTGAAGTCGCTGCCGATCATCGTGATGTTCGTCAGGATTTCGGGCACGTACCCGGTCACGGTCGCCGGCGAGAAGATGCGGCCGGTGAACTTGCCGCCCTTCACCTCCCGGGCGGTGTTCGCGGTGAACTGGATGCCCCAGCCCTGCGGGTCCTCGATGCCGTTGCGGAAACCCTCGAGATACAAGCCGTCCTTCAGGCTGGCGAGCAGCTCGGCGGGGTCGCTCGAGCCCTTGACGAAGAACGTGTTCGACATGCGCGCGTACACCTTCCGATCCCAACCCTGCGTGCGACCGTTGGGCGTGCGCTGGGTGCGGAGGAACGTCGCCGACATGAGGTCCGTGAGCGGCTGCACGAAGACGCCGTTCTCGATGATCGTGGTGGGCTTGGAGATGACTCCTTCGTCGTCGAATGGATACGAGCCGCGCTGACCGGGAACCGACGGATCGTCGAGCAGCGTCACGATGTTCGAAGCGACCGGCTTGCCCAGGAACTCCCTCGCCTTGGCGCGGTCCTTGACGAATTGGTCCATCTCGACGCCGTGCCCGAAGCTCTCGTGCGCGAGCAGCCCGGACACCTCCGGGGCGAACACCACCTCGAACTCGCCGGCCGGGACCTGCTCGGTGCCGAACGATTCGACGAACTCCTTCCGCATCTGTTCCAGGTCCGCGTCCGTCAGGACCGCCAGCTCCAGCCCTCCGAGTCCGACGCGGCGCTTGAATCCGAATCCCGGCCGCCCCTTGTCGAGGCCGAACAGGACGACGCTGTGCGAAATCGTGGTCGCGATGCTCGCGAGCTTTCGATTCGAATCCACGAACAGCCGCCGCACCTCCCCCACCTCGCTCGTGATGCGCACGCTCCGAACGCGCGGGTCGTCCCAGTTGCAGCGCTCGAACTCGTGGTCCACGAGCGCCGCGCGGTCCGCGAGCGACACCGTGGAGGGGTCCTTTTCCATCTTCGCGCGCCAGGTCTGGGAGTGCGGCGAGAACGGCTCGATGCGGTACTGCTGCGCGGTCACCGAGGCGTCGCTCAGAAGGCCCTTCGCGGCTTCGTGCATCGCGGCCGCGGAGGTGCTGCCGGTGGCGGCTTCGTGGAATCCGCTGCCGTCGAAAACGCGCAGCGTCACACCCTGCGTCGGGAAGCCGGACTCGCTGACTCGCTTTCCGTTGCGGTCGCGATTGATCGAAACCGCGCCCTGGGACGTGTACAGGGCCGAGGCGTAGGGAAACTTGCGGCGGAGGTCGGCGACGAGGGTCGACAGCTCGTCGGCCAACCGGCCCGGGAACTCCGCGGCCGCTTCCGCCGAGGGGACACGGGCGGTGGACGTACGCGTGGCCGCGAGTACCCGTTCCGCGACGCCACTCGCGAGCATCGTCCCGGCGAGCGAGACCCCGCCTTGGATCAGAAACCGCCTGCGGCTGATGGGCGCCATGCGCGGCACGTTAGCGGGGGCCTGCGTGCCTGTCCACGCCGAACCGGCGATCGCGTGCGCCGGCGCGACCAGCGCCGCGATCTCGGCCACGACCGCAACCCTACCCGATTTCATCGTCCAGGGTGCGGCCGCTGGAAGGCTCGGAGGTCGGTGCCACGCTCGCGTGCGGGCGCCCGGTGGCACAGATTCCGCTTGTCTGAGCCCTCACGCCGGCTCACACTCCGTACGCTTCATGTTCCGGTCTCATCACTTCCTTCCACCCGGAGCGTTTCGTGGGCACCGCTACCATGACCGTGGCCGCCGAACCGCGGCGCCAGACACCGGAGGAGATCGAGCGGCACTGGTTCGAGCACGTCTACGCCGGTGACCGAATGCCGCAGCTCACCGCGCGCGCACTGATCATGGGAATGTTGCTCGGCATGATCATGGCGTGCTCGAACGTCTACGTGGGCCTCAAGTCCGGGTGGGGCATGGGCGTGGCGATCACCTCGTGCATCATGGCTTGGTCGATCTTCGCGATGCTGCACGCGATGTTGCCCAAGCTGTTCCCGCCCTACAGCATTCTCGAGAACAACGCGATGCAGTCGTGCGCCTCGGCCGCCGGGGCGATCACGGGCGCGGGGCTCGTCAACGCCATTCCCGCCTTGCTCATGCTCAATCCCGGCGTGCTGCCCGCCGACTTCGCGCACCGTTGCTTCGTACTGATTCCGTGGCTGGCCGTGGTCGCGTGGCTCGGGGTGTTCCTCGCGGTACCCACCAAGCGCCAGCTCATCAACATCGAGCAGCTCAAGTTCCCCAGCGGCACGGCCGCCGCCACGACGCTCCGGAGCCTGCACTCGGCGGGCGGCGAGGCGGCACGCCAGGCGCGGGCGTTGTTCTCGGCGCTGGGTCTCGGCGCGATCGTCACCTGGATGCGCGACGCCGACGCGCCGTGGATGAAGGCCATTCCCGTTGCCCGAGCTCCGGACTGGGCGCCGATCAAGGGCTGGGTCTCCTGGCAGGGGCTGCCCTGGCTGCGCTACCCGCGAATCGAGACCGTGTGGGGAACGAGCGGGATCAGGCTCGGCACCTATCACGACCAGGCGCTCAAGCTCAGTCAGGTGACGATGTCGTTCGAAGGCTCGCTGTTGTTCATCGCGGCGGGGGCGATCATGTCGTTCCGGACGGCGTGGAGCCTGATGCTCGGGGCGCTCATCAACTACGTCTGGCTGGCCCCGATCTTTCTGCGGAACGGAGACATCACCGGGCCGAGTTTCCGCAACATCTCACGCTGGAGCCTGTGGACCGGCGTGCCCATGATGGTGACTGCCGGCCTGCTGCTGTTTTTCATGAACTGGAAGAGCGTGGTTCGCGCGTTCAGCACGATCGCCGCGCTGTTCCAGAGGAGCGATCGCAAGGAAGCCGACCCGATGGACCGCATCGAGGTGCCGGGGTCGTGGTTCATCGGCGGCTACGCGCTGCTCGGCGCCGCGGCGATCGTACTCGGTAACCGGTTCTTCGGCATCCACTGGTGGATGGGACTGATCGCCGTGCTCGCCACGTTCCTCCTGGTCGTCGTGGCGGCCCGCGCGACGGGCGAGACCGACATCACTCCGGTCGGCCCGTTGAGCAAGATCACGCAATTGACGTTCGGCGTGATCGCTCCCGGCAACGTGCCGACGAACCTGATGACGGCGAACATCACGGCGGGCGCAACGGGCAGCGCCGGCGACCTGCTGACGGATCTGAAGAGCGGGTACCTGCTCGGCGCGAACCCGCGCCAGCAGTTTTTCGCGCAGTTCTTCGGAGTGCTCGCGGGCGCGCTGATCGTGATCCCGGTGTTCTTCATCCTGATCCCGAATCCGTCCCTGCTCGGCACCGAGAAATGGCCCGCGCCCGCGGCGCTCGTGTGGCGCGGCGTCGCCGAGCTGCTCGCGAAGGGCCCCGAGGCGCTACCCATTTCGGCGCGCTACGGGCTCGTCATCGGCGCCACGCTCGGAATCCTGCTCACCGTGCTCGAGACCGCGTTTCCGAAGCACAAGAAGTTCATTCCCTCGCCGACCGGCCTGGGTTTGGCCTTCACGATCAACGGCTTCAACACGGTCTCGATGTTCATCGGGGCAGTGCTGGCGCTGGGGTTCGCGAAGTGGAAGCCCAAGGCCGCCGAGCAGTACACGGTGCCCGTGTCGTCCGGGATCATCGCCGGTGAGAGCCTGATGGGCGTGGCGATCGCGATCTTGGCGGCCCTGCACGTCCTGAGCTGAAGACGCGGGGCGTCGAGGAGCGTCGAGGTTCTAGGCGATCAACGGCGAGCGACCGGGGGAACCCCATCCCTGGCGCCCCCGGTCCGCTCGGCAATCGTCATGACGCGCGGCGGCGAACCCACCTCAAGAACAGGGTTCCGACGAGCATCAGCACGCCGATCACCAGGATCATCGGCAGTGCGCTCGAGGTGGACGTCCGCTTCCCGCCCTCCGAGCTCGCGACACTCGCGTCGGTTCCCGCCTCGGTGGCGTTCGAGTTCGACGCCGTCTCGTCCGAAGCACCTTGAGCGTCCGTGCCGCCGTTCGAGTACCCGGCTGGGGTCGTGCCCTCCACCCTCGACCGGCTCCGCGCGGACTGCCGGAGGCTGAGCGCCGCCCACTCGTTCGAGCCCCGTTCCAGCGGCGTGATGCGCTGCGCCAGATACCGGCCGCTGTCGAGCAGTCGGAATTCCACGCGGACGCGGGCGCCGGTCGGCATGTTGGTCGACATCACGGTGCGTGAGTCGAACTCGATCGGAATGGATTCACCATCCCGAGTCAGGACGATGACCGAGTGAGAGGTGATGCGGCTGACCTTGCCGAAGATCAACGGCTGTCCCGCGGGCAGCCCGTTCTCATCGTTCGAATGGGCGATGCATGGAATCGCAGCTGCGAGGGTGAATGCGGTGGCGATGGCGAGCAGGGGACGGCGCATCGCTGTCTCCTTCCTGGCTTCTGGAGCCGGAGGATGCTGTGAACACGCGGCCTACGAGATGAAGCGGCCGGCGTCGTGCTCAGCATCGGCGATGCCATGTGCAAGCGCCGTGCGTCCGTCGGGCAAGTTCAACGCGTTGCGGCCGCCACGCGAGGGAAGCGGAGATTCAAGGCGGCCGCAGGAGTTACATTGGCGTGTAAGTGCTGCAGTGACGGGGGGTTTGCCCCACCGGCTTGCGTCCTGCAACGGGTCGAATTCCCTCGTACGATCAAGCAGCCGCGAAACGCTGAGCACGCAATCGCCGCGGGCGAGCGCGATCGTATCCGCCATACTGCAGCCGCCAGGCGGAGCCCATGTAGAAGCGACGCGTTGGAAATGTCCTTGACGGCCCGTCGGAGCGCTGCTAAATTTCCAGCACTTGCTGAAGAAACAACACACACGCGGAGGGGAAATGAAACCGCTTCAGTCCCTGAGCCGACGCGAGCGTGAGATTATGGACATCGTGTTCAGCATGGCGAGCGCCACCGCCATCGAGGTGCGCGACCGCATGCCGGACCCGCCGAGCTACTCGGCGGTGCGCGCGACGCTCCGAATCCTCGAACAAAAAGGCGTGCTCAAGCACGAGCACGACGGCAAGCGCTACGTCTATCGCCCGACCCTTCACCCGAGCAAGGCGCGGCGCAACGCGATCGAGCACCTGGTGAACACGTTCTTCGACGGGTCAGCCGCGGGAGCGGTGCTGACGCTCCTCGAGCAGCCGGGTTCGGACATTTCCGGGGATGACCTGGACCGGATGGCGCTGTTGATCGAACGCGCGCGCAAGGAGGGACGGTGATGAGCCCCTGGACCCATGCCGTATTGAGCACGGCGGCACTGGTCACCGCGGAAGGCCTGGTGCTGTTCCTGTTGCGGCTCACGCTGCTCGCCGCTCTTGGACATTTGGCCCTGGCGCTGATCCCACGGGCCTCGGCGGCGACGCGCCACCTGGTCGCGACGCTGACGCTCGCGGCACTCGTCGCTTTGCCGATCGCGATCGTCTCGCTGCCCGCGTGGCGGCTGCCGATCTTCCCTCGCCGCGTCGCGGTCGAGCCGCCCTCCCCGGCGCTGCAGCTCACGACTGCCGACACGTTCGTCAAGCGCACCTACGACGCCTTCGACGGCGACACGCCGTTCGGCGCCGTCCGGCCGATCGAGCGCATGACCACGTCGCGCCCGATCCCGCTCGCGGCGCGGCTGCCGGGGCTGCCCCGGGTGCCGAAGTCATGGCCACTTGCGGTGGCGATCCTGGTGCTCGCGGTTTCGGAGGCGATGCTGCTGCGCCTCGCGGTGTCGCTGGTGGCGGCGTCATGGTTCGCGCGCGGCGCCGTGGACGTCGGTGATCCGCGCGTCCTTGGCGTGTTTCGCGCGGCCGGCGAACGACTCGGTCTGAGGCGAAGCGTGAGCCTGCGGATGACACCGCGGGTGTCGGTGCCGGTCGTCTCGGGTCTCGTCCGCCCGACGCTCGTGCTCCCCAGCGGCGCGTGTGGCTGGGATGACGAGCGGCTGAACGTCGTCTTCCTGCACGAGCTGGCGCACGTCCAGCGCTGCGATTCGGTGTGCTTGCTGTTGGCGCGCACCGCCGGCGCGCTGTACTGGTTCCATCCGTTCGTCCGCAGCCTGGTCCGCGCCGCGCGGCGCGAGTGCGAGCAGGCGTGCGACGACCGTGTGCTCGAGAGCGGCATTCGGGCGTCGGCGTACGCGGACCATCTGCTCACGATCGCGCGCGGCGCGGTGGGCCGCGACACGCTGGGCGGTGCGGTACTGGCGATCGCCCGGCGCTCGAACCTCGAGCGGCGGCTGTCTTCGATCCTGCGTCTCGGCGTGGAGCGCCGACCCGCCTCGCGGCGAGCCACCGCGCTGGCGGCGCTGGCGAGCCTGGTGTTGCTGCTGCCGCTCGCGACGGTCCGAGTCACCGCGGCGTCGGCGCCTCGCGCCGCGAAGCACCACTCCGACGCGCACGATTGGAACGCGCTCGAGCCGGTCGCGCTCCCTGCGCCCGTCGCGACCGCCACGCCCCCGGCACCTGTCGCCGCCACGCCTGCCGTACCTCCCACGAGTGGTCCGACGTTCGCGTACGGCGGCGAGAACGATAACGAAAACAATGGCGACAGCGACGCTTCCGGCAATCTCCAGTTCAAGGACCACTTCAACAGGAATCGGAATCGGTCCGACGAGGAGTCCGGTCGTCAGTGGTATTCGAGGGCGAGGCGCTATTACAACCGGGATCGCTTCGGTGAGGCAGGCGAAGCGTACGAGCGCGCCGCCCGGGCCGGCTACAACATCGAGACCGCGCTCTACAACGCCGCCTGCTCGTATGCGCTCGACCACCAGCGAGACAAGTCGCTGACGATGCTCGCGTCCGCGGTGGACGCGGGTTGGGACGACGTCCACATGCTCGAGTCCGATTCCGACTTGGAATCGATTCGCGGTGATCGTCGGTTCCGGCAGATCGTGGACCAAGCGCGGTCGGCAGACCCGGACGAATCCGACAAGAAGTCGGCGGACGCGGAGTTCGAGGCGCTACGCTCCTCGCGCTCCTCGGACCCGGACGCCTGGGGCGAGGCCGGAGTGTCGTTGATGCATTCCGGAGATCCTTCCCGGGCCGTGCAGGCGTTTCAGACACAGATCCGGCTCGAGCCCTCCGCGGACGCGATGTACAACCTGGCCTGCGCGCAGGCGCTGAGCGGAGCCAAGGCGGAGGCCTTGTCGTCGCTCGAACGCGCGATCCTCGAGGGTTACGGCAACGCGGAGCACATGCGCGAGGACGACGATCTGGCCCCGCTGCGCAGTGAGCGCCGCTTCCAGGAACTGGTTCGAATGACCGAAGACCTGAGGCTCAACGGCGACGGTCTTGGAGATCGTGACCGCCAGGGGTGGCGCGAGTCGGTGCCGCGGTTCGAGCGGATGACGCGCCAGTACCCGTCGGCGGGGCGCACGTGGTTCAACCTCGGGTACGCGCAATTGAAAGCGCGCGATCTCGAGGGCAGCAAGTCGTCGTTCACGCACGCACTCGATCTCGAATATCGCACGCCGACGACCATGTACAACCTGGCGTGCGTCTCGGCGCAGCTTCACGATTTCGACGGGGCGATGGAGTGGCTGGAGCGCGCCCAGAGCGCCGGCATGAGCCTCGAGAACTACGCACCCGGAGACCGCGACCTGGACCCGCTACGCGCCGATCCACGATTCCGCACCATGCTCGATCGGCTCGGCGATCGCAAGTGGGACAAGCTGCGGACGAAGCTCAAGAATCTGTGAGACCCCTTCGGATCGGCCGTTCGACGCCGATCGACCCATGACCACCCCGGGAGCTCGAGAGGACGCGAGACTGGTCGTCGCGCGCCTCACGAGCGCGCGGCCGCGGCTCGCAGGTGCCGCGGCTGCCCCGGGGGCCGTTCTTTTCGCACCCCGTCCCGTAGCACCCCCTTCCACCACCGTCGCCGCAATCGTCAGAAACGAACCTGGAGCTGGGTGATCACTCCGTTTCGTTTCACGCGCGGGAATCCGGTCGTGCGTCCGACGAGCACGCCGAGCAGGCGCGTGCGCCCGCCCGGCAGCTCGAGGTTGAACCCGCCCGTCGTGGCGCTGATGCGTCGCGCGACGCCCAGGGCCGGCCGCTGGAAATCCTCCTGCTTGCCGAGCACCTGGAGCCACGGCCAGATGCGAACGGTGGCGAGCACGTACCATCCCTGGTCGTCGCGGCTCCTGCCCCGCTTGCGCTGTCCCAGCAGTTCGCCACGCGCGAACAGGCCTCCCTGCTCGAGCGACACGTCGGCTCCGTAGCGGGTGCTGTCCGGGCTGTAGCGCGCGACGTGCCCTCCGAACGTCGCTTGTGCGACCGGGCGCAGCGTCAGACGCCCCACGGCGAGCACCGTGGAGTCGCGGTTGAGCCCGATGTTCTGGCCCTCGCCATTGAACACGCCGAGCGACAGGCCGACGAGCGGAACGCCCACCTCGCCCATCAAGCCGATGTCGTACTTGGGGGCGAGGGTGTCGACGATGGCGGAAAAGTCCGGCGTCTCGAGCGCGGGAACCGGGGTCAGGAACTCGCGGCTGAACGGGGTCTTGAACTGGCCCGCCTGGAACGCGATGGGCGCGTAGGTCCAACGAACGAACGCCTCGCGCAGCGACACCGTGCCCGTGGCGCGCGCGGTCGCGCCGGACTCCAGCTCCACGAGGAACCGATAGGTGAAGCGATTCGGCAGCGGGCCGTCGATCGAGAAGCGGGCGCGATTGAGCGTCGCGCTCAGCCGCGTCGCGTCGGCGAACGTCTCCCGCACCTGGAGGTAGCCGCCGAGCTTCGGCCCCGACGGAGCCGGCGGGGGCGCCGCGGGTGAGATCGGCGTCGCAGCGGTTTGAGCGGCCGCGCTCCCCGCGACGACGCAGCACCACCAGAACGCACCACAACCCGCCCAAAGCCGCCGCATTGCTCCTCCTAGGTGGGCGGTCCCCCCCGCCCTAAAACCCCTTGCCGAAGCGCCACCCGTGAACGCAATATGTCCATATGGGCAACTGGGAGGCACATTAACGCCATGGGAGTGGTCATCCAAGGTATTTTGGAGTCACCATGAGAACCTTGAGCAGTCGAGAAGCGGGACGGCTCCTGCACCTCAACGTGAAGCAGATCCAGCGCCTGGCGCGGTCGGGCAAGCTCCCGGCTTCGCGAGTCGGGCGGAAATGGCTGTTCGACGAGGACCAGATCGAGCGGCTGCTGCACCGCGAGCCGCCGGGCCCGGCGAGGCTCGACATCAGCGCGCGGAACTGCCTCAAGGGGCGCGTCGTGCGTCTCGTCTCGGACGGCCTGATGGCGGAGGTCGTGCTCCGAATCGGCGATCAGGACCTCGTCGCCGTGATCACGCGTTCATCGGCGGAGCGGATGCGGCTCAAGGCAGGGGACGACGCCTACGCGATCGTCAAGTCCACCGAGGTGATGATTGGCCGTGAGGGATACGCGACATGAGGCGGATCGTCGCGATCGGTACGCTTTGCGTCGCTCTGGCCGTCGGCTCTCTGTTCGTGGGACCGAGCGTCGCGGCGAAACCGCGCGCTCGGATGCGTACGCTCCAGGTCTACGCTGCGGCATCGCTGTCCGACGCGTTCCGGGACATCGCGCGCACGTACGAGCGACAACACCCGGGGGCCCGCGTCGAGCTGAATCTCGCGGGCTCGCAACAGCTCGCCGCGCAAATCGAGCAGGGGGCGGCGGCCGACGTGTTCGCCTCGGCCGACGACCGATGGATGGATTACGTGAAGCAATTGGGGCTCGTCTCCGGCGATGCGGTCGTGTTCGTGCGCAATCGCCTGGTGGTGGTCGTCCCACGCACCAACCCCGCGCGCATCCGGCGGCTCCAGGACCTCGCGCGTCCGGGCGTCAAGCTGGTCCTCGGCGCCGAGGCGGTTCCGGTCGGCCATTACAGTCGCGAGGTGCTGCAGAACCTGTCGCGGTCCGAGGGCTTCGACGGTCTGTTCGGGCGCAGGGCGATGGCGAACCTCGTGTCCGAGGAAGAGAACGTGAAGGCGGTCGTGAGCAAGGTGCAGCTCGGGGAAGCGGACGCTGGGTTCTGTTATCGCTCCGACGTGACGCCCTCGGTATCGCGTTACGTGCGCATCTTCACGATCCCCGACAGCGTGAACGCGCTCGCGTCCTATCCGATCGCGATCCTGGCGCACTCGAGCCAGCGGGTGATGGCCCAGGAGTTCATCGACCTCGTGCGTTCACCTGTGGGACAGAGAATTCTCGAGGTCAACGAGTTCATCCCCGCCTCGGCGCCCTCGCCTTGAGCGCGCACCACGGCGTTGCCGCCCGCCGGGACCGCGATCGGGGTTTCGCCGGGCTGGCGCTGGGGGCGAGCGTCCTGCTGTTGGCGTTCCTGGCGCTGCCATTCCTGGGTCTGCTGGCGCGCATCGCGCCGGCCGAGCTGGTGACGCGCCTCGGCAGCCCGCTCGTGCTCTCCGCCCTTCGCCTGAGCCTCGTCACCGCCGCGGGCGCGACGGCGGTCGTCGTGGCGCTGGGGACGCCGCTTGCATTCCTGCTCGCGACGCGGAGCTTCCCAGGCAAGCGATTCGTCGAGGTGCTGGTGGATCTTCCCATGGTGCTCCCCCCCACGGTGGCAGGTTTGGCGCTACTCATGGCGTTCGGGCGAATGGGTCTCGCAGGGCGCGGGCTGCAGGGGCTCGGCATCAGCCTGCCGTTCACGACCCTCGGCGTCGTCGTCGCTCAGGTGTTCATGTCCGCGCCGTTCTTCGTCGCCTCGGCGCGGGCCGGCTTCGCCGGTGTGGATCCTCGCCTGGTCGACGCCGCGGCGACGCTGCGGGCGCGTGAGCGGTTCACCTTCGCCCGCGTCTACCTGCCGTTGGCTCGCCCCGCGCTCGTGGCGGGAACGGCCATGGCTGCAGCGCGCGCGCTGGGAGAATTCGGAGCCACGATCACGTTCGCGGGCAACCTGCCCGGTCGAACGCAGACGATGCCGCTCGCGGTGTACTTGGCGCTGCAGTCGGACCTGGATGCGGCCGTCGTCCTCGGGGTGCTGCTGCTCTTCATGTCGTTCGGGCTGTTGCTCGCCCTGCGATCTGCCCCCTCGGAACGGTTCTGGAGTCGCGCCGGTGCTGGAACTCCGAATTCGCAAACGTCTCGGTGAGTTCACGCTCGAGGCGGAGCTGATGGTCCCGGGGAAGAGCGTGCTCGTGCTCGTCGGCGAGAGCGGATCCGGGAAGACGACGCTGCTGCGCCTGATCGCGGGCCTGCTGGCGCCGGACGCCGGGCGTATCGCGCTCGGCGGCCACACCCTCGTCGACGCCGACGCCGGCGCGTGGCTGCCCGCGCGCTCGCGCCCCGTCGGCTACGTGGCTCAGGACTACGCGCTGTTCCCGCACCTGAGCCTGCGCGACAACGTGGAGTTCGGATTGCGCGCGGCCCGTGTGCCGCGGGCGGAGCGCCGCGCGCGATCGGCGCGCGCGCTCGAGCGGTTCGGCATCGGTGGGCTGGGCGACCGCCTCCCCCACCAGCTCTCCGGCGGCCAACAGCAACGTGCGGCCCTGGCGCGTGCCCTGGTGTTGGAGCCCGAGGTGCTGCTGCTGGACGAGCCGCTCGCGGCGCTCGACCTACGGACGCGGCGCTCCGTGCGCGGCGAGCTGCGGGCGCTGCTGTCGAGCCTAACGTGCCTGACCGTGTTCGTCACCCACAATCCCGCCGACGCGCTGTCGTTCGGCGAGAGGATCGCGGTTCTCGAGGAGGGACGCGTCACCCAGATCGGGACGCGCGACGAGCTGCTCCAGCGGCCGAGAACCCGTTACGTGGCCGAGTTCCTGGGGACGAACCTGTTCGTGGCGCGTGCGGCGCGGCGGGAGCCGAGCGGCTTGGTCCGGCTCGCGACCGACGGCGACTTCCTCGTGGCGGCGGATGCCGAAGGAGAAGGCGAGGCGTTCGCCCTCGTGGATCCCCGTGAGATCACCGTGTCGCTCGAAACACCCGCGGGCAGCGCGCAGAACGTGCTGCACGGGTCCGTCGTCGAAGTCGTGCCCGAGCCGCCACACGGCGAGCGCGTGCGGGTGTCGCTTGCGACCCGACCCCCGCTGGTCGCCGAGCTGACGCGCGCCGCGGCCGACCGGCTACGGTTGCGGCCCGGAGTCCTGGTGTTCGCGGCCTTCAAGGCCACCGGCGTGCGCGTGTTCCGCTGAGCCCGCCGACGTCGGCCGCTACTGCGTCGAATCGGCGTGTGCGGTGGTCGATGCCGGTGCGGCCTCGACGACGGTCTTGAGGTTCGCGAGCCCGCGCTCGAAGTCGGGACCGATCATCTTGTCGTTGCTCGCGAACAGGCTCATCGCCTTGCCGAAGAAGCCGCTCTCGCCGTCCATCGCCCACACCACGTTCGTGCCGCCGGCCTGAGGTGACAGCGTGAGGCTCACGGTGCTCGTCGCGGGGATGGGCTTGACGAACTCGAGCCTACACGCCACTCGCTGGCCGGGTGCGGACTCGGTGATCGTCATGCGGCCGTCGCCCAGCTTGCTCGACGTCCAATGGTACGACGCGCCGACACCGGAGTCCGGGCCCGCGTACGTCAGCACCATATGCGGATCGAGCTTGGCCCACGGCGACCACTCGTTCATGCGATGCAAGTCGTTGATTTGTGCGAACACGACCTCGGCTGGCGCCGGGATCACCGCGGAGCGCTCGACGTGGTAGTGGGCCGGTCGCGTCGCGATGAAGGCGACCAGCAGAACGATCAGCAGCAGCAGGACGGTGACGACCTTCTTCATCGAGACCTCCTCCTCTCCGGGACGCGTGAGACCTCGCGGGTCGTGGAGCGGGGAGTCTAGCCGACCCGGTTCCTCCCAGAAAGAGGGCGGCCCGCGAGCCTATTCGAAGCGCAGCGCCTCGATGGGGTCGAGCGAGGCGGCGCGGCGGGCGGGCCACACGCCGAACACGATGCCGACGAAGGCCGCGAACGCGAAGGCGATGAGCACGGACGGAGCGCCCACCGAGGTGTTCCAGTTGAACACCCGGTGCATCGCGACCGCGGCGCCGCTGCCGAGGCCGACGCCGACGACACCGCCGAGCATGCACAGCACGACCGCTTCGATCAAGAACTGCATGAGCACGTCGAATCGTGTCGCGCCGAGCGCCTTGCGCACGCCGATCTCGCGGGTGCGTTCCGTGACGGACACCAGCATGATGTTCATGATGCCGATGCCGCCGACGAGCAGGCTCACGGCGGCGATGCCCGCGAGCAGCAAGGTGAAGACCTGCGTCGTCTCGCCGAGCGTGGCGAGGAAGTCCGATTGGTTGCGGATCGTGAAGTCGTCGCTCGCACCCACGCGCAGCCGATGCTGGCGACGCAGGATCTTTTGCACCTCGGCCATCGTGACGGGGATGTCGGCTTCCGTGGGCGCCAGCACGCTGATCGTCCGCACACGATTATTCCCCATCAACCGGTAGCGGGCCGTCTGGATCGGCACGAGCACCTGATCGTCGGGATCGCCGAACCCGCCGGCGGCGCCCTTCGAAGCCGTGACGCCGACGACCTCGAATTGCACCGAATTGATGCGGACCTCGTCGCCGACGATGGCGTCGCCGCTCGCGAGCCCGAGATCGCTGACGACCTGCGGTCCGAGCACGGCGACGCGCCGCCGCCCCGCGTCCTCCGCGGTGGTGAACATGCGCCCGCTGGCGATCGTGAACTTGCGGACGTCAGGATAGTTCGGGGTCGTGCCCGTGATCGTGGTGTTCGTGTTGCGGCTGTTGTACTGCACCTGCATGTTTTGAGACATCTCAGGCTCGACCGCGATGATGAACGCGCCTCGCGTCGCGAGCGCGTCGGCGTCGTCCAAGGTGAGCGGCGCGCGATCGGTTCCCGCCGCCGCGCTGCCCGGGCCGCGCATCTGTCCCGGAACGACCGTCAGGAGCGTGGTGCCGAGGGCCGCGATCCGATCCTTGACGGACTGTTGGGCGCCGCGCCCGAGCGCGACCATCGCGATCACCGCAGCCACGCCGATGACGATGCCGAGCATCGTCAGGAACGAGCGCAGCTTGTTCGCCCGCAGTGCTTCGAAGGCGACTTGGAAGGTTTCGCTGACGAGCATCGCTAGCGACCTCCCGTCCGGCCCGCGCCACCCGCCCCGCCGCCACCGGCCCCGC
>JACXTT010004055.1_pt1 | contig 21977 bp, 20 predicted proteins | sample 9270951 | NCBI WGS metagenome assembly JACXTT01 (sample SAMN15532306, study PRJNA645909) | rock metagenome | isolation source: weathered quartz diorite | place: Puerto Rico | collected 2017-06-21
GCCAACACCAGTGTGAGCATGAAGAACATGAACAGGTTCAAGTAGGACATGAAGCGGTAGTAGCCGTCGTCGTGCGCCATGTAGCCGACGGAATAAATGTGGATCAGGAATCCGACGCCCGTGACGACCAACAACATGACCAGCGACAGCTGGTCGAGATAGAAGCTGAAGTCCGCCTGAAAACTGCCTGCGCGAATCCAAGGAGCGAGCTCGCAAGAGTAGGGTGCTTCTGACGAGGAAAAGCCGAGAACGATCTTAAGAGCAAGCAAGAAGGCGGCGCCACAAAAGCCGAGTGCGATCGCAGTAATCGCCTTCTTCGGCAATCCGAGCCCAAATATGCCATTGATCGCCGCCCCGGCCAGCGGCAGGACCGGGATGAGCCAGAGATAGGGGTTCTGCGTCATAGTTTGAGCAGGTTCACCTGGTCTACGTTCAAGGTTTCGCGGGTGCGATAGACGGCAATAATGATCGCCAGTCCAACGGCCGCCTCGGCTGCGGCAACTACCATCACAAAGAAGACGAAGATCTGTCCGCTGAGCGCGTGCCAATGGGCGGCAAACGCCACGAATGACAAGTTAACCCCGTTTAGCATCAGCTCAATCGACATAAAGATCGTGATGATGTTGCGCTTGATGAGGAATCCCAGCACGCCGCAGACAAACAGGATTCCGCCGAGCACGAGATAGCAGGAAAGAGGAATCATCAACGCTCCTTCCCCGGGACAACAAGTTCGCGGACCTCTCTTTGCGCGGCCTCCGCATCGTGGGGCGGTGACACTGCCTCCGGCTTGCTGGCCAGTACCACCGCGCCCATGATAGCGATGAGGACCAGAACGGACGTCACTTCAAACGGCAACAAAAAATCGTGAAAGAGAATACGTGCGATCACGCGCGGATCCCCAGGCAAAGCAAACATCGATACCGACGCGGTGTTTGAATGCCACAGCAATGTCCACGCAGCCAGCACCCCGCCGATCGCGAGTCCCGGGATGCCAAGCAGCAGCGCGATGCGGCTGCCCTTGCTGCGTTCTTCCTCGCCGGCATTCAGCAGCATGATGGTGAAGATGAAGAGCACCATGATTGCGCCGGCGTAAACAATGACCTGAATGGCGGCAACAAATTCCGCGCCCAGCAAAAGATATTCGCCTGCGAGCGAAGCCATCACCACCACCAGCGATAGCGCGCTGTTGATAGGATGGCGCTGCACCAGCAGGTTAACCGCACCTGCCACGCAGATTCCGCCGAAAAACAGAAATAGGATCAGATGAAACATTTCAATTTGGCAGCCACATTCCGGGCTTCAATGCCACCACCAGCGCCGTTACTATCAGATTCGCAATTGCGACCGGCAGCAAGAACTTCCAGCCGAACGCCATGAGTTGGTCATAACGGAAGCGCGGAAGAGTCCAGCGCACCCAGACGTACAGAAACATGAAAAAGAAAACCTTCAAGCAGAACCACAACACCGGCAGTAGCGACTGCACGATGGGAGGCCCGAACACCGGTCCCAGCCAGCCGCCGAAAAACAGCAGGGTCGCGAGGCAGGCGACCGTCACCATGTTGGAATATTCCGCCATGAAAAACATGGCGAACTTCATCGCGCTGTATTCCGTGTGATAGCCGGCGACCAGTTCCGACTCGGCTTCCGGCAGATCAAACGGCGTGCGATTCGTCTCCGCATACGCCGATATCAGATAGACGAAAAACGCGAGCGTTCCAAAGGGAACATAAAAGAAGTTCCAGTGCATGTTGCGCTGCGAGTCTACGATGTGGCGCAGGCTGAAGCTTCCGGCAAGGATCAAAACCGGAATCAGCGAAAGCCCGAGTGAAATCTCGTAGCTGATCATCTGCGCGCTGGCGCGAAGTCCGCCCAGCAGCGAGTATTTGCTGTTTGACGACCATCCCGCCAGCGCTACACCGTACACGCCCATCGACGTAATGCCGAGCACGACCAGCAGTCCGATATTGAGATCGGTAATCTGCAACTGCGTCGTTATCGGCCCGATCGTGATCGAGTTTCCAAATGGAATCACAGAGATTGCCGTGATGGCGAACACCACCGCGATAATCGGAGAAGCGATGTACAGCGTTTTGTACACGTAGGGCTGCGTGAGATCTTCTTTGAAGATGAACTTGATGCCGTCCGCGAGCGGCTGCAGCAGGCCGAACGGGCCTACTCGCGTGGGTCCCCAGCGATTTTGGATATGCGCCGACACCTTGCGCTCCAGCCATACGCTGTACGCGACCGCCGTGAGCAAGACAAACACCACGGCTACCGACTTAATAATCGAGACGATGGCGAAGGTCGCTATGTTCAACAAAGTGTCCGTGATTCCTTGTGTGGTGTCGCCGTGTGACGCGGGCGGCCTCGCCCGTGTGGTCTTAGTTGATTGCCTCAGTCCGCCGCAACTTCCGTCTCCGTGGGTTTGTTTTCCATAACCGAATTCAGGGTGTGCGAATACCGTCCCAGTGTCCCGGAGCTAAAGAGGTCGTCGTTCGCTGGAACGATGAGTTCCGGCTTGTGCTGGGCGCTCGGGCCGCTTTCAGCAATCTCGATGTGCTGATCGTTGCCTGCCAACAGGTTGATTCGTGAAACATCGTATCCCGCTACCACGCGCTGAATTTCATCGAGGATGACGATCGGATCGAAAGGTGTCATTTTGGGCTCAAGGTTGTGCGCTTCGAGCCAGACGGCGTGACGATCCGCTTCGCCAGATTGCGCGCCGCGCGTCTGTCCCATGTCGGCGCGCGTGCCATGGCCGAAAGGCACAAGGTTACGGACATCGAAACCCATGGCGTCAGCGATGCGTACGATCATCTCGAAATCGGGCTTGGTCCCGCTGACATCGCCCGCCTTTTTGGCAAGTTGAACATCGCCGCAAGTATTTGTGACGGTGCCCTCCTTCTCGTATGCGTTCGCAGCGGGCAGAACAACGTCAGCAATTCTGGCGGTCTCGGTCAGGAACATGTCCTGGACAACCACGAAGGTTTTCGACAACACGGATGGATCGATGCCGAGACGCCCAACCGGATTGGATCCAATTACATAGAGGGCTTTCAACTTTCCGGTCGTGGCAGCATCCATCATTTCCGGCAGGCTCAGACCTTTCTGCGCCGGAATATCGCCCCATTCCTGCCGGAACTGCGCCGGATCAGCCACCGGCTGATAGCCTGGCAACAAATCCGGATAGAGTCCCATGTCGGCAGCGCCCCGCGAATTAGCGTAGTCGCTCAGACAAATCAGTTTCGCTCCGGGCAGCGATGAGGCAAACGCCGCCAGTTTCTGGATGTCTACACCACGCAGTTCCGATCCGAAGGCAATGACGAGGTTCTGTTCACCACGAATCTTTTCGCGCAGCGTAGTCCACGCTTCGCGGTTCGTCATGTCAGTCACGAGCGAATCGAGCAGGGAATCATCGCCAGAGAGGAAACCGACTGCTTTATGCTCTGCTCCCGCCGGAACCAGACCGAATCGCGCCGCCTGACGGCGCAGTTTAATCGGCGCCGAGTTGACGACATAGAGCCGTGAACGGTGCAACCGGACGTTGTTCCGAATCTGCCACGCGAGCAGTGGGTGCTGATTGGTTGGATCATTGCCAATCAACAGCACGGCCGGAGCATCGAACACCTCGCGCATGGACGCGGTCATCCCCGGCTTGCCATGCAGAGCACCGGCGAAGGCCGCGTAGTCCGCGGTACGGTGATGATCCATGTTATTGGTCTTCAGCACCACGCGCGCAAACTTCGAAAGCACATAATTCTCTTCGTTGGTGGTGCGATTGGACCCAATCACACCGATAGCAGAGCCGCCGTCCCTGTCGCGCACTTCGGCCAGGCGCTTACCGATCAACTCGAAAGCATCTTCCCAGGTTGAGGGGGTTAACTTGTTGCCCCTGCGAATCAGCGGCTGCGTCAAACGTTCTTTGCTGTGCGCAAAATCGAAAGCGTAGCGGCCCTTGATACACAGGAAGTCATTGTTGATGCCGCTCTTGTCGCGGTTATCGCCGCGGACGATTTCCATACCAGTGTCGCAGCGGCGCACGCCCAGAGTGGTCTTGCATCCGTCGCCGCAGTGCGTGCAGACCGTGCCCACGTGATTCATTTCCCACGGGCGCGTCTTGTAGCGGTAGGCACCGGAGGTGAGCGCGCCGACTGGGCAAATGTCGATGCACATGCCGCACTCTTCGCATTCGAGGTGATCGTCCTGATTCGGCGCAATCACGGAGCCTACGCCGCGATTCTGAACTCCCAGCGCCCAAACGTCCATGGCTTCACCGCAGACGCGCACACAGCGATAACACAGAATGCAGCGCGGACGATCGAAGTACACCACCGGAGACCATTGCTGCTCCTCCTTGTGGTTCTTGGCCTCCATGAATTTGGACTCGGCGGCCCCGTAAGAGAACGTCATGTCCTGCAATTCGCATTCGCCGCCCGCGTCGCACACGGGACAGTCGAGCGGATGATTGCCGAGCAGCAGCTCGACCATCGCCTTGCGCGACTGGCGAACTTCGTCGCTGCCGGTCGAGACGATCATGCCTTCAGTGATCACGGTGGTGCACGCGGTCTGCAGCTTGGGCATCTTCTCGATCTTCACGACGCACATGCGGCAGGCGCCTTGCAGGGACAAGTTGGGGTAGTAACAGAAGGAAGGCACTTCGATGCCCGCACTCTTGCAAGCTTCGATCAGCAGCATGCCTGCAGGAGCGGTGAGCTTTTTTCCATCGACGATTAGGTTTACATCAGGCATTTTGTTTTACGCATATACCGGTAGCTGTTCGATCGTCCCTGTCTTTTCAAAAGGACACGGCTTGCCATCCAGGTGATCTTCAAACTCTTTCCTGAACTTTTTTACGAATGCCATCGTGGGCATCGCAGCAGCGTCTCCGAGCGGACAGAACGTCTTGCCCAGCATGTTTTCGGAAAGGTAATACATATTGTCAATGTCTTTCATTACGCCGCCGCCGGAATGGAAACGCTTAAGCGTTTTCTCCAGCCAGTCGGTCCCTTCGCGACAGGGAATGCACCAACCGCAGCTCTCATGCCGGTAGAATTTCATGGTCCGGAGGGCAAATTTCACTATGCAGGCGGAGTCATCGAGCACGACCACACCGCCTGAGCCGAGCATCGAACCTGTTTTTGCCACGCTATCAAAGTCCATCGCCACGTCAATTTCATCGGCGGTCAAGACGGGCGTGCTCGATCCGCCCGGTACCACGGCTTTCAGCGTCCGTCCGTTTGGTATGCCGCCGCCGACGTCGTAAATCATCTTCTTAAGGTTGTAGCCCATCGGGAGCTCGTAAACGCCGGGCTTGTTCAGATTGCCCGCGAGGCAGAACAGGCGCGTACCGCCATTCCTCGGCGTACCCAAGCCGGCAAACCACTCGGCGCCACCCAACAGGATGTGAGGAACCGCGGCCAGAGTCTCCGCGTTATTGATGACAGTCGGGCCGCCCCAAAGGCCGACCACGGCAGGGAAGGGAGGCTTGATGCGCGGGATCCCACGCTTACCTTCGAGCGATTCCATGAGCGCCGACTCTTCGCCCACTTCGTATGCGCCGGCGCCGCCGTGCCAGTAAATGTCGAGGTCGTACCCACTGCCGAAAATGTTCTTGCCGAGGAAGCCCTTGGCGTACGCGTCCTTGATCGCCTTCTGCATGATCACCGACAGATAGCGATACTCGCCGCGGATGTAGATATAACCCGTGTGCGATCCCACGGCGATGGAGGCAATCATCACACCTTCAATCACTGCGTGCGGGTCGTGTTCGAAGATCAGGCGGTCCTTGCAAGTACCAGGCTCGCTCTCGTCGCCGTTGCACAGGACATACTTCGGCTTGGCGGATTGCTTCGGAACGAACGACCACTTCATCCCGGTCGAGAATCCGGCGCCGCCGCGTCCACGGAGTCCAGAGTTCTTGATCTCGTTGATGATTGCGTCCGGCTGCATGCCGAGCGCCATCTGTACGGCTTTGTAGCCGTCCAGTTCCAGGTAGCGATCGATGTTGGTCGCTCCTAGTCCGAAGCGCTTCGAGACCACGCGAACTTCGTCGGGATGGGAAACGAGGCTTGCCATGAAAATTGTTGATGTTGATTGTTGATTTATTGATTGTTGAGGGTCGCACCTTAATCAACAATCAGGATTCAAAAATCAGCAATTTCTAGTGCGTTCCCTTCTTTCTGTACTGGTCGAGCACTCGGTCCATCTTGTCGATGGTCAGGTTCTCGTGAAAATCGTAGTTCACTTGAATCGCCGGTGCCCAGCTGCAGGCGCCGATGCACTCGACTTCTTCGAGCGTAAACAGGCCGTCCGGGGTCGTGCCCTTGTGTCCTATGCCCAGCTCTTTCTTGCAGTGGCTCAGGAGTTCCTCGCCGCCTACCAGCATGCAGGCAATATTGGTGCAGACCTGCACGTTGTATTTTCCACGCGGCTTGGTGGTCAGCAACGAGTAGTAGCTGATCACGTTACGCACTTCGAGTTCGGTCAGGTCGAGACGCTGCGCCAGTTCGGCAACGACCTCGTCGGTCAGTGAGCCGACTTCATCCTGCGCATAGAGAAGCGTAGGTACGAGTACCGAGCGCTTGGTCGGATAGTGCGCCAGCATCTCAGTGAAGCGGCTCTCGAATTCCTCTGAAAAACGCATAACGCTATCGATCTATGTCGCCCACAACCACATCAATGCTTCCGATAGCGGCAATCACGTCCGCAATCAGCCTTCCTTCGCAAATCTTCGACAGCACTTGCAGGTTTGCGTACGATGGGGCGCGCATGTGCACGCGATAGGGCTTGGCCGTGCCGTCGCTGACAACGTAATAGCCCATTTCACCGCGCGGCGATTCTACTGCCTGATAAACTTCGCCCGCCGGAACCGTGAAACCCTCGGTGATGATCTTAAAGTGATAGATGAGGGCTTCCATCTGAGTCTTCATTTTTTCGCGGTCGGGGAGTACGACCTTTGGTGCGTCTGCTTTCGTGGGGCCCTCCGGCATGCCTGCGAGCGCTTGCTGTACGATGCCAATCGATTCCCTCAGTTCCTGCACTCGGCAGACGTATCGCGCCCACACGTCACCTTCGGTCGAAACAGGCACTTTAAACTTGAAATTTTCGTAGCCGCTGTAGGGAACATCGCGGCGCAGATCGATATCAACACCACTGCCGCGCAGCGTGGGGCCGGTCGCGCCCATGGCAATTGCATCTTCTGTACTCAGGTGAGCCACGCCCTTCACGCGCATCAGGAAGATCGGATTTCCGGTCAGCAGGCCTTCGTATTCATCCACGTTGCCGGGGAAGCGGTCGGCGAACGACTTCACTTTCTCGAAGAATCCGAGCGGTGGCTCGAGCGCGAGCCCGCCAATTCGGAAATAGGAAGTCATCATGCGCTGGCCGCTGACCATCTCGAACAGCCGCAGAACATCTTCGCGCTCGCGGAAGCAATAAAGGAAAACGGTCATTGCGCCCAGATCCATGGCGTGGGTTCCAAGCCAGACCAAGTGGGAGTTGATGCGGGTCAGTTCATTCATCAAGACGCGCATCCACTGCGCCTTCGGCGGGATCTCCAGCCCCAACAGCTTTTCCACGGCCAGGCAGTAGGCGAGGTTGTTGGTCATGGGACAGAGATAGTCGATGCGGTCGGTGAGCGGCACCACTTGCTGGTAGAACTTCGCTTCGCAAGTCTTTTCGATCCCGGTGTGCAGGAATCCGATCTCCGGCATCATGCGCACGACGGTCTCGCCGTCAATTTCCAAAACCAGGCGCAAAACCCCATGCGTGGAAGGGTGCTGCGGCCCCATATTCAGGACGAGGGTTCTTTCCTGGCCGGCCACCGGTTCAGCCACTGCGGAGGTGGGATATTGCGTCATGCGCTTACCGGTAGCCTTCCACCGGATAGTCCTTCCGGAGCGGGTGGCCTTCCCAGTTGTCGGGCATCATGATGCGTTCGAGATGGGGATGTCCCGTGAAGCGCACTCCAAACAAGTCAAAGACTTCACGCTCGAAGTAGTTGGCCGCAGGCCACACCGACGTCACCGACTCAATCACCGGACTGGACTCGTCGAGCCGCGCCTTGAGCCGCACACGCTCTTTCTTCGGGATTGACAAGATGTGATAGACAACTTCGAAGCGCGGCTGCGAGGGATACCAGTCCACGGCAGTGACGTCACAAAGATAATTAAAGGGACACGCGGGGTTGTCGCGCAGGATCGCGCAAGCTTCGCGAATCAATCCCTTCTCGATCCAGATTGTGAGTTCTTCGCGGTCGAACTTGGAGGCCCGGACCGCTCCCGCATTCCATTCCAGCAGCCGTGCCAGTGCCGGATGCGATTTCAACTGTTCAATATCGGTGATTGCAGGCGCGAGCGTCATCAGACATGCCCTCGCTTGCCGGCGGTCGCGCCCCAGTCCAGCACGCCTTTTTTCCAGACATAGAACAAGCCCACCAGGACGATCCCGACATACACCAGCATCTCCCAGAAGCCAAACATCTTCAGTTCGCGCAGTATGACTGCCCAGGGGTAAAGGAAAACAGCTTCTACGTCGAACAATATGAAGAGCATAGCGACCAGGTAGAACTTGACGGAAAAGCGTTCGCGGGCGTCCCCGATGGGTGCAACTCCGCATTCATACGGAGACATCTTGGCGCGTGTCGGTTTACGTTGCCCGATCAGCCAGGACAAGGTCACAATCGCGCCCGCGACCGCGAAAGCGATCATAAAGTGCAGCAGAAGGGGCAGGTAACTGGCGAAATAATTGTCCGGCATACGACGGGCTATATATAATTTGCGCCAAGCACTACAGTAAACGTTCTAGAGTAATTTTTGGCTGGCGGAAGTGTCAAGCAAACTGCACGTTTTAACAGAGGTTTAATTCGGTAGAGCCTGTTTTCAGGAATCACGAAAGTCCAGTCCCGCATGATCTTTGGCTTTAATACCGACATTAAGCAGCAGGACACGGTCTACCACGTGCAGAGCGAAGCGCGCGAAAGCGAGCAGCTGCTGCAAACGCAGGTGTTCGTTAAAGGCCGCTGCATTGGAAAACGCGCGGTGACCTACGCCTCGATCGCGTCTGGAAACGAAGCCGGCGATCCGCATAAAGAGAAGATGCTGCGCGAGCAGCACCGCCAGGTGCTAGATGCGATCCGGGAAGGGAAACTCGATTCGCTGCTCGATAAACGCGAGACGCCGGAAACGCTGGCCGCAGTCAAGCAACTGGAAATGGAGTGGATCAACTCCAACTCCGTCCACGCCGGTGGCAATCTCCTGATGCATTTACGGGTCACGGATGGCGGCGCTGCTGCGGAAGGCGCCCGGCTGACATTCCGTTTTGCACGTCCCGATGCCGCGCCCTACTACGCGCAGGTTCTCACCGATGCCAGCGGCAATGCCGAAATGAGTTTTCAGGTAGATGAGGCATCGCTTGCTGACTCCTCTGTTCTCGTCCAGGCCAGCTATTCCGGCCGCACTGCCACCCGCAAGTTCCGCTTGCGCGCCTCGGGCTAGAGTAGCGCCGGCGCTTGCCTCCCATGGCTTGCCCCCCAGCTCTCCGTGCTGCGAAAATCTTTATTGGATGAACCTCACCATTAATGGAGAGAATCGCACCCTGGTTTTGGCTGTAACTCTAGGCGCGTTGATCGAACAGCTGGGCATGAAGGCGGACCGCGTAGCGATTGAGCTCAACCGGGAGATTGTGCCTCGCGAGCAATGGGCAAAGACACCATTGCGAGATGGTGACCGGCTGGAGATTGTGCACTTCGTCGGCGGGGGATCGAGTTTGCGCACAGAAAATCATTTGGGGAAAATTGTATGAAGCATGCTACGAAGAATCTGCCAACTCTCGCAGTTGTTCTAGCGGTTGTCCTGGCCGTTGGGACTCCGTTGCTAGCCCAAGGTCCGCACAGTTTCCAGCCGGGGTTCAACCTCTTCTCTAAACAACAGGACGTGCAGCTTGGGCAGGAATCGGCTGCCCAGGTACGCAAGCAGATGACCATCATCCAGGATCCGGTCCTTACCGACTATGTGAACCGGGTTGGTAAACGGCTGATGGCCTCGCAGGAAGCGCAGGCAAGCGGCTTTCCCTTCACATTTGAAGTGGTGGCTGATCCGTCCATCAATGCTTTTGCTCTTCCTGGCGGCCCGATGTTCATCAACACCGGACTGCTCCGCGCCGTGGACAACGAAGCGCAACTGGCGGGCGTGATGGGGCACGAGATGTCCCACGTCATTTTGCGTCACGGAACCAACCAGGCTTCCAAGAGCAACCTGATTCAACTGCCGGCAGTGCTGGCGTCACAGATGGCCGGTAAAAATACTATGGCCGGTCAGCTGGCGCAGCTCGGAATTGGCCTCGGCGCGCACAGCGTGCTCCTCAAGTTCTCGCGGACCGCCGAGAGCCAGGCCGACCTGACTGGCTGTCACATCATGGCCGAAGCGGGCTACGATCCGATGGAGATGGCGCGCTTCTTCAACAAGCTCAACGCCCAGGGTGGACACGGCCTGCAGTTCCTGTCCGATCATCCCAATCCGGACAACCGCGAGCACGCGATTCAGCAGGAGGCCCGTTTGCTCCCGCAGAAGAACTACGGCTACGAGAGCGGTGAGTTTAGGCGGATGAAAGATGCGGTTGCGAAGATCCGCGAGCCCAAGAAACCGCAGCCCCAACAGTAGGATCAAACGCAACAAAGGGAGAGACCTGCGATTTACCGCAAAATCCCTGGTTCATGGAGGCCCCGGGCAGAGTCGAACTGCCGACCAACGGTTTAGGAAACCGCTGCTCTATCCATCTGAGCTACGGGGCCCACAACAAGCGTACCTCAATTTTCTCACGCAATTTATGGAAGCAGGGTACTACCGTTGAGCAGGCAAGAAGAAGGGCGCGTCTGAAGACGCGCCCTTCTTGAGTCCATCGGTTCTATTCCAGGGCTGACGGCTATTCACCGCCGCCTTTTGCAGGTTGCGGCTGCGACTCTGCCTGGGACGCGGTGGTCTTAAGCAGTTGCTCGCGGTTCTGCCGCAGGTCGAGTCCGGAGCGGTTGGTTGGATACGGCTTGTCTCCCATCAGGCCTTGCCAGATGACACGGTTGAACAGCTCCGTAGGCACCCGATCTTCCTGACTGAAGTCGAAGCCTTTGGTTCGCGCTTCCCACCAGGCCGCGTCGTGTGTCGGCTTGGGAATCGAGCCGAGATTCACTTTCATACCTTTGTCGAGCAGCGGTAGTTGGGTGTTGAAAAGGACCAGCGCCGGAAAGGCGGAGAAGGTCCAATCGGCTTGGGTGGTATCGAAAGCGTCGGTCATGGGCGGAAGACCAGCGTCGTGCACACCCAGATTCTGCAGGCCGAGGACTTCTTCGATCGTTCGCAGCATGTTCGGTGTCGCATAGTGAGTGGAAACCAGAGCGCCGTGTTTCACGTAGGGCCCAACAATGAAAGCAGTGCTCCGGTTCGCGCTGACGTGATCGGCACCGTCCTGCGGATCGTCCTCGATGACGAAGATCAGCGTGCTGTTGGCGTAGGGACTGTGGGCAATCTTGTCGATGAGGAGCGCCACAGCGTAGTCATTGTCGGCCATCTGCAGTTCGGGGGTGTTCACGCCATCGATAGCATTGCCGAAGCTGCCGAAATGGTCATGCGAGAAGCGGACTAGTTCGAGAGCCGGGAAAGTGTTCTTTTGAACCTGTTTCTTGAACTCGCGAGCCCACTCCTTGTAGCGGAAGAAATCCGCGAAGGCGTTGTCGTAGCCGCGGAAACAGAGGTCGGTGATCTTGATCAGCGACTTGTGCGCCGGGAAAGCCACCTGAGTCGCGGGCTTCGTAGAGCAAGGATCGGTGATGTTAACGTCAATTTGGAAGCCCCGTCCCAGATCGAGGAAGAACCCGTAGTTGCGTACCTTGAGATGGGCGCGGAGGGCTGCGTCCCAAATGTAACCGAGACCTTCCTCTCCCTTGGGGCCGTCGGCGGCCACTTCGTTGTGAATGCCCGGCAGGAGGTTAACGATTGAAACGCCGCTCCCGGTGCTGCGTCGGGCGTAATGGTGGCGCCGGTGGGTAGAACTACGGGCTGAGACGACGCATAGGCAGCACTGACGGCGACCGTCATGCCCAAAGCAAGCACGACTGTTAAGCTGGCTCCGCGGAGCAAACTCTTGATTTGCATGCTAATCCTCCTGGAAGTAGTTGGTTGCAGTGGCCCAAGCAAGATCCGAGTGATAAAAATCCTGAAGTTGACGGTGGACGTGATGTATTACCAGCAATAATTGACGATTGTTGACGCTGGGTTACGAAATTATGAAAAGTTCTCCACTGCCGTCGACATTCGAGTTAACGGAGCCAACCGAAGCGCTCTCGTTAAACGAGCCAAGACTCTCGACATCACACTGCAACCCGCATGCGAATACAGTGTCCGCTACAGTGTCCAGAAACCGATCAACGAGTGGGAGACCCGGAATGTCTCGAACTGCGATCGCTTTTCTCTCTATTTTTCTTGCCATTTACGCTAATGCGCAGGAAGGCCCTGGGCCGGAGGCTGTCTCAACAGCTCCCGCGCAAGCAGATCAGCAGGCTTTGAAGCCGATGCGCCCCCGCATCGGCATCGCGCTCGAAGGCGGAGGCGCGCTTGGGTTTGCGCACATCGGCGTTCTGCGATGGTTTGAAGAGCACCGCATCCCGATCGACTACATTGCCGGGACTAGCATGGGAGGACTCGTCGGAGGCTTGTATGCGACCGGAAAAACTCCCAAGCAGATGGAAGATTTTGTGAGGGAGCAGGACTGGGAAACGATTATCGGGGGGCAAACGCCCTACGAGGATCTTACGTACCGCAGGAAAGAGGACTTGCGGGCGTTTCAGAATTCCATCTCTCTCGGGTTGAAGCATGGTTTGTCGGTTGCCTCGGGTCTGAATGCCGGACATGACGTCAGCATGCTGATTGATCGCGAGACGCTGCCTTATTCCAACCTCGACTCTTTCGATGACCTGCCGATCCCGTTTCGCTGCGTTGCTACCGATCTGGGTTCCGCGAAAGAGGAGGTGTTTTCGCGGGGCTCGCTGCAAACCGCTCTGCGGGCCACTATGTCGATCCCGGGCTTATTTGCGCCAGTGCGCGAGGGGGAAAAGGTATACGTCGACGGCGGCCTGATCGGCAACTTGCCAACCGACGTCGTGCGTAAGATGGGCGCGGATATTGTCATCGCGGTGCATCTGGAAGTTGCGGCCCCTGATCCGAAGCAGATTCAGTCCGTGTTCGGGGTTCTCGGGCGCGCGATTGATGTCGTGATTCGCGACAACGAAATTCGTGGCATGGCGGGAGCGGATCTGATCGTGAATGTCAACCTGCGCGCTTACACCTCGCTGGATTATGCCAAAGCGGAAACGATCGTCGGGGTTGGCGCGCAGGCGGCGGAATCGAAAGAGAAGGTTTTGGCGCCATATTCGATTGACGAGCAATCGTGGCAGCAATACTTGCAAGCACGGAAGGCGCGCGAGCGGCACGCGGTGCCCGTCCCCCAGTTCGTCAAGGTCGAAGGTACCAACCCGGAGGCGGCCCGCCACCTGGAAGAATTTCTTGCGCCGCTGGCTGGAAAACCCATCGACGACACTCGCGTTAATCGTTTGCTGACGCGCCTGACAGGAATCGGGAAATATGACTCCGTGGATTACCAACTGGCTAGTCGAGACGGCCAGAACGGGCTCATCGTCACGGTCCATGAGAAGAACTATGCGCCGCCCATCCTGCAGGTCGGTTTTGGAGTGGATGGTTCGGAGAATGACGACGTCACGTTTACGTTCCTGACCCGGCTGACGCTGATGGATGTTGCCGGGTATCGTTCCGAATGGCGGACGGACGTGCAGTTTGGAAACACCTATGGTGTGGCGAGCGAACTCTACCGGCCTTTTACGGCGACGAGCAGGTGGTTTTTCGCGCCGCACGGCGACGCCACGAGCGCGGCTTTCAAAGTTTTCAACAAGAACGACCCACACGCGGACTACCGGCTGTATCGCACCCATATCGGCGCCGATGTGGGATACGGATTCAGCCGATTCACCGAAGTTCGCGCCGGTTACGAAGTGGGATATCTGGATGCCCACCTTCGCCTCGGCACGCCGGAGTTTTCCTCAGTCTCGGGCCGCGTCGGCAGTACGAAGCTGCATTTCCTGACGACGCACACCGACGACCCGATTGCGCCCCGAGACGGTTACAGCTTCGAGACCACCTTCCAGTGGTTCGACACCAATCCAGGCGCAACCGGCTCTTTTCCATTGTTACAGGGGCAGTGGATGTACTTCGAGCCCATCACACGGCCAGCGTCGATCTTTGTGCAGGCCGAAGGCGGTACAACCTTCGGGTCGAGGCGTATCGGTGTGCCGCAGTTCTTCTTGGGTGGACCGTCCCGGCTCAGCGCTTATGGCACGAACGAACTCTTCGGCAATCAGTTCTACTATTTTCGCGCTGGCTATTTACACGACCTGCTGACGCTGCCGCCGTTCGTGGGTAAAAAAGTGTACGCGATTGGGGTCTACGAATTCGGCAAGATGTACGATGCGCCAACCGCCAGCAAATTCCCCAATGATGTAGCGGCCGGCGTCCTGGCCGAAACTGCGATCGGGCCTCTCCTGATTGGCGGCAGTGTCGGTGACACCGGACATCGGAAATGGTTTTTCCAACTCGGGCATGTGTTCTAGATAGCGCCGTCGCCCCACAGTAATGTCCCAGTGGTCGCCTTCCTTCGAAGGATTGATTTTTCAGTCCGCTCGGGAGAGTCTCGTCAGTGTGGTTACTCCGCCCGATTACCAGACGGTTACGAACTCAGATGCAATCCAGCCGTGGAGCAGTGTAGTACCTCGCAAGTGCAATTTGCTTCACCCCAGTCCCGGAGCGGGGTGTTGAAAAGACGTGGATTTTGGGCGGAAGAGGCGGTACGCGGCGTGCGCTCATGGATCTGTATCATGACCATCCTCCGATCTGCAATGCTTGCTCTCGTCTTGCTGACTGGTTACTCCGCCTGTGCGCAGCAGTTCACCTTGCCCGAGGCGCCCTCGCAGCACAGGTTCTTCGATCGGCAGAACACGATTGCGTTTAGCAGTCTCGCGGGGCTAATCGCGGTGGATTCGATTACGACCCAACGTCTCACCAACTCTGGTCGCGCCTACGAAGCGAATCCGATCTGGCGGCCGATGGTGCGGCAGGGCTGGCAGGGACAGATGGCCGCCTCGGCCATCGGCTTCGGATCCGCACTCGGCGTCGTCTACACTCTCCACAAGACGGGCCACCACAAACTGGAGCGCTGGGCCAACTGGTTGACGGTTGGCATGGAAACCGCGAACGACGGCCGCAATTTGTTCATGGATGCCAGTCGCTGACGCGTTAGCTTAGCCCTTGCGATCAGGTACCGAATCAGACACAGGTTGGCTCGTAGAAGGGAGACGGGGCAAGCCGCGTCTCTCCCATAGGACGCACTCCAACCGATTCCGCCCTGAGCAGTACGTCTCACAGAAGTTACTTCGGATAGCGCCGACTGCTGCCGTATAATTACGAGCAGTGCTCAAATACTCAATCGTAGTTCCTCTCCACAACGAGCAGGAGAACGTCACGGATTTGTACGCCCGGCTGAAGTCTGTCATGGAAGCCAGCGGCGAGACCTTCGAGATGGTTCTGGTAGATGACGGCTCGGACGATGGAACGTTCCAGTTGCTGCGTGAAATTGCCGCTGTGGACAGTCGTGTGACGGTTGTAAAGCTCCGTCGCAACTTTGGGCAGACTGCAGGCCTCGCGGCCGGCTTTGACCATGCCCGTGGCGAATACATCATCGCCATGGATGGCGACTTGCAGCACGACCCGGCCGACATCCCACTGTTTCTGGAAAAGATTGCCGAGGGATATGACATCGTCAGCGGCTGGCGCAAGAATCGGGTAGACAACTTCTGGCTGCGGCGCATCCCGTCGCGTTGTGCCAACTGGGTGATGGCCAAGCTGAGCGGCGTGGATATTCACGATTTCGGCACAACTTTTAAAGCTTACCGCCGCGAGATTTTGGAACAGGTGCCGCTCTACGGAGAACTGCACCGCTTTATTCCGGCGCTGGCATCGTGGCACGGCGCGTCGATCATCGAAGTCCCGATCAAGAACGTCAATCGGGAGCGCGGCGTTTCCCACTACGGCATCTCCCGCACCTTTCGGGTGTTCTTCGATCTCATTACGATCCGCTTCCTGCTGCGGTATCTGGCGCGCCCTCTGCATTTTTTCGGGACGGTCGGAATGCTCAGCATTTTTGCGGGCTGCTCGATTGGAGTCTGGTTGGTGCTCGAAAAGCTCCTTCGTCAAGCCGATGTCATGGTCAAACACGGCCCGTTGATGTTGTTCTCGGCTGTGCTGCTGCTTGCTGGATTCAACCTGCTGGCCGTGGGTCTGTTGGGTGAGATGCAGGTTCGCCACTATCACGAGCCGACCCAGCGCGCGCCCTACTCAGTCGAGCGGCTGCTACGTGCCCAGAGCGAAGAGAGCACCATCTCGGAGTAGCGTCTTCCGTCGATCGACCCCCTTCAGTGAGAAAATAGACAATGGGAGGCCTTGTGTGTTCATTGCGCAGCGAAAACATTCCTGCGGACCTGCAGTCGATCGTTGATGAACTCGCCCGCTCCGAGCAAGAGGCGAAAAGGCTTGTCGAGGGCCTGACCGATGCGCAGCTCAACTGGCAGCCGCACGATAGCACTGCGTGGAGTATCGCCCAGTGTCTTGATCATCTGGCTCGAATCAATACCACATACACAGCCGTACTACGTGCGGCAGTCCGGGGAAGAGATCCTGCCGCAGTGCCGAGACGTGGTCCGATTCGTCCTGGCTGGTTTTCGCTCTTCTTCATTAAAAACATGGACGCACCGACGCGCCGAAAATTCTCCGCGCCGATCCGTGCGATACCATCCGTGCATATCGGCGGGGAAGAGGCCCTCAAAGCCTTTATTGACTCGCACCATGAGGTCCGTGCACTTCTCCTCGATAGTGTTGATGTAGATCTGAACCGCATTCGTTTCAAGAATCCGTTCGTGCGTTTCCTTGCCTTTACCGTCGGAACGGGCTTGTTCATCATTCTGGCCCATGACCGTCGTCATCTTTGGCAGGCCAGGCAGGTGCGTAACTCCCTTCCGACATGAACCGCACGATCAGTTAAACGTCACAGATCCATGTGACCGCTGCCCCTGACTGTGACCCCCGTTCCACAAAATGGGATATCGGCCAAGCTAGCGGTGAGGCGTTATAATGCCATCCGCCGTTATGGAACCTACAACATTGTTAGAACTTCGCCTTGCCGGCCGGATGTCGCGGCTTGGCACAGAAACCGCATTTGAAGTCCTGAACCGGGCGCGGGCGCTTGAAAAGCAGGGCAAAGAGATCATTCACCTCGAGATCGGCGAGCCGGACTTCGATACGCCGTCGAATGTGGTCGAGGCGGGCATCGCAGCTCTTCGGAAGGGCTGGACTCACTACGGCCCGTCAGCAGGATTGCCTGAACTCCGCCAGGCCATCGCTGACTACGTCAGCCGCACCCGCAAGGTGCCGGTTTCGAGCGATGAAGTTGTGGTTGTCCCAGGCGGCAAGCCAATCATTTTCTTCACTATCCTGGCATTAATTGAGTCAGGGGATGAAGTCCTGTACCCCAATCCTGGGTTCCCGATCTATGAGTCGATGGTCAACTATTCGGTCGGCAAAGGGATTCCCATCCCGCTGCGCGAGGAGCGGGACTTTTCGGTGGACGTAAAAGAGTTGGCCTCGCTGATTACCGATCACACCCGGCTGATCATCCTCAATTCGCCGCACAATCCGACCGGCGGGATCCTGACCAAGAAGGACATTCTCGATATCGCGGAAGCGATTGGCGATCGCAATATTCTGGTCTTGTCGGACGAAATTTATAGCCGCCTCATCTACGACGGCGAGCATTTTTCCATTATGAGCGTGCCGGGTTTTAAAGACCGCACCATTCTGCTGGACGGCTTCTCGAAGACCTATGCCATGACCGGATGGCGCCTGGGATACGGAGTGATGCGCGCCGATCTTGCCAGCCAAATCTCGAAGCTCGTGACGAATTCAAATTCCTGTACCGCAAGCTTCACGCAGATGGCAGGAATTGAAGCGTTACGTGGAGATCAGTCCTCGGTGGACAAGATGAGCGACGAATTCCGACGCCGCCGGGACGCATTCGTCGCCGGCCTGAACAAGATCAAGGGGTTTTCCTGCCGCATGCCAAAGGGCGCCTTCTACGCTTTCCCGAACATTACTAAGACCGGCTGGAACTCCAAAAAACTCGCCGACGCTCTGCTCGAACAGGCGGGCATTGCCGCGTTGGCGGGGACCGCGTTTGGGGAGTACGGCGAAGGCTACCTCCGCTTCAGCGTCGCCAACTCGCTCGAGAACCTGAACAAGGCCCTCGCGCGGATTGACGATTGGGTCGGAAAGAATCTTCGGTAGGACTAGCAAAACACTGCGCCGCAGAGAATCTGGGTGTGTCCTGTGCGGGAGTCGGACGAATGGCAGTGATCGCCGATCCCCAGGGAACAGCGCTCACGGTCATCTAAGCGCTAGCCAAATCGCGCACTATATGAGTGTGTCCTCAATCGAGGATCTAATTTGCCCGACAGGCTCCGCGGATGGTACAAACCTTCCCGAGGCATCCGCTCGTGAAAAGGATCTTTGTTGTCTCTATTACGGCTGTATTGTTAATTCTCGGGTTATCGGCAGCCGAGCGCTCTGGCCGGATCAATCTTCCCTCCGGCAAGAACCTGACTCTACCCGTTCCTGGCTATCTTGCCCGCACCAACAGCTTTCCCGCGACCATCGCTCTCAGTCCCGACGGCCGCTATGCCGCGCTGTTGAACCAGGGTTACGGGACGCAGGAAACGGGCGCGCGCCAGTCCATCGCGATTCTCGATCTCAGCAACAATCAATTGCACGATTTTCCGGACGACCGGCTGAGCGACGCGACATCGACCCGCCAGAGCTACTTCATCGGCTTAGCTTTCTCGAGTGACGGCAACCATCTCTATGCTTCGATGGGCTCGATTACTGATCCGACGGGAGAAAAGCCAAAGAGCACAGGGAACGGAATCGCAGTGTATAAATTCGCATCCGGGCAGGTAACGGCCGAACGCTTCATCAAGATTCCTCCGCAGCCACTGGCGGCGGGGAAGCAACTCGCGTTCGGAGTGCGGAAGACCCCGACTGGGACGGCGCCGCCGTATCCGGCGGGGTTTGCAGTGTTGAAGGGAGCAAAGGGCGATCGGCTGCTGATTGCGAACAATCTTTCGGACAATGTTGTGCTGCTGGATGCGAACTCGGGGCAGATTGAAAGGTCGTTTGATTTGAGTCGCAGCCGGAACGTTCCAGCGGGTTATCCGTACACCGTGGTCGCGAATAAGGCTGGAACGAGGGCTTGGTGCAGTTTATGGAATGGGTCCATTGTGGCGGAACTGGACCTTGAAACCGGAAAAGTCGCGCACTGGATTGATATGCTGAAACCGGACAGTCCGATCAAGCCCAGTTCGCATCCCACCGCGATGCTGCTAAGCCCGGATGAAGGGACCCTCTATGTTGCAACGAGCAATGCCGATACCGCGCTCGCCCTCGACGTGCATGACGCAACTCAAGTCGGCGCTATCGAACATCTCTTCGCGGCCACCATTTTCTCCTCGTACCGGGCTGGGAATGTCGAAACCGTCGAGCTTGGCTCCGTGCCGACGGCGCTTGCTCTCTCGCCCGACGGAAATCGCCTCTTTGTTGCCAGCGCTTCGCTGGATGGTATCGCGGCATTCGACACTGGATCCTCCGATTACAACGTCATTCCCAGGGGATTCATTCCCACTGAGTGGTATCCCAGCGCTCTGGCGTTGGCAGGGAACGATCTGCTGATTGCCACTGCCAAGGGGGAAGGCAGCGGTCCCAACAACATGATGGGCAAGCTGATGAGCGAACGGCGCCGCCGCGAGCACCCCTACATCCCGACCCTGATCGGCGGGTCGATTGCGCGCCTGTCGCTCGCGGATATTGAAAAGAATCTTGAGGCTTACACAAAGCAAGTCGAAGAGGACAATCTGCTCCACGCAGATCCTGGCAAGTTCGCGTTCCCGGATGGCAAGAATCCCATCCGCCACGTGATCTACATCCTGAAAGAGAACCGCACTTACGACCAGGTGCTGGGCGATCTTCCGGTAGGTAACGGCGATCCATCGCTAACGCTCTACGGCGCCGACGTCACCCCCAACCAGCACAAGCTGGCCCTGCAATTCGGCGTGCTCGACAACTTCTATGACAGCGGAGAAGTTTCCGGCGACGGCCACATCTGGTCGAGCGCGGCCATCACCAGTGACTACAACGAGAAGAATTGGCCGATCGGGTATCGCAGCAAGGAGCGTACCTACGATGCCGACGGCACGGTGGCCGAGGAGTTACCGCTCGAGCAGGAGATCCCCGACATCGATGATCCCGGAACCGGTTTCATCTGGGACAACCTGGCCAAGCGCGGTCTGAGCTATCGCATTTACGGAGAGTTCGTCCGAGGCGTTTGGTGCAAAGACCAGAAGGCGAAGTCTCCCAAGGAGGGAACTCCGTCTCCGGCCTCTGCGCCGTGCCCCGTCGCGGAGATCAAGAAAGGTGATCCCCTGCCAGCGAACGTCGGTAATCCGCGCGGCGGACCGAGCCCTTGGCCATGGCCGGTTCCGCAACTGAAACGCATGCGCCCAACCAAGGCGGCGTTGCGTGACCATTACGATCCGCTGTTTCCGGATTTCAACACCGACTACCCGGACCAGCTGCGAGCCGACGAGTTCCTGCGCGAATTCGATGAATTTGTGAAAGCACGGGGAACGGCGAAGGAATTGCCGCAGTTCATTCTGCTCTATTTGCCCGACGACCACACTGGCGGAACGCGTCCGGGAAGGCCGACTCCGCAAGCATCCGTCGCGGACAACGACCTTGCCGTGGGGCGCGTAGTGGAAGCTGTCTCACACAGCGCGTACTGGAACGATACCGCCATCTTCGTGATCGAAGACGATGCCCAGGATGGTGCCGATCACGTGGATGCTCATCGCTCCACCGCCCTCGTGATCAGTAAATATGCGCCGCGCGCGGAACGAGCGTTTGTTGACTCGCACTTTTATACGACCGTGAGCATGGTTCACACCATGGAAGAGCTACTCGGTCTTCCGCCGATGAACTTGTTTGACGCTCATGCCCCGCTGATGGCGCCGCTGTTTTCAGGCCCGGGCACGCAGCCGCCATATCTGGCTGACGACAAGAACCTGCGCAACGGGCTGATCTATAACGTGAACGCGAAGAGCGCGCCGGGAGCAAAGGAATCGAGCAGGATGGATTTCTCTCGTCCTGACGCAGCCGATGCGGCGCAGCTGAACGGAATTCTCTGGCGAAATGAAAAGGGAGATGTACCGAGCCTGGTTGTCAGAGGCGGAACCACCCAACGCTAGATGCGATTGGCGATGCGACTGGAGCACGTGATCAGGTCGGTGGGGGTAGACCATCACGCGTGATCAGAATCCTTTGGCATTCCAATGCGCAAGCGGTTTGCGTCAGGGTCGCGGATTTCGATCTCATAACCCCATGGAGCTTCTTCAACCGTGGCCCCGAACTCCTCCGCGATCGGGTATACGTCGTGAACACTCAGGTATAGGAGGGTGTCGGGCCGAGCATCTCCAGTATGTTCGGAGAGAAACAAGCGCATGGGGCCGCGCTCGACGGTTACGAACGCTGGCAACCCCGGCGCGAAACGATGCACCGAGATCTCCCGGAAGCCCATCCGGTTGTACAATGCAACCGCAGCGGCCGCGTCACGGACACGAAGGATCGGGATCACCTTTTCGTCTTCTTGCATCCCCTAAGTGTGCATTGTGCACACCCCAAGGTCAAACCAGTCCCTTGGTCCTCCGGTACTCGTCGAACGCCTCCAGGAAGCGGTCAATGTCGGCCTTTGACAAGTAGTACGGTGTG